>Ga0115571_1000556_pt1 | contig 27895 bp, 19 predicted proteins | sample COGITO_mtgs_1205_FD_87293 | JGI IMG/M metagenome (GOLD analysis project Ga0115571, IMG submission 87293) | Pelagic marine microbial communities from North Sea - COGITO_mtgs_120531 | ecosystem: Environmental > Aquatic > Marine > Epipelagic | place: Germany:Helgoland, sampling site Kabeltonne...
TGGCGAAGAAAACAACAACTGGGTTTGGTTTTTCAAGTTGTTTGGCGTGCCGTTGCAAATCGGCGTTGGGTTGACTCACCTTGTCGTTCGTCAGGTTGCCCAAGGCGGGACGTTCTGTGGCGGCTGTGCGTGATCAGGGGGATGTTTAGAATGATGCGGTACCTCGGTTCGAGCCGTGGGTCGCATCGGTCGCGATATCGCGGGGACGACGGTCGGGCCTCAACGGACTTTAAAACAATTTCATTGTTTGGGCCGAGCGCTCACCTGTTTTCTCTGACTTTGCCGCCCCGCGCGTCGGCATTGCCTCCATTACGACGATATCGGACTCAAGCGGAAGGATCTTTAGCGTGTCGGTGGATCCGATATCCTCGTTCTCGCGGGCGTCGTTGCGTTGTCGCTTCACTCGGGTCGGAGAAGAGTGAGGAAGGCCCGAGGAAAGAGAGGTTAAAATAACTTGTGAGAAGAGCTTGCCGCTGGTTTCCAATCTTCAAAACCGGGCTGTCAATCCCGATTTTGAGTTTTTTTTTTTAAAATTCAACATTTGGACCCATAACCTTCTTCCCGTCTCTGAAATTATCCGGATTCTGACATGGTCAAGTACAGTACGAAACGCACCAGAATAAAATAATTAGGACATCTTAAATGCAGTTAGGATCTCAAGCCAGCTCTGACAACCTTGTGAAAATATTGCCACCTTCTCGATCCCTATTTTTCCTTTGATTTGGCCCTCTGACGGGTTCCTTTGAGGCTACTCACCCACAAGGACGGGCAGCCGTGGAGGCTCGACGCACCTATCAGCGGTTCCAGAAAGTCACGGAAGCTACGTATGCGCACGGGATCTCATGGTCGACACCTTGATTGGCGGGATCGGTGAGTCCTGGACAGGACTGGGCGATGAATTCGACGCCAACGCGACTGCCGCCGACGCTCTCGTGGTTGCCGCTCCATTAGCCAAGCACTGGAAGGAGCGCCTCGACAGTTGCGGGCTATTGGATCGTTCCAGGCGCGTCGTATCGATCCCGAGAGATGAATCATCAGATAGACCCGAGGCTGTGATATTCCCTGTGAAACCCTCGTCTGCGGGCAGCCTGCCCCTCGAGCTGGATGACGGATGCAAGCTGTGCAAGTTGCCCCTGCCAGCTGCGGCGACGCCGGTGAACCAACGAGCGGGCTCTAGGAGGTCTGCCGCGTTCGCTGATAATGCCGAGAAGTACGCGATGGACGGCACTCCGCTACCCCCGCCACCCCAGTTACGCTCGGACGCCCAAATACTGTGGCCGGCACCCGTGCCGGAGCGCCCTCGCGACGGCGGCGTCGTGCGTCGCATCCCTTGCCCCGCGACGGCAGAGGAGTTTACCAACCTCGTCACGTCACGGGGAGAACCCGTGGTACTCACCGGGGTGCCTATGGGTGATGCTCCTGCGTTGTGGACCCCGGAGTACCTCACATCCTGTCCCGAGGCGTCGAAAGCCATAGACGTGCACGTTTGTCCACCAAAGGACTCAGACGCGGGGGCCGTGTCGCGCGGCGGCGGCGGTGATTCGATCGGCGGAGGGGAAAGGGGGATAGAAGCAAACACCACAGTCGTCGTGGATCTCGCGGGCCATCGCAAGCCGGGAACGCGTCGTAACTTCGCGTTTCGCAAGATGAGCTTTGGCGAGCTCATTCGCCGGGTATCATCCAAACGCGGCGGCGACGCACACGAGGCGGACATCGAGAATCTCTCTCCTGTCGTGTCACTCGGTGAAAAATACTACCTACGGAGCGTGGCGCACAAATCAGCAGCGCACTTTCCATCTCTGTTTCCTTCCTTAGCCACTGATCTGCGCCCAGGCATGGTCTTACCGGATGACACCGGCAAATGCAGTGACACGTTGTGGCCCCGCGATGCATACCACAGCAGCGTGCTTCGCATAGCATCCCCAGGGACCGCGCTCTGGACCCATTACGACACTCACGACAATCTTCTGGCGCAAGTGAGAGGAGGTAAAACTGTCACGTTATGGGCTCCAGACGCGGAACCATTCTTGTACGTCGAGGGTTCGAGCTCACGAGTTGATGACATCGATGCGCCAGACTTGAAACGTTTCCCGCGGTTCGGCGAGGTTTCTGACAAACGTTGGGTAGCCCCGCTTGGTCCTGGGGAAGCCCTCTACATCCCTGCTCTTTGGTTTCATCACGTTTTGTCGCATCCGGAATCTCCAGAAAGTGGCGACATGTCCATCGCAGTCAATGTGTTTTGGCGATGTTTGCCTGAACAAGAGCACGACGCTGGCGATTTGTATGGGAATAAAGACCCCCCAGCGGCTCGACGAGCGTCGGAGTTGGCAGCTCGAGCAGGGGAGGCCATTTCGCATTTACCTGAGCCACACAAGTCGTTTTACGCGAGGAGGACGATCACTCGATTGGCTGAGCAACTAGGAATGAGACTAGAATAGTAGTGTAGACGGGGCATCTTAATCTAGAGCTAGCTTATGAACAATAGTATTTTACAGGAAAGCCATCGTGAACTCAGTTCCATTTCAGGCCAGAGGTTTGAATACGCGTATGAGACATCAAGTTTCGCGAGCTGGATTCCATTCGGCGGCGATAAAACAAGCCGGGCGTGGATACCATGGCGTGGAACTCAGAACCCGCGCGTGACAGTCGGCGTGAAGCGTCTTTCATGACGCGTTCAAGACCGGCCAGCTGCTTTGCGTGAGTCTCACGATAAAGTCGCATGGCCACGAGGGCGATGAAACCGAGAATGACGCGAGTCCAGAAAGCACTGGACACGAAGACGGCGGCTGTCACCACCACGCCGCTACCCCACCTTTGGTTGCTCGTCAGGGTAGTCCAGCGACCACCAATCTCCTTCTTCACCGTCCCCACCGCACGCGAGATGAGCTCGCGGTGAGCCTCCATAGCAGGGGGAACGGCAAAGGCACCGCACCACAACACACATGCCACCAACCACGTGCTGTTAAGCAAGCCGCCTAGGCTCGCTACACCATACAGTGCGATAAATGCTCTCAGCACATCCTTGTTACTGCGCCCTGAGAGAAGATCGTCATGTGCGTTGGTCACCGCGTTGCAGCAGCTCGCGCACCATCGGGCAAAGTCAGCGGCTTCTTCTGCGTCGATGGAGAGGTTGTGTTTGCGGCGGGGAAAAGCGATGGCGAGGACATAGGCGCGACATAAGTAAGCCATCGATGCGTACGCTGCGATGACCACAGGGTTGACCGGGACGTGCTCGGCGACGAGACCTGGCGCCCACGCGGCGGCGAGGAGCAAGACACCCACGCCAAAGTAGAACGCCGTCCTCGCAGGATCCCTCCACAGTACCAGCCTCGTCACTGTTCCCTCCAGGATGACGTGACCGTGTTGCCTACGGTGTTGTTCTTCCATCTCCGCGTCGATGTCGCGAGCGTGTCTGCGAAGGTTGACGCGCTGGATTGTCAGTGCGCCCGGAGGCACGGTGTCCTCCGTGCCAGCGGTGTTTCCCGCGGCGTCCATGGTGGTGTCCGCGGGCGACTCAACCACGCATGGGGTCCGAGGGGATGAATCCGCGCGAGAAGCCTCAGCACGACGACGATGTGCGTGTACGGCGGCTGCCTCGTCGGTGGTCAAATCGTCCCATTCCATCTTGATTGTGCTGGCGTCAGTACTGGCGACTGTGCCTCCGCTCAATGGCGTCGCGGTTGTCATCGAGGAGTTCATGGCCCGCTTCGGGTCGTGGCTAGCGCCCAGACGCTTGCGCGCCTGAACCTCGCTCACCAGCCTCGATTGATTACCGATATTTCCGAACGCTTGACGTTTCTTGCGTCTAGCTCCGGGCTGTCCCCCGCTCCCTTTGCCGTACGCCTCGTGGTGGAGCTGGTCCAGCGTCAATGCATCATCCGAGTGGGCGACGCCGGACTTTCCGGCGGTTCGGTCGTTTTCATAGTCCGTATCGGGACTGTACGCGTAGTACATGGCGGAGACACGTCTCGAATATGAAGATTCGATGACTGCGAACGCTTTTGTGCGACGATGTCTCCCCGGGCGCAGTGCAACTGGGCGGCGCCGGACGGGAAAATGCGTGTCACGAAAGCGTTTTTCAAAGTAAAAGCAAATTGTTTCCCCTAAACTGCTAAATTCGTCACTACGAGTATCTACCCAGTCGCGAACCCTAATTGGTCTAATTCGTAAATTGTCTATTAGACCGGCAGCGGTCAGGCGGGGGACCACTTCAAGGAATCCTTCGCAGGTACCTCACACACACCGGCGGGGGTCGAGCAAGCGGACACCAGGGTCAGCAGCTTGACCCCGCGTACGCGACTCGTAGGGTGTCATCTTTCCACGCGGTAGTCAGTATGTCCACGACCCCAGTCGGCAAGGCGCTGGAGAAGGTGATCTCGGAGGTGCGACAGGCTGAAAAACTCGTCGAGGACGGGGCTCCCTCGGAGGACAGCGTGCTAGATAAGATCGATGCGGTGGTGAGGATCCTGCCGACGCTACGCCAGGCGGCGAAGGAAAGCGATGCGGCGGGAGAGACGCTTTTTCCGGTAGATGTGCTGAGGCACGTGGACGAGGGGTTGGACCCACTTAGGTTTATGGTGGACGGGATCTTGCAGGTGGGTGAGGTGAACAAGGTCACCAAGGGCAAGGCGAACGTATTCAGCAAGTTCCACGAATCACTGTTAGAGGAGGACTCAAAACAAGAGCCAAGAGGGCTGGAGCAGACGAAATAGGTTTCACGCGGGAGCGCGTTTTAATTAGCAGATCATACGTAGCACTCTGGGAAAAATCAAATCTGAGACGTCAGTTGTGGCTGAGTCCTCGGCTGCTATCCGTCGGTCCACTCAACAACACTGACTTTTCGGCCGTTGGGACTGCCTCTGGGCACTGAGCGTGACCCCCGGCGCCGCGGGTGTGGGAGGCTCAGCCCTGGGCAGCTTCCGTGCGATTTCGTAGAAGAGTTCGTTGACGTTGGCTGCCGTCCTGGCGGATGTCTCCATGAAGAAAAGTCCGTTTTCGTCCGCGTAGGCCTGCGCCTCATCCGCGTCAACCTTGCGTTTCTCCGGCTCATTCTCCGCGATGTCAGCCTTGTTGCCCGCAAGCGCCATGACTAGGTTAGCGTTGCCCTGTCTCTGCAGCTCTCTTACCCAGCTTTTCGCGCGTTCAAACGAGCTCGGGCTCTGAATATCATACACGATGATGGCCGCAGCGGCCCCGCGGTAATACATGGGCGCCAAAGAGTGGTAACGCTCTTGGCCCGCCGTATCCCATATTTCGAATTTCACCGTCGCGTCGCTCACGGAAACCGTCTGCGTGAGGAACGCCGCGCCGATGGTGGACTCCTGGTACTCGAAGAATTGACCCTTAACGAATCGAAGCACCAAGGAAGACTTGCCGGCACCCATGTCGCCGAGGAGTACCTGCGAGTGATGAAATATATCGTTTCCGTACGTGTCAGCGTCTCTCGCCTCTCTGGCTCGAACGTGTGCGGGGAGGAACACTATCACTCGTCGAAGGCAGGTTCAAAAAGAATTCAGGGATAAAACCAAGACTCAAATCGTGTCGTTCGCGCCGGTGGGGCCCGTGATCTCTCACCAGCTTTGCCTGCATGACAGGTGGTGAGGACATCGTGCGTCTTATGCACTCTTCTGAAAGTTTCCCGCTTCGCAGGCCGGGTGTTTTCGCTCTTCACACGGACCCTCGCTCGGGAACGTACTCGCCCGTCGCGCTGTCACCTCTTGCACAGCGTCCTGCTAAGTGTTGTGGTGTGGTTCAGCAGATCCGACAGGTTCCGGGTCCTGGAGGGCGTCTACGAGTTCCCAGTCGCACTGACGGACGTCGCGCTGGCCTCTCGGATCTCTCAGCTAGGTTTACGAGCCTCCGCAAACTCGTCCTTCACGCGCTCTCCGAAGCCGCTTTTGTGCTGGTCTTTTGTGCTGGTCGCCGGAGGTCGTCTTGTGATACCTTTTCTTCCTGGTGATGCATGTCGAACTGGACGAAAGAAAGGGCTCGTCTTATCTTTTTGCAATTAGTTATTACTTTCCAAAATATGCGCTGAGAGCGAATAGGTTATCATGAGGGCCCTATATACGGTTAAGCAAAAACTAAACTCAGACTGCTCTACTGGGCAGCTGGTAACCGGTGGAATGTTGCTGCACTACGAAGAGCTCAAACGACCAGACGGGGCGTTGCGCTTGGATCGAGCGGGGGGAGCATCGGAGAAAGGAGGGTTCCCAGCTCGTTCGCGCCGGCGTGGTCATGGAAGAAGATGACCCGGGCCTCTCCAGGCTCGGCGACGCTGCGACGGGAGCGCTCGTCCAGCTCGTCGGGGTCAGCGTTGTGCTCGCGTTCTTCTTGTCAATGACCAGCGGGAACCCGCTGCTGAACTTGCCTCTTGCCCTGCTGGTGGTGTGGGGGGTGAGGTTCCTCGCGCAGGTTCGCGTCACCGTTCGCTGGGACGCCAACTCGCGTCGATTCAACCTCATCCTGACGCGTCAGAGGAAGGAGGGAGTCGCGGGGGCTCTGACGAGCCGAGGAAAATGTTCCGTTCGCAGCGATACCTCCCCTGCCATCGGGTCCATGGCGCCTTCTGCGAGCGAGAAGGGGAATGCCGACAACGTCGATGATGCGGGGATACCGAAGCAGCTTCCATCTTGGCGACCTTCGAAGAGAGAGGCGGAGCTCAGGGAACTGCTCGGGCGGATTGAAAAGGGCGACGACGGAAACGCCTCCCCAGGGGATTCGCCCCTGCTGGGGGCTTGGGGAAGGTTGCGAGACCATGTATTGGAAGAGTTCGTGACGACTCTGTGGTATCGACCCATCACCGAGGATAGTGACTTCGTGACGAGCCTATCGAGACTGCTGGACGCCTCGTTCGCAGAGCTGGCCCACCGTGCCAGAGGCGTTGACCTGGCGAGATTGCTGCTGCGGAGGGTCCCCGACATCATGGCGAGCCAGCTGGAGGCTTTCAGAGACGCTAGAGAGGCTTGCGGAGGCGTGGACGCTTACGTGCGCCTCACGCCGGCGGATGCAGACAAGGCTCTGGCTTCTGAGCTCCGCCAGCGCGGTCAGCTACACAGCGGAGTCGACTGGTGTGGAATCGAACACTCGGCAGAGCTTATTGGGACACCACGGGACCCCGCGTCGCGAGTACTGTCTCGACACTGTGACGTGGCGGCTGCCGCCCTCCTTCCCACAGAACATGCGTCTAATCCAGTCCTCTTATCGCTGATGAGAGAGCTTCTCGCTTGTAGCGTGCTGCGACCACTGTTGGGGTTTGCAAGTCCTTCTTGGGTTCATCGCGGGCTGGCGTGCCTCGTTGCTTCAGAGGATGTTGTCACATCTCCAGCCTCGGACGCAGCGGAGGACACACCTTCTAGTGCCGCAGAGAAAATGTCTCCACATCGTCGATCCTTATCGCTGGATATGACGAAGAGCTCTGCGTCTACGTTTAACTCGCTGCCTCCCTCGGGCTCTGCCTCGTCAGAGGATGAGGGGATCGAGGACGAGGACGACTACGACTTGGCGAGGATGATCGGAGACGAGGATGCCACTGAAGACGACAGGATAGTGCTGTGCGATTATGATCGGGCGACTACATCCACCAGCATCGGTGAAGCAGACGTATCCGACAGGCTAACCCGGCTCACGGCGAGTGTCACAGAGGTCAACATCGTCGGGAAAGGTACTGCGGCTTACGCTGTGTACACAGTTCGCGTGAAGAGCTCCACATCAAAGGCAACAGACAGCGTTACCGAGCTCAGTGATCCTTCTGGAGAAATCGAGCACGAATGGGTTGTCGCTCGACGCTTTAGAAACTTTGAAACGCTGCACCGACGCCTTGTTGATGCTGGATGGAGCGCGAAGTCACTTCCTGAGCTTCCGAAGAAACGTTATCTCCTGCAATCGCTGGAGGGGGCTTTTGTCGAGGCGAGGCGGAGACTGTTGGACAACTATCTTTGTGCCCTATTGAAAGATATGCGGCTTTGCGACTCCCGCGATGTTAGCGATTTCCTCGACGCCAGAAAAGGAGCTTACGACCCCTCAAAGAAGAGTGCTTGGAAAGTCGGCTCTATGGGGGCGAGCTGGGGAGGGGATAATCGAAGCCGTACTCTCATTCGTCGAAACAGTGTTGACGAAACTTCATCCTCTCCTTCAACGCAAGAGGGGAGCGAAGGTGTCGCGGAGACGGTCACGGTGTTGGCTCGATCTCTTACTAAGACGATGAACAAATCGGTGGAAGACGCCGCGTCCACTGTGTCTCGCGCACTTGGAAAGGAAACCGGTGATGAACTCAAAGCTCGAACGCCAGGCCGGCGTAAAGCGAATCCTCTGTATCCTCTTGGTACGCGCCCCGGTCACCACAGGGTCGCATCCGCCGGCGCGATGCCGAGGGACCGTGCAAGCGTCGCGTCAGGTCCTCGCGCCACAGACGAGGCGACTGATGCTACCGACGATGAGTCCAATCACCGGGATGGTAGCCCGGGGTCCACACAGGCTCTTATGAACGGTCCACTGTTGAGTCTTTTCGAGGCAATATTTCATCTCCAGGCGAAGGGATTTCTGCGCCGCACGATCGTCACAGTCGCGCGCCAGACTCTCGAATTCTTCGTGGGATCCGCCGTGGAGGATTTCGTCACCTCTCGAATGCGAACGCTTCGTTCTCCGTCGACGATGACGAAGGCCATAGACTTCATCGACCGAATCCTGTGGCCTGATGGTTCTTGGTATCTGCGCGCGGCACAATCCGATGCGACCGGCTCCGTAAATGAGGAAGGAGAGGACCTCGCCGCGGCGGTGGCTGCGGCGGAGAGGGAGAGGGACGAGTCTGTGCGTCTGAAGGTTCGCGACGCCATCCTCGCCGCTGGATCTCGGGGACCCTTACCCGGGCTGCTGGGAACGCGAAACTACACTCGCGCAGCGCTGGACGTGCTCGCCGCAGCTCGCTCCGACCTCATGATGCGTCAGGTTGGTCTGCTGGTCATCGAGGCGGCTCTTGAGGCTCTATTTCCGGAGCTCGTCGCAGTGGAGGAGCGCGCCGGCGACGACAAGCGCGAGGCGGATGGCGTCACCGCGGCGACGGCGTGAGTGCCTGGTGCAATTCCAACACCTGTAGTCACAAAATTGTCGTGAGTCAGTGTTACCTTCGTTTCGTAATAAAGGTACGAGTAGGATTAAAAGTGTTCCATCCTGCAAAGTTGGGGGCATCAAAGAATCGTAACGCTGTCCCTTGCCCTTTTCTGGAGAACAAATACGGTGAAGTCGAGCCAAATAATTCCCATGATTCGTCAGATTGGGTCATCTACCAATGATATTCCGGCCACGCTTAAATCAGGATCAGATTGGGTTCGGCACTTGGTATCGGGGGAGGCTACTTCAGCAGCCTATCAAAAAGCAATAGAAACCGCCACGCTGGCATCGGGCGATTGAGAGCCACCGGTGGTCTTTTTTTTTCAACAACGTTTGAAGGAATACGGGAGTGCCTCGCCAATGGTCGCCACAACTTCCGCCGGCAGCGACCAGCGACCACCTTCACCCCTTCTAAACCCTCGAACATGAAGACTTTCTGTGAAGTGTGCACCACTAACCCCGCCGCACTCGTGTGCTGCGCGGACGACGCGGTGATGTGCGGCTCCTGCGACGAGAGGTGAGCGCGCGAAAAAAACAACCAGCCCTAAACAAACCGTCGTTCGGAAAAATGAGGGGGTGCCGTGCTACCGGATACGGCGCCGTCGGGTCGCGACGACGTTTCGGCGCCGTATCCGGCGCGCCAAAACGTCCAACAGTCTCCCCGACGTTATGATCCACCCGAAACTGACGCATCTTTCCCATCTCCTCCCTCTCCCTTCGCAGCATTCACTCCGCCAACCCCGTCGTTCAGAAGCACGAGCGCGTTGCCTTCAAGTCCACCGCGGCCAAGCCCAACTGCGACATCTGCCAGGTGCGTACCCCGAAATTCAGATATCCAACGAGCGCGACTGGACGACGGAATTACACGCAGCTCTGGACGCGCGGACCGCCCAGACCTCGCGTGTCTCGACCCGCGCGTCGCTCGAATTCGCCGGGACTCCGTCGGCGTCCACCAAACGGCAAAACACTCGCTCTACTCAAGCTTCAGCGAGCAGAAAATTGACCTCACTCGCCCTCTCTTCAACATTGCAGGTGAACCCCGTGTACGTCGTCTGCCACGAGGACCGCGCGTTCCTGTGCCGCTCCTGCGACATCTCCATTCACTCCGCCAACGCTCACGTCGCCAAGCACCAGCGTTTCCTGATGACTGGCGTCTCCCTGGAGCTGGAGGCTATCGGCGCCGCCGCGAAGGAGGGTGAGGTTGCGGAGACTCCCGTGGTCGCTCAGGCCCCCACGGCGAAGAAGGCGAAAGGCATCAAGCGCAAGATGGAGCATCAGTTCCAGGCACCGTCTGCGAGCTCTGAAGACGGTCTTGTTCCCAGCATGGGCGGTGCCGAGGCGGCTGCCGACCCCATGGCGAGCGAGGAGGAGTTCAACTCTTTTGTGCAGGACTTCCTGGGGAACACCAAGGAGGGCAAGGATGGCAACATGGCGGACTTCCTCGACAACTTCTTCGACGACATTCCCGCCGTCGGGAACGACTTCGGTGTCGTACCCGTCATGTAAATACTGCAGGATATCAGGGGCTGGGGTTTTACGAATAGCGCGCGCAACAGGGGGGGTATGCAGCAGCGAGGTCATGCGAGCTCGCAAACAAAATGTGACAACAGATTTCGAAAGGGGAGTTCTCTTCCCGAAATGTTTTTGACAAAATCCATCAAGGAATAAATTCACGTCCACGCATCGCACTACCGCCCGAATGATTTTCCGTCGCCCCCACGTTGCGTGAAGTGCTTCGTCGCTTGGATCCTATCCTCCATTGCGCCTCCCGCAAAAGCACTTCGCTGCGCGTCCTCGAGAAACGCGGCAGGCTTTGAGTGGTGTTGACCTGGGGCACCGGCCGCCAGCTCTCCGAGGCTCTTTTCTCCATCTGCCGAGCTCTTCTTGAGTCGTTTCCATCTCGCCTCGTCGTGTACTTCGGCATCGTCCATCATCGCACGGAGTCGCGCCGCCTTCTCCTCCTCTGTGAGTTTTCCTGTGCGGTGCCCGACAGAGTTCTTCCCGCCAGTCTTTGCCCACGCTTCCTCCTTTGCCTTGCGCGCCGATTCTTCTGCAGCTGCTCGCTCGTCTTTAGTGGATTCGCGCCATTCACTTCGGCGTTCACGACGGACGGCGGCGGCTTGTTCTGCACGCTGGTTGGCGTAGGTGAGACCATATCCTTTCGAGCCATCCTGGGCGCTCGCATCGTCTCTGACCCCCCTCGCTCTGTGATCTCTGTCACGATCTCTGCCCCCGCTGCGGCTTCGACTGCGACCGCGCTTATGAGAGTAACCTCGGTCATCGCGATAGTCGCGTCCATCCCTGTCATCATCACGGATTCTGCGTTCCCTCGACCTCGACCTCGACCGGCTGCGTCCTCTACTGTTGCGGACAGGGCTTCCAGACGAAGACGACGAGGAGTCATCATCGCTCTTTGAGCGCCTCGATCTTTTCCCCTCATTTTGTTTGGCCGCCGCGTATCCCTGCTCACCCAAAACCTTTCTTCTGATTTCGTCCCGGATGGCCTCCTTCTTGGCCTTCTTGGCCTCCTTCTTGGCCTCCTTCTTTGCTCGTTTTTTATCCTTCTTCTTTCGTCGGTGCTCCTCGACTTCTCTCCGTATCTGGGCCATCTTTACCGGGTTCTCCGTCACATGCTTGCGAGCATCCTGTTCTTGCATCCGCATCATAAGCAACGGGTCCGCGTTGAGCTTATTCCATGTCTCATTGCGCGCCGCCGGTCCATCTGCGAGCAAGGCACCGCCTGCGGAGGCAGCTTTCTTCAACTGGTCCTCCTCCTTCGGAGGCACATACTTCTTCTCCCCGAGCAAATAAGCCTCTTCCTCGCGAGACTTCTCCGCCGCATTCATCAGGGGCCCACCCTTGTACATGAACTCGAGCCTCTCAACTTTGTCTATGTGACCGGCCTCCGCCGCTTGCATCTGCAGTTCCTGCAGCTTCCGCTCCTCGGCGATTTCCTTCCGCATTTCTTCCATCCGCCGCTCCTCGTGAGCCTTCTCCTGCTCGCGCTTCCACACCTCTGCCTGCATCGGGATGCCACCGGTATGCCATGATTTCTTGTTCAAAAAAGCTGCGAGGGTAAGGATATAGGAAGACGAATTAGAACGTGTCAGTTCGCGGTTTGTCAACGGAAGGCGACGACCAACCCTAAAAATGAGGAAGATCGGCGCGAGAAGATCCCGCAACCCTGTGTCGTACTCACCGAGACCGCCTCCCATCTTGGCTCAAAATATCACCCGCGCCTCCCTATTCTCTCTATCTGGGTCAACAATGAAATGTCGGCCCTTCAGCCCCCGTCCCGGGCCGCCTCGCGTTATGCGTGCTCCTCAGAAGAATTACTCGAGCTTGACTGTTGACTGACAGAGCGATAGGAGCGGAGCTGACGAAAAGATTTCCCGCAAAGCGACGGGCCACACCGAGACTGCCGCCTTGGCACTGACTTTCCGGTCGACACGTCTACACGAGCGAACGGGAAGCAAGTCAAGGCGTGGTGTATAATGGTAGCCACTCGAAAGACTAAAGTCTCGCCTGAACCCGTGTCAGCGACGGAGAGCGCAGATGCGGACCAGGAGACGCTTGACAACACAAAGGGGCTCTCGCGGCTTCGGTCGGGGAGCACGACGGACATCGAAAACGTCAGGGTGTGGCCCTTGTGCTTCGCGATAGCAATCGAAAAGAGCCGTAGAATTCGACCGGGCATCATGGTCGCATCGTCCAGCCTTCTCGCAGGCGTTTCATACCACCTGCATGAGTCAGACTCGGAGTTGCTGGTGCGTTCGTTCTCACACCTTCGACCTTTCTCGTGCGAGCCTCCAGCTGACGCCCTTCTTTCTTTCCATCGCAGCCGACCGCATTGATTTTATCCCCATTGACGGTTTTTATCCTCGTCGAGACCGCCACCCTGTGCGCCGCGTTTTTCATCCTTCTGCCCGGCACGATTGCTCAGGCATACCGTGAAGACAAGACGACCGCTTTCTTGGTTGAGGATAGTGCAGTGCTCTCAGCGCTGCCAACCGCGGTGGCGAGATTCGCGGTGGGTTCGGGCATCGCCTGGCAACGGGTAGCACTTGCGGTGGTGAGGGATGGTGCGCTGTTCATGACGCTTTACCTGCTGTGCGTGGCGCTTTTGGTCGGGGGCGAGGATGATGTTGACCTCGAGCCGCTCGGCGACGAGAGCATGTCTGACAGTGGGGAGAGCGCGTTCCGCCGGGTTGGCTGGCAAGAAATGGAGGGGGGGATATCTGTCCACTCTTATAGTACATACGCGAATTCTGACGACGTCGCAGCGAACTACGAATGAATTTAGCTTTAGCAACCTAGAGGCGGCGCAATATCATAAGAGTACAGCAAACCTTCGGCTCCCTGGAGAGCTGGGCCCCAGAACTGCACCTTGATGCGGTCGTGCGAAACTCGTACGGAAGCGAACCCAGCGCCGTCATGCTCAAACCGGGTAGACGACGTCCCAAAGCCACGACCAGTCTTGGATCCCGCACCGGACGTGAAATGGTGCAGTCGTCGCTCCACGGAGGTGGTCACTCCGCTGCAGTTGACAGGCACGGTTTTATCAACAGGCGTGTGCTGCAAGTCATGATCATGCCCGTTAAAGTACGCAGCGGCGCCACCCTGCATGATTATGTCTTCTAATGCGGTGCGGACATCCTCGACGTCTCCCCAGAATCCGTTGCTTTGCATTGGGTGATGTCCAAAAACCAGCTTCCACCGTGCGTCTGAATCTTGGAGTGTCGACTTGAGTTTATCTTTTCCAGCGTCAGCGTCCTGCTGCCCCAGACCGCCCGGTATATTTATCAGATCAGAACGGTTTTGTGAATAATAGTAGCTCACATGCGGGTTCGTGTCCACGAAATACATGTGGACGTCAGCCACAGGTCGGTGCTCGAAGTTCCGCCCAGCGTACCACCTCCAGTCGCGACGGCGCAGCGACGGGTCCAGCTGGAAGCTCGGTGACCGGCTACTATCTGCCGCAGCTGGGCACTCCTTAGGTGGTCGACCCTCTTGCTCTTCGTCGTACCCACAATCACCGTAATCGTGATTGCCCAGCACCGCGTGCCAGGGCACTTGCAAACTTTGGTGATTGTAAACATCCGTGAACGACTGCTTAAACTCCGGGTCATCAAGCGAATTGAGACCGCCTTCGTAAAAGTTGTCTCCGACCGAGACGACGAATGCAGGCTTTGAAACCGCGGCACACCTTCCCATTGCTTCGGCTACGGCAGTTTGATTGTGCTCGCCTCGACGCCCCCAATCGCCGACCACCAAAAACGAGAGATAGTCTTCAGGGTCACTCGCGGCGTCTGCGTATACTCCAGAAACCTCCGCCGCGCCCGCCCCTCCACCGCTCTCCCCGACGGAGACGGAGACGCCGATGCCGATGCCGACAGCGAGGCAAGAGCACGCAGCAATGACTATGATGGCGACGCGAAACCATATCTGACGACGCGTCAGGGGCTCGTATATGCCATGGCGCTTGTGAGCGGGGTTCGTTCCGTCGTCGCTCCGGATGCCGCCGCCCAGCACCAACGCTTTTTGCCCGAGCTCCAACTCAACCTGCTCAGAGGAAGACATGGCTCATCCCACGAGTGCGCGAAAGGCGATATCTACTCGGCAGATCTCTTCTGATTGAGTCCGTGACAGCCGGGACGGTCACGCTTAACGATTTCGTCTCGTGAGCGTGGCAGGGACCAGTGATGTCGTCAAATTTAGCAGGCGACTCTTCAGCCAGGCCACCTCGCAGTTCAGTTCTGTTCGTTGGAATTTTGGTTTTGGCGTCACACCCGGCAGGAGCGTGGAGAGGTGTGGGCATAATATCCGAGTACTGGATGATGGGTACGCATTAAGTGACGACGACGGAGAGCATGTTCAGCTGGGGCGATGTGCCGGTTGAAGGTAGGGAGGAGAATGAAGGCGCGTTTCCACAGCCAAAGCGCCAGGGGACGCTAACATCGCGAGGGCAAGCCTTTGAGGCCCAGGTCGGCGACGACGATCGTACCGTTGCCCCTCGGAGGGTTCTTGAGGAAGCCCGTGCCATTTTGACTGAGCACAACAGCAACGATGACGATATGCTTCCCCCCGTCGGCAGATTCGAGTGGGTGGACCCCGAAGATGCACTTAAACGTACTCAAGCTGAAGGCACCGGACGTGTTCTCTCCGCCTGGGGTGTCCCACCTCTACAGCCCACTGAAGCAGACAGGAGGAAACAGAGAATGTATGAGAGAGTGCATCGCACACAATTTCGCAAGAGAAATGCAGCACACTTTTTTGGTAACCCAGATGAGATCGACGAGCTAGTGCTGGATATTGACAAGGCGGACCTCGATCCGGTTGCCTCGACAGAACTGAATAGCGAGAGCAATACGACAACAGAGGCGGTAGCAGGTAGAGATATTCCGGGTCATACGATGGGCGACAATGCATCAGACGCGAGACAACACCTCAGTGCTTCCACCGGCAACTATCTGAACATGGTACTCGGGCAAGACCGCGTGACAGCTGCATCCATCGCTGCGGCTGGAAAGCAAAGCGCCGAGGCTGTTGCGGCACAAATGAAGCTCGACACTATCCCTGCCCACCTCCGACGGTTTATCATTCCTCAGCTCCTTGAGCTTCCAGAAGGCTCTCAGGTGGTCAAAATATCTGGAGGAAGAGAGCACGCCATGGTGCTCTTAAAAACAAGCAATCATCTCGAACGCATCTTACCTCACCATAAAGAAAATCAAGGGCGCGTGTTGATGATGGGGTCCGGAGAGCATGGACAATTAGGCCTTGGAGATCAGAGGCCGCAAACAATTCCTGTGGTACTCGCAACTTTGGGAGAACACACTGGCTGGAGTGGGGGTGGCCTCCGGGTACGCATGGGAGGCGATAGGATCGGTGGCCACAGTTCGAAAGTGCGCCGTGCTGTCGACGTTGCGGCGGGAGCAAAATATTCGTTGGCAGTCTCAGAAGATGGGGAGGTTGCTGCCTTTGGGACAGATACCAACGGCTGCACGGGGCAGGGCCAAAATGGTCTGAGCAAAATTCACAGGCTGCCGCGCTGGATGTATTGGATTTCCACCGATACGACCCGTATTCTTGCGTGTGCCTCAGGAGAAAGTCATACTTTGCTGCTGTCTGCAAGCTGGCACGTGTTCACCACCGGCGATGGTGCGCATGGGAAGCTTGGCCATGGAAACACACGTTCATTCTCTACGCCACGGCGCGTAGAATCGCTCATGGGACTCAAGATCTCTTCGATCTCCGCGGGACATAATCACTCGCTGTTCATAACGGATTCAGGACTGCTGTACGGCTGCGGGGCGAACTCCCATGGTCAACTCGGAAGTGGAGATTGCGACGACAGGATGTTACCGGTGCGAATGCATCACACCGATTTCATCGGAGACGCAGTATACAGCCACGAGGAGGAGCCTGAGCGGCGGACGCTTGAGCTACAGGAACGTATCCTTGGACCGCTTCCTGGTGTCAAAGGCCAGTTCCTGTCCAACTTGGAGATTGAGAGGCCTTTTGCTCAGCCCACAGAACAACAGCTACAAGCTGCGGTCAAAGCACGAGAGGCAAAACTTGGAATTCAGCAGCAGCAGACAGATGAAGAAATTAGGCTAAAGTTAGGCATTGCCGCTTCCAAGCCAAACACCTCCAGAGTAATTCAAGCATGCGGTGGACGAGCACACACTGTGATTTTAACACAGCTTGGTCGGGTGTACGTCTGTGGACAATCAAATCGGGGTCAGCTTGGTCTGGGAAATCAAAAGTCTCTTCACAATCCAACACTGGTTCAGACCATGGTGAACCTCGCATGTGTGCAGATTGCAGCTGGAGATGATCACAGTGTCTTGCTGACCTCTTTGGGGCACGCTTACGTGTGCGGTAGGAATGACACTGCCCAGCTCGGCGACGGTACCCTGGACGACAGCTTGGTTCCCAAGCCAATGCAGCCTGTCATTACGAAAGAACTCATGCGAGACAAATCAAAGTATGAGATTCTATCCCTTCAGCACCATCCAATGTTTGGCGTTCTGATCGAGCAGGTGTTCGCTGCAGGATCATCCACCTTTGCGGTCGTTTCAGGAGGTGAAAATGTTTACGTTTGTGGTAGTGGGGCTTACGGGCATCCCCAAGATCGGAACCCAACTGGATTTGCTGAAATGCTCCGGCTGACATTGGACGATAAGGAACAGAAGAAAGCCTTGGTGATGGCTTCAACTGTTCGAATGCTTCGCCCTGACGAGCAGGGTTTCAATGATTTGGTACGGCAGATGGTGCTCTACTCTCGATATAATGAAAAGTGCCTGGCCCATATCATGAAGGTGATGATGGAGGAAGTTCTGCAGAAACCCACGTTTGTTGTACTATACGGCTCCATCTTGGAGGAGTGTAGGAGTTCGTGTCTGGATTGTACTGCACTTGCCTTCCGAAGGGTAATCCTTCTTGCGATCGAGGACGCTGGAGTCAAACTTCTGCATGCACAAAATGAGACTCTAAATAAGCGGTTGCTGCACAAAATGGGTTGGGCCAAGTATCAGCAAGAACAGAGGGACGGCGCAGGAGGCACTGGTGGGTCTAAACAGATGACATACTATGATATGATCAACGATAAAGACAGCTACATGGACTTCAAAAGATTTCGTGATGACTGTAAAGCTATGCAGGGTTTGGTGCGAGAATTGTTCGAGGTGCATGGAATTTTGCTGGAAGATGACATGAGAGATATAGCCGCGGGCTTTCCTGGCAGTCAGCATAGCATCGGCATCATCGACAGTGAAGAGGCTAGAAAGAAATCGACTTTTTTTGCAAGTTTATCGCGCTGGAAAAGTCCTGGGGAGCGTGCAGCAGAGGAGGCGACGCGTGCACACAATCCGGCGGAAACCCTGAGGGGAGGAAATGTTACCAGACGCGGAAGTGACTCGAATGCAGATGTTGTTCGTCAGAAGGGGTTGTCGACATGTCTACCGATACCCAGTCGTGCGATCGACGAAGCTGCATGGGAATTTTCAGAATCCGTAGGATGGGAGCAGTACAAGCTTTCAGAAGACATTAGGCCAGAAGAAGGCGCAGGATGGGGAAAATTCATCGAAGAGCAACGGAAGCAGGCAAAATATGTGTCTCCAGTGGTCATCCCAGGAGAAGACGTAGACGAAGCAGAGCTAGCAGAGAAGGAGAAAGATCTTGATGATCAAGAGCGGCGCCAGCTGCAGCGCCTGCGTGCACTTGATAGAAGAAAAAAACTTGTCGGCTTGGATGGGAAACGCATCGTGGAGAGCACGCTGGCGCCCTCATTTCACAGGGCAAATACTGTGATGACTACCGCCAGGTCCGAAATCGAGACAATCATGGCACGTAAGCTTGGTTCGACATCAAACACGAATCTTGAAGATGATTCAGGTGGCAATGAAAGCCGTATAGCATTCAGAAAGTTGAAGCTGCAAAATAAGCTTGCCAGCATGGCGTCATCAGGTGAAAGTGTTCATACCATCGAGGAGTACAGGCACCACGCGGAAACGAATCCAGCGTTTGGATATTTCACTCAAGATGAAATTGATGCGGCACCTCCTGAGGTGCAGGAAGAGCGCGCGAGGAGATCATTCCAATTTGCGCAAAAGATACCCGACGACAAAACATTTGAGCTGTTTGATGACGAAGCATAGGCAAGAAGCATCCCAATCTGTTAATAGAATCTAGATAACAATGCGCGATTTCTCACACGCCGACATACAAGGTCGATAACATCAAGAGCGAGCCGAACACGATGCCTTTCAGCAGCTGCCCATCATGTTTGCATTTCCTCCCCTCGGGAAACAGCTCTATGATGCACACGGCGGTCATCATGCCGCCTGTCCCGGCAAGCATATAGTGCAGCAGCGTGGGCGTCAGGTAAGGCTTGATGAAAAGAAGTGCGAGCAATGCCCCAACGGGCTCTGATAAACCCGATGCAGTGGCCAGCATCAGTGCATACCGACGGCTCCCTGTTGCCGCATAGACCGGAGCGGCGACTATGATACCCTCCGGGATGTTGTGAACGCCAATCGCAGCCGCCATGACTGGACCGATTCCGGTGAATGAAGAGAATGCTACAGCGAAACCTTCCGGGAGATTATGAAGCGTCATCGTTATGGCCATTAGGATTCCAAGTCGCATGAGTCGCGCCTTTGACATTGTGGTTGAGCCGTCGTCCCCACTGTAGCCTTGTTTCTCAACCTTTTCCTCCAGTGCCTCTGTCTTGGGCAGAAGGGGCTCTAGAATCACGTAAACAACTGCGCCAATACACATGGATATTGTCACTCCGACGAAGCCGTTCTGCATCAAATTTTTAATGTACAGCTCAACAAGGCTTAGCGTGGCCATGACGCCAATCGCAGTTCCCAGCAAGAAAGCGAGCAACTTCTGGTCAGGCTTCTTCATCACCGCTATGACGCCACCCACACTTGTGGCGAGGCCCGCCAGCAGGGAAAGAAACAGCGCGTACTGATCATCGCCGTCAAACATGATGAGGTTGTGCGCGATCAGCGCGATAACCGCCGCGGACAGGGAACCGCAAACGAAGTAAGCCGCCTTCAGGCCCTTTTTGCCCACTGGGAGATCTGAGCGCACGCGTCTCTTCCCCGACCGCGATGGAGCAGAAGAACGTTCTCGTGTCGATGTCGACCGTCTCATAAACGAGCCATTTGCATAAAACTGCGCCTTTTGCACCGTGAGAGTGTTGCAGCCGGAGTCGCTGCTGCTCTCAGTGCAGGGCCGCAGCAAAATAAATGTGCTGTCGACGGGGTCGAAGATCGAAGTTTGAGGGAAAAATAAAAAACAACGGTCAGCTCTTCAGTCCTTCTAGCACCGTTGACCGCACGCAGAACCCTCTGGACTGATGATGAATCATCGTTCCCGAGCGGGCGCGGGTCCTCGTGTGCCTGACAAGAGCAAGGCGGGGTCAGAGTCTAAATCAAAGACTCCAGACCTTGCCGAGTTTTTGGAAATGCGCGACTGGTCCGGAGCCATCACGCTGCTTGAGTACAAGCGTCAGGCGGACTCGCACGATATCAGCAACCTGGAATGGTTGGCTTACTGCTACTTCCACGCCGGCGATCCTGGGAAGTCGCTCGAAACGTATAGGGAGTTATTGCGCCTGGAGAGCGACCCTGACCCGACGTTTCACACCCTCTGCGCCGCGTGCCTTTTTTACCTGGGCCGCTACCAAGAGGCGGAGGAGGAGGCGCTACGCGGCCCGAATACCAAGCTGCAGACTCGTGTTTTGTTCCATTGCGCGCACAAACTTGGCGACGAGAACAAGCTAATGACATATCATCAGCAGTTGAGCGACAGTATCGAGGACCAGCTCTCGCTCGCATCCATCCACTACCTTCGGACGCACTACCAGGAGGCCACGGACATCTACAAGCGCCTACTGCTGGAGAACCGCGACAACCTGGCGCTGAACGTATACGTGGCCCTGTGTTACAATAAACTCGACTACTACGATGTGAGTCTGGAGATACTCGGCGCGTACATGCAGCGACATCCGGACAGTGCGCTTGCAGTCAACCTGAAGGCGTGCAACCAGTTTAAGCTTTTCAACGGCAAGGCGGCGGAGGCAGAGCTCAGGAAGCTACAAAAGAATGCAGGTCACAGTGATGCGTTCACAGACAACGACCTCATCAGGCATAATTTGGTCGTCTTTCGAGGTGGGCAGAATGCCTTGCAGGTTTTACCGCCTCTCGCTGGTGTCCCCCCTGAGGCGCGTCTCAACCTCGTAGTTCATCACCTGCGCGGTGGAGAGCCTTTTGAAGCGTTGAAGCTCGTCAAGGATCTAGAACCCACCACGCCTCAGGAGTACGTACTGAAAGGCGTGACGCATGCTATGATCGGACAGTATATGGATCAGGTGGATGTGGAGGAGCATCTGAAGCTCGCGCAGCAGTGCTTTCAGATAGTTGGATCGAGTGCCAGCGAGTGTGATACAATCCCGGGAAGGCAGTGTCTGGCGAGCTGTTTCTACTTACTCAGACAGTTTGAAGACGTACTCGTCTACTTAAAGTCGATCGCGGAATTCTTAAAGGATGACGACAACTTCAACTGGAACTACGGTATCGCCACAGCAGCGAGTGGCGATTACAAAACTGGAGAGGAGGCCCTTATGTCCATACAGAATGAAAGATTTCGCCAGGAGTATGCGTTCATAGCGTGGCTAGCTCGGTGCCACATCATGAACGGCAAAGCTCGCCTGGCATGGGAGCTTTACTCGCGGATGGATACGAACGACGAATCGTTTGCTCTTTTGCAGCTCATTGCCAATGACTGCTACAAAGTTGGAGCTTTTGTTTACGCAACGATGGCCTTCGACGTACTGGAGCGTTTGGACCCAAATCCAGACTTTTGGGAGGGAAAACGAGGCGCAGCGATCGGGGCCTTCCAAATGATTGTCGCGGGTCAGGAACCAAAAGAAAGTCTTGGGGGGATTCTCGACATGCTGCGCAATACGTCGAGTCCACAGGTTGAGTACATCATTCGCACGCTGACTATTTGGGCTAGGGAGAATCGTGTTCCTGTGCATTGAATTGAGTAATTTTTTATACAAGCTTACAAATGCAAGTACCTCCACTGTCTTGCCTCAAAAAAGAATTATGCGGACCCGTGGCGGCCACGAACGTTCAGCCCAGACATGTCGCTTGGCTTCACCCCTCGTCCCCCCAAGCCACTGCTCTGCTGCTGCATCACTGTGGTGGTACCTTCCGAGTTTTGCTGTTGCTGCCCGGGCTCAGGTGCGCCAACAGTAGCACCTGGAGAGTCAGTGTACTTGTGGTACAGAAGATTCGCTACACATCGGTCCACGACGCCGGTTGACTTATCGGAGGAGGGTTGCGCCGCCTGAGCATGTCCACTACCATCAATAAATCGACCGCCGCGGTTGCGAGCCGATAGCGCAAGGCGATACAAACTCTCCTTGATGTTCCTCGATGTTGGCTTGTCGAGTTTACCAACAATCGCCTGTAGCTCCACGAGTCCAACCTCCTCCTCGGTCGTCATCTGATTCACTGCGTACTGAGGCACTTGAATCTGCGCTCCTGCAACGCGACCGCCGCTGCCCATCCCACCTGCGGAGATCACGGTGGAAACAGAGCTCGAGCCAGAATACATCTGTGCCGCCGCCGGATTCTGCGGCTGCATCATCATATCGGATGCATTCATTTGATGACTGTACAACGGTTGCCCTTGCATGGGTTGCATCAATTGCATGCCGTAGTTGCCGAGACCCATGGAAACCATCTGATTCGGTGCCATTGCACCTGGAGCGGGCATACCGACAGGCTGCTCCCCAGCACGTTCATTCCCTTTGCTCGCCTTGCGCTTTTCGTCAACCTTTTTGGAAGAGCTGGGACGTTTACCCTTGCCAGTGTCGTCGTTGACACCTGCATCGGGAACCTTCCTGACACCTTGTCCCTGCTGCTGATGGGGCTGTTGAAGCGAGCCAGTCGAGGGCACGTGCACCATCTGGGAGTATTGGTACGCCTGCTGCAACATCATCCCGTTCTGCTGCATCTGCTGGCCTTGGATATGCGATTGCTGCTGATAGGACATCGGAACGAACCCAACGGATTGACCTTGAGCACCGGGCATGGCATACCTCATTTGGCGCACCTGCGCTCCCTGTTGCTGGCCGCTGAAGTTCAGCTGCGCGTTGCTGTTGGATTGCGCGGGCATCTGGCCTCGAATATGCATGCCCCCTCTATTTCCACCCTGCTGATGCATGTCGTTGCCGTAGTTCTCGAACGATGAGTCGAACGACATGCCGCCGGTCGACATCGAAGGCTGGGGCGCGCCCGGTCTGCCGCCTGCACCCACTGCACCCCCGCCCGCGTTTCCTTCCCCGTACTGGAAGACGTACTGGTTCGATCCCGATCGAAACATCTCGGCATCGTCGCCTCCTCCGACGCGTTGATTCACGTTAGGCGCGTTCCCTGCACTCGCTCCCGCGCCAGCACCAGCCCCTCCACCCATACCACCGACGTCGCTGTATCTACCTGACCCACCCATCTCTCCGTAGGGCGCAGAAGTTCGGCTGGGCATGAAGGAGTCAACGTCCACAGGGAATGAGCTCCACAGCGCCTCCGAGCCCATGTCACCCTCCGTGGTCAGGCCGTCGATGGAGTTACCGAGCGGGTTGAGCTGTGAGAAGCGCGAAGCCGCGTTCTTGAACTCCCCGAGGAGGCTCATGTCGTCCTCCTTGAATGACGTTGTGAAGTCCTGGCCGTACGCGCTCGCGCGGAGGCTTGAGCTCTTGAGAGCTGACAACAGCGTGGGGGATCCCTGCTGCATCAGTCCGCCGTCCACGTCGGATTCGTTGCCCATGTCTCCCATGTCTCCTGCACCAAAGATATGGTTGCTCGGATTTGTGTTCTGCGCGGCTCCGGCGAGCCCCGCGGGTCCGCCACCCTCCTCGGTCACAATTCGTCGAGACTGGGTCCCTCCTCCGGCTTTTGCGGCGTCCTTCTGAGAGCTCGGGCGGCGCTGATTCAGCTTGGAACGTTTCCCCTTGGTCTTCATCTTGGTAGCATCGTGAGATGTAGTATTCTCGTCGTTACGCGCCCGTCCCATCATGTCGTCGTCTTCTTCAGCGCGCGCGAGAATGGTCCGAGAATGATAGAAGCCCCTGGGGACGTCGACGCCCTAAAAAACTTTCAACCAATCAGAACGCAGTTTGATAAATATCTTCGTGAATCTTCCCAAATCGTTTCGTGGAGATTTGGTTGTTTGTGGCTCTGATCCTTCTCACTGTTACGCTGTGAAGGACAAGTGATGTATTTTCATATTTCCCCTACATCTATGACTGCATCGCACACAAACATTGGCATATTTACTAACCCGTAATTACTTAAAACTTTCGATCGACGAGGAGAAAACCTTTGGGCCTGGAGAAGTCACCTCATTCTGTACAGTCACGAAAGCGGACGGCGATGTTGCGATGGCTCGTCGCCGTCTTTGCGACGTTAGTGGTCGGCATTGCCAGTTGTGGCGCCACTGACGACGGCACCGGCGTCGTGCTTGATATAGACGCGGATAACTTCGCGAGCACTCTACGGGAGCATCCCTTCGTCGCGTTGAGTTTTACTGCGAGCTGGTGCGGGCACTGCAAGCGCCTTGACCCTGAGTGGGCAAAGGCGGCGGAGATCCTCGCGACACATGCGAACGACCCGCCCATTGTTCTGGGTCAGGTGGAATGCACCGCAGACAAGAACGCCCGTCTGACCAAGGATCTGGGCATAACGGCTTTCCCAACCATCAAAGTTTTCAGGGACGGGTCTGCTGACGGCGAGGATTACGATGGTCCCCGCGTGGCGGACGGCATCGTCGATGCTCTGCGGACCCTAGCCGCTCCGATAGTCGAGAAGATGAGAAATGTCGATGAGGTGAGGGCGTTCGTGCGGCAGGATCCGGTCGTGATGTTGGCAGCCTTTCAGCCCGGCGCGGCGGAGGGTCTCAAGGTTTACGAGTCAGCCGCTAGACGCGCGGAGATAAGGTTTGGACTCGTCACCGACGCATCATTGCTACCAGAGCTCGACACGCCCGTCGACGGAAATGTCGTCCTGATGTATCGGAGTTTCGATGAGCGTCTCGTTCGGTTTGACATGGACTTCACGGTTGAGAACCTGAAGAGATTTGTTGACGCTAAAAGTATCCCTCTCGTCGCTGAGCTCGACAAGACTCCTGAGAACCGAAACATTCTCCGACGCGTGTTCGAGTCTCGCGCTCCTAAAGTGATCGCCTTCGTGAATTTTAACGATGCTAGGGAACGCGATGGGATTAAATCGGCGATGAAAGACATTGCAGAAGCGGGCGACACAAAGTACAGGTTTGTACTTGGGGACAGCGCGGAGAACGAGGCCGCCATCAAATACTTTGGGGTGTCCCCTGAACTCCTTCCAGCCGTTGTTTTGCACGAAACAGAGACGGACAAGAAATTTATCCTTCATCGAGCGGAGCCGAAAGGGATTGCCTCGTGGCTTGCAAAGTATGATGTCGGCTCTCTCGACCCGTCATTTCGGAGTGAGGAACCACCCAAGTCGAACAACGGTGCGGTCAAAGTTGTTGTTGCGAAAACTTTTGAGAAACTGGTCACGGGGTCGAAGACTGACGTCTTGATCGAGTTTTACGCACCATGGTGTGGACACTGTAAGAAGTTCGCGCCTGTGATGGAGAAAGTGGGCCAAAAGTTTGCCTCGAACGACGCCTTAGTGATTGCAAAGATGGATGCGACTGCCAACGATGTTTTGGACAGAAGGTTTCTGGTCAAGGCGTATCCGACTTTGTATTTCTATCAGGCGAAGAACGACAAGGTGATTCTTTACGACGGCGACAGAAGCGAAATGCACCTCGTTGGGTTCGTGATGAAGCACTCCGGCCAGAAAAAATCGCAGAAGGATGACCTATAAGCTTAGCAGTTATAGTTTCCAAATGAAATACGAAATAGACACCTTCTCTCCAAATGACATGTTTTCAGTCGCAGAAAATCATAACTGATGTTGAACGAAAATAATAAATTTTCCACTTTTTGACCGTTTGTGAAGTTGCGTTGACCGCGAATCGTAAAGGAGGGCGCACAAGCCCGCGCGTCTGCGTTGAACGTCGGTGAACATGTATCATCAACCGAGCAGCGTACGCAACGCGTCTTCGCTGCACCAGTCTATTAAAGCCGCGGCCTCGCAGTCGAGTCATGGCGTGAAGAGGATGGCACTCGGTGACTTCGAAAAGCTCGTGACCATTGCAAAGGGCTCTTTCGGCGTCGTGTACAAGGCGGTGAGGAAGGATAACGGACGTGTTTACGCCTTGAAACAGGTAAATATCACCAACATGAACCGTGCTGAGCGGGAGGAGGCCGTCGATGAGGCCCGCGTCCTGGCGGAGATGGACAGCAAGTACGTCATCAAGTACTACGACTGCTTCCTCGAGGACGGCAAGCTGAACATCGTGATGCAGTTTGCACCCAACGGAACGTTGCATAGCCGACTGCACTCGCAGCGCGGCCAACCGATGTCCGAGGACAACATCTGGAAGTTCTTCATCCAAGCTCTGCTCGGATTGTGTCACATTCACTCCAAGAAGATCATTCATCGGGATATGAAATCCCTCAATCTCTTCTTCGACGCCGGTGACAACGTGTTGGTTGGAGACTTGGGCATCGCCAAGGTGCTGAGCCCCAATACCTTGTTCGCTCGCACAATCGTCGGAACGCCGTATTATTTATCTCCAGAGCTCTGCGAGGATAAGCCTTACAACGAAAAGTCAGATGTTTGGGCGCTTGGGGTTTTGCTTTACGAAATGTGCACCGGGGGTAAGCACCCCTTCGACGCTCAAAACGAGGGAGCCTTGATTCGCAAGATCATGAAAGGTGTCTATCCACCTCTACCTGCGGGAAGGTTCAGCGCACAGCTTTCGGAAATTTTGCGACTTTGCCTTACCATGGATTATAAGCAGAGGCCAGACACTGCGACTTTGCTAAGGAACCCAGCGCTGGCGAGCAGAGCTCGGAGCATGTTCATCGAACTCAATCCTGATGCGAAGAACGAGTCTCAGCGCCCGAGTACCTCTTTCAACTCGTCTGCGCACATCATGGACGCTAATGCTGCCGAAGTGGTTGATACCACGGAGAAACGCCAAGGCGTCCTGTCTAAAGGGTGGGAACGGCAGCCTCTTGCCGAAATGGTACCTGCCGCCTCAGATTCTCAGCGCCGATGGGAGCTTCCGGCCAACCCACATCTTCAGCAGCAACTTCGCTCTGGGGAGTCTTCAAAGATGGGATCGCAGCGTGTGCATTATCCAGGTGTCCCTCCAATGGGACACGCCGGCGTGGAAGACGATGTCGGTTATCCTGAGCAAGAAGTCTCGCGCCCTGCGCAGGAAGATCTGATGCAAGCCAGTCCGCAACAGCCCCAGCACACTGCCACAGGCGAGAGGGTGTTGATTTCGGACGAAGGAACACGAATCTATTCAAGATTGCAGACAGGAGCTCCACCTCTATCGGATTTAGCTGTAGCGATCGAAGAAAGGAAGCAGGCAATGAATGCCGCCAGGGCGAATGGCCGAGGAAATGCTGCCGCAGAGGTCTTCAAGTCTGGCCTCGATGACACAGACCCTTTCCTTGCACACCAGATGGCAAAGCTGGGAGTCAACGTCGATGAGTTCCAGGAGGCTGTAGCGGCGGCTGCTGCCGAAAGAAACCAAGCGATGCATGCCGCTAAGGCGAATGGCCGTGGCGGTAATATCATGGAACTCATGGGTGGATATGGAGGTGAATCGTCCTTTAAGGGAAATGGATACGGGCAGCACGTGTCTGGGGAAGCACAGCAGCGAACTGCGATGATCGAAGCTGGACAACTCATGAAGGCACGCTCATCACAGTCAAATCGTCCTTACGATTTGGACGCTGACCAAATGAGCGGATCAACTTCCAGTTATCGAACGGCTTCTATGGAGCAGTCAGCAGCAGTCAGGAACGCAAAGTATGAGGCTCCGAAGTTTGCCAGAAAGCGGGCTACGGATTTAATGATCACTGGGCCGTCGATGCGCGCCTCTGGTCCGCCGTCGCGAGGCGCCAGCGGGGGCAGCTCTGGCCGCGTAGCGAACTTTGGATACGCTGCGAGTATGGCTGGTACTGAGTGCACGACCACAGTGGCACCGACCAGTTATTACAATCCTTGAGCGGCGACTTTAGATCATCTTAGTGGGCTGATGTTTTTGAACTTAATGACAGACTCTCAACTAAACCCTTAATATAGGAACATGTGAAAAA
>Ga0115571_1000564_pt1 | contig 27757 bp, 24 predicted proteins | sample COGITO_mtgs_1205_FD_87293 | JGI IMG/M metagenome (GOLD analysis project Ga0115571, IMG submission 87293) | Pelagic marine microbial communities from North Sea - COGITO_mtgs_120531 | ecosystem: Environmental > Aquatic > Marine > Epipelagic | place: Germany:Helgoland, sampling site Kabeltonne...
CAGAAACTAGACCTGCTCCACCCGGTCCACCAAAACATTCATACCAGCATCCCTAAACTGTGCACGCCCCGTGACCTTCACAATGGAACCTTCCCCACACGCAATAGCAGTGGACTTCCAGGCCCGAGGAAACACAACACACTCAATTTCACCATCACGGTCTGACAAAACAAAAACACCCATCTTGTCTCCCCTGCGCGTTGTCTTCTCCGACACCGACGTGATCAGGCCCGCAATAATTACCCGAGAGTCGTCCTCCAACTCCACATCGCTTTTCACCTCAGTGATGGTGTGAGGTGTTGCTGCCCGGAGAGCAGAATCTTTCCCGTCAAGAGGATGCGCGGTGACAAACCGGCCCAACATTTCGGCCTCAATTTTGGCAATGTGTGACGAAGGCCACTCAGACATTACGGGAATAAGAACATCAAGATTTTCGTAAACATCACCCACAATGTCAGAGTGGGCTGTGATAGTTGCACTCTCAGTTATGTAAGTTTTAGTGGAATCCAGTTCCGGTAGCCGAGCCGGGGTCGGGGCCTTACCGGCAGCTTCCCGTTCAGCTGTTTTCACAATCCGGCCCATAAGCCAACGCACCCCATCCGAGTACGGCTTATTAGCAACCAATGCCGAAGCCAACGCCGCCCGAGGATGCCCAAACATCTCAAAAGCACCAGCACGAATAAGCGAGTCAACAGCACGAGAGTTCAACGCCTTACTGCCCACCATGCGGGAAAGGAAATCTGCGAAAGACGTGAACTGCCCACCCCGTTCACGTTCAGCAATGATTCCCTGGGCTTTATCCACACCGATGTTTCGGATAGAAGAAAGACCAATGCGTATCTCGCCAGCTACAGGTGTGTAATGCAAGTTTGACTTGTTCACATCAGGTGGCGCAATAGCGATACCCAAACGACGGGTTTCGGCCATGTACACCGCGACCCTGTCTTTGTCGTTCTCGTTCGTTGTCAATAGGGCAGCCATGTATTCCACTGGGTAATGGGTTTTCAGGTAGCCGGTGATGTAAGAAATCAGGGCATAGGCCGCACTGTGAGAGTTGTGCGTGACGATTCCGTTGCCAACCCAGTTGTGACCAGGATCATCCATCTCTAGGTCGTATACGAGCTCCTCCCCGGCTGGCTCGATGCTGACAATCTTTGAGTATTCAGCCGAATGCCCTGCCTCCCCCCGACGTGTGCGGCCGTTGTGCTTGTAGTCGTAGCGCTTATGGTGTGAGGCACACATCATTTGTAGGTTTGAAGGATGGTTGTTTGTGCGATCACCGTTCAGGTGAGCCCGCTCGATGCGGTCGCCGTCTTCTCTAGACTTGCTACACCCAGAGGCTGAGCACTTCCATTCCTGGGTTGCCGTCCACTGGCGGAAGGCTAGGGCTCCCCCGGTCCTGTACCCAAGAGAGTTCTCGCCGTTGCGCTTGCTATTCGGCAGCCGTGCGGCCGAATACGTTGCTTCACTCTTCGTGAACCTGGTGCGCTCCGGAACATAGACACCCCCAGAGGGCCTACCTAGCTTCATCATCTCGTCTCCGACGCAGAGCTCCGAAACCATCTTCCAGCCCCGGGAAGTCATGTGCCTGTGATTGTCCGTTGCAGTTATGCTTCGACCATCCGCAAGGGTCACCTTGAAGACATTTCTGGTCCCGTTGAAATGAACGTCTTTGATCCTCTTGGCGCGAATGCGCCCGTCAGAATCCAGGGCAAGGGCGGTAAGTCCTCGGTCGGGGTGGCGGAACTTCGCTTGCCATTGGCGACACTTAGAGCAGCGGAGCATCCCCTCGTAGCCGTGCATTTTCTGTGCTGAGTCTCCGCAAAACGCGCAAACGTCAGACCCAAACTTGGCTGGGTTCCCATAAATCCGCCCGTGGAGAGCCTCGACGGCGATTTCTTTAGCAGAGTGTTGATTGCCGCTGCCTAGGCGCACAAGGGTTGATCCGACTACGCACTTATTGAACGCGTAGCTTGCAAAAGGAACCAGCACATCCCACAGTTTTTGGATTGCTTTTTCAGAGTACCCATTTGCTTTCATCCCATCGTGAAAGGGGACGTATTCTTGGTCGAGTATTGATTTCTTTTTCTTACCCATTGCTCGCCGCAGAAGGTCAGCTTGGCCAAGAGAGTACCCTGCCACGATTTGGGCGACACGCTGAATTTGTTCTTGGTACACGATGAGCCCGTAGGTGTCACCAAGGATTTCTGCCAGTGGCTCAGCCAGTTCTGGGTGAATTGGGACAATGGGTTTGCGACTATTTTTGTAGTCGGCGTAATCGTTGTGCGCGTTCGCTGCCATGGGACCGGGACGGTACAGCGCTAGGACAGCGGAGATGTCTTCAAATTTGTCGGGCTGCATTTTGCGGAGCAGTGCACGCATCGGGGTGGAGTCCAGTTGGAAAACACCGAGAGTGTCGCCAGAGGCGAGCAGTTTGTATGTGTCTTTATCGTCGAGTGTGTTGATGAGGTGATCGAGGTTAACGTCTCCCCCACCGGCTTTTATGGAGCGAAGGGCTTCATCAATTGTTCCCAGGTTGGACAAGCCAAGGAAGTCCATTTTTAGGAGCCCGAGAGTTTCACACGTTGGGTAGTCGAAAGCTGTCATTAGGGGGCCGTCTTTTTTGCTTCTCATGAGGGGGACGGTGTTTTGGATGGGCTGGCTTGACATGATGACACCGGCGGCGTGCATCCCGACACCACGCCGGAGTCCTTCGAACTTTTTTGCTAGATCGAAAGTTTTTCTGGCTGCCTCGTCTTTGGTGACCAGTTCACGGAATTTGTCGGCTTCCCGGTAGCGTGGATGTGCTTCGTCTTCCACTCCGATAAGCGGCATGGATGCGCCCATAATGTCTGCCGGGTATGACTTTGTCATTCCTTCAGCGATGTGGTATTCCACGCCCAGTGCGCGTGCGGCGTCTTTGATGGCAGATTTTGCTTTAATGATGCTGTAGGTGCCGATGTTGGCTACTCTGTCGACCCCGTATTTTTGTCGAACGTATTCGATTACTTCTCCGCGCCTGCGGTCATCGAAGTCGATGTCGATGTCGGGCATGGAGACACGTTCGGGGTTGAGGAATCGTTCAAACAGTAGGCCGTGACGCATAGGGTCGATGTCGGTGATTCCGATGGCGTAGGCAGCTAATGACCCGCCGGCGCTGTTGTGCACGACATAAGAGTCGGTCACGTATGAGTTGGTGCCCGGAACGGTGAAGTCGTAAACCTTACCTTCACTTGGTAGTGTATTAATTTCCCTGACGCGCAGATAAGTGAACTTGCTGTCAAACCCCACCCCGCTCCTGGTCATCGTCTCGGTGTCAAAGAAGTGCGCAGTCGTCACCTTGTATTCGGTGCGGGTGCCTTCCCAGCCGGGCCGAACGTCGGTTCGTGTTTGACTGCTGATGCCAGCGGGAAGCCCAAGGGTGAGAAGAAGCGTGGCCACATCATCAGCAAGCTGGTGGGACACAGTCGAGTAATTGCTCTTTCCAGAGTGACAACCGTCCCCGTACCAAAGGCCGTGGAGAAGCCCAAGTCGGAAATCCTCGGGGGCGTGGAAGAACTCCTGCGGAATGTATTTGGTGTGCGCCGTGTGCGAATAGTCACTGAACAGAGACCTGACGAGGCTAGTGATGCCCTTGTGGTAGAGGTAGTATTGGCGCAGATCTTGTTTCGCCTGGTCCAACGGGGTGGTGTCGAGGTCAAAGAGTTTGCGCACGAGACCTGGGAAGTAGCCGGTGTCAGTGCTTCGCCTCTGGGCGAAACCGATTTGCGTATCCCTATTTGAGCGCAGCCATCCATTTGAGATGAACATGCCGAAGAACTGTCCCGCCTCATAGGATGCCGGGAGAGCCCCTGAGGACGCGACGGCCGTGGTGGAGCGGATGCTGAGGCAATCCTCAATGGTGGCTTGGTGTTCGTCAAGATAGTTCTTGATCGCCAGCGCAGTGTTGCCCTGAATGTTTCCAGTTTTCCTGACGAATTTTTTCACCATCGCGGTGCTGCAGCCCACTTCACTTGCAATGCTTCTGGATGATAGTGGCGACTTGTGGTTCGAAGCCGACACGGACACTGGGTCAAATGACCAGCCGGTGGTTGTTTCGGGGAACGACAGGCGAGGCATAACAACAAGGTCTCCAACCTCAACCTCATCTGCCCGAATCCACGTCGGCTCACAGATAGTCTTCTCATACCGATAGCCCCGGGCAAGAGCCCTCTTATTTGTGACTCGGTTTGCCTTCGAAACTAAGACCTTATGATCAGCAGTCATCTTATTACCCTGGCCGAAGAAAGCCTTGATTTCGATTAGCTCTTCGTCGCAATCGTATTCAAACACCTCAGAAACCGCAATGGCCTCTCCGTTCTCGTTGAATACGGGATCGCCAACCTTAATGTCCTTGATGTTTTTGATTCCATCGAGAGTGTGAACACGTGTACTTGACGATAAACAGCCCCGGCCGGGCCCCACGAGTATGCCGTTCTTTTTCGCCCAGTTGATGAAATCTGCGGTGATCAGAAAATAGTCAGCAAACCCCATGTTTTTGATGACACCAAATTCGTACACGGCACGATCTTTATAGTCTTGTGGAATTTCGTCAGCTTTAACGTTGAGACGATTAGCGAGCCCTTCACGAATGTTCATCGAAAATTCTTGCAAACTGTTCCCGCGATTAGCTCCTTCGATGGGGAACACGGGCATAAGACCATCACGGGGTTCAATTGTGACGTTGCACCGTTCAGCAACAAGGAGCGTGTTGTCGCAGGCTTCTGGTAGTTCACGAAAAACTTCACGCATTTCTTCTGCGGGACGTAAATAGAAACTGTCACCATCGAACCGGAAACGGTTGGGGTCTTGCATGTTGCTCCCCGACTGCACGCACAGGAACGCTTCGTGCATGGTGGCGTCTTCTTTTTTCACGTAATGTAAATCGTTTGTTGCCAGCAGCGGAATGTTGAGGTCTTTGGATAACCGGATGAGTCCTTCGCGTGCACGGGATTCAACTTCGAGCCCGTGGTCCATGAGTTCTAGGAAATAGTTTTCTGGCCCTAGAATTTCTTGGAAGGTGCCGGCCACTTTTCGGGCTTCATCGTATCGACCGAGACGGATCAGTGTTTGGATTTCTCCGGAGGGGCAGCCGGTGGTGGCAATGATCCCGTCGGAATGCTTAGACAGGAGTTCAATGTCGCATCTTGGCTTGACGTACATTCCGTCGACGTAGGAGCCTGTCGACATGGCGTACAGGTTTTTTAGTCCGGTGTTGTTTTCGGCCAACATGGTGACGTGTGTGTAGGCGCCGCGGCCAGAGATGTCGTCATCGCCGCCTTCAGCGATACGTATTGGTTCAGTGTGGGTGCGCGGATAGTTGATGGGCATGAAATAGGCTTCCAGGCCAATGATGGGGTTGACACCCGTTTTTTTACACGCCTGGTAGAAGTCGTATAGCCCAGACAGGGTTCCGTGGTCGGTGATGGCTACCGATGTCATACCCAGTTCCAGGGCACGTTCAGCGAGGGGTAGCGGTTTGGCTGCGCCGTCAAGGGCTGATGCGTCGGTGTGGTTGTGGAGGTGCACAAACCCTGGTGACACTGTGAGCTCCTTTCGTCGCGTTTTACTGGTTGAGGCTCCCGCTGTGGATAGCGGGAAGGTCCCCTTTCGCGTGCCTTTATTGTAGCAGGTAGTGTGTGCGGTTAGTGCTGGGCCCACGGCTCCAATGTGGTAGTGTTAAATTCACGCCCGACTGGGCTTTGTCAATCGATTGGAGATTAGGTGTCCATCACCACGGCGGGGAGTGTCTTTTTTTCCCGCGTAGAAACCCAGCTTGTCCCTGTCAGACCCCAGGAGCCGTTATGGCCAGGACCCGGTTTTGAAGTGCGAGAACTTTGCGGTAGTACTCGGCGGCTCATTGGTTTTGTTCCAGAGGCGGCAGCTATGGAAACTATTAGCGAATTTCAGGGCCGCGGAATTGAGGTGCTCTTCTCTGGAGACCACCGCTGACACTTTGCGCGCCACCGGGCCGCTAGCTCAATTGGCAGAGCTGCGGACTTTTAATCCGTAGGTTGTGGGTTCGAGTCCCACGCGGCCCACCCATGTACGCACGCTTGACATCCTCCCGGCCCTGAAGGACCGGGATTCCTCTATCTCCGTCGCTAAGCGGCGGTGAGGTGGTTGGCGCGGCTCTTTCGAGGCTTACACGCCCGAGCCCCCGAAATGTCCTCGGGTTGGGGTTGGTTCAGGTAGCGCTGAAGGATGTTCCTTGCAGCGTTTATGTCCGCGTTTGCCGCATGGTCGCATCTTTCGCAGGCGAACTCCGCTTGGCTCTTGCGGTTGTTCTCTGAGATGTGACCACACTCGTGGCACTTACGGGACGTGTTCTTCGGGTTGGCTTTCTCGACATTGGTCTTGTCGGCCAGGCGCTGCTCAATCTTGCCCCATTGTGAGGCGTGGATGGCGCGGTTGAGTCCTGCTTTGGCGCGAGCGCCGTTCGGTAGGAACTGTCCGGGCTGGTCGGGGTTCGGCTTGGCCTTCGGCTTTCTCACCATGTTCGTGATGCGAAGGTCTTCCACGACGATGAGGTCGTAACGTCGCGCAAGCGCTGTGGTGGTTTGCTCCACCCAGTCGGTGCGACGGTTGTTAAGTTTCGTGCGCAACCGTCCGAGTTTCGACTTGGTGGACTCACGACGTTTGGAGTCTTTGACCTTCTGCCGGGCAAGTTTCTGCTGCAACGCGACGAACCTGCGCTGCTCACCCAGCGTTAGGGACGGGGCATGATGGAACTGCCCGTCTGAGGTGGCGAGACTGTTCGCTACTCCACGGTCGATGCCGACCATTTCTCCCGTGTTGGGGTTTAGTTTGCCCTTCGGCGGGGTGGTGAACGCGACATGCCACACATTGTTGTGGCGGGTGACCCGCGCTGAGGTCGCTGCCTCGATGCTGGACCACTCGCGGGTGAGACGGAACTTCACGAACCCGACCTTCGGAACGAGAACCGCACCCCACTTACGAGACAGGCGCTTCACCGTCAGGTCGCGCACAATGAAGGACTGTTTCGGGTCGGACAGGCGACGCCACTTCGGGAACCCCGACCTACCAGCGAAGAAGTTCTGAAACGCCCTGTCCAAGTCCCGCAATGCGCCTTGCTGGACGACGCTGGACCCAGCGCGGAGCCACTCTGAGGCTTTCCGTGCCTCAGCAAGTTCGCGCATCTGCGTCGCCACATTGACCTTCTGCGCGTAATGCCGCTTCGTCTCAGACCACAGGGCGCGTTGCTCCAACCCCAGATTGAACACAAACCTAGCATCACGGACGTGCGCGTCCAACGCCTCGACCTCGCTCGGTCGGGCGTAGAGGCGCTGCACGATGCTCACGCGACAATTATCCCTTCGGGGTCTGACAACGGTTCTCTGTTATTACTATCGGTACGGGCAGCCGACGGGCGGTCGCTAACCCGGCCCTGAAGGACCGGGCTTGCGCTCCCCGCATCTAGGTCAAGAAGCAACGGCAGGCTAATTCTTTTTGTTTTTGGTGCCTTCAACGCAAAGCAGATGCCAAATCCCGTAGGGGTTGAGAACAAAGTCTTTATCTGTGGGTACTAGCTGCTGACATTTTCCGCAATACCGGGTGTCAATATTGGCAAGGATGTGGTCTCTGCGGCCCCTGGTGATGCATCCCTTGTTGCAAAAAACGATTCCCGTGGTGTCCCCCGCCCATGCCATGTCTTTCAGTTCACGCCCACATCCCCCACACGTGGAGTCTGCTGGTGCGTCCCATACCCGGTTGAGAGTTTCCTCACCGAACCAGGGAATGCTGGTGATTTTGTCTGCCTGGGCGACAAGGGCCTCGTATCGTTCTGTGTTCTTTTTGCGTGTCGACTTTCCTGATTGGGTGCTGGCAAGCTCCTGTATTTGGGCTCGTCGGCTTCGCTCGGCAGCAATGCGTTTCTGCGCATCGCGTTGCTGCTTTTGGGTGAGGGGCTTCTTTCTGGGCATACGTCGTATAGCGGCATCGCTTCCGCTATACGAGGAGAGCCACCGATGGCCGAAAGGTGAAAGGAAGAGAAACGACAAATGAGTCTAAAACCACCCACCCCTCGATCCGACAAGGATGACGAGGGCGGAGCCGGAGCTCGCCCACAACCCCACACGCAAGGCGCCCCTTTGGCGCCCACAAGTAGCCCCGCCGCGCCGCCACCAGCAATGCCGAAGAAGAAAAGAAAAGGTGGCCTCACCCGAGGAGTGGCCCTCGTTGTCGCTATTGCCTGCGGAGTCGGTGCCGGAGCAGTTTTCTACCTCAGCCAAGCGCTATCAAACGCCACCGAAACAGTGGTCGGCTACCAGGTTGTGGCACCCATCGTCGCAAACCAGCCAATCCTGAGAGAAAACACTATCCCCGTCCAAATACCCGCAGACAGCGCACCTGTGAACATGCTCACCGGGGGAGAACTAGGTTCACAAACCTACTTCGCTCGCGTCGACATTCCAGCGAATCAGGTCCTGACCTCGGTTATCGCATCAACCGCTACCCGCACATCAACAGAGATCCCAAGCGACTGGCAGATTTTGTCCTTCGAGGTGCCTGCAGAAAATGCGGTAGCAGGACGCATTAACCCCGGCGACTTCGTCAACATGTATGTGGTTCCCCCCGGCGCATTCGCCGAAAATGACATCAATCTTGCTGTTCCCCTGTTCGAGAATCTTTACATTCTTGATGCCCGATCAGGTCCTGGTGGGGATCAAATTGAAGGAGACCCTTCAACGTACACGGGCATTCCGACAACCTACATTGTTGGTCTTCCTTCTGAGATGGCTCAACTTATGATCGCCACCCAGGCGGCTGGTGTTTCTATGTATTTGACGCTGCCAGGCATCGCCGAAAACGGTCCCTCTAGTCCCCTGGACACAGGTGGGCAGCCAAGAGTGTCGTCCTACTTCGGGTCACTCCTCGACGCATTGCGTGCGGTATCCACCTGGGAGCGGGCAGCAACGGATAACTCCCCCGCGGGCACAGACCCGTTAGAACCCACTCCGAGCGAACCGGCAGATAACAACAACCAACCCGAGCCGCCCACCCCAACCCCCGACCCCGCCCCGGCCCCCAGCGAATAGGTCACCAAACCCGCGCTACCAAAAACGAAAGGGCCCTTCCGCCATGCACAGCAAAGACCAGGCAAGAAAGGACTAGAACCAGTGGACGCCAACTACAACCCGTCAGTGCACTTCCCGGCAGCCCAGGAGACAACTGTACGACCACGCAACTTCGCCATCATCGGTGACCAAGCAATCTACACACCATTTTCCTATGTTGATGTTGACTGCCGATGGGTACTGTTCGCTACCACAGGTGAATTCCTACAAAGCCTTCGCGGTGGCCGGATTTCGGAGATCGATGGGGCCATTATTGTCAGTTCAGCCGCCGAACCCCTCGAAAGTGTCATCCTCGGGTCCGCCAGCATCGCCGGTCTTGAAATTCCAGTCCTCTACTTGTCATCGTCTGAAGCTGACACCCAGGCCGGCCAAGAAGCCTGGGCCGCAGGCGGCATCGCTGAAACACGTGCCGTAGACACCCTCCCCCATGACGTCCTACCTAAAGTTAGCTTCGCCAGCACCCAAGAAGGCGCCGGCCTAGCACTACTCGCCATGAACGGCACCCTCGGGCGCCCCTGGACATCAAAAGAACGAGAAAACCTGCACTCCCAACGATACCGGGCACCCCTCCCCGTCCCCACCGGCCGTGGCTACACAGAAAACGTTGGCGACACCCGCCGACGCGCCCGCATCACCACCACCGTCTCCGACAAAGGCGGAGTAGGGAAAACAACCCTCAGCCTCCTCATCGGCGCCAGCATCGCCTACGAAACATACCAATCAGGAAACCCCCAACAAGTACTCATCGTCGACCTGGACCGACAAACACAAATGCGTGAACTCATCTCAAAAGCCAAAGTAGGTATCGAAAAGCTCAGCGCCTCCTCCACCAAAGAAGACGTCCTAGAAAACGTTTACTACGCAGCAGCAGACCCCGAATGTTCAGTGCCCAACCTGTCCATGCTTCTCGGCGCACCAGGTCAAGCAGAACACTTAGCCACCCGAAACATCGAATTCTATGAACTAGTACTAGGACTCATCCAAGACGACTTTGATCACATCATTCTCGATGGTTCCGTGGGCGTCACCTCCGACCCAGTGACCCGTTGGGCTCAACAAATCAGCGACGACGTCATCTACGTCCTCGAAGCTGACCGTATCCAATACAACAAATTGATCAACGTCTATGACTCGTTCGATAAAAAAATTGAAGACGGCGGGCTTGAAAGCGACCTTGGTCGTCTCATCCTTGTCGAAAATAGGGTTGTACTGAACGACCCTTCTGATGAAGATTATTATGCAGACTGGAACAGGGCTCTGGAACGAGACATGCCTGACTTGGTTCGTTTTGCGGTACCGGAAATTCACCCTGATGTGCGGCGAGCATTCAAAACAGACGTGGGTCTCATAAACATGCCAGCCGTGCACCCGGTGATGAGCAGGGCTCTTCTTCCCATTTCGTCCTATTTGGCTGGTGCGGCGATGCGTTCCGGTTCCGGCATTGGGGCGTCACCAGCACCCCGAGTGGGAACTCAAAACGCAGACGATTCCCGGACCAAAAAGAAGAAGTGGGGCCTGTTCTAAGTGAATGCATCCCCTCGCCCAATCGCGCGACCCACACTTCCCAACTCGGCAGGGAACACTATTCTCGCGAACGTTGATGCGGCACCTTTCAAACCTATTGGGCTTGAGGAAATCATTGACGAAAATAATCTCATCCCAGAACAAATGCATCCCATTGTGATGCGTTGCCGTATCGGGGTGCAGGAAGAGTTGAAACGTCAAGGCATTGACATCCCAGCGCTTCCATACAAGGAGGCACTCAATAAGGTTGATGTGCTTGTTCGGTCGTGGGTTGCGAAAGAGAATCTTAACCTTGATACGGCTGAATTGCGTTGGGTGCGTTCACGTATCAGTGACGACATTCTTGGTTCTGGACCGGTGGAGCCTTTCCGTCGCGATACGCGTGTCACTGAAGTTTTAGTGTTTCAGCCGCGCTGCCACCGCGCTGTGTTGCCGGACGGGACTTATCGGCTTGTTGGTGGGACGAGTGTGGAGTTCCAGGGCGAGATTGATGGGAAGAGTGGGCTGGTTCCTGCGCCTGGTGTCATTTTTGATTCCCCGCAACACATTCTGGACACGACAGCGCGCCCCACGATGGCTGCGACTGCGCCCAGTAGTCACTCTCCACGCATGTCGGCAACCCTGCCGGATGGTAGCCGCCTTCAGGTGACCCATGGCTGTGTCACAACGGGTACGACTTCTTTTGCTTTGCGTCGCCACCCGGAGGTCGCGCACACGATGCTTAACCTTGAGGAGTGGGGCAGCGTGTCGAAGGAGCTTGCCGAAGATTTGGCTTGGTTTGTTCTCAGTAGGTTCAATCTGATTCTGGCAGGCGGCACTGGCTCTGGAAAGACAACGTTGCTTAATGCAATGCTTCCTTTCGCGAATCCCAAACATCACGTGTTTATTGTGGAAGACACTAAGGAAATTAAGACACCACCTTATTTGCAGGTGTCGCGAAGAATTGCCCGAGTATCCAGGGCCCAAGAAGAAGCGGTATCTATTCGCGACCACATTAAGGACGCGTTGCGTTTCCGCCCCGACATTATTCTTGTGGGTGAGGTTCGCGACGCGGCAGCGTTGGAAGCTTTAAAGGCAATGAACACCGGGCATGAGGGCTCTATGACAACGTGCCACTCGAACTCGGCAGCGGACACTGTTTTGCGTCTCGCCCAAATGATGAGCGAATCTGTTGACATTGCCGACCGCGACTTGGCGACCGACATGATTTCACGTGCCGTAGACATCATCATTTTCCAGCGACGGTTCCCTGACGGTGCCCGGCGGGTAGCCAAAGTGGTGGAAGTTGTGAAACCGGACCTGAACTCCACTCTGCTCAACACCCACGTAGTGTTAAAAACACTGTGGGAATGGGATGACATTGCGAAAAAGCACGTGAAACCTTCCGGCCCCTCCCCGGAACTGTTCGACTACCGGAACCTCCCCCGTGCCGAAAAGTCACCATTCACTTGGGAAGACATTGTTCGCTACTCGAACGCCCAGGCCGCCGAATTCGCTGAAGACAGCAACTAATTCCGCTATTCACGTAGCAGACAACTCCTGGAAGGGCCGACCCCATGTATTACGCACTCATCGCCTTACTCGTTGCAGTGGGGTCCGCGGCCATCATTTTTGCCCTCCTCCCATCACGGAATAGAGAGTATTTCCGTAAAGATAACCCCAAGCCGATTGACGCGTTTTTTGGCGCAGCGACCGCTGGCTGGTTTGAGAGATGGGCTGAAAGATACCGCCAAACGGGAGGAAAGTTTCAGAAAGAAAAAACCCCAGGAAAAGTAGTTTTGATTATTGCTGCAGCCGCAGCCCCCATCGGGGCTCTCCTAGCGTTCCCCATTGGGCTTTTCATCCTACCCACCATCATCATTGCTGGCACCTGGGGATTTTTCGGTATGCAGGCAGGGAAACGTGCGAACAAGGTATCAATCCAGTTAGCTGACTTTGTGGACAACATGCGTACCGCGTTGGGTCGTGGTGCGACGATGGAATTAGCGCTTCGCCAATCCATCCCACTGTCCGAGGAGCCATTACGTCACGACCTTATTGGCGTGTCAGAGGACCTAGATTTGGGGTACTCTATGACGGATGCGTTGAAGCGTTTATCGCAGCGAGCAAAATCGCGTCCTATGATGGTGGCCTGCGCGAACCTATCTATGGCTGTGACGGCATCACAGGAGCCGGCCACCCAAAACTTGCGAGAATTATCTAAACTCATTCGGGCTAACAACGAGACACTTCGCGACATTAAAGCCGAGACAACATTGGTGCGTGCAGCAAAGAACATGTTTATTGTTCTGCCACTGCTCATGCTTTTGGTTGCGTGGCTTTATTTTGGTTCCGAAGCGTTTATGACTCCGCTCGGGTTCGCTGCTGTTGCTTTCGAGCTTGTTATTTCTATCGGTGGGGCGTTGGCTGGTAAAAAAGCTGACGCCTGGGTTTCGAAGGGTGCCGTCTGATGGTTTTTTTGGCTACCATTCTCATCATTGTGGGTGTTTCTGTTGCCCTGTTTGCTTTCGTTTACCGGCCGTCAACTTTTGAGGGACGCCGCTACCGTGAAGCGGAAGAATCCACGGAGCTTCCTGACTTTATGGAACGCACGATTGGAAACATGACGGGGTGGCGTTTCGTTCACAACAGCAGTTTCCGTTCCGCGAAGATGACCAGAATGCTGGACATGACAGGGAACCCGTGGGGTGTGACACAGTTGCAGTTCTATGCGCTGATGACCTTGTCGGGTCTTGCTGGTGGCGCGGTGGGCGCAATTTTTGGCTTGTTTTCCTATGGCACATTCTTTTTGGGGACGATAAGTCAACCCATTATTGGTATTCCTCTTTTTCTCGCCCTGGGTGTTGCGGTTGGGTTCGCTGTTGGCTGGGTGATTCCGTATTCCTTGTTGCAGCAAAAGTTTTCTCGACACCAGTCAGGCTTTGTTGCCGCGCTCGCTGATTTGGAGGACCTGTTTGCTACGGCTTCAGCGTCGGGTCAAACGTTAGAGCAGTCCATTAGGACGGCGTACACGTATTTGCCTGAGGGGCCTGCCCGGGTGGAGATGAGTCGTTTGATCACCGATTTGAATCGTGCGGTGTCTTTACCTGACGCTGTGGAGGGCATGATGGAACGTATCCCTAGCCGTCATGTGCGTGTTTTTGGGATGCTTCTTATTGACTTGTATGTGAATGGTTCAGCTCCTGCTGAGGCTCTTCGCCGTGAGGCATCTGAGATGCGCCATGAGCAGACCCGCGAAATTAAGGAACGCGCCAATAAGGTGCAGGGTTTTGTTGTTGCGGGTGTGATGGTTTTCGCTATCCCTGCTGTTCTTGTTGCTTTTGCTCCGGGTTTTCTTCCCACTATTATGGACAGCTTAAGTGACCTGGGCGGTGGCGATAGTGGGGGTGGTTTGTTCTGATGGTGCGAAGGGGTGAGGACGCCGGTATCAGTATTCTCACGTTCATTATTGGTATGCCGTTTGTTATGTTTTTGATTATTGGTGTGTTGTTTCCTTTGACGGTTCGTGCCGCGGTGCAGAAACCTATTGACACCATTGTTGACGCCTATGTTGATAAGTATGCCGCGTATGGCACGTTGTCTGTGCCGCTGGAGGATGGTGGCAGCGAGTCGGGGGCTGTTCGGGTGGATTACTTGTTGCGTGCAGCGCTGAGTGAGCAGGCAACGGTGGAGGATACCGATTTAGTTGTGCTGTGTGGGCGTATTGACGTGGATGGCAGTGGGGCGGTGTCGTATACGCGGGGCAATGTGGGAAGTTTAGAGGTTTTTGTGGAGCCAGTGGGCACTGTTGTGGGGTGCACTGTGTCGGGGACTATCTTTTCGTGGCCTTATGTGGGCCCGTTTATGAATGCTGCGCCTTTCCTGTTTGGTGGGGACTACCGGTATACGTCTGTTGCCTATGTTGACCAGGGCCGGGATCCGCTGTTTCAGTAGCCCCGCATGTACTGTTTTTGGGTGCTCGTTCCGCTATTAACTCTGTTGGGGCGCGCGCCCTGATGGCGCCCCTAGCGGGGGGTCTTTTGCACATCTACAGATTGGACTGTGAAAAGCATGCTAGAAACAATTATCCGGGCCCGTGTGGCCACAAACGCTCGCCGTGACCGTCTTGCTGCCGCTATGCGTGGCGAGAGTGGTGTCGAGTTGATTACCGTCATTATCGGTATCGTTATCGGCATTATCGTTCTCGGTGGCATCTTCGTTGCACTGAACGCTATCAGTGGCACGGCTAGCACTGAGGTTGGCGATGTCGACACGAAGCTCCAGGGTGACACTAGCTGGGATTAGTCACTGGTCTAAGTGATCACGTTTAACCCACCTCGCAAGGGCGGGACTTAAACAAGGAAAGGGGCCCGGATTTTTCCGGGTCCCTTTCTCATTCCCCATTCCGCTATTCCCTCTGCACGCCCCATCCAGGGGACCTCACCTCGACCAGAAAGAGACACGAAAATGACCAGAACAGCAGACATCACCGAGCTCATCGAATGGACGGGCGACAAGAAACGCCCCCAGGATCTCGGCCTTGATCGTTCTACAACACCAGAAATCATTCGCGTGCACGTCGCTGAATCCACAGACGACCTGCAAGCCATTATTCGCCTCGCTACCGACCCGAACCCTGCTGTTCGAGCGCAGGCCTACAAAAACATTGTGCTCCCCAGTGACGTCCTCGAATTCCTGGTGAGCCGAGGCGACCGGGGCCTGTGGAATCAACTCATCCACCACCCCAACCTCACGCTCCCATCAGTACACGTGATGCTTTCAACTGGCGCCGATAGTGACATTGCTTTCGCTGCCCTGAACCGGATGCCCTCAAAGAGCCGTCAGGTTCTCAACCCCATTGAGGACGAGAATTGGCCCTTTGTGTGCGACCTTGTTGCCCAAAACTATCCCCTGCTTTTAGACCAGGTCGCGGCCAACCTTACGTCTTATGTGGATGACGTCAATGAGCTGTCTGTGCACCCGTTGAGAAATGTGCGACTCATTGTCGCTAACCATCCTGATGCGAGCCGTGAGACGCTCACACAATACTTGGATTCCCCCGATGCGGATGTTGTGTTTGCTGCGGCGATGCACCCGTTGTGGGATGAGACCGACATTGATGGGTTCATTGACGATAGTCGCCTTGAGGTGCGTCTTGCTGCAGCGCAGCACCCGAAGGCCACGGCGGAGGCACTGGCCCGCCTTATTGAACGTGATCAGCCTGATGCTGTGCGAGCGGCAGTGGCGGCGAACCCGCGCACCTCAGGAGACCTACTGGCTTCGTTGTCGGCCACGTATCAGGTGGAGGTCGGCGGGAACCCGTCCACCCCGCAGGAAACTTTGGCCCGCATGGTGGGCATGGGTGGCCCTGATGTTCACCGCGCCATCGCCAGCAACCCGAGTTGCCCAATTGGCATGCTCACACTGCTTGCTGGTTCCCCAGATCCGTTGACCCGTTCTCTCGTTGCAGCTAACCCTTCATCCCCCCGGGAAGTGGCTAACTGGGCGACATCTCGCGGCGAATAGGCGAAAAAGTTTCGCCTATTGGCCCGGCACATTCCCGTTAGGCTGCACCTGAGGTGTAGTTGCCCGGGGTCCACTTTTGTGGGCGGTGAGGGGGTCGAGAATGGGGTACTGGTCGTCCCACTCGGCCCCCTTGCCAAGCGGGCATTAGGGGCGTTAGAAGAGACCAGGAGGGCTGTTCATGCGGGCCGGCGGGGAGAACAAAAAGAAGCGGGGGCCCTTTCGGGCCGCCCGCTTTTCTGTCCAGCGACTGTGTCGCCAGGAATACTTTCGTCAACGTACCCCGCCCTTACGGACGGGGCTTGTCGGTCACGCTCTCACTGGCTGTGAGTAGCGCTCCAATATCGCCCTAAGCGGCTTTCGCGGCTTTGGGTTGGGGCTGGTTGACGGCAGCCCACGCTGCGGGGGCTCTCTTAGCGATCACTCTCGCAGCGTTGTGGTCAGCAGATACGGCGATCACTCCACAGTCCCGGCACGCGAACGTGGCCTGGTTGGGGCGGTTCGCCTTCTCGGTGTGTCCGCATTCGGCGCATTCCTGCGACGTGTAGGCGGGGTCCACGTGCACGAACGCGACCCCAGCCTGTGTGGCTTTGTAGGCGAGGTGTTGTCCGAGTTGGTGAAAAGCCCAACTGTTGAGTGAGGTTCGCTGGGGTTTGCGGAGCCGTGCCCGGTTGCGGATACCTGTCAAGTCTTCGACAGCGATACCGCGCCCGGTGCGTTCAGCCTCAGCGACAATCTGCTTGGCAATGATGTGGTTCTGGTTCGTTACGTGTCGTGCCTCTTTCCTGCGTCGCGCTTTCAGCAGGCGTTTCGCAGCTTTCGTGCCTTTCTTCTGCAGTTCTGTTCGTAGGCGTTGCTGCCTGCGGCGGTACCGGTTCAACCGTGAACCGGAGTGTTTAGTGCCGTCCGAGGTGACGGCAATGTTGACGATCCCGAGATCCACACCCAGCCAGCCTTCGGGCTGTTTCGTGGCAGGTGTGGGAATGTCTAGCGTGGCAACGAGAAATAGGTGATTCCCGTCAAACACTAGGTCAGTTTCACCCTGACGGAACTGGCGTAGCTTCTCAACATCTTCAGGTCGGCCCACGAACGGGAGACCTTTCAAGCGTCCCTCAACCGTCCAAATCGACACCGTGCCGGCGTTCCCGACATCGGGGATCTGCCATGACAGGCAACGGTCATCGAACGCTACCGCACCATACTTCGCGAATGTGCGTTTGCTTTTCTTGTCGAGTTTGTAGGCGTCGGCGACTTTCCCAATCACGCGTACAGCTGCCTGCGCAGCTAGCCCGAACACGTCCCGCACGTCCCGGTAGTGAGCCCGATGCAACGAAAACTGGCGGAACTCCCGACCAGCCCACGCCACATCCGACAACCCATCACACGCAGCATTCATCAACTCCAACGTGCGAAGCAAAGCAGCACGCTGACCATCATCAACACGCAACTTCACCTTCACGACACGCTTCACAACGAAAATTGTTCCACCTACCCCTGACCGAAAAGTGCCACAAATTCCCCTGAATTGGATGCCACGGGAGCGTGATTCCTCCCCGCCCTCACGGACGGGGTCTCCTCACGCCAAACTGATGAATCAGCGCTTGGGGTTTCCTTCTCAGGAAAAAGCCGACCCCGCAGCTTAGCTTTATTAGCGTCAAAAGCGCCCTTATCAGTGACATCCAAAATCCGGTCGTACTGGTGTTGAGCGTTTTCCATTGCACATGCCTCTCAATCTCTTATCGGGTAGGCGCTTTGCTGAACAGCAAAGGCCTCTTGCAAATAGCGGGACCGAGCGGCTGTTAAGACCACTGGCGTCGCGCCCAAGACCGGTACACTTCACCCTCGACACGATTAACGAACTTGTCCATCGCCATGCACCACGGTTCCATCAGGCTGACCGTTTCAGCGTAAGTAAGCCCATAGGCCCGACACAACCCAACAAGGTCATCAAATCGCTTGGACCTATCCGACGATAATTGTCCTTCCTGAATAGACCATTCGGGCCCAAGGTCAGACAGCTCTGCGGTCAGGTGTGTTGGTGGGGCACAAATTTCATGCCGGATGCTGGAGGTAGGAATGTTCGCGTGGGTGGGGCGTACGGGTACAGACTTCCATCCAAGTTCAGTGAGATACCGCTCTACCTGGGTGCGAAGTTCCTCGCGGTGGTCTGCCCACCGTTCGCGCCTAATCCAGTCGATTTCTTGTATCCACTTGTAGCCTGCACCGTTGTAGCGTGGACGCATTGTGCCTGGGATGAATGTCATTCCGGCGCCGGTGCCCTCAGGGGTGCGCCCCCGGTAGTCAACCCCTGCCGAGTTGCAGGCAGCATTGCCCAACCCGCAGGAAGGAATGTACAGGTGGGCGCCCTTGCTGGGCGTTTCAACGATTCCCACAATGGGAATTCCAAGACTGTTAACGAGCGCGATTTGTGCTTGCACGCTGGCACCATTTTTGGGGTCAATGTCGATGACGTCAAGGCCGTGACCGGCGGCAGCCAGCAACGCCAATCCTGGCTTCCAGTCCTGAAGCTCCTTTTCGTCAGGCGTGATCAGATTCCATGCCTTCGGGAAGTAAAACTCTCGTTCTGGGTCACCAACGGCAGGCCGGGCAGTGAACACGGGTATGCCGTGCTCGATGAGGTCGCGGGCACTATCTAAGTCATTGTTGTTCGTCACACGGGGCATAGCGGTATTCCTCACGTCATTTCTGTTCAGCCCATTCAGGGCCAGCCTGCACCCTATTCTACAGTTCTGCGGGTAGTATGTAAAGCAGCAGTTTTCGTGAGGGAGTCCCCCCATATTGCGCGAACGGTGGTGGAACATGACTGGTGACTTTGTCTCACCGCACACCAAAGACGGCTTACCTCTGCCACGGTGTGATTAGGCACACCACCCGGTTCGCCCACATCGCACATCTCAATGTGCCACTGTCAGTGGCTTATGGTAGTGTGAACTTATTAGCCATTGAGAGAGAGAGCGAGACAGAAAATGAGTGTTTCACCGCAAATGCGAGTGCTTTTGGCAGCCGTGCGCGCCAATGTTCCTGTGGTTCTTTGGGATGAACCAGGCACCGGCAAGTCTGCTGTTGTTGAGCAAATGTTTGACCAGGCCGGATTCCATGTTGAACCCGTCATCGCATCACACCGCGACCCCTCGGACATGAACGGGCTGCCAATCCTGAACGATGGCAAGGTTGAGTTCGCATCACCCCGATGGGCTGAGCGCGCAAACAACGCCGACAACACGGTTGTGTTCTTGGACGAGTTTTCCACCGCCACCCCAGCCGTACAAGCCGCAACCCTTCGTATGCTCAACGAGCGTTGGGTGGGAGAAACTCGGCTGAGCGACAATGTGCGTTTCATTCTGGCCGCGAACCCACCCGAGTGTGCTGCTGGCGGCTACGAACTGACTGCCCCGGCAGCGAACCGTATGCTGCACATCGACTGGCAAGGCGCGACCGCCGACGAATGGGCACTTGGTTTAACAAACGGCTGGGACACCATCACCCCAGACTTTAGTTCCGTAGGAATTGCTGACGCATCCCATGAACGCAAAGCACTCCGCTCCTCCCTTGTGTCCGCGTTCATTATGCGAAACCCGGCTGCCCTGCACCAACTTCCCGAAGACCCGGCTGCTGCCGGTAAAGCATGGGCGTCACGACGTTCCTGGGAAATGCTGGCAAAAGTTCTCGCCTACATCGACGACGAAGACTTCGATTCCATCATCCTCGCTGCATCTGGGTGTGTCGGCGAAGGCTTGGGTACAGAGTTCGCTGTCTTCCTACAGAACGCTGACCTTCCCAACCCGCGTGAGGTACTCAGTGACCCCAGCACGTATGACTTCACCGACCCGCGCCTAGACCGCACCTTCGTGCTCCTCACCAGCATTGTGGCTATCGCTGCTGCCGATGCCGATAAAGCATCCTGGGATAAAGCGTGGGGCGTTTTGGAGGCCACGGCGAAGGCTGACCGCACCGACCTTGCCGTAGGCGCTGCCCTTCGTTTGATGAAGTCCCGTCAACCAAAATGGATGCCACCAGCGTCCATCAAATCGTTTGTCCCGATGCTGAAAGCGGCTGGGCTGTTGTCAGAGGTAATGGAAAAGAAAGCCTCATAGGGGGCACTTGATCCTGTCAGGGGGCGGGCACCTCTCTCACCCGCTCCCTGACAATACCTTCAAAGAGAGAAACGTATGCAAGGTGTGGGGGTTTTTGTGTTAGCGATTTGGTTCTTGAATGAGTTAGAAAAACTTGAAAGCTACTGGGTTGATACGACTGCGGCTAGTGACCAGGAATAGTCCCGCCCACCCATCCACTCCCATAGACCACTGTCAGACTGTCGTGGTAGTCTAATAACATGACAACGATGAGGAAACTTACCCGCGAAGAAGAGAAAACTTTTTCTGCTGTGCGTGCGCGACTACTGGGTGGCGGTGGCCCGGCCTCTAAGGGCTATTACGCTTCCGCTGCCTTCACCGTGTCCCCGGTGGCCGCTGAGGGTCTTGGTACTTGGGCGTGCGACAAGAACTGGCGCCTATACGTTGACCCCGCAAACCTTCCTGGCGGTGAAGCTGGATGGGATGTGGCCCAATGTGCAGAAATCTTTGAGCACGAACTCAACCACCTTCTGCGTGCCCACGCCGAGCGTATGGACATTCACTGCGGTTCCATGAAAAACCCGCAACAGGCTAACATCGCTACCGACCTTGAGATTAACGACGACTTTCCTGCAACAGGTTTCCTGGCAAGCATCGGTGTGACGCCCACAAAGTTTGGGCTGGAAAACAATAAGACTGCCGAATGGTATTTCGACAACCTTCCCACCGCGGAACAGTCACCCGAGGATGGTGACGATGACAAGCAATCCGGGGATGGTGACGGCAATGGTGGCGCTACAGATGGCGGCAGTGCATCCCCAAATTGTGGTTCTGGTTCTGGTGGCTCACCTGTTGAGGGCGAGTTGTCAGAGGAAAGCGACATTGCACCGGCGATCAGCGGAGGCAAAGCTGAGATTACGCGGAAGTCTGTTGCCCAGTCGGTGAAAGAACATGAGCAACAGCACGGTAGGGGCACTGCCCCTGGGGGGTTGTCGGAGTGGGCAAACATTCAACTCGCTCCCCCGACGGTTCCTTGGCAGAAAGTTTTGGCTGCCGAAGTGAGACGCGGAATCCGTTATGTTGCAGGGCATCAGGACTACACTTATACGCGAATGTCTCGTCGTTCGTCTGCCGCGCCCGGTGTTGCGCTTCCGGCGATGCACTCCCCTAAGCCCCGTATCGCAGTGGTGGTGGACACGTCAGGTTCAATGAGTATGGAGATGATTCACGAGGCTCTCAACGAGGTTCGTGGCATTGCTGCGGCAGCCGGTTGCACGGGAGATGATCTGACTCTGATTCAAGTAGACTCTGATGTGGCCGACGTTCGACCATTTACTGATGCACGGAAAGTTAAGGTGAATGGCCGGGGAGGAACCGACATGCGTGTTGGGGTTGAGGCTGCGACAAAGATGAAAAACCGTCCTTCCATTATTATTGTTCTAACTGATGGGTACACACCTTGGCCTACACAGAGGCCCAACAAGACCGCGCTCGTTGCTGGCATCATTGGCGATAGCAATAGTGGGAGCGTTTTAGAAAACACTCGTGCTGCGATGCCGTGGGCGCGTGTTGTGGGGGTCGGCGGTAAGCGTTGACGGGTTTGCGTCGCTAGCGAGCATCACAGGTACACAGCACCAAGGTCTCCTCGAAGGTTCGCCTCGTGAGGCCCCGTAGCGCAGTTGGTTAGCGCGCCGCCAGGCCGCAGCGGAGGTCGCGGGTTCGAGTCCCGTCGGGGTCGCCATTGCCATTCGCCTAACATCCTCCCCGCCCAGAAACACTGCGTGGACACGGATCAGAAAAGCACCCCCCCCCGTTGCATCACAACACACTACCTGGTAAACTTGCTGGTATGACAAAGCCAAAGAACGAAACCCTCAGCCCCAAGCTCTTTCCCCGCAAACTCATCGTCAGCCCAGATGACCTTAACGAAACCCTGCCCCGCGAACAACGCGACGCCCCAACAATTACCCTTCAATGGGACAAAGAAAAGGGAGAAGTTTTTATCGCAGCACAAACACTTCCCACCACAAGGTCAGGTCGCAACACCCTCGGCGAACTCAAACGACTGAACCGCCGAGCAACCGATGTCCTCACCGTCATGGGCAACGCACACATGCTGCAAGAGTCACTCAAACACATGAAAAGTCTCACACCAGTGCACATCGAAATTCTCGAAAGCGTCAACCACCGTGGCCCCGCCTCCATCATCGACCTAACTGGGATCACCCAAAAAATGGATCAGTTCCTCCCCGCAGAGTTCGGCCACTACATTTATGGGTCATCTGCGGACAAAAAATCGTACGCCTGGGCCCCGAAAGGTTTTGACCCAGAAAAATTTGGGTCACCATACCTGACACTGGTTTCGGGTCGCAGAGAACCAACCTGGACAATTTCCCACGTTGGGGAAGAAAACACTCCCTATCGGCATGGCAGAAAAGTTTTTTCAACCGGGACGGTAGAAACAGCAAAATGGAACGACGTAGAAGGCCTAAAAAGCCTAGTTGATGCGATCCTATCGCATGACCCTGAATACGCTGAAACATTTGCGCTGCTGGAGAATGGAAGCGCACTCACCGAAGCCACAAAGCTTCATTCCATCCGCCAACAAGGTATTGCGGCCCTCGCAGCTTTTTCTCGCCCAAAAGACCGCGTGAAGCCTCGCGTGATTACCGACATGATTGCTGACGTATCTCTCAAGGTGAGCGAGAAGCAAAGAGCCAAAGAGGGCACGGAATCTGATCCCAGTTGGTATGGGACGAAGGTAGGATTCTATGCCAAAGAGAACCCGATTTCGGTGTTGAAGGGTCGAACATGGAAACGTGCCCACGCGCTTGTGAGTATCCTTGTCACTGAACGCTCAGTCCCGTCACTGTCAGAGCAAGACCCGGAACTTTTCGCCGCAACCTTGAAAGATTTTTGTGTCGAGCTTCAAGAAAATTTGAACGAACGGAATCTAGGCACCCTAGTTTTTGCCCCTGGGGTCGATAATCGTTGCCGGTTTTTTGTGGTGAAAAACATTGAGTTGGTTGAGCAGCACATCGCTGTGTGCTTGGACTTAGAGCCGGGTACAAAATTGGTGCGGGCTGTTGCCTAGCAACAAAATTTTGCCCCCCTCGTGCCGGAATGTCGGACTCTCATGGTAGTATGTTGTTATGACAAAGACACCAGATCAACTGTTCATTTTCGAGGACGCCATCACCACCACACCCATGGACACCACAAAACCCTATGTGGCGCTGAAATGGAACAGCAACGATGTCGAAATTTCTAGTCACACCCAATTAACCGGAAGCAACCCCATCCAGGTTGGGGATGCCCTGACCGGGATCGTCTACCAAATGCCCCGCGTCTACGAAGTTCTGCGCGGTGTACACCGCTGGGAACGGGCAGACCTTCCTTCACTGGGCCTTGTTCAGAAAAACACCACCAACCCCCAAGTAAACAGCCCCGACACCTATTACGGGCTAACAATAGACCCCCTGATGGAACCCTATTTGGGTGTCTCACCGCACGCCCAAGTATTTTTCAGCACCACCACCATCCCTGGCTGGTTCCTGCCCGATGCCGACCCGACAGTTTTTGGCACCCCCTACCTGCGGGAACAACTGGCGAACCGGCGAGCCAGGCGGGGAGGAGGGGGCCAAGAAGAGTGGGTACTTTCTTTCGTTGGCACACGCGTAGGATCAGCCCCTCACACCTGGGACGACATCGACAGTATTCGTGCCTCTGTTCAGCACATGTCAGAAATTAACAGCGAATACCTTGAGACCGTTGCCCTGCTCACCGACTCGTCCCAGTACGAAGCTGACCGCACCCAACATCTGCACAAGGAGAGTTTGCAGGCAGCACGTATCGCATACAAGCCAGCCAAAACTCGCATCAAACCAGTCCTGGTCGAAAAGGTCATCGCCACTGTTTCAAGCACGTTTGAGGGTGAGCATCGGCAAAAATTTGGGGGAAGAAGTTTCCCGGCACACACGTCCCTGGGCAGGCGCACGCTGCGTAAGTTTCGTGTCCGTAGCGGCGTTCCCCCCATTAACGCGGCCCTCAGTATTACTTTCTACACTGCGGCGTTTGCGACACCACAAGATGAGGCCAATTTTCGTGAAGCCGAACAAGAACTAACCCAGGCCATGGCTAAGGCTATTCGCGCAAAAAACCTGGGGACACTACTCAAAGTCACGCCCAGAAACATCGCCGACACCAACTACATCGTGGTGCGCTCCCCAGAAATGGCATACACCCACCGCTCCGCACTGGGTGTCGAACTTGATGCCACAATGACAGAAGTGCTGTAGCCCAATGGCAGAAAAAATTTTTGTACCCAGAATGGCAGGGTTTCCCAACGAAATAACATTGTCTGGTAGCAGCGTGCACACCCAGCGCCCCCCACCCCACAGTGAACGCACACACCCAAGCATCACACTGGCCTGGAACTCAAGCCAAAATGAAGTGTTGATTGTTTCGCAGGAGCTTCCTCAGAAACGTCGACATCGAAAAGTTCTGCAGGAAATAAACAGGTTGTGCCTCGACGCCGAATACGCCATGTCCTTAATGGAATTTTCTCACCGAATAGAAAGCACTCTCCCCCACCTGGATCCACTCAAGCCTTTCAGGATGCGGGCACTGGAAGGGGAGTGGAGAGGGGAGTGGAAAGACGGCATTCACCCCAGTGGAGATGAGCCTTTTAGTGAGAGCCTTAGAGACCTTTTTCCCAAACTTTTTCGGGCCGCGGTTTACGGAAACGCCCACCACGACCACGCCTACGTTTGGGGCACACCAAATTTTGATCCCGAACAGTTCGGCTCCCCCTATCTGATGCCCCTCTCCCGCGACGGACAGCCTTCCTGGCGCATCGGATACGTAGGCGAAAAAGGCTACGAACACATCTTCAACACACCCGCCCATCGTCACGCCGACTGGAAAGAAACAGAAACCCTTCGCCAGCTTGTTGAAACAGTACTTGGACACGACAGTGCATACATTGAGACTTTCGCGATACTTGAAAATGAGAAAGAATTCAATGACGCCTTCACTCGACACGAAGTGAGACAAAAAGCTTTAGCCCTAGCTGAAAGCTATACCCTCCAAAGCGACCGGGTGAGCCCTAAACCCATCATCAATGCGATCTCAGATTGTTTAGAAAGAATGATTGAAACATGGCGAACACATCCTGAGTGCGAAGACTTTAAGCGGTGGACGGGGCCTGTCCGGGTGATGGGTGTTGAGATGCCTATTTCCATAGGAACGGGGTACTCTTCACAAAGTTTGCACCCAGCGATTCGGATGGTGGTGAATGGGGGTGCGCCTTCCCCGCTGGCTGCCACTAACCCGGGACTGTACCGACAGGTTTTGAATTCACTCCTTGCTGACGTGCAGCGCACTCTTTATGAGGGTGACTTGGGGGTTATTGTTGGGTTCATTGACCAGCTTGGGGTGGAGCACTATTTTGTTGTCAAAAATGCGGAGCTCTTTCAAAAAAATGCGGTTGCCCTGGGCGTGCCGGAGGGGATTGAGGTTCAGTTAATTTCGGGGAAAACGGGTCTTCTCCCGGTGGACTAGCACCACCCTCACCTGGTAGTATGAACGTATGGGGAAGACCACTAAAAGCTCAGCATTGTCAGCCCGTAGGGCCGGCAGGGCAGTACCGTTCTCGTTGCCGAAACACATTTACCTCACCGACAAACAGACCCTAAGCCAGCCTCCCCCACCAGCAGATGGCGAACCTCATCTTGTTTTAGTTTTCGACAAAAAGACTGGTGGCATGGTCATCAAGAATTCGACATCCTTGGTTGGGGTGCCGGTATGTGAACCTCTCGGACTGTTGAAAGCCACAAAGCTTTCTTCAGCGATCCTTCGCCTGATGACTCTTGGGCCTCTCCTTGCCAGCCTGTATTCCTTGCACCTGTCAGAACCAAAAGGTATGCAGCCCATAAAGGTGAGCATGAAACCAGCGGCGCGCCTGTTTTTGAGCGAGAAGGAAAAACGCCAAGTTGAAAGATGTTTCCCGGGCAGCACCATTGTGGACACCCTTGTGCCGAAGGGGAAATCAATCTTGTTCTATGGCTGGTTTGCACCAAACACTGACCCTGAACGGGTGGGCACCCCGTATCTTGCACCAGCTTTCGGGAACCTGGGTTCTCTTGTCGGATGGAAGATTCGTCGCGTTGGGATTACCCACACCGAAAAAACAACCATAGGCTATGTGGACACCGCCGCACATAATGATGAGTTCGCTGCCTGGAACGACCCCGACGGTATTCAGCGACTTGCGGATGCGTGCTCTGAATGTGATGTTGACTATGCGGAGACGTTAACAATGCTGGAAAACCCTGAGGCGTACGCGGCTGACACGAAAATGTTTGCTTTACAGAAACTGTATTCAGACGCTAGGGAAGATTTTTCTCGACCTAAGGATTCCATTAAACCAGTGGTGGTGTCGCAGCTCATCGATCAAACTTGTCCCCGGAGCGGTTCGTTGCGGCCCACAATAACTGATGTTGATTTGATTCCGTATTCGTGGGCGGTTCTTCCTCACCGCTCAAAACCTATCTATGTCGGCCTTTATTTTGTTTTCCGTCCTGATGCCCTTGCCGAGGAGGTGTCGGAGGTTTTGCGTGTTATTGATCAGAGGTTGCAGGAAATGAGTCTTGGCATTCTTCGTGAGGGTTCGGATGGGACTTTTTGGGTGTTGAAGAATGAGGAACTGATTTTGCGGCATCGGCAGGCGTGTGGTTTGCCTCCCGACTTTGTTTTCTCCGATTGGGTTCGTTCCTGATTTTCGGGTTCCGCTATTGCTACGAGGGCGCAATGGGCTCTTTTTTGGTGTCTACACGTTAGGAGGATTGGCAGTGTCAGCAGCTGAGCAGCGACTTGAGGCGGTGCGCGGCCTGGTCGATGATGGTTGGTTTATTGTTCGCGAAGATGACATTAATTCGTATTTGTTGAAACATAAGCCGTTGCCGTGGAGGAGCACTGCAGCGGTGTTTGCTGCGTGTGTTTTTGGGGTGGGGGTGTTGGTTGCGCCTACCTCTTCGGCCGTTCCCGCTGCTTCCGTGGCTGCTGCGAGTGTGACGTTCACCAACTACACCACCGCTAACGGCCTGGGCAACAACTACGTGACCGGGGTGTATGCCGTGGGTGACACGGTCTATGCCGCGACAACCGGTGGGTTGAGTATCTCCACCGATGGGGGCGCAAACTTCACCAACCGCACTATCGGTGACGGCCTGGGCAACAACACCGTGCGCGGGGTGTATGCCGTGGATGACACGGTCTATGCCGCGACAACCGGTGGGTTGAGTATCTCCACCGACGGGGGCGCAAACTTCACCAACCGCACTATCGGTGACGGCCTGGGCAGCAACACCTTGCGCGGGGTGTATGCCGCGGATGACACGGTGTATGCCGCGACAAACGGTGGGTTGAGTATCTCCACCGATGGGGGCGCAAACTTCACCAACCGCACTATCGGTGACGGCCTGGGCAGCAACACCGTGC
>Ga0115571_1000595_pt1 | contig 26803 bp, 24 predicted proteins | sample COGITO_mtgs_1205_FD_87293 | JGI IMG/M metagenome (GOLD analysis project Ga0115571, IMG submission 87293) | Pelagic marine microbial communities from North Sea - COGITO_mtgs_120531 | ecosystem: Environmental > Aquatic > Marine > Epipelagic | place: Germany:Helgoland, sampling site Kabeltonne...
GACCCTTACACGGTCTATATTTCAGAAGAACAAATAGAAGATTTCAGATTTGCCACCACCGGAGAATATGGAGGAATAGGAGCAACAATTAAAAAGAGAAACAATAAAACGATAGTTTCTGAACTTTATGAAAATTCACCAGCAAGTAAAAATGGCTTAATACCAGGAGATGAAATAGTGTCAATTGACGATATTTTAGTGGAAGAAAAGTCTTTAGAAGAGGTAGGTAATCTTTTAAAAGGCCCAGCAGCATCTGTGTTACAGATAAAAATAATAAGAGACAAAACAGAAACCATAAAAGAAGTTACAAGAGAAAAAATACAAATACCTGCTGTTAATTTTTCAAAAAAAATAAATGAAAGCACTGGACATATAAAACTCACCTCATTTACAAGTACTGCTGCGTTGGAATTTAAAACGGCATTAACAGACTTACAAAAAAATAAAATTAAAAGCTTAATAATTGATCTAAGATCTAACGGTGGAGGACTTCTAAACGAAGCAGTAAAAATTGTTAATTTCTTTATTCCTAAAGATAAGGTGGTGGTGAGTACTAAAAGTCGATTAAAAGAAATGAACAGATCTTATACCACCAAAGCACAACCAATTGCAGAGGACCTACAGTTGGTGGTTTTAATAGATGAATATTCAGCTTCTGCCAGTGAAATTGTTGCGGGCAGTTTACAAGACTTGGATAAAGCAGTAATTATTGGACAAACTAGCTTTGGAAAAGGGTTGGTACAACAAACCAAACCCGTTAGTTTTGGAGGCCAAATTAAGCTTACGGTAGCTAAATATTATACTCCAAGCGGAAGGTGTATACAAAAACTAGATTATTCTTCCATGCAAGGCAGCTCTAAAGAAATAGAAGACAGCTTGGTAAAAAAATTCACCACTAAAAACGGAAGAAGTGTTACAGATTCTAGAGGAGTTGAGCCAGATATAAAAATAGCACCAGAGTATTTTAGCACCATTACGCAAACACTTTTATTAAAAGATGTTATTTTCGACTTTGTAAATAGGAATATTAATTTTTACGATTCTATAACACTAAACCCAGAGACGTTTACACTTTCAGACACAGCATTTCAATCTTTTTTGAAGTATGCTAAGACCAAAAATATCAACTACGAAACGGAATCCAGCTTACAATTAAAAGAACTCAGAAAAATAGCCACTAAAGAGAAATACGCAGAAGAAAATAAAGAAGTATTTAATCAATTAGAAAGTATTTTTAAAGTAAATTTTGAAAAAGATGCTTTAAAAAACCGAAAGGAAATACAGTTTTTTATTGAAAACGAAATGGTGTCTAGAAAGTACTTTCAAAAAGGAAGAATGTCTGCTGCGGTTAGTAAAGATCCTTACACGACAAAGGCTATGGAGATTTTAAACGACAAGAACAGTTACAATAAAATTTTAGGCAATAAATAAAAGGCTATTGCTTAACTCCGCACTTCATAGAAAAGTATATATTTTTTTTATTTCTTGTTTAGCAGCAGCAATAAGTTTAGGAAAGGTTCCCATGAGTATTTCTTTAATAGGGATGACGTTAAACTTTCTTTTAGAAGGAAGGTTTACAAGACAGTGGAGAAGAATAAAAAAGAGAAAATATTTACCAATTATACTTTCTGGACTTTTTCTCGTAGAGTTTTTGTGGTTGCCTTTTTGTGACGACATGTTTTTAGGGTTAAACGCCCTTAGAATAAAGCTGCCTCTACTTTTACTGCCTTTAATAATAGGCACATCAGCGGCAATTACCAAAAAAGAGTTAAAAACTATTGTAACTATATTTTTTATAGGGTTATTAGTTAGTACTATTTGGGTTTATTTAGTGAGCATAGACCTTCTACCTACTAAAAAAAATTCAGGAACCATTAGAGATGCCTCCATATTTATGTCGCATATTCGATACTCTGTTTTATTGTCTTTTTCACTAATTTTTTTATGTTACGTATCTTATAAAACAAAGATTAATAAAGCATTGGCTTATTTAATGGGTTTATGGTTGTTTTTTTTAATTTTCAAATTAGCTACTCTAACAGCAATTTTAGCTCTATTTGTCGCAATAATAGTGAGCTTCTTTTATCTTTTGAAGAAAAATAATAAGCAAATAATAACAAGTGTCGCCCTTCTTCTTTTGGCCACAATATTTTATAATGCATATATTATAAGAGATTTTTATCACCTAAAAAAAGAGGAAAGAAGTATTAGTGAAAAGTCCATATCAGGGGAAAAATACTGGAGTGATCTAAGCGACAACACAACCGAAAATGGTTATTACTTATTTGAAAATATTGCCATTAATGAGCTTGAAAAAGAATGGCAAAAAAGAAGTGAAATAAAATTTAAGGGTTTTGATAAAAAGGGTCAAAAGATTAAAGCGACACTATACAGGTTTTTAACTTCCAAGGGCCTTAATAAAGATTCGTTGGGGCTAAGTAAATTATCTTCTAAAGAAATTTCACTAGTTGAGCAAGGAGAGACCACAGTAATTAGTTATAACAATTATGAAAAAAGAGTAAGGGCGTTACTTTACGAAAGAGAAATCAATAAAAAATCAAACAACCCAAATAACCAAACCATTAACCAAAGGTTGGAATTTTGGAAATTAGGTCAAAAAATTTTCTTAGAAAAAAGTGTTTTTGGACACGGGCCCGGAGGAATAAAAAGTGCCTTTAAAAACCATTACAAAGAGAATGAAACACTGCTAAAAAAAGAAAATCGCCTCTTGGCGCATAACCAATTTATTACGCAGGCTGTTAATTTGGGCGGATTAGGTTTTTGTATATGGTTAGCGGTATTGGTTTTAAGTTTTTTAAAAGTGAAAAAAGAAATAATACCTTTATTTATTTCCTATGCTATTTTAATGTTTTTTGCATTTATATCAGACGATATGTTAGAAGTGCAGGCTGGAGTAACCATTTTTTCGTTTTTTGGAACACTCTTATTGTTTTACAATGCGGAAGATTTAGAGAGCCTCTAAAAAAGACACTAGTTTTTTGACAGCCAGTCCTCTGTGGCTAATTTTATTTTTTAGCTCAAATGACATTTGAGCAAACGTCTCTTTATGCCCTTCAGGTTTAAAAATAGGATCGTAACCAAACCCGTCACTTCCTTTTTTTTTTTGAATAATTTCCCCATTAATTTCCCCTTTAAAAAAATATTCTTTTCCATTTAGTATTAATACTATTACGGTTTTGAATTTAGCTTTTCTATTGCTGACACCAGACAATTCTTTTAAAACTTGTTGCATATTATTTTCTGCGCTGCAATCAGCTCCAGCGTACATAGCAGAATAAACTCCAGGCCTATTATTCAAAGCGTCTATTTCTAAACCAGTGTCATCTGAAAAACAGCTTAAGCCAGTTTTGTCGTAAACATATCTGGCTTTTTGAAGCGCATTTTCTTTAAGAGTAGTACCAGTTTCTGGAATTTTCTCAGTTATGTCTAAGGCTCTCAGACCAACAATTTCAAAACCATCAATTGCAGACGTAATTTCTTTTAACTTATTAGGATTTCCAGTGGCAAAAACAATTTTTTTATGACTCATTTATAAATGATATTTTTACAAATATAAGCTTAGAGTAACAGTCTTTGGTTAATAATTAGAAGACAATCCCTTTCAAAGTTAAATAACCTACATTAAATTTGAACAAATGAAAAAAGTAGCGGTTATAGAGGGTGGATATAGTAGTGAAAAAGCGATTTCTATTAAAAGCGCAAAGACCGTATTTGACATTCTAGATAGAACAAAGTTTGACCCCACTAGAGTATTAATTGATGAAAATGAATGGACTGCTTATGATGAAGAGGGACGGTATCCTATTGACAAAAATGATTTTAGCTTTATAAAAAACAATTTAAAAGTACAATTTGAATATGCTTTTATTGTAATTCATGGCACACCAGGTGAAGATGGCAAACTACAAGGTTATTTAGATATGGTTGGAGTTCCTTACAATACCTCATCAGCAGCGATAACATCGCTTACTTTTCAAAAATTTCATTGCAATCAATTTTTAAAGAATTTTGGAATAAATGTTCCAGAAGCTGCACTAATAAAGCCGGACGATGAAATTAATGAAAAGCAAATATTAAAAAAAATTAAGTTACCTTGTTTTGTGAAACCAACTGACGGAGGAAGTAGTTTTGGAGTTACAAAAGTTAAAAATGAAAATAAATTATTACCAGCTATAAAAGCGGCATTTAAACACGGAACAGAAGTTGTTGTAGAACAAAGCATAGAAGGCAGAGAGGTTACCTGCGGAGTTTACAGTGCTAAAGAGGGAATAAAGGCATTACCTGTTACAGAAATAATTTCAGAAAATGAATATTTTGATTATGATGCAAAATACAATGGAAAGTCAAAGGAAGTTACACCTGCAGACTTAGATAGTCAAATGGCTAAAAACATTAAAGAGTTAACAATAAAAATTTATGGTATTTTAGGAATGAAAGGAATTGTAAGAGTGGATTATATAATTTCAAAAGAAAACACACCTTATGTTATAGAAGTAAACTCAATCCCAGGCATGAGCAAAGAGAGTATAATTCCGCAGATGATTAAAAAAAACAGGTTAAAAATTAATAAACTACTTATTTAAAAAGTCATAATGATCTAAGTCTTCAGGACAGTCAACTTCCACCCAGCCATTATTGATAAAAACTGCCTTTAAAGGAGATATATTTTTCCCTAACAAACTTAAAAATGAGGTCATATACATATTATTAAAATCCTTACCATCATATATTACAGTCCTATCTAGTGCATTGTAAAATTGAATAATTTCTTTAATGATTTCACTTGAAAATTTCATTAATCCAATATACTGACCTTCAATATCACCATAATGATTTGGTTTTTTCCCAATCTCTATAATTTTTCCATCTTTAATTTTTAAAGTCTCAGCATCACTTAGTGGGTCATCCATTCTAGCTTTCCAATATTCTTTCCAGTTTTTATCTACAACTACAGAAATATTCTCATTACTATCAATCAACTTTTGCAATACTTTATCAGTAAAAACAATATCACCATATGAAATTATAACATCATCATTTAATTCTTTTTCAGCACAAAAAAGAGAATGGACCATGTTAGTGGTCTTATAAGCTTTATTTGTAATTAAATTAACATTTTTACTTTTCAATTTTTCAATTAAGTATCCCCCTACAATAGTTATATCTTTTATGCTTTTAGATTTAAATAAATCTAATTGGTAATCTATTAGTGGCTTACCTTTTAATGGAACCATACACTTAGGAACATTGTCAGTTAAGGGTCTTAGTCTAGTTCCTTGACCAGCAGCTAGTACAATTATTTTCATGAGTTAAAGAAGTACTTTATTAATTGATTTTGTTCTTTTTCAAAAGAAGATTTTCGTTCCGGGTGCCACATATGTCCAAATATTTTATGTTTTTTATGTTCAATAGCTTCAATATTTTCAAAATCATCAACAGCTGATATAGTTAAATCATCACCTAGTTTATTAATTGAATAATTATGAAATGAATTTACATTTTTTATACTTTTTATAAGGGTGTGGTATTTACTCTTACTAGAACTAGTTATGCTGTGGTTTACTGCTACATGATTATTTATTTTTTCAATATCACCATTAAAAAATTCATTAAGCAAAAGCATTCCTCTGCAAACACCTAAAATTGGCAAACCATTATTTAAAGCATAATTAATAACTGAAAGTTCAAATTGATCTCTTTTTTTTGATAATTCATTCTTTGATTTTGAATAAGTATCATTTCCACCACTTAGAAGGAAACCATCAATTTTAAAATATTTAAAATATTCGTTTGGATTGATATTAATAGGTATTATTAGTGGAATAAAACCTAACTCATAAATGTATCGAGACCAATTAATATCCAAAGCTTCTCTAGTCTCTTTATATTCATGGTGACTAAAAACTCGTTGTGTAATTCCAATTATTTTCATGAAATCATTTTTACCATTTTATTAACAGAATCAATCTCAAGCACTTTCGAATTAGACCATAGTTTAAAATTTTGTTCTCCAGCACCAATTACTGCTGGTATTCCAAGCTCAGCACAACGAACTGCCATGTGAGAATTTGCACCACCATACTGAGTTATAAGACCACCAATTTTTTTTGAAAACAAATAGTCATATCCAGGATCTGCAGACTGAATAAGTATAATTTTATTTTCTAGATTTTCAGCACTTAAATTATCTTCTAAAATCACTTTAGATTGTATTTTATTTAATGAGATGAAGTTTGGTTCTTCAAGTTGTAAATAATAAGCATACACATCATTAGGTTCTAATATAAGAGAGGGTAACTTGACAGCCTGAGTAAATTCATACAGTTTTTTATATTTAGAAATATCAGCATTAAAAATTTCATTTAAAAATTGGTGATCTAAATCTTGGTAAAGATTCAAAATCGTACGAAAGTCAACATGAGCCATTTCTTCTTTACTCTTTTCAGCGCTTTCTCCGAGAGATTCAACTAGTCTTAAAATTTCACTAAGGCATGATGTAAAAACAAATTTGGCATGCTCTCTTCCTTCAATAGAGTCTTTAATAAATTTAATTAAATCAGATGAACTAATCTTCAAGTTGCTGGTCTCTAAAACATCATCAAGTTTTGCAATAATACTTTTTGAAAACGAGAATATTCTTGAAACAGGTTCTTTTTCTTTAGCTCCACTAAAATAACTATCAAAACTTTCATCATATCTAGGTGATAATATGTCATAAGTCCCTGGTCTTAGGTGTCCATATTTATCTAAAAAGTTCTTCTGGGTTATTTTGCTAGAAACCAACTTATTAAGATCATCTCCCATTTCACTAGTAATGGTTTTAAGCGATCTTAAGAAATCATTATATTCTTTTTTGTTAAGAACATTGATGTCAACTAGTGACTTTAAAATTTGGGTTGAAATGAATGCGGCCCTAGCTATACCAGCAAAGGGTAATGTTCCATATCTTTTACAATATTCGGTAAGCCAATAAATTTTATCAATTTTTGATAATTTAGAGGTTAACACACTATTCTTTTTCTTAACTAATTCTTCAATTTTGTCTAAATCTTTTTTAAAATGACCAAATCTTGGATTTATTATTTCATTTGTTAGATTTACTAATGAAGTTTCTATTTCTTTCACCTCCTTTTTTGTAAATCCACTTTCAAATAATTCATTTAATTTTTCGCTTAAATTGAAATAATAACATGAGTGAACTATTTTGAATTCAATTTTATCATGATAAGATGGGGTTTTGGATAGTTTATTAAGGTAAAATTCAACTAGTTTTTTAGCTGTGTTTTCAGAAAGATTTTTGGGAACAAAAGAATTGAAATCAACTCTAACATCAATATAGGGTACGCCAAGAAATGAAACTAAAAGTGGGTGAGATCTTAAATTTCTGTAACCATAATTATCTCTTTGAAATGCCCAAATATTATCTGTTATAAATTCCTTATATAAACTAAGTGATAACCTTTTAGGCCTAATACCAATAATTTCAGCTGGATTCCAATCCGGCATTACACCAAAAATTGCATTTTCCCCATATAGGTTAGGATGTGGAGCTCTTAATTTTTCAAGTTTTTTTTCAACTTTAAAAAGTGCTTCTTTTATAGACAGGTTATAATAATTCACCTTATCATTAATTACAATTGGTCTAACTTGAAAAATGAAGATTTCATTTTTATCATTAACTCCAAACTCAATATCTAAATAATTATTGTTAAATAATTTCTCTAACTCTTTAAATGCAATAATGAGTTTTTTGATTATTGAAGATGTGTTTGGAAGTTCCGTATTTTTTAATTGTATAAAAGTTTTAAATTTACCCGCAGTACCTGAAGTTACAGCATCAGGACTTCCTGTTTCATCAAAATTGATGATGTAATATGGTGAAAGTGTATCTAAATCTGCAGTAAAAGCTACTCCGCATTTAGACATATTAAGAAGCATGGGTTGAACAAAAACTTCATTATTAGAATTTCCTTCAATTGAAGAGACAACTTTATCAATTGAGTCTAAAACTTCTTTCTTATTATTTAAATTAACATTAAGAATACTGTCAAAATGTCCAGCATTGGATGTTAAAACCGTATCCTCATTAATTGCTGAAGATCTAATGATTAATTTATCTGAGCTAAACTTTTTTTGAATTTCCTCTAAGACAGACGTTTTGTTTTTTTTGTATTGATCTATTGTGAAAATAATAATGGGAAGAACTTTACTAAATTGTAATTTACCATTTAAATTTTCAATTGTTTTGGCCTTAGATAAGAAATTCAAAATTGAAATTATTTCACTTTAAGATATGCAGTCCAAGCTCTGCTTTTGTAAGGAATTGGAATGATATCCATATTAATTGTTTCTCTTTCTATCATTTCAATGATTTTCTTCCATCTTTCTTCACCAGCTTGTGCTTGTATATCATTTGTAGAATGCCACGCCCCAATATATCTGGACTTTTCGAAATTCAAATAATATTCTGTCTCTGAGAAAATAACACCACTAAATAAATTCAATTCATTTAATAATTGAGTTAAATTATTGGTAAGCCCCGAAGACCCTGAGGACTTTCTGACTAATTCTGGTACTATTTTCTTAATTTCCCCCTCAATTTTTAAGTGGAACTCACTAGCCGATAAATTTCTAGGGTTCCAAATTGCAGTAAATTTTCCATTGGGTTTGAGAATTCTTTTAAACTCATTTATTCCTTTTTGGAAATCAACCCAATGGAAAGATGATCCCATTAATACCCAATCATACGTGTCGCTTTTTAATCCCGTATTTTCACCTGAACCTTGTGTCCATTTAACATTTTTATTTTTAGTATAGCTTATTCCTTCATTTAACATTGAAGTATTTGGTTCAACACAATCAACACTAAACCCGAGTTCAAGCAGGTTTTCTGTTAATTTTCCGGTTCCAGCACCAACGTCTGCAACTTTATATTTTCCTCTTTCATTTTCTGGTACATTTGCAATTAATTCTAATAATTTCAAACTGTAGCCAGGTCTGTTTATATACTGCTTTGCTAATTTTGAAAAATCTCCTTGTTTCATTTATAATATTTTTTTGCAAATTAAATTAATCTTTTCTGTTAAACCGTCTTTTTTGCTATTATCTATATATAAAAATGGATTTGATGGTTTATTATATTTGATATCAACTCCTACTACGTTCTTAATTTCTCCTTTTAGAGCTTTTGAATATAACTCTTTTTGATCCCTTTTAATTAATTCTTCTATTTCACAGGAAACAAAGATTTCATAATAGTTTTTAAATTGTTTTTTATTTTGTTCATGAATCTCTTTGAATAAGGAAATTGTACAACAAACAACATTGATATTTTGATCAATTAAAAATTTACAAAGTTTTACAATGTTCTTAGCAACAACCAGCCTTTCTGCTTTTGTGTAACCTGATGCACCAAAAACTTCACGATATTGATCTCCATCAACAAATACCGTATTTACTTCCTTTTCTTTTAATTTTTGAAAAACACCTTTACCAATAGTTGTTTTACCAGATCCTGCTAACCCTGTAACCCATATAAGTTTAGACATTTTTAAAATATTTTCTATATGGAATCAAAAACAATTTACTAAAGAGAGGCACAGAAGCCTGTTTTTTTTTAATCAAACAACTCAAAAATAATAACCTTTTAAATAAGAAACTAAAAGTTATTATATAATAGACTTTTCTTCTAAACCCATTAATTGATAAAAATGATTCTAGGCTAGGGACTAAGATATAATAAACTTTTCTAATTAATAAAGAATTATTTGACTCACAATAGTTTAAAAGAATTGAGTCAAAAAGTGATTTTACAATCTCTTTGTCTCTTTTTGAAATAGAGTATTTGCGAGATTTGATTTTTTTTGTACTAGCACTGTTTTTATAAGTACTTGACAAAAAACCAGAAATTGTGGGCGTGTACATTGTTGGGTCAGATTTAATATTTAAATAGAAACATAAATTATTTATGTTATCTTCTAAATTTTCATTAATACTTTCAATTTTTAGGAAGAAAGTTTTGTTATATGACAAAAAACTGTTTTTTGTGTTGTGGTGCCAACTCACAATGCCAGAAATAAAGTTTATTCCATACATAATACTTTTGTCTTTTTGACTTAGTTTATTGTATGAAGAGAAAGAATCATAAGGGTTTCTGTAGATGACCACATCCTTAAAGTTTGGAAAATCTTTTTTTACAAAATAATAATTGTATGCGTAATGTTCGTGTAATAAAATATATTTACGCTCATTATTGGCTTGACCCCCCATCAGTTTAGAGTATCCTAAATGAAGAGCCAATAAAATAGACGCTCTTTTAGAGTTTTCGTTTTTCTTTAAACCATAAAACTCCTCTAGTATAAACTCTTTGTAACGACTTTTATTTATTTGAAAAATAGTATTTCCAGAGTTTGTTTCTATTTTAAGCTCATCAGAAATACCGTGTTTACTTGCTTTGAATAGAAAATTTAAATTACTGAAATTTAAATAATCGTCGATAATTTTTTCAATACTTTTAGTTGTGTCTATTAAGCTCCAAAAATAATAAAAAGGGAAGTATATTGGAATGGTGATAATTTCTGGATGAGAGTCAAGTAAGTTGTGTAAGAAAACTGAGCCAGACCTTCCAAGAGGCTTCATTAAAATTAGATTAAGCTTTCTCATTTTTAATATTTAAATATTGCCAATTAATTAACAAACCAACTATACCAAAAGAAAACACTATCCCCCATCCTGTAATTGTCAAAATAGATTCAATAAAAAAGCCTAAAAACATCTCGGCACCACTATAATTTAAAATAATTGATGTAACAAATTCATTTACAAGAAAATTTCCTGGAATTAAAATAAACGCCGAGTGTAACTCATAAGCGATTGTTAAAATTATTGACATCAAGAAACCGGAATCAACATTAACAGAGCTAACTATAAAGAAATACCAAGCTACTCTAACAAGTATTCTTGCAAAGCTGAAAAGCAATATTTTGATTAAAAAAAACGTGTCATCAAACATATATTTTAATTGATTCAAAATAGAATTAATCAAGTTAATAATGTAGTATTTTCTTTTTTTCAATTTAGTTCTCTTAATACCTAAAAAAAATAAAAAAATAACAAACACAATAAGTAATAAAAACATTAATTTATATGACTTATTGGCATCGCTAAGAAGTATAAAAAACAACAACAACAATAATGAAATAAAGACAACTAGTAAGTAATAAAGAAAGAAAACGGAGATATTATTGCTATACGATACGCTATATTTTTTTTTTAATATAATTGATTGATAAAAAAGCCCACCCTTGGGTATAATAATTCCAAATATAGATGATGTCATTGGCAAAAAAATAGCATCATATAACTTTATTTCCTTTGAAGCTAGTTTTTTAATACTAATTTTTAACATTAAACCAGAAAGAAAATAAAGTATAAACCCAAAAAGAAGAGAGATAAAAACTACTTTTAATTCTATATTTTTCAAAAGGGTATAAACCTCACTAAAGTTTATTTTTTTAAAAAAAAAGAAACATAAAAAAGTAAACAAAAAGAGTGTCAGAACCCATTTTAAATATTTTTTTTTCATTATGTTGGAAATATTTATTGTGATTCCTTCTTTTTTTTCAATTCGAAGCCAATAAGAGGCTTAAAGCCAAATATAAAATTTAAAACGAACGATGACAAAAATGAAAACCTTTTGATAATATGAATTAAAGAGGGATAAGAGTAAAGAGATTTATTTTTGTTATTCCAAATTTTTTCAAATTCTTTTGATGAAATATTTAGTTTTTTTAAAACATATTCTTTGTCTTCAAGCATTAATTTTTCGTCATATGGCGGCAAAGAGAGAAGCGACAATGCTTTGTCTCTTTTTAACAAACCGCTTCTAATTTGAGCTGAGTAAGTTATTATTCTCTTATCGATATTGAATTTTTTGGGAAGCCAATATGCAATTGCAAACTTCGTAAAAACAGACTCATGATGGTGTCCACCATAATCTTTCCAACCATATTTTTTAATTAATATTTTTTTAGCCTCAGATTTATCATAATTTAAGTAGTTTAAAGGTCTTACTAATACTATTTTTTTAATTATTGAGTAATAAATAAGCTTCATCGGAGAAAGTAAAGGAAATGTTTTAATTTTTTTTTCTCCAAACTTTTTATTAATAAATTTTAATTGTCTACTGTCGCTGTAAGTCCATTCTAGAGGTTGTTTTCCTTCGGTTCTAATGCTACTTCCATTAAATATATATTTTATGTTGTGTTTACTAGCTATTTTATATAAAGTTGCATTTATAGCATTATCTGTGGGAAAGTCAATCCATGCAAGCCCCGCTTTCATGTAGGAAATTAAAAGACCTTTCATTTCATCATAATCTACAACGTAGGTTTCTAGGTCTACGTTAAGTTTATTTAAACACTTTCTAATATTACTAACAGCGATTTCGGAATGCCATCCATTATCGAAATTAACGGCTAAAACCTTAAGACCCTTTTTTACTGCAAAATCTACTAAAAACATACTATCTACCCCTCCACTTACCCCAATTAGCACATCATAATTTTTGTTTTTTGTAGATTTGATTTTTTGTATATGCGCATTTAAATAATCATTAACTTTACTTGAAGTTTCAATTTCTTTAATTATTGCTTTAAACTGCTCGCAGTAATTACAAACTCCTAAATTATCAAAAAAAATTTCTGGTAATGAACTGTCAGAAACACAATCTTTGCATATTTGATACTCTCTTTTCATAAAATTCCGACAAATATAGTTTATTTATTTTTCAAATACATTCCCAACTTTTAACAACAAGCAATCACTCTTTTAATTTAATTAACCCAATTAAAGCCTATCCTTATTTCAAATTTCACATTTTTTTAGTTATCCTGTTTTATTAAGATTTAACATTGTTTCTGTAATCTGAAATGTGTTTTTATTAAAAAGACACACATTTCCATAAAGACCTATTTCTTTTCTGGATTGATTCCTTAAAATTCTTTTGTGTGTAAAAAATTAATTTTACAATTTTCAGAAAACTCTTTGTCAGTATTGGAGTCACCAATCATGACAGTTTTCTTAGAGTTTATAAAATACTTTTTCTTAATAAAATTAAAACTTTCAGTATGTGGTGATAAGATGAGTATTCTTCTAATTTAGGTAGAAATTTTATTTTTTAATACTAAATCTAGCATAAACGAGGTTACATCTTGCTGTTCTTCTAACATTTTTTTTACTATTAACCGATTCTGTTTTTTTTCCTCATTAATAGTTGGTAATTTTTTTTCAACGATATTGATTAATTCTTGATCGTTTCTCAAGCTGGTTAGCAAACCGTAATTAACTTGTTCTTTTAGAACACCAGCGTCTAAACTATTAACATAGACACTGGGTGTTCCTAATACAGCTGATTCTAAAGCCATAGTTCCCCCCTCTCCAACAAATAAAGAGCAATAGTACAGTAAATCGTGCATTTTTGTAGGGCATATAGACATCCTATATTTCTCAAACTCAGTATCTATTTTTTTTTCACTTGAAATAATTATTCTTCCCTGAGGAGTTAGTAATTTAATTAATTTTCTCTTGTTCTCAATAGAGATCCCAGCGTGACCCAAATCATGCACAGCTTCCCAGCTTACAAACCTTAAAACAAAAAATGTCTCACTTTTTTTTAACCCCAACAATTCTAAAGTTTCAACCCTAGACTTAAAGTAATTAGGATGTAAATATGCTAATTCGTGAAAGCCATTATATCTAATATGTTTTCTTCCAAGAGAAATCTCAAAACTTTTTGGAGTGACAATTTTAGTTGCAAAATATTTATATAATAATATTTCTTGTTTTGCGTGCTCGGTATCATCAAAGACAAAGGATTTTTTTTTAGTTAAAAAAGTAGCATGAGATACTCTAAATGAAACTCCAAGCAAAACATCAATTTTATATTTCCAAGCTAAATACCATATGTAGAGACTTTTTAAAGGAAGATTTATGACTTTTGAAAAAGTGGTATTTCCATAAGAGCCCATACTTAAATAGGGTATATTATATTTTTCCAACAATAATTTAGCAATATCTTTTTGGGTAACAGTTACTAATACAAAGACATTTCTTTTTCTTAATTCAAAATAAAGTTTTTTGAAAAGGTGAACATGAGCTGGGTGATTGATGTCAATTAAAACTCGCATTAAGTATAAATATTTTCTATTTCTTCTTTGGAGGGATAATTAATCAGAACACCTTTTCTGGCACCGTGAAAGACAAACATGCTTCCTGCTGCACAAGCATCAGCACCAATTTCAAAAGCTTTTTTAAAATGTGAAACTGCACCTGCACCGCATCCGGCAATGACAGGGATATTAACAGATTTTGCTGCTCTATTTATTATATCAGTATTATACCCATTCATTTTACCATCCATTTCAATAGAATTGATTAAAATTTCTCCTGCCCCTCTTTTTTCAATTTCCATTATCCATTCTTCTAAATTTAAATTAGTCGACTTTTTACCAGATAAACTATATACCTTCTGTTTTCCTAACCAATTTTTTTTAGTATCTACAGCAACAACTATACTTTGGCTACCAAATGAATTTGATATTTCAGTAATTAATTCTGGTTGATTTATGGCCCAATTGTTTAGAACAATCTTTTCTGCACCTGCTGAAATTAGTTTTTTAGCATCTTTTAAACTTTTTATCCCCCCCCCAACTGAAAAAGGCATAAAACACTCTTCAGAAAGTTTTTCTACAAATTCTTGCGAAATAACCTTATTGTTTTTAGAAGCCTCAATGTCTAAAAAAATTAATTCGTCTACCTCCATGTCGTTAAAAATTTTAACGGCATTTATTGGATCGCCTATATACACGTACTTATCATATCCAACGCCTTTATATAAACCGTTATTTTTTAGTAAAAGAACAGGAATTATTCTTTTGCGTATCATAAGTTTTTCTCCATAAAATTTAACAAAAGACGAAACCCATTTAAATGACTTTTTTCAGGATGAAACTGAACACCAAAAATATTATCTTTTTGAAAAACACTTGTGAATTTATTGCCATAATAAGATTGAGCTATTACATCTTCTTTTTCTTTACAGTCAACATAGTACGAGTGCGTAAAATAAAAGTACTTATCTTTAGGTATTTGATTAAAGTAATTATTTGGCTTTAATAATTCATTAGTTCGCCAACCAACATTTGGAATTTTAAGTTTTGAATCCTCAAAAAAAAACTTTTTAGTTCTAGCATTTACCCAGTTTAAACCTGCGCAATCTCCTTCTTCACTATAAGAAGTCATTAGTTGCATACCTAAACAAATGCCTATGATTGGTTTTTTCTTTTTTAAAACAGCATTATTTAAACATGTAATTAAATCTAGGTTTTGAATATTTTCCATTCCAACTTTAAAGTTTCCAACACCCGGCAATATTAATAAGTCAGCACTTTCTATTTCATTGGCTTTGTTAGATAAGGAAACAGTATAATTATATTTTTCTAGCTTATGCTTAATAGACCTTATATTCCCAAGTCCATAGTCCACAATTACAATTTTATTCATCAAAGAATTTTTCATAAACAACAGGTGAAATAAACCCCAATTTAACACTTAACCCAACTAATTTTCGAAATCTCAATAGAAAGGTCATGCTAGTTTTAAAGTTTTTAAAACTATTTGGTCTTGCTTTCATAATTTTAATGAATTCTTCATTTTTTAAATCAAGTTTTTTCACAACATAATCTGTGGTTTTTTGATTAATATCTGGTGGTTCCTTTATCATTTCAAGCGCTTCTTTTTTAGTAATTTCACCCATTCTTAAAGGGCCAGAAAGAGAAACTTTTCTTTTGTCGAAACCAAATTTATGGAAAGTGTACCATCCAAAAGCCCACTTGCTATAGATGTTTTCATAATGGTGACCCCCATAGTCTTCCCAAGAATAATTTTTCGTAAGAAATTTTTTAGCACTTTGCTTATTATAAGAATAGAAATTATTGAATGGAACTTGTACGATTTTTTTAATGAAAGTATAGTAAAATAATTTTTTTAATGACAAAAGAGGATAATTATCAAAGTTTTTAATTCCATAGTTTTTACAGACACTTTTTATGTAGGTGCCATCAATAAAACTCCATTCTAGCGGTACTGTCCCTTCTGTTATAAACGATGCACCAGTAAAAATATATTTAACACTTTCTTTACTAGCTAATTGATAAAGAACAGATGATATTGCTAAATCTGTCGGGACTTCAACGCAAGGAACAGATGCGTATAAAAAAGCTTTTTGAATGTTTTTGAACTCTTCCCAGTTGACTACATAAGTGAATAGGTCAATATTTAATTTCGTTGTTATTTTTTTTATATTTTCTAATGAAATTTTTGAACCCCAGTTGTTGTCAAAATAAACGGCTAGCGGTCTTAGCCCTAAATCTACAACCTTATGAATCATATATGAACTGTCAACACCTCCACTAACTCCAACAATCACATCATACTTCCTTCTAATACCTGTTTTTTTAACTTTTTCTACTAACTCGATTAAACTCTTAGCCCTTATATCATCATTTTGACTATAGAACTTTATCAAAACTTCATGCTTTCTACAGTATTTGCAAATATGATTTTCATCTATTCTTAAATTAGGAATAGTTTCGTCAAAAAGACAACGAGAACATTTCTTTGGTCTTTTCATTAACTTAAGGACTTTAACTTTTTTGAAGGAACTCCGGCCCAAAGCTCATAAGCAGGGATATTTTTTGTTACAACACTTCCAGTAGCTACGATAGACATTACATCAATTGAAACCCCGGGTATAATTATACAACCTGGCATAATCCAAGCACCTTTTTTTATTATTACAGGCTTAATTTCTCTTGGATACTTGTCCCTATTAACTAAACTGCCTCTTTGATGTGCAGATATTATAGTTCTGTCACCTATTTCAACATAATCTTCTAAAGTAATTTCTTCAGGGTAAATCCTATCAAATATTACATAATATCCTATATACACATTTTTTCCAATGTTTATACCTTTTAACCTATGAAGCCAAACCCTCCAACTTGGGACGGGAGCTACAGCCGCCAATCTATCAATAAACCAATTTTTAATAAACCAATAGAAAAATATAATTTTTTTACTTTTTTTACTAGAAATCACTTCTGCTGACGACACTTTGTCTCTTTCATCAATCATAATCAAAGTTTGTTATTTAAATATATTTCATTGCATGTTGTCCATCTTCCATTAAAGCTATCTATTAGTTTTTCTAGCATATTTAGCGCTTTATCTCCCTTGTTAACCCAGTATAGGGGTCTTTTAAAATGATTGTGTGAAGGAAACCTTTCACTAGTGAATTCTAAAGGGTGAATATAGAACATGGTATCACCCATTTTTAAACAGTTTTTAATAACAGATTTAAAATACTTAACCCCTAATGCTCTGAAAAAAAAGGCTCCTCCACCAGGTAAAAAAATGTTGTTGAATTTGTAATATGACCATGGAAGCTCCATTAAACCATATTTATTTTTACTTATGGACAAATTTTCTGAGTTTATATAATAGGGGTGAGAAGGAATTTTTAAGAGTTTAATATTCGTTTTATTATAAAAACTATTGAACGCTATAGATGAATCATACTTAAATCCTGCATTTTCAAGTATTTCTATCATCCAATCAAAAAAAAATGCACCTGGAGCACGGTAGCCAATAACCTCTTTAGAAAACCTTTTTTCAATTATTTTTTTTGAAGTCAATAATTCCTTTTCCCATTCTTTTTGAGATTGGATAAACTTTTTTGTTTGGGGGTTATATGGTATTTGATGATTCAAACTATGGCAAGCAATCTCATGATTTGAATTTAATAACATATTATAAATTTCCGGATATCTTTCCAAAATATCAGCAACTATAAAAAAGGTTGCTATAATTTTTTTTCTTTCAAGTAACTCAAATAATTTAATGAAACCCTCGGTAAGAAAGTCATATTTATTGTTGTATTCATTAAAAAAGTCATTTACGTTCTTATATTTCGAAAAGGTGTAACCAGTTATTACAGGTGTATGGTACCAGTCCTCTAAATCAAATGAAAGTGCAATTTTATTCACTTATAGAGCCTTTCATTATCTTGAATATCCATCCACATAGCAAATAGGAAAGCTTGGAATGCGGTTATAAAAAGAAATAAAAACCCAAGAAAAGTAAAAGGATTTAATTCGTTTTCAAAAAGTAAACTTTTAAAAATTTTAGTTATAAACGGCAATGAGATACCAAATAAAATAAAAGACATGTTATAGAGTAAAAACAATGGATGAAAATCTCTAAAAAGATATTTCCCCCATAAACGTTTAAAAAATGATTTAAATAATAAAAAAGACACCCTTGGTATAACTTTAAAAATCTTCATCTTTGACTGCTCTCCAACATTATACACGGGTTTTATTTCTACTTCTCTTAGCGTACAAAAAGCAATGTTTAATTTAACTAATAAATCGTTGGGCATCCCATAGCTCTTATAAATTTTATGAATTCTAACAGCGTTTAAGGCTTTATTACTAATAGCGGTATATCCAGTTTGTGTATCACTTACATGCCAATACCCGCTTGCCAACTTGGTTAAAATAGATAATATAGAGTTACCTAAATATCTAACCTTAGGGATTACTAATAAGGCGCTTCTGTGAATTAAACGGTTTCCTTTTACATAATCAATATTTTCTTCAATTACAGGTCTACAAATAGAATCTAATTCGTTGGGATCCATTTGGCCATCACCCGCCATAACTGCAGTACAATCAATCTGGTTATCTTTACACCATTTATAGCCAGAGGCAATTGCAGCTCCAACGCCTCCATTTTGAAGATGATTAATTAAAATAATTTTACTTTTTGATTCTTCTATTTTTTGAGGGGTGTATAATTTTATTTCTTCATCATTTACTTTTTCAAGAATCTGTTCAGCTCTGTTGTAGGGGTTTGGAATAACTCTTTTTGGATTAATTTCTGTTGATGAGTCATAAGATTCATTGTTAATTAGAGACTTTACTACGGTTTCAGTTTTATCTTTTGATAAGTCATTTACCACCACAATTCTATCTACAAATCCGGGCATATTATTAATAACCATTTCAATTTGAGACTCCTCATTGTAGCATGGCACAACTACGGCAATTGTTTTATTATTAATCATCTATTTTTTATGTAAAGAATATATTTCACCCTTATAAATTGTTTCGTAGCTTTTGAATGTTTCTTTTCTTCTTGTAGAACTACAAATATAAACATTGTCAAATTTAGTATTAAACTCCAAAGTACTATCGAAAGAGTCTTTAGTGCGGTAAATTACAAACCCGTTTGATCTAGCAATTTGTTTTGGCGTTACTTGTCTATTATAAATAGTATCGTTTTGGTATAGTGGAACAAGTAAGTTGTTATTATCGTTATCTAAATTTAATATGGTATTTATTTTTTGACAATCAATATAAACTTCAGAAGTATTAGAGACAAGCTTTCGATTTTCTTCTTTTTTAAGAGAGTATTTTGAAAAGAGATAACAAAAATGGATTAATCCAAAAAGTATAGAACAAAAAATCAAATACCTGAAAAAGGTGTTTTTATGAGCCAGTCCATAATATATTCCCAAAAGAAATGTTGAAACATGAAGCAATAAAAAGTATCGATTCACAATAGCTAAACCGCTGTAAGCCATTGTGTAAGGGCTTTCAATCCACGAAAAGTTATAAAATTCAAAAGGGCCATAAACAACAAATAGAGTAGCTAAATTTGAAATACAGAAAAATAATAGAGTTAAAGGGGTAAAGTTTTTTTTAATATTTTTTAGAATAAGTTTAATATCATAATTTTTTAATAATGCTAAAAGAATTATCAACGAAGAACCACTCAAGATTAACACGAATAAAAAATAATTATGTGATAATGTAGAAGTAAGAAATTTCCCTAAAAAAGTATACATAATAAAATCTGGAAAAAAGGAATTTATAAAAGGAGCGTACAGCACATTCCAATAACTATCAAAATTAACAGTTTGGATAGTCGTTACATCTGCAATACTAGACGAAGATTTTTGAAAATAATCACTTAAATAGATGTTTGTAAAATTTACAAAAAAAACAAATGATAGAAGTATTTTTAGAAAAAAGTGTTTTTTTGTGTTTTTTTGAAAAATATCAATAGCAATAATAAAAACATAAAACATTAAGGCTTTTGGTAAGTAATCATACCTCATATGACAAATAAAGGAAAGGCCACAAAATACAACTACTATATGCTTATAGTTAAGGCTTTCAAAGTAATATTTGTATAAATATACTGATGAGATTAAAAAAACTGAAACACAGGCAACGTCCATTCCTGTTCCGTATTTAAATGGGGCTATTGAAGTAGCCAACGAAATAGCCGTTAAGTTTATGGCTAGGTTTTTATTAACGGATTCTTTAAATAATAGACTGATTATTTGATATAGAGAAAAAACAAATAAACTATAGAAGCTAAATTCACCAAATAAAAAGGATAAGTTAACGTTTTTGGTAATAAAAAGCCATAAGGCTAATACAATTGAATAAAATTTCGGCCAACGGTCTAAATTGTTATAGTAAATTTCTTTTCCATCAAAAAATCCTAAGGAGAACCCATTTCCTTTGATGAAATTAAAGGCACTTCCTAATTGATTTAAATGGTCTGAACCAGGATAAGATCTTGTATATATAATAAATGTTAGGAGTAATAAAGACGATAGTCTTATTATATAAAGATCTTTTTTTAGAAAGTTTAATATTGTCAACTTGAGTTAAATATTTACAAATATTAAAAAAATATAGACAACAAAAATTCAAAGGTCAATTATATTAATTACCTCTCATTTTTGAGATGAAATGGAATGGCATAATTTATGTTAAAAAAAACATAATTTTCTCAAATATAATATTAAAACAATAAATAAAAGCATAAAAGTTTTCCCCGATCTTCAAAATTTAATTTATTTTTTTAATTTCTTTGGCAGGAATACCGCCAACTATAGTGTTGCTTGCAACGTTCTTTGTAATAACACTTCCTGCTGCAATTATAGCCCCATCTCCAATTTCAACTCCTTTAAGAATGGTTGCATTATAACCAACCCAAACATTGCTTCCAATAATAATTTTTTTTCCAGGGAACACATTATCATGTCTATTTTTGGGATTTGTATCATGATCATGATCAATTATTCTGACTCCAGGAGCTATTACCGTTTTATTCCCAATCTTTAAGCCATATCTTATTCTGAAAAAGCAACCTACTAATTCAACTCCAGACCCAATTTCAACAACTGTATTTTTAGTCATAATACTAAGTGACACTGGATAAATATAATTTTGATATTCTTTGGTTCTGCTTAGAATTTTACAATCATTACCAATTTTTAACGTTCCGTAATTATATAAAATAAATTTACCAAATAATAAATTTCCTTTACCACTATCTATTTTTTTGTACTTAAATAGTATTTTAGTTTTGATTAAAACAATATTGTGTTTTATTTTTTTTAGAAAAAATTTCATTTAATTCAAATATAATATTGAAATTTCATTTGTTAATAGAAATAAACTACCTTTTAGCATGAAAAATTATGTAAATAAATCCAGCATTATAAAATTGTTAATTGCTGTTACATTAAGTTTTATTTTTATTTTATCTAATTATTTTAGAACAATCAAAGTAAACAACTTTAACTCTATTGTTAACGAGGCTTGTTATTATTCTTTTCTAACGGTTACACTTTTAATGTAGGAGACAGTATTAAAATATCAAAATTCACTGATGATTCTAACTATATTTTTGAGATAACAGATATCATTACTAAAAATAAGAAAGTTTTCCAACCTAGCAATGAAATTTTTGATCTTTCTGACAAAAAATTTCATAATTTAAATCACACCCTTGTTACTGATCATTTAATAGCAAATTCTGCAGGTGTTTATATTTTAACGTTAAAAAATGATAGAAATACTTTCCATGACATTTTTTTTGTTAATCAGAACAACATTGAACCTAAAATAAAAATTGTACTTTCAGACTACACTTGGACTTGCTATAATTCATTTGGTGGCAAAAGCAATTACATAGATAAGATTACTCCAAAATCACGAATTTCTATTGATAATTTAAGAAGACGATTTAATTTTTTAGCTCCATTAGGGAAACATAGTGGCGGGGCTAATTCTGTATATAAACCAAGTATAGCATATCATCTTGCTATAAAGAGGCCAAACCTGGGCAATAAAAATGAAATTGAAACTTTTTTATAATAACTACCCAAATCAATTTCAGATATTAGATTGTAAGCAATTTGCAGATCAGTCTTACTCTAATTCGAAAGGTTTAATAATTTTCAATGGTCATACAGAATATTGGAGTAGTCGAATGATTGGAAGACTAAATTCTGAAAAAACAAAAAATAATATTCTATTTCTTTCGGGAAACAATATGTTTAGAAAGGTAGAAAGATTGAATGGGTTTTTAACTGTAACTCAACAAATTATGCCAAAAGAAGTAATTACTCCAATTCTTGGAACATACTACACTTCGACGGATTACGACAAAAATAGTTCGTTAATATTAAAAGATACTTCTCATTTTTTATTTGAAGGAATTGATAAGACGGAGATAGGTGGTGAATATGTTGCTTCTGTAGAAACTGATAAAATAAACATGTACACTCGTTCCAATGTGACTGTTTTGGCTAGTGGTAAAAACATACTTTGCGATGTTGTTTTAGTTAAAAATAATGAAAATTACTTATTAAACTTAAGCTCTAATGGCTCTTACAACGGGTTAGCTGAACCCAATTTTAATAGATTTATAAAAAACTTTATAGATTTTTCAATTAAATAACTCTCTTATTCAATAATTTAAGTGAAAACAATATTAAAATTAACTTTTAGTATTTTTTATAGTTGCCAAAATTCTTTCTGTAGCAAAGCCATCCCAAAGAGGAGGGATTTTGCCTTTTTCAATGTTTTTTAATTTTGCCATCATTCTATTAGAAATCAGATCTCCGTTTAATGGAATCAATTCATTTTTTCCCATTGAAATGGTTATAGGCCGCTCCGTATTTTCCCTAACAGTTATACAAGGGATTTGTAAAAATGTTGTTTCCTCTTGAATGCCGCCAGAATCGGTTATTACAATTTTGGATTTACTAACTAATTTCATAAAGTCTAAATAGCCTAATGAATCGGTTAATATTAAATTTTTCGTGTTCTTAAATTTATTCCAGAGATTATGTTTGACTAAAGATTTCTTTGTTCTTGGGTGTAACGGGACTACCATGGTAAGATTTGCACAACATAATTCAATCGATTTAACTAATTCACTTAACGTCCCTTTACTATCAACATTGGACGGTCTATGAAAGGTCATTAACCCAAAGTCTTTGGTACATTTAATTTTTGTTAATATGTTACTTTTATCGATAGCGCCTTTAAAGTTTACTAAAGAGTCTATCATAGTATTTCCAACCAAATGAATTTTATTTGCCTCTTTTCCTTCTTTAATTAAATGATCTAGTCCACTTTCTTCCGTTACAAAGAAAAGGTCACTTAAATCATCTATTAATATTCTATTAATTTCTTCTGGCATTGTTCTATCAAAACTTCTTAAGCCGCTTTCTATGTGGCCAATTTTTATTCCGTTTCTTGAAGCAACTAATGCACAAGCAACTGACGAATTAACATCTCCTGGAACCAGAACAACATCAGGTCGATAATTGTTTAATTCTTTTTCAAATTTCACCATGATATCCGCTATCATTTCAACTTGAGTACTTCCTTTGGCATCTAAATAAATATCTGGTTTTTCTAATTTTAATTCGTCAAAAAAAACTTTACTCATTTGATGATCAAAATGTTGTCCAGTGTGTAAAATCTTAACTTCCAAATTATAATTAGAGCTTAGCTTTTTAAATCTTGTAACTTTTATAAAATTCGGTCTAGTACCTACACAGATTAGAATTTTTTTCATTTATGAAAATCTCTTTAATTCTTAAAATCAAATTATCCATCAATTTGATAACGCAATAAATCTATAATAATCTATTGGAAATATCTATACTTTTGAATAATGAAAATTAAATTTATAGTAATTGGGAAAACAAATAGTGATTTCTTGATTAGTGGCGAAAAGGAGTTTACAAATCGATTGAAACATTACTGTAAATTTGAAGAAATTATTATTTCCGAAGTGAAAAATGGAGGGAAATTAACAAAAGAGGAGCTTAAAAATAAAGAGGGAAAATTGATTTTAAATAAACTTAACTCTAATGAAGAGATTATTCTTTTAGATAACAATGGTGAAAGTTATTCATCAAAAGGTTTGGCGAAGTTTATTCATCAAAAAATGTTGACAAGCACCAAACCTATAGTCTTTATTGTTGGTGGAGCTTATGGGTTTAGTAAAGAGGTTTATTCTAAAGCAAATAGTCAACTAAGTTTATCAAAGATGACATTTTCTCACCAAATGGTGCGAATAATATTTAAAGAACAGTTGTATAGAGCTTTCACAATAATTAGAGGAGAGAAATATCACCACGAATGATGTTATTTAATTAAAAAACTACAAACCCTACGGAGTTAAATGAAATTTATATGCTTTAGCCATGATTTATTTTCATAATACCATTCTACTGTTTTTTCCAAACCTTTGTCCAAAGAAATTGTAGGTTGCCAGTTCAGTAGTTTACCAGCTTTAGAAATATCTGCCCAAGTAGAGTCTACGTCAGCAGAATGAAATGGTTTTTGATTTAATTCTGCTTTTTTATTAAGTAAATTTTCAATCTTGGAAATAAGCAAATTAATTGCAACAGGGTTTTTGCCACCACCTAAGTTTATAATTTCATAGCCCACCTTTTTTTTAGTAGCTGCTAAAGTTCCAATGGCTATATCGTCGACATAGGTGAAATCCCTAGATTGAGAGCCATCTCCATATAAGACAATAGGTTTTCCTTCATCTATCCATTTAACAAATCTTAAGACGCTCATATCTGGTCTTCCAGCTGGACCATAAACAGTAAAGTACCTAACGATACTAACGTCAATATTGAATTGATGATGGTAAGTGTATGCAATTAATTCTGCTGCCTTTTTTGAAGCGGCATATGGTGAAATAGGCTGATTTACACTTGAGTCCTCTCGATAAGGCATTTTAGATCCTGCATATATAGAAGAAGTTGATGCCATTACATATTTTTTAACATTATAATCTCTCATCAAATCTAACAAATTTAAACTGCCAGTATAATTGGTGCTTGCATAAATGAAAGGGTTCTTTAAACTGAACCTAACACCAGCTCTTGCTGCAAGATTGATAACCGCATCTATTTTGTTTGACTTGAAGATCTTTTCAAGTATTTCTTTATCTTCAATATCACCCTTGATAAATGTGAAATTTTGGTTTTTTTTTAATTCTTCTAATCTATGTGTCTTAATAATGGGCGAATAATAATTATTCATATTATCAATACCAATTATTTTAGCACCAATATCAAGAGCAAATTGCGCAGTTTTAGAACCAATAAAACCCGCAACGCCTGTTATTAAATATAACATATTCTTTAATTAGTTAATTCTTTGTAAATATTACTATAAAAGTTGATTCCCTTATCAATATGATAATATTCTTTCGCAGCATTTCTAAGATTTTCAATATTTGCTTTTAAAAATATGTTTTGTAAAGGTTTTTGAAGATCAATGTTGTTGAAATCTTCTAATAATTCCAATCCAAAAGGATATTTTTTATGGATAAAATCTAAATCTCCTATACCCTTTAAAGATAGGCAAGGAATACCACTAGCCCAATATTCTCCGAGCTTTGTTGGGCTTCTACCTAAAGTTGAAAATGCTTTCTTGTATAAAATTAGTCCAACATCACTTGCCTGAAGATATTTATAGACGTTACTAAATTCAGATTCTACAATTATTACTCTTGAAGTGTCTAATTTAGTTGCTGTTAATTTATTTAAAATAAACTCTTTCAGTGTTTTACTAACTATTAAAATTCTATTAGCTGGACTCAAATTAATAAAAGCTTTAAAAATTAAAGAAAATTCTTTTATGTCATAATTTCCACCCAGAGAACCACTGTAGACCAGGACCTTAGCATTTGAGTCAATATTAAGTTCTTTTCTTGTTTGATCTCTTATTTCATCTTTGAATAAAGGAAAATTATCAAAATCTACACACGTAGGAATAACACCTATTTTATCTGGAGTTGACCAATTGTTGTTGGTAATTTCAATTTTTCCAGCAGTTGTTAATGAAATTATTTTATCAGAATTTGAAAATAATTGAATTTCTTTTTTCTTAAAATAGTTATAAATGACTTTAAATATCTTGTTGTCCCAATGTCCACTTTCTTTTTTTTCGTCTGGCCACCATCCTCTCATATCAAATATCAATTTAACATTGTATTTTTTACTTGTTTTAAGCCCAAGCAGACCTGGAATATAGCCTCTGCAGTGAACAATGTCGTAAGATGTATGTTTATTTAATTTTTTAATTGCATTTACGCCTTTGCAGAGATCAATTATTGAGGATAAAAGAGGGGGGGCTTTGGTGTATGATAAGTGCGTCCAATTAATATTTTTATTTTTTATTTTTTGATGAATTAATTCTAGCCTTGATGAAATTATTTTTTTCTTTTCATAGCTTATGATGTCAATAAAAACATTGTCATGTGCTAACTTAGTCAAATAAGGTAATATTTGTGATTGACCAAGTGGATCGGAAAGACC
>Ga0115571_1000598_pt1 | contig 26776 bp, 18 predicted proteins | sample COGITO_mtgs_1205_FD_87293 | JGI IMG/M metagenome (GOLD analysis project Ga0115571, IMG submission 87293) | Pelagic marine microbial communities from North Sea - COGITO_mtgs_120531 | ecosystem: Environmental > Aquatic > Marine > Epipelagic | place: Germany:Helgoland, sampling site Kabeltonne...
AGCGAAGTACAAGGGCGTAGCACCGCCGTTGGGCTTCGGTAGCTGCGTCCTTGCGTTCACATCGGCACCAGCCTCCAACAACAGCTTCGCGGCTTCAAAATTTGTATACTCTGCGGCCACGTGAAGGGCAGTAACACGTCCGTGTGGGCTGGGCTTTGCTTTCTCTCTCGACCTTTCCTCGAGGTCCGCACCCGAGCTTATGAGTGCCTTGATCGCCTTCACGTTGTTTGTAGCCGAACAGGCATGAAGCGGTCGCCAGGCCGATGTCACGCTATAGAGCTTCGCGAAGTCTTCCGCCTTCTCATCCAGCGACCTCACGGCCTCCACGCTCCACACCGCCGCGTTGTAGGACTTGTTCACTGTGGCCAGTATGAGGGTCTCGTGCAGCCCAAGCTTGCGCACCACGTGCGTCCTGAAAACCTCGGGCATCTCCTCGGCGACAGCGACGAACACCGATACCTCGCCGCGGCGGATCTTCTCGACGATCGGCTCGGTCTTACCTCGCTTGCTGCGCGTCTCCATGGCGCCGTTTGAAGTGTCGTTGCTTTTTCTGGGAACTCTCAATAAAGGTTCATGGCTATTCCCGTGATCATTAAAAATTGTCCTCTAGCTAGTTCAACGCGGCAGCCTGCTTCTCCAGCCCCGCGGTGGCCTCCTCCCAGGTGGCCCGCAGGTTGCACATCTGCTTGATCAGCGTCAGCACGTCGTCGACTCGTAAAACCCTGAATTCACTCTGATTCCTCACCTGAGCGCGCGCGGCGGGGCATCCGTCGGGATCATGCACGGGTCCCTCCTCGCGAAGTGCACGTCGTCGATCTTCTTGAGCGTCTCCTCGCTCAGCGTCACCAGGTCGGCGTCGAACGCGTCGATGTTCTCCTTGAGCTGTTCCATCGTGGTCGCGCCGATGATTGTTGAGGTGCAGTACCACCGGGTTCGGCACCACGCCAGCGAGAGCGTCGCGAGGGACACCCCGGCCTCCTTCGCGATGGCCTCGTACGCCTCCGTCGCCTCTACGCACGGCTCGTTCAGGTACCTCTGCATGAACGCGGGGAACTTCACCAGTCGCCCCTCCGCCGGCTTCTTCCCGTGCAGATACTTTCCAGACAGAGCTCCGCCCGCGAGTGGGGTCCACGGGAGGAGTCCGATGTCGTAGTGGCTCGGCGCGCACGCCTCCGCCAGCTCCGTCTCGAACGTGCGGTGAAGGAGGCAGAACGAGTTCTGGATGGACACGGGCCGTGGGACCCCGAGCTCATCCGCGGCGCGAACGAACTCGCAGACGCCGAACGTGGTCTCGTTGCTCAAACCGTAGTGCCTGATCTTCCCGGCGGCGATGAGCTCGCCGAGCGCCGCGACTGTTTCCTTGATGGGCACCGCGTCGCGCTCCTTGGTCGGGTCGTACACGCTCTGGCCGAAGTTTGGGGCGTATCGGTCGGGCCAGTGGAGCTGGTAGAGGTCGATGTAGTCCGTCCTGAGCCTCCTGAGCGACGCGTCGCAGGCCATGAGGACGGACTCCCGGTCGAGGCGGCAGTCGGCGCTGGGCTTGGGTGGCACGAAACGGTTACCGCCAGTCTCGGATCCCGGGTTGAAGCCCGCGATCTTGGTCGCGAGGATGATCTCGGACCGAAGCGTGGGGTTCTTCTCGATCCACGTGCCGATGTACTCCTCCGTCGTGCCTGGTTTCCACCCTGCAGCCGATGACGGCACGGGGTACATTTCGGCGGTATCGATGAAGTTGACGCCGCGCTCCTTGACGGCGTAGTCCAGCTGTGCGTGCGCGTCCTCCTCGGTGTTTTGGACCCCGAAAGTCATCGTGCCGAGGCACACCTCGGTGACCATCAGGGCCTGGCCATCAGGGCCTTTGGCCGAACCGAGGGGACGTGCCTTTGGCAGCTTCTTCGTCGTCATTTTCTTCTCGGAAGTGGCCACGGTGTTGGAAGCGGCGCGTGTGGTGACGGCGCGTCGGGCGGTGGACCTCTGAACGCGAGAGGCGGAGCGGTAGAGGGCGAGTGAGACTGTGTGGGCGCGGACACCGATCGCCGCAGCCAGCATGCTTGTAAAGTGAGCGCTGGATGACCGTCCTTTCGCTTTTTGGTCGACGTCATCCAAGTCACGTGATCGCGTTATTGGCGTGGCGTTTATTTGGGCAAAAATGGAAGACTCCCGAACCGCCGCCCCCGCCGCCTCCATTCGCTGCGGCGCACGGGGCGCGAGCGAGGGGATATCGGACATGGGGGTCACCGACAAAGTATTCCGATCCTTCGGGGTCAGCGAGTACAAGCGGGTCGCCGAGGCGGACGACGGGCGCGCGTCCAGCCCATCGCCCGTCGGGAGGCCGGGAGGTGGGCACGCGAGCGTCCAGTTCAGAGGACGTAACGAACACGGCGTGATCGGCAAGCTGCTGTACACGTGGGTCACCCCGTTCCTGAAGCTCGGGCTGGAGAAGGAGCAGCTCGATCTTGATGACCTGCTCCCGCTGCCACCCGCGTACCTCGCGAGCAACAACGCGCCGAGATTCGAGCACGAGCTGGAGGTGTCGATGGACAAGGAGGAGGCTCGGATCAACTCGTACGTCGATGATTTCGCCACGCCGGAGGAGAAGAAGAGGCGCGAGCCCTTCCTTCCCGCGCTGACCTGGCCGCTGTGGAGGTGCTTCGGAGCGACGATCCTGACCGGGTCCTTCTTCAAGCTCCTCAACGATCTCATCCAGTTCCTACCCGCCGTCGTCCTCGGCGGATTCCTCCGGTACATCGCGGGCAAGCCCCATTACCTCAGCGGGCTCAACCTCTCCGACGACGAGTACGGCGTCATCTACTGCGTCCTGATGTTCATCCTGCCGGTGCTGAGGACGCTGTGCGAGCAGGTATACTTCTACTACGCCCAGGCCTCGGGTATCTGCATCAAAGGGTCGCTGTCGACGTCGGTGTACCGCAAGACGATGCGGCTGAGCGCGGCGGGTCGCGACGGCGGCACCACCGGTGAAGTGCTCAACCACATGCAGCTCGACGCGCAGCGGGTCGGGGACTTGATGCTGTTCATCAACGTGCTGTGGTCCGGTGTGCTGCAGACGTTGGGGTACATGGCGCTGCTGTACTACTACATAGGCTGGGCGGCCATCGGGGGATTCGCCATCATGGTGTTCCTGGTCCCGCTGCAAAAGTATTTTTTCAAGGTCATCGCGGCGCTTCGAGGGGATCAGATGAAGCTGACGGACAGGCGCGTGAAGCTGCAGAACGAAGCCCTGAGCGGCGTGAAGATCTTGAAGCTGAACGCGTGGGAGGACCCGACGCGCGAGGAGGTGGAAGGCGTGCGCGGGGAGGAGATCAAGAAGGGTGAGAAGATTGCCAACGTCAACGCCGTGAACATGTCCATCATGAACACGGGCCCGACGCTCGTGGCGCTCGCCGCGTTCGGCATCTACGCCGGCATCATGAAGAAGCCCATGGTCCCCGAGGTCATCTTCCCGGCGCTCACGCTCTTCTCGCTGCTTCGGTTCCCCGTCATGTTCTACCCGAGGTGTCTGTCGCTGTGCGCCGACGCCATCGTGGCGTTGCGCCGCCTGCAAAAGTATTTCTTACTTCCCGAGGCGGCGGCGACGACGATGGAGCTCGGATCCGACGTGGACGACAAAAAGGGTCAAGGTCCGGCGACACGTAACGGCGCGAGTAACGGTGCGGGACACGACGACGAGGACGACGAGGACGTGAGCGTGCGCTCCAACCTTCGTCAGTCCATCGGCGGGATCAAATCGAACGAGGTTGAACTCTCGGACATGAGATCGCCGGGTCCTTCCAGGCGAGGGGCCTCGATCGCGCGCGAGCGATCGCAGTCGGTTTCCGAGCCAGACGCACTCGTCGCGTCCATCTCCGGCGGGCACTTCAACTGGACCGCGCCCGGACCCACCGAGCAGCCCTTCCTCAAGGACATAAACCTGGAGCTGCGGAGAGGTCAGCTCACCGTGGTGGTCGGGCCCGTGGGCAGCGGAAAGTCGGCTCTCATCTCCGCGCTCCTCGGGGACATGCACCAGTGCGACGGGCCGGACGGCGCTCCGGGCATCGGCGGCGCCCCCAACATCCACGGGACGGTCGCCTACGTCGCGCAGGTTGCCTGGGTGCAATCCCTCTCGCTCAAAGAAAACGTCCTATTCGGCAAAACCATGGACACCGATCGGTACCGAGAGGCGCTCGACGTGGCGTGCATGGGCGCCGACGTGACGCAGCTCCCGCACGGCGACGAGACGGAGATTGGCGAGAAAGGTATCACGCTCTCGGGCGGGCAGAAGCAGCGCACGGCGATCGCCAGAGCGGTTTACGCGGATGCGGATCTCGTCGTCATGGACGATCCGTTGTCGGCGTTGGACGCTCACGTGGGCAAGGACCTCTTTCGCAAGTGCGTCCGCGGCGCGCTCAAGACGAAAGCTGTGCTGTTAGTCACGCACCAGCTGCAGTTCGTGAACCAGGCTGACCACGTCATCGTCATGTCCCAGGGGAAGATCGCCGAGCGCGGTACGTACGACGAGTTAGTGTCCAAAGATAAAGGCGCGTTCAAGGCGCTCATGGAGTCGTACCACGGCGAGGGATCAGATTCGGAATCTGACGAACCGGGCGATGAAACCAAGAAGGAGGGTGCCGAGGAGGGTGCCGACACGACAAACGAGGGCGGTGAGTCATCCGACGAGGAGGCTCGCCTCGGGGAGCTGACCGAATCCGCGGTGGCTACCAAGGAGGGCGCGCCGGGCCCGGAGGGCGGGTCGAGCGGGAAAAGATTTTCGCAAGATGATTCGCGAAAGAGCAAGGACCTCGGGAAAGAAGTCAAGGCTACGATGGAGATACCGGTCGCCAGTAACACAATCACGAAGGAGGCCAGGGGCGAGGGTGCCATCTCGTTCAAGACGTACAAGACCTACGTCAGTAAGATGGGCTCCCGCGCGTGGCTTTTGTTTCTCCTCTTCATGGTCACCTTCGAGCGGCTGCTCTCCGTGTACACCAGCGTGTGGCTGGCGTACTGGTCCGAGGACCACTATAATCTCCCGCAGGGTGACTACCTGGCCATATACGCGGGCATCGGCATCGGCGGGGCGGTGGTGTCCTGGGCGAGGACGTTCATGTGGGCGCTCGCGAGCCTAGCCGCCGCGAACAAGCTTCACCTGGCGCTCTTCCAGGCGACGCTGAGCACCAGGCTGTCCTTCTTCGACGTCACGCCGCTCGGCCGCGTGATTCAGCGGTTCACCAAGGACACCGCCGTGCTGGACAACACGCTGGGTAACAGCGTGGCGTCGTTCACGTCCTTCGGCTTGCTCCTGTTGGGTACCCTCGCGGTGATGGCGTGGGTGATGCCGGCGCTGGTCCCGTGCCTGGTGCCCATAGGCGCGCTCTACTTTTACGTGCAGTACTTCTTCAGGCCCGGGTACAGGGAGGCGAAACGGCTGGACGGCATCAGCGGCTCGCCCGTGTACGCGCACTTCGGCGAGACCCTCACGGGCATCTCCACTATTCGCGCGTTCGGCCATCAGACGCGGTTCATCGACGAGAACGAGTCGAGGATATCGATCAACCAGCGGGCGGATTACACGCAGAAATGCGGATGCGACCGGTGGCTTCCGGTGCGCCTGGAAACGATCGGGAACTCGATCACCTTAGTCGTGGCGATCCTCGGCGTGTGGCAACGGGGCAGTACGTACGCGGCGCTCGTGGGTCTGACGCTCAGCTACGCCATCGACATGACCGGGCTGCTCTCGTGGCTCATCCGCGTCATCTCCGAGCTCGAGTCCAACATGGTGAGCGTGGAGAGAATCTCAGAGTACACCGAGCTCGAGACGGAGGAGTCCACGGGCGCGATCGTCAAGCCGGGCGGCGCGAAGAGGCCGCCGCCCGGATGGCCCCCCAAGGGTGCCATATCGTTCGAACGGCTGGAGATGAGGTACCGCCCGGGCTTACCGTTGGTGCTGAAGGGTGTCTCTTTCGACGTCAAAGCCGGCGAGAAGGTTGGCATCTGCGGCCGCACCGGCAGCGGCAAGAGCTCCCTCATCGTCGCGCTGTGGCGCCTCGTGGAGCCCTGCGGCGGCCGCGTCTGGCTCGACGGCACCGACGTCGGAACCCTGACCCTCAAGGACCTCCGATCGCGGATCACGTGCATACCCCAGGATCCCATCCTCTTCTCGGGCAACGTTCGCGATAACCTCGACCCGTTTAAGCAACACGGCGACCAAGAGCTATGGTTCGCGCTCGAGGCTGTCCAGCTCAAGCAGGCGGTCGGTGAACACGGCGTGGGTCTCGCGGCGGCCGTCGCGGAGTACGGCGAGAACTACAGCGCCGGTCAACGGCAGATGCTCTGCCTGGCGAGGGCGCTTTTACGGGATACCAAAATCGTGTGCCTGGACGAGGCGACGGCGTCGGTGGACCTCGAGACGGACAAGGTGATGCAGGACGTCATCGCGGACCAGTTCGAGACGCGCACGATCTTGACCATCGCGCATCGCATCAACACCATCATCGAGAACGATAAGGTGGTGTGCCTGGAGCAGGGTAAGCTGCAGCGGATGGACTCGCCGGCGGCGATGCTGCGGGACCCGGAGAGCATGTTCGCGAAATTGGTCGCCGAGACTGGCGAGCAGTCCGCGAGAAACTTGCGTACACGGGCGGAGGAGTGCGACGCCGCGCGCGTCGCGGGGTTGCCGATTCGTAGGGTCGGCAGCAAGGATAGGCTCAAACCGGTGGGCAGCAAGGAGAACTTGGCCTCGCCGTTGGGCAAGTGACGACGGGATCTAACCGAGAAATAATTACAATATGAATACTACTGGCACAGCGGAAGTGCCCTTCCAACTCCACCGCCCTTCCAACTCCACACCCGCGTCGTGTTTACATGTTCCAGGGGGCGGTCTGGGAGCCGAAGAAGTTGTGGGAGGGGTCGGAGACGTGCGCGGAGAGGTTCGCGACGGGTCCGACGCCGGTGTACGCCTGCTGCGCGAGGCATCCGAGGAAGGCTCCCATGGCGAGGCGGCAGTGCTTGAGCTCCTTGATCTTCATCTCCTCCATGTCGACCTTCTCGGAGAACTTGAGGGGGTCGAAGCGGCCGCCGGGGTAGACGCCGACGTCGGCGGGGGAGGGGAAGCCCTTGGGGGGCGCGGTGAGGCCGCCGCGGTACGCCTCGGCGAGACCCATGAAAATCACCTCGAAGGCGAGCACCGCCCAGAAGGAGGGGAGGCCCGAGCCCTCGGGGGCGAGGGGCGCGATGGCGCCGGGGAAGTAGTAGTTCTCGAGGCAGGACTCGGGGGTGCACAGGGCACCGGTGTCGTACCAGGGCACGCCGGTGGCCTGCTCCTGCGCCACGATGCCGGGGATGGCGAGCATCGCCCACCTGCCGTGGATAACCTCGTACTCGGCCGCCTTGTTCATGGACAGGACGTCGTCGTTGCCGAGAGGGGAGGTCTTGTCCGCGTCGGCGGCGCCGGGGTAGGTTCCGGGCTCCTGTTGGAACGAAACGGAGTCGCGAGGTCAGGCAAAGGGTCGAGACGCGGCGCGGTATTCGCGCGGCAAGCCGGTTCGTTACGCGGCTCGCGGAAAATATATAAATGGACGATCGGGAATCAACTTACCGGCCACATGTTGGCCTGCACCTTGACGGCGCCGCGGCGGGCGACGGTCTTGCGCCCCTGGGTGGGGACGGCGACCTTGGTGAGGGAAGCGGACATGGTCATGGCGGACATTTTGGTATGTACCGTGTGAGTTGTAGACGGATTGGTGTGTGCGGGAATGGAGATCCGCGTCCGCGAAAAAGCCGTTTTTTGCACGAGTTGTGAATCCCGAAAAAAACGGGCCAATGGCGGAGCTGAACAATCTCGGTTTCAGCCAATGAGAGCCCGCCTGATTGGCTGACTGGCACCCATACAGATTCAGTAAACAGAGATTCAGAGATTCAGAGATGCTGCTCGGGGCATCGGCCTCGAGCGAGAAGGCACCTCCCCCGCCAAAAGTTGCGCGCACGACCTAGGAGTGGTGCGGTGGGGATCTCAATGGGGCCATCGAGCGCGGGATCACGCGTTTGCGATGGCGATGGCGCGATGGAGCCAGACTTCGTACGTGCGGACGCCGCGCGTCGCCGCGTCGCGCACCTCGCCGCGACGACAACACGTGGGTCCATCGCGATGGTGCCGTGCGCGGCGCACCTGCACCCCGGCACCGCGGTGGTCGTCGGGGGCATGGTCCTCGACGTGACCGCCTCCCCAGGCCCACACGCGCGACTCCGCGCTGGATCATCCACCCCCGGCGCCGTCCTCCAGAACCCCGGCGGTGTCGCCCGCAACATCGCGGAAGGGCTCGCGCGTCTCGTCGGCGACGCCGGCCCGGCGCCGCTGCTCATCTCCGCGGTGGGCGACGACGTCGCGGGCCGCGCATTGATCGACGCGTGGCGCGCGTTGGGCGGGGACACGCGCGGCGTGCGCGTGTGCACCGGCGCGTCCACGCCCGTCGTCGCGACGGTCCTCGACCACGACGGCGAGGTTGCCGCGTCCGTCGCGGATACGCTAACCGCCGAGAAAGGTTTGGACGCGAGTTGGATCGCGAAACACGCCGACTCAATCGGCCGCGCGACGGTGCTCGTCCTCGACGGTAACTGCGCTGAATCCACGATCGTCGCCGCGGTGGACGCGGCGGAACGCGTGGTGGGTCCGTGGGCGAACGGCGAGCAGAAGCCGCTGGTGTGGTTCGAGCCGGTGTCGGTGGCGAAGTCGATTCGGGCGACGGAAGTTTTGGCAAAGTTGGACTTTACGTCGCCAAACGCGGGTGAGTGTCGAGCGATGGCCAACGCGGTCCGCGCGCGCCAGGGCGTCGCGTCGTTACCCATGGACTCGAGCGTGTTCGAGTTTCGAAACATCGACGACGCGGTGTCGACGATGTGCGACGACGTGGGGACGTTGTTGAGGGCGGGGGTGAGACGGGTGGTGTTGACGCTCGGGTCGTTGGGCTGCGTGTTGGTTACAAGCGATCGATCATGGGGGCACGTCCCCGCGCTGACGGACGGGGCCGGGCGTCCCCCGCTGCGTAGCCTCGTGGGCGCGGGGGATGCGCTGGTGGCGGGTGCGGTCGCCGCGTTGATGGCGGGGCGGGAGGAGGAGGCGGCGATGGCCGTCGGCGTCGCGAGCGCGAGGCGAGCGGCGGAGGCGGATGGGCCCGTGCATTCGGGTCATTCGCTCAAGTCGCTGGAGCGCGACGCGGCGGGGTTGGCGGCGCGGGTTCGGACGGTGCGAGGGGAGGGTGCGCGTCGTGAGTCGATGACGTCCGGGTGCGGGTGATCGATGACGGGTCACATTCATAGCGGTTAGTCACCGAGTCTCTAGTCTATCATTGCGCCGATTTGATTTCAGTCACAACTCTCGGGGAAATCTTCGATTCTCAGATGCCCACGCCCGGGGGGGGCTTCTTGGAGGTGGTGGGCACCCACGTGCGCGTCATTCCCGTGGGTTTGATCACCGTCTTCCACGTCCCCGGTCCCTTGACCTCCCAGGGTTTCGGCCGCGACCTCCAGTCGTTGGGCTTCTTCGCGTCCTCCCGCGCCAAACGATCCGCCTCCGCTTTCGCGGCCTCAGCCTTCTCCGCCTCGACCTCAGCCTCCTTCTTCGCCTTGAGGTCCACGCCGAAGGTGGTGGCCCATTTCTCCTTGATCCGACGTTCGCTCTTGCACTGCTCGTCCCAGAAGCCGGTGCCGCCGCTGCTGCCGTAGATCCACGACATGTCGGTGCCGCCGCGTTCGCGTCGCGCGCAATGGTCCCGCGATTCCAAAAGGGGGATTCTCAAGGGCTTCCGACCAAGAAATTGGATCCGCCCAGGAAACGCCCCGTTGCAGAAGAAACAAGAGGGGCCCCCACCGCGCGCTGAGGCCACGTCCCGACGCGCGCGGCGAGTCTCGTCCGACGCGACGCGCCGTCGAGCGATGTCCAGGGATCGACCTCTCACCCCAACGAGGCTCGTGATCCTCCTCGCGGTGCTCACGGCGCCCGCACCGGCGCGTCGGGGGGGCGCGTTCGATTTCAACAACGGATGGGTGCAAATCGCGTCAGCCGCGACGAACACGGCGGACGATAACCCCCTGAGCATCACCGAGTCGACGACGACGGACGGGCGGGTGTGCTCGGTGGGCCCGTACGGCTGGTTCTGCGACCCGCCCGCGGTGGACAACGACGTGACCTACTACACCCCGCCCGAGGGAGGGTACAAAGGGTACCTCGACCAAAACAGGCTCCTCGGCGCGGTGCCCGAGGGCCTTCCGCCGCTGTGCATCGACACGTGCACCGACGACTGCAGGCCGCCGTGCCCGGTGGAGTGCGTCAAGACCAAGTTCAACACGAGGAGCGTGGCGCTGGAGACGGGAACCGCGGGGGTGCGGGTGGCGCACCAGTTCTTCGTCAACCCCTACAACGGCAGCGACGCGCACCCGGGGACCCGGGAAAAGCCGTGGGAGACGCTGAAACGAGCGGAGGCGCAGGTGCGGTTCCTCCGGGTGCAAAACACGGACGCGCCGGACAGCGTCAAGCTGCTGGAGCCCGTGCAGATATGGATCAGGAGCTTCGACCCATCGCAGCTCGAGGACCCGAAGGCCCAGATGGAGAACGCCAGGTACATGGGCTTCACCATAGACGAGTAGTTTTAGTTGGATGGCGACTAGTTTTCGTAATCACAAGCGTAAATGCGCATCAGTACGGCGAGCGGCCCATCGCGGATCCCGGGGTGAAGGGCGCCAGCTCATCATCCTCCGCCAGAAGCGCCTCGATGAGCTCCTTCCTCGGCGCCTCGTTCGTCCGGGGCTGGAACGTGCACTCGGCCCGCTCCCGCGCCTCCTTCTCGGCCACCAACTTTTTTTTCCGCGTCTCCGCCTTGACGCCGTGCTCCGCGTAAGCGCTGATCCGCGGCTGCTTGGGTACCGTCTGCCTGTGCGCCACGTCCTTCTTGACCGCATCCTCGAGGAATACCTTGGCGGCGCGAGCCTTGGCCTCGTCCTCCATCTGCTTGGCGCGCTGCCTGAGCTCGAGGTGCCTGCCGAGGCCGGGGACGACCTCGGCGACGGACTTGCTGTTCTGCGACTTTGGCTTTGGCTTCTTGACGCCCGCGTTGGGCTGGAAGGTGCAAGCCTCGAGCTCCTTGAACTCCTTCTCGTTCCGCGCCTCCTGCAGGCAGATCTCCTTTTCGCGCCTGTACTCCCGGATGCGCGCCACGATCCCGCCCTCCTCCGAGTAGTCAACCTGAAACGGCCTCGGCTTGGCGTCGTCGTGGCGCCGCCCGAGGTTGGGCTCGAAGGTGCACTCGGCGTTGAACTGCTCGGCGGCTGCGGCGGCGGCGGCGGCGCGGACCTGCACGGTGCGCTTGTTCGTCACCAGGTCCTCGAGCGGCGTCGCGGACTTGGTCTTGGCATCCTTGGAGATCTTGGGCTTGAACGTGAACTGCTTGTGGTAGTTCTCCTCGGCGATCTTTTGCTTGATGTCCTTCTCCTGCGACTCCAGAAACGCCAGCCGGGCGACCCTCTCCTGCGGTGTCTCACCCAGCTTGACGACGTGCTTGGACTTCATGAGCACCTCCGCCGCGTTGCCGGTGTTCGGGTGGAACGTGCAGTCGCCGTCGGACTTGGCGCGGATGGCCGCCTTCTTCTCCTTGCTTCGAGCCGCGTGCTCCTGCTGCCGGTCGAGGAAGGAGCCGTTACCGCCGCGGACCCCTTCCTCCGCCATCATCTCGCACAGCCGCCGGGTGTTCTCGTTGAGCCTCGGCGCGAAGGAGAAGTCGCCCTCGCCGTACATGCTGCCGCCGATGCTGCGCCTGCTGGAGCGCGTGGCGGTCCCGCCGCCGACGGACGCGCGGCGCATGTCGGTGAAGCTGACGCCCGAGGCGAGCCTGTCAAACTTTGACCTCGCGTCCACGCCCGCCTCCTCCTCCAAACCGCGCGCGATCGCCCTGCTGGCGTTGCTAACCTTGGGCGCAAAGGTGAGGTCCGGGTTCTCCAGTTCAACCTGCACGCGCGCCGCGGCCAACGCCTCCTGTTTCTTCCGCAGCAGCTCGCCGACGCGCTCGTGTATGGGCGCGTACCCTTCCGCCTCGACGGCGGCGCGGGAGTTGTCGTTGATGGCGGGCTGGAAAGGGTACGAGGCAACCTCAGCCTCCGCGAGCTGGCGCTTCGCCGCCTCGCGGTGCTTGTATCGGTTCTCCGCGTCGCCGTAGAGCCGCTGGGGAAACGCGGACGATGGCCGGACCGTCTTCTTGGTCACGAGCTTGGGCTTGAACGTGCACTCGTCTAAGCCGTCGCGTTCGCCCGCCAGCCGCTCCTTCTCCTGCTCGCACTTCTCCCAGAGCTTGGTCCGCGGCGTGGACAGGCGCGCGATGCGGTCCTGCCGGCTGCCAAACTCCGCGCGGGCGGACGCGGGCCGCCGCACGGTTCGCGTCCGCGGCTTGAACGTCAAATCCTTCGCTTCCTCCACCGCGATCTTCGCCGCGACGGCTTCCTTGGAGTGCCGTCCCGCCTTCCTCACGCTCAGGTTGAAGGGCTGCGGGCCCGTCCGCGGGTTCCACTCCCTCGGCGCGGACGACGGGCGCCCGAACGTCGCGGTTCCCTCGCGTCCCGGCGTCTTGAACGACGCGCGGGGCGAAGCGGCGGCGATGGACTCGGATCCAAAAAACCCGGTTCGGACGTCGACGCCGCCGCGGGCCCCCCTGGTGGGCGTGGAGTGGCGTCCGATGGACCCGCCCGCCGCCGACCCACCTTTCCGCGCGGTGCCTTCGGAGGATAGTCGCGTTTGGCGCTCCATGAGAAGCTGCTGGACGCGCTCGCGCCGTTCCGCGGCGGTCATGGAGGAGTCCCCCGAGCCGGACGCGAGCCTGGTGGATTCCTTGTGTTTGTTGAGGCGGGTCATGATTTCCCCGCGGCGCTCGTCCGTGAGCCGGCCGCTGGCCGCCGCCGCGGCGTCCGCCGCGATTTCTGCGGATGACTTGCCCGCGCCGCCTGGATGCGTGGGAGAAAGGGGGAGAGGCGCGCGTCAGGGAAGGGAGCGGCGTTTGGTGAATCGCGCGTGGACCAATTTTCCTTTCCGTTCAGGGCTCGATCCTCGCTCGGGGGGCGTCGGACGGCGCCCGGGGGTTTCGCGATCGGGCCGTTCGCGGGTCTCACCTTTCACGTTGAAGTTATCCATCGCGAGGAGGTCTTCGCAGAGCTTGATGTCCGCCTCCATCTGTTTCGGGTGGGAAGAGAGGGCGGGGCGCGAGGAGCGTCAGAGGGTTGTCATTTTCCAATCAATTGTCCACTCCGAGGAGGGGGCGAATTTGTTCCAAAATGTCGAGCGCGGGCGGGGCACGGGACGGCGGGGGCGCACCTGCTCGAGGCTGAGTTCTCCCCCCTTCATCTTACTCGTCTGAGACTCGACCGTCGGCGACGCCGCTAAAGCCGGCGCTCGCCTCGAATGGAGAACACCGAGGTCTCCTTTCGAGCGTGGCCCGAAATCCAAAAGCCAAACCCAAAACAACACCCTGCAAAGCAGTCGTCTGTCTAACGGCTTGCTCACAGTCAGTCAGTGAGACAGGACAGGCTCCATCGATCCACCCTGGTTCTAAACCAGCATGGTGAGAAAACCCGATTTCCAAAAATGGAACCGATTCCCAAATGCCAAACTCGAATTTCGACGAGGGCGGATCTGGGTACTCGACGGATCGGATACGCACAACTCGAGAATAAATCGTCGTTCCCCTCTCACCGGCCGCCTGTCTACCTGGCACTTGGAAAAATCGACAGCCACTTGCACTCTTCTTCGTCGAGCCCGCCAAAGGAATTGGATCTACGACGCGTCGGCATCGTCCCCAGTGTTTTGTACGCGCCGTCCGTGTCATCGACGCCGCGTCCTCAACCCTTACGCGATAACAAGTGAGATGGCTGCGATCGCGGGATCTGCCGCAGTCGCGCGCGCGGCGCCCGCCCTGGGTGCCCGCCGCGCGGTCCGCTCCGGGAGTGCCCTCCCCAAAGCTGCCTGCGCACGCCGAAACAAGCGTGTTATGGCCACCACCCGCGCCACCTTCGCGGGCGGCCTCGGGGATGACTTCACGGCGCCCACGCCCGCGCCCGCCGCCCCCGCCCAGGCGTTCAACGCCGCGTCCATCAAGGTGAGCCGGAATTTCCGCCGAAAACCCCCGCGTCCCCCCGGATCGCTCGCCCGCTGACGCGGCGGTTGGGGGCAACAATTCACGACACAAAATTATCTTCCGTGATAATCGCGCGCCTCGATCGGCGCCCCGAAGACGCGATCCCTGACCTTTTCCCCCTTTTTAACCCTCATCAGGTCATCGGTGTCGGTGGTGGTGGTTCCAACGCCGTGAACCGCATGGTTGGGAGCGATATCAACGGAGTGGAGTTCTGGATCGTCAACACCGACGCTCAGGTGAGTTTTGGATAATTCCGCTGAACGATCTCCCCAATCGCGTGAACCGCTCCGCGGGCCGCCTTTTCCGCGTCTCCCTTGCCCGAAAAAATAGCTGACGCATCGCCATCCCCCGTCCCCGCTCTTTCACAGGCCATGGCCACCGCGGCCGTGCCCTCGTCCTGCCACATCCAGATTGGCAGCGAGCTGACCCGCGGCCTGGGCGCCGGCGGCAACCCCGAGATCGGCCAGAAGGCGGCTGAGGAGAGCAGGCAGTCCATCGAGCAGTCGCTCGCGGGCTCCGACATGGTGTTCGTGACCGCCGGTATGGGTGGTGGCACCGGCTCCGGCGCCGCCCCCGTCGTCGCGGGCGTGGCCAAGGCGGCGGGCATCCTCACCGTCGGCATTGTCACCATGCCCTTCAAGTTCGAGGGTCGCCAGCGCTACAACCAGGCGATGGACGCCGTCGAGCGCCTCCGCCGTAACGTCGATACCCTCATCGTCATCCCCAACGATCGCCTCCTCTCCGCGGTCGACACCGCGCTCCCCGTGCAGGACGCCTTTCTCCTCGCGGATGACATCCTTCGCCAGGGTGTCCGCGGCATCTGCGACATCATCACCCTCCCCGGCCTCATCAACGTCGATTTCGCCGATGTTCGCGCGGTGATGGCGGACGCGGGCTCGTCCCTGATGGGCATCGGTCGCGCCACCGGCAAGAACCGCGCGCGCGAGGCTGCCGCGGCTGCCATCTCCTCCCCGCTCCTCGACCTCGGCATCGACCGCGCCACCGGCATCGTCTGGAACATAACCGGCAGCAAGGACCTGACCCTGCACGAGGTGAACGAGGCCGCCGAGGTCATCTACGAGCTCGTCGATCCCTCCGCGCTCATTATTTTCGGTGCCGTCGTGAACCCGGCGATCCAGCTCGCGGAGGGAGAGGTTGCCATCACCCTCATCGCCACCGGCTTCCAGCCCTCCTCCAACCCCGGCCAACCCGGCCGCGCGCCCCCCGCCCAGCAGCAGGCGGCGCCTGCCCGCGGCGGTGGTGAAATCATGGGATGGGGCGCGGAGGGTGGTGCGCCTCCTCCTCCTCCTCCTCCTCCCCCCAGGGGCGGTGGCGGCATCCCCAGCTTCCTCAAAAGGCGAATGGGCCGCTAAAGGAGTAGGTGGTGTCGGCGTCGTGAGACAGTTGTGAAAGTTAGAAAACCTTTTGTGAATACTGAGTCATACTATATGAGCTGATGAAGAGACGTCGTCGCACGCGTGTGTAGCATACTGAAGAGTAGTATTCCAATATTCGAAGCGCTAGATTGATAGATAAGTACACCGGCCTCCTCGTCACAAACTGATATTCATCCGAAACTCCCTCGAGCCGCCTCACTCCAGCGGCATGTTCTGCCAGATGAAGATGGCACCCTCGGAGCCGACGGTGACGATCTTCTGGCCGTCGGGCGAAAACTTGACCTTAGCGATGGCGCCGCTGTGGCCCTTTCCGACGTGGAAGCACGCGCCCTCGTCGTATCCCCAAACCTTGACATCCTTGTCGCCGCCGCCGGTGACCACCTGCGTCCCATCCGCGCTGACGTCCAGCGCGTTGATCTCGGCAGTCTCGGAGCCGTCCACGACGCGGATGGCGCTCCCGTCGAAAGCCTCCCACCACGAAACCTTGCGATCGGTGCCGGTGGTCACGATCTGGGACTCATCGGGGTGATACGCGCAAGCCTTGAAGAAGGTGTTCGCGGTGAGCTCGCCGCGGCGGTGAAAGGTGGAGAGGTCCCAGATGATGGAGCTGCCGTCGGAGCACGCACTGACGCACTCGCTGTCGTTGGCGCGCAGCGCGAGGGAGTTCACGGGACCCTTGTGCTCCTTCATGGACGCCAGCATCGTCTGCGACTGGGGTCCGACGCGCCAGACGCGGACGAACCCTTCGACGCCGCCGGACACAATCTTCCCGCCGCAGCTGCTCCCGCAAATCGCGGACACCTCCTTGTGAGCGTCGTGGATGGTGTACATCAAACGGCCCGTCTGCGGTGCAAAGACGCGAATCTTACCGTCGGACCAGCCGGACAGGATGCTGCCGCCGTCCGGCATGAAGGACACGCACTTGCACTCGACGTTGGGGCAGGAGACTCGTAAAAGCTCCCTCGCCTCGGAGACGTGCCAGACCCTGACGTCGGAGGAGCCGGCGGTGGCGAACACCTCGCTGTAGCCCTTGGGGAAGGCGACGTCGTTGACCGCCTGGGAGTGGCAGGTCTGCACGAGCTCGGAGAGGAAACCCTGCGTCGGCGAGTACTTGAGGTAGTAGATGTTGCACGAGTCGGTGCCGCAGTAGAGGCCAAAGCCGCCATCCTTGTGCACGCCCGGCGCGGCGACGCAGCTGGTCACGCCGCTCGCCAGCTTGGTGACCGCGAGGATCTTCATGCTCTCGCGGTCCAGCACGCTGACGCTCCCGTCGCCGCCGCCCACGACGACGTCGCCGGTGGGCGCGATTGCGTTGGTGGCGACACCTTTGGGGACCAACGACTTGTGCGGGCCGCTCTGCCTGTACACGCACGCGCCGAGGGCGATCTTGAGCACGTCGCCGGAGGACGTGCCGACGAACATCTGCTGGTCCTGTTAGAGTGACGTCGGGGAAAAGTGGGGAAAGACGGGAGGTCAGCGGGGGTTGGGATGAAGCGGTGGTTGGGATGGAGATTGGAAATTTGCCGAGAACGTTTGGTTTTTGGGAGGGCGGGAACCCAAAATTGGAAAAATTGGGGTCGGGGGGACGGTGCGAAGCTCACGTTATCGTCGACGGTGATGTACTCGGCGTTGCGCCTGAGGCTGCCCATGTTCACCTTGTGGGGCCTCAGCTTGCGGTTGGGCTTATCGAAGTCCCAGACCACGAGCGACTGCCCGCCGCCCGTCGCCAGCTTGTAGCTGTCCACGTTGAAATAGCTCAGGCACTTGGTCAGGCCCGGCACGGGGGTTCCGCAGATTGCGTTGCCGCTGTGTACGTCCCAGATGACTAACGAGTTGTCGTCCTGGCCGCCGAGGGACGCGAGGTAGGTTCCGCACGGCGAGAACGCGAGGTCCTGCACCTTCACCTTGTGCAGCGACATGCGGTGCACCGCCTTCCTGGTCTCCATATCCCAGACGATTATGTCCGCGCTGAAGCCCATGAACGAGAGCTGACCGGAGGCCAGGTATCGACCGTCGGGGGAGACGGTCAGGCAGGACACCTCATCGGTGTGGCCCTGGAGGAAGGTCTGCGCGAACGTGTCGCCGAGCTCCTTCACCACCACGGTCGCGCCGAGGGGGTAAATCAGCGTCCGGCCGTCGGGGTGCAGCACCAGCCCGCCGGTCACCTTGCCGTCGAAGCCGATGACGGACTCGAGCGGGAGGACGCCCATGTTACTCGAACGCCTCTAGATCTCCCACGCGAACACGATCAGTGACACTGACCGAGTGGAGTGACGCGTACCTTGCCGATACCGTCCGGCACGCCGCGCGCGTCCGAGGAATGAAGACCCTTGACCGTTCTTGCCCCCCGATTTAGAACTCAAACCTTTTGCGCAGCACGGAGCGGTTAGAAGTATACGGATAAACTAGACCGTCATTCTTGAGTTCATGCCCTTCGATTTTGTGGTCCTCCGCTTTTCTGAAGTCTTCGCTTCGTCCGTCGTCGGCGACCGCGTGCTCGCTCCATCAGACCGGCCCGCGCGACTCATCGCACGTGCCCTCTGGTCGAGTGAATCCCCGCGCGCACTACCCAGTGCGCGTTCACGTCCCCTCGCGGTCAGAGACACCGCATTCGACGAGGCGAACCGCCCGGTTCGCGTCGAGCAAACGAGAGAGAGTCGGCGAGACTCTCTACTTGACTTTCATCGAGGCGGGAGGCCGATGGCGAAGTGGGGAGAGGGGGACAGCAGGTGGCTGGTGCAGGAGCGCGACGACGGTGCGAACGTCAACGGATGGCACTGGCAGGAGAGGAACATGATGGGATGGGGTAAGGACCGGATGTCGGAGCTCCTCACCGCGATCACGTTCGAGCTGCCCGGAAGCGAGGGTGCGGCGCGGGTCGTGGAGATCACAAAGTTCGAAGGCGACGCCAGCGTCAACATACGCAAGGGAAACAAGAAGTTCGCCGTCTTCGACCTCTCCGTGACGTGCGCGTGGGAAGGGGAGTGCGTCGACGCCGAGGGCAAGGAGACCACCGCCAAGGGCGAGATCAAGCTCACGGACTTCGCGTCGATGAACGACGAGGACGAGTACGTCTACAAGGTGACCTCCAGCGACGGCGACAAAGCCGCGAAGGAGAGACTCAAGCAGAAGATCGAAGCCGCGGTCGCCCCCGCGTTCGCTCCACGCCTCGCAACCTTCGCCGAGGAACTCGCGGACATGTGAGACATAGCCACTAGCGCTCTCAATATCATCGTGTTCGTTACATCACCACCAGTGTCTCATCTCCGGCGCTAACTTAATAATAGTCTGCGTCGTTCATGTCTGCGCCGATGGATCCGGATGACCGGCCTCGCCTGTGCCGGGATACGAGATTCCCGAAACTCCCGCTCCGTCCGTGCGCCCCCGCCGCTATCCTATCGCTCTCCGCGCGCCTGTACGCCTCGGCCATGATCACCTCCCGCTGCTCGTTCGTGATGACCCCTTCGCGTTGGCCCCACTCCAGGGTATCCGCCATCTTGACCACGCTCATCCCTCGCGCATCCGCGGTTCTTCGCAGCATGAGCGCCTTGTTGCGCAGGCCGATGTCTATGGTGCACGCCGCCTGCTCCCACGGCTCGCCGTCCACGTGCATGGGGTACCCGCGCTCGACGATGACCTTGACGTGCCGGGCCTGGCAGATCCGAACGGGTTTGTCGACCCCCCAGTTGAGCTGACCGAGGTGCAGGGCTCCGTAGACCACCACCACGTCGACCATGCCGTCCTGCATCGAGCTCGCGCCGTATCCCTCGCTGCTCTCCCACATCCGCACGCCGCCCGCGAAGCTATTGATGTTCAGCAGGATGATCCCCTCGGTCTCCGGAGGCAGCTCCCTGCGCACGCCGTCCGCGATCAGGTGCACGTGCTGGTGCATCCCGGCACAGCTGTGCTCCACGAAATCGCGAGCGCCGAAGATGCCGTACAGGAGCTTGTTGGTGAACGCGCTGAAGAACAGCTGTGGGCGCACGTTCCGCGTGCGATGGAACCTGAGCGCCGCCTGGGCGTCCACGCCGATGCCCAGGTAGTTCTGGAAGATCAGCGTCTTGCTCTTACCCATCGGCCGGCCGCCCGGGCCGTCGCCGGCCCCGTTCGCCGCCGCGTAGTCGTGCGTCGGCCTCGGTGAGTAATCCCCTCGCCCGCTCCCCCCGTTACCGCCGTTACCACTCTTGCCCCTCCGTCCTCCTTTCCTGGCGCCGTGGTCGAACTCGACGATCTCCTTGGGCTTCTTCTTCGGGCTCGGCGGCGGCGCCCCCGGGTCCTGCGGCGTGATGTTGACCTCCCACCGGTCCAGAACCGCCGGGTGCGCCTCCTGGATCTGCATCAACAGCTCGGAGATGAGGTCGTTGGCGAAGCCGCCGCCCCATCCGAGGACGCGCGCGAGGTCGTTCCCGGTGCCCAGCGGCAGGATACCGACCGGGGGTTTCGGGTCGACCTCCTGGAGCTCCTCGAGCGACTGCAGGATCCACGCCGCAGTTCCGTCCCCGCCGCACACGAGCACCCGCACCCTCGGTAAATCGCAGAATTGTCGAAGCGCGACTTTGGGATCCGTCTTGTACAGGTCCACGACTTGCAGCGGGTTGAGGTTCTTGGCGAGCTGGTTGAAGAGGTAGCCGCCGAGCTGCCCGCCGGAGCGGCTGTTGACGAACACCAGCAGCGGGATGGAGTCCTCGGGGAGCAAGGACGGGTCGATGGAGGTGATGCCGGTGTACTCACCGTTTCGTTTCTTGCGGAGGATCTTCCTCATGACCTTCTTGGTGCCCCGGATGAGGGGCGAGCGAAGTGGGGCCTCGGTGACGCACTCCGGGGGCAGGATGAGCCGCGCGTGCTTGGACTCGCGCAGGGCGAAGTACCACCCCTTCTGCGCGCGTCGCCACTTCTGATACCGCGTGATTGTCCACTGCGTGCCCAGCAGGACGCACACGAGCGTCACCACCAACTGAAACCACTCTCGCGCCGTGTAATGCGGGAGGTACTGCGACAGAGGGATGTCCTCGATGACGGCCGTGATGTTGACCACCCATCCCTGGATGTCCACGCCCTCGGTGAGGTTCACGCCCTGGAGGCCCTCCGTGAGTGCGGTGAGGTTAAGGAGCCAGTTATCGCTGGAAACCCGGGTGGCCCCCGCGCCGACGTTCGCGCGCTGCACGTCCCCCATTTTGTCTGCCCCTAAATTCCCGCCTCTGTGAGCTCACGACCGTCGGGGCTGTATCACCGAGCCGTATCACCGAGCCGACCGCGATCGAAGCGCCGACACCCGACGACGCCACGAGGCTGGATACGTCCACACCGCGGGTTTCCCCTCCGCTGTCCCGTGCCAACAACGAGGCACCGACTCTCTGCGGCCGATTGTTCGATCCTACTCGGAGTGTCAACTTCAAAAGTGCGGGAAAAGGCACTTTTGCACACGTGTTTTCAGTATTCTTTTACAAATGCGGCCGAAACGACAGGATGATGACACGCAAACAGTCACGAAGGTACTTATTTGCTGTTGAGGTGATAATAACCTGACAAAAAGGCCGAGCCTCGCGCACTTCTACTCATTCCTCTCCACCTCGGAACGCAACCAGGAGTTGCTAGGTCTCACGCGACCATCTCCCGAGCGCGAAGAGCAGCCATGGCGGCGGCATCGCTCGTGAGGAACGCCTCGATGCTCCTCGCGCGCCCCAGCCGGCCCCTCGCGCCCGTTCGCGCGTCGCAAAATCGCGTCGACGCGTCGGCGGCGAACTGGGCGGCGAAGCGGCGGGTAGCGCTCCGCTCGAACGGCGCGGCCGCGGTGGATTCCCGCCGCGGACTCGCCGCGCGATGGGTCCACACCACCGTCACACGCGCGACCGATGCCACGGAGGCCCAAGACGCGGCCCCGAGCGCGTCCGAGTCGACCGACGCAGGCGAATCCTCCCCGGCGCCGCCGCCGGAAGAATCGGCACCCGCAGATGCCACCCCCAAGTCCTTCGCCGACCTCGGTCTGTGCAAGCACCTCTGCGCCGCGCTCGACGCCACGGGGTTCAAACATCCCTCTCCACCGCAGCTCACCACCATCCCGATGCTCAACGAGGGCACCAACGTCGCCATGCAGTCCTACACGGGCAGCGGCAAGACCATGGCCTACCTCCTCCCCGTGCTCAACCGCGTCGTCCTGGACCAACAGAAGCCGCGCGGGGAACGAGCGAACGGCATCCAGTGCCTTGTGGTGGTCCCGTCGCAGGAGCTCGGCATGCAGATCGTACGACAGGTGGAACGGGTGCTCGGAGAGTTTGGTAAAGACATCACCCAGCAGTGCATCGGCGGCGCTAACATCCGGCGGCAAGAGGAACAACTTCGTCGCAAGCGGCCGCTCGTCGTCGTCGGTACCCCGGGGCGCATCGCGGAGCTGAGCAGAAGCGGCATCCTCCGCACGCACGGCGTCAAGTGCCTCGTGGTGGACGAGGCGGATGACCTCCTGGCGAGCAACTTCCGCCGGGACATGGCGAGGATCGTGGACCACGTCGGCAAGGGCGTCTTGGGCGGGAGGCAGACGGTGATTGTCTCCGCCACGCTGAAGCGGGAGACCCTGGACCAGTACTCGTACATGGCGCCCGGGCTCGTGCACGTCAAGGCGACGAGAAGGGATCTCGAGAAGGCGGCCGCGGAGGGTGCCGAGGGTGCCGAGGGTGCCGAGACCTCGGACGTCGCGGCGTCGCTTCCCCCAACCTTGGAGCATTACTCCGTAGTGGCGGAGGGCCGGCACAAAGTCGACAGGCTCCGCCGCGCGATCCACGCCACCGGCGCGGAACGCGCGCTCGTCTTCCTCAACTTCGGGCACCGACTCACGGACACCAGGGATAAGCTCGCGGCGCGCGGTATGCCCTGCGGCGTGCTCCACGGCGGCATGAACAAGCTCGAGCGAGCCAACGAGCTCGCCGCGTTTCGCCGCGGCGACTTTCGAGCGCTGCTCGTCTCCGACCTCGCGGCTCGAGGCATCGACGTGCCGGAAATCGACGCCGTGTTCAACCTAGATTTACCCACGGATGAGACCCATTACGTCCACAGGGCGGGACGTACCGGGCGTATGGGCGCCGACGGTATGGTGATGACGCTCGCCGATCCCAACGAATCTTTCGTGCTGACCAAGATTCAGCGCAAGCTCGGCATCGATATCAAAGCCGCGGACCTGCAGAAAGGGCGGGTGGTGCCCGACAGGGGGAACAAGCCCACGCCGAGGAAAGAGCACGCGGAGGCGAGGGAGCGACGGGAGAAGGAGAAGGTTGGGGGCGATCAGGAGAAGGGTGATAAGGGCGATGAGAAGAAGGGTGCGAGGGAGAAACAGACCCGCGGTGAACGCGCCGCGGAGAGGCGCGGGACGTTCGAGGATGAGTTCCGGGCCACGCGCGGGTTCGGCGCCAAGCCCAAGGGCAACTACACGCCGCGGGGCCAGCCCAGGCGCAGGAACAAGGACTAGTCGTTTGATAGTATTGATAAAGTCTCTCCTCGATTCACATCCCCCACCCTCTAAATAACACCTCCGGTTCGTTCACGTTGTCCGTTTAGTAGTAGACGTTGAAGGAGTCGATGACGGTCTGGAGTCTCTTGCCCATCTTTTCCCAGCGCCTCTCCGACGAGCCGGCGGTGAGGGTGTAGAACTGGCCCTGGGTGATGGTGACGATGGTGAGCGCGTGGCGCTCGTAGGAGTTGGTCTTGGTGACGTACTCGAAGGCGTAGTAAAGGTGGCCCTCCTTGTCCTTGCGCTGGGCGGTCTTCAGCACCTTGGCCTGCGAGTTGGGGGTGGCGAGCGCCTTCGCGACGAGGGTCTTCGCCACCTCGTCGGGGTTGCCGATCTCCGTGAGGGACTCGCGGGTGGTGGGGTAGATGTTGAGCGCGGCGGACTCGAGGGGCTCGATGACGTCCTTGTAGACCGCATCCTGACCGTCGACGGAGATCTCCTGCCAGCCGACGGGGTAGTAGAACTGGAAGCCCTTGCGGGTGTCCTTGACGACGCTGAAACCGCTGAGGGCGAGCGCGGGGCCCGCGGGCGCGAGCGCCGCGCCGGCAGCGGCGATGCTGGAGAGCACAGCCTGGCGGCGAGTGGACCCGGCGTCGTTGGACGCGGCCGCGCGCACGGGCGCGACGGCGCGGGCCGAGCGGGTGACCTTCTTCGCGGCCACGCGCTGCTGCACGAGCGCGGTGGACTGGGTGGCGACGCTAGCCATGATCGTTGGACGTTCGAGCCGGTTGCTTTCGACTGGATCGCACTTGCGAGGAGTGGCTCTGGCCGATTGCAGCGCTGAACTTTATCCTATCGCGGGCGCCATTTCCGCCACGTAGTCGACCGTCCCCTTGAGTTAATGAACCCTTGATTTAACTCAAAGACCGACGGTTAATTTCTCCCATAGATTCAAATGGAGACTAAAACTCTGAAAAGTTGTCCGATCATCATCAGCAGGGTCGCGGCGACATATAACGCGCGACTGGCCCTTCGCCGCGACGCATATCGCGCGGGAACCCTTGGAGCTCTTCCGAGGAAGACCGTCGGGTGACGAGCGCGCGAGGTCGGGCAGTCGCGTCGGGTCCGGAACGCACGCGGGGTAAACTTCCGTGAGACCAATCTGCGACGACGAAAGGCGAGCGCACAGCTGTGGGCCGATCGCAGGGGCCAAAAACCTACACCGGCGCCCTCACTCTCACGACCCGTCATCAGACGCCATGTCCGAGGTTCCGAGCGGCATCATCGCCCAACAGAGCCCCCGGCCGATGGATGAGGACGCCGACGCGGCCGCGCCGTCCAAACGCGCGGCCGACACGGTCGCCGGCGACGACGAGCCATCTCACAAGAAGCCGAAGCAGGAGGGCGGGGCCGAACCCGCGCGGCCGAACACCGAGGGCGGCGACGACGCCGCGGGGACCGACGACGACGACGAGCCCAAGGACGACATCAAGCGGTTCGCCGCGCGCTTAAGGCCCGGGACGCTCAAGCACACCTGCTTCGTCCTCCTGCAGCGCGCCGGTCGCGACGGCATGGAGACCAACGCGATGCTCGAGACCGCCGAGAAGGAGAACATGTACGTGGGCAAGAACCGCAACGTGCTGACCACGACGCTGAGCCACGAGTCGTGGTTCGTGCACAATCCCGACGTCAAGTCCCACTGGTGCATCCGGTCCTTCCTCGAGGGACCCGAGGCGTCGCGGGCGTGCGTGGCGGCCAAACCCGGGAGCGATCCCGCGGGGCCCGGCCGATCGAAAGGTCCAGCGAAGCCCAGGAAGGTCCTCACCCCCGAGGAGAAGATGGCGGCGGCGGCCGAGAAGGCAAAGAAGGCCACCGAGAAGGCTGCGGAGAGCGCGGTGTCCACCGCCTCCAAGGTGCAGGCCAAGGTCGAGGCCAAGATTCACGCGCAGATCACCAAGGGCAACGACGACAGGATCAAGAAAGCCGCCAAGCAACTCGCGACGGAAGCGGCCAACGTCGCGAAGCACCGAGCCGCCGTCGAGGCCGCCGAGGCCAAGGCTGTCGCCGCCGGCGTCGCCAAGGAGGACCTGGAGAAGTGCGCCGAGGAGACCGGCAAGAAGGGCGCCAAGGCTAAGCCGGCGAAGGCAATCGCCGCGGCTAAGGCCAACGCGGGCGCCGGACCGGGCGGGCCGGGAAAGTCCGCGTCCGAGATCCTGAAGGAGCCCGGCGCGCCGACCACCACCTTACCCGAGCGCCTCACCGTCTTCACCGGCGACCAGAGCGACAGGCACGTGCTGATGGCGTGGAAGAAGGAGGTTGACAAGTTCAAAGAAAAGATTGAGCGCGAGCGCGACGCGTACGTACAGAAGCGCCGCAAGCAGCTTCGAGCGGAGAACGCGAAGGAGGGCGCGGTGACCGGCAAGCTCATCGCGGACTTCATCAAGTGCTTCGAGAACCTGGAGAAGGCTAAGCTCAACCACTTCAAAGCTGAGGAGATCCTGCGGCACCTGAAGGAGAAGAGCGAGCTGCTCAAGGAGACGCTCGACATGAAAGCCGAGCTGATGAAGGAAAAGCTCGACGAGAAAAACGCCAAGGCCATGGCCGAGCTCGAGGCCAAGCTCGCCAAGCTGGAGGGTAAGAAGATGGACGAGGCCAAGGCCGCGATCGAGAAGGAACGGATGAAGGAGATGGCCAAGGCTGAGCGCGAGGCGCAGCGCAAGGCTGAAAAGGCGGAGCGCGATCGGGTCAAGGAGGAGGAGAAAGCCGCTCGAGCCGCGGCTCGAGAGGCGGAATTCGCCGCCCGCCGCAAGAAGAAGGAGGATGCAAAGAAGGCGAGACAGCGCGAGTACCAGTACCCCATCGACGACGAGAAGCTGAGGGTGCAGCTCTTGGAGGAGGCCAAGGAGAAGGGAATCAAGCCCGAGGAACTGTCTCCGCACCCGTACCGAGAGCTGCCCAAGCCGACGCCGATTGCGGACGGCGCGCTAGTCGCCGACGAGGCTGCGCTCGCCGACTTTTTCGCCGTCTTTGGCGAATTCCTAGGCGTCTCACCAAAACTCCACACCGCGGAGGGCTTGCGTGAGGTCATCGTGGGATGCGGCAAGGAGCTCGTGGACCTGTACGGCTGTTTGCTCCGGCCCTCGTTGGAGGTTTCCGTCGTGGGCAAGAGCCGAAACGCGCTTCGGTGGAAGCGTATCCTCGCGGATGCCACGTGGCCGGAGGTTGTCCGACAGGTGCTCAAGCGCAAGAAGTGCGGTGGAACCGGCGTGGAAGCCCTCGGTCGGCGCCCGTGGAACGATCTTTCCCCCGGCGAGCACACCCACGCGTTGCTCGCGCTCTCCGACTTGTGCCTCAGCAGCGTCGAGTACAAGGTCAAGCCCACGATTGACTCGCGCATGACCGCCGCGCACAAGCTCAAGAGCCAGCGCATCAACGACTACATCGCCGACTGCCAGCGACGTAAGGCGATCGAGAACAAGGCTAAGGAGAAGCGCAAGGCTATCCGCGCGAAGAAGGCTGCCGAGCGAAGGGCCGAGCGCGAGGCTAAGCGAGCCGCCAGAGAAGCCGCGCTCGCCGCGGGCCAGAAGGTTGAGGACTTGGATCCCGAGGATGACGACGACGACGACGACGAGGATAGCGACGATGAGGCTGACGGCAACATGGACATGGACGCCGACATGGACGACGCCCCGGATATCGACGTCAAGGAGGAGGAGGAGGAACCCGAGCCCCCCGCCGAGGAGGAGAAGCCCAAAGCCAAGGCTAAGAAAGCCGACGTC
>Ga0115571_1000599_pt1 | contig 26753 bp, 24 predicted proteins | sample COGITO_mtgs_1205_FD_87293 | JGI IMG/M metagenome (GOLD analysis project Ga0115571, IMG submission 87293) | Pelagic marine microbial communities from North Sea - COGITO_mtgs_120531 | ecosystem: Environmental > Aquatic > Marine > Epipelagic | place: Germany:Helgoland, sampling site Kabeltonne...
AAACTATGGGCATGATTTTATTAATCAAACTTTGTAAGCTCTAAATAATTTCAAGCTCTTTAGAAGACTTTAATTTTCACTTTTTTTATGTGGAGCTTAACCAGTACAACACAAACTTAAAATTATAAAAAACAATATAAATGACTACCGGTGGTAGTCTAGAGAAATATAGAAATAATTAATGAAAAAGATATTATTAATTTTTGGAACTAGGCCAGAAGCAATTAAAATGGCTCCACTGGTTAAAGAATTTCAAAAATACCCAACAGTATTTGATACAAAAGTATGTGTAACGGCACAACACCGAGAAATGCTAGATCAGGTATTAGATTTTTTTGAAATCAAACCTGATTATGATTTAGATTTAATGAAGCCAGGGCAAAATTTATATGGTTTAACAGCCACTATTATTGAGTCTCTAAAGCCAATTCTTGAAGAATTTAACCCCAATTATGTATTTGTTCATGGAGATACTACTACGACAATGGCAGGTTCTATAGCAAGTTTTTACTCTGGAGCTAAAGTATGTCATGTAGAGGCGGGACTTAGAACAAATAATAAACTATCTCCTTTTCCTGAGGAAATAAACCGTCAAATCACAGGAAGAATTTGTGATTATCATTTCGCTCCGACAGAAACTTCAAGAAGTAATCTACTAAAAGAAAATATTTCTGAAAATTCAGTTTTAGTTACTGGAAATACGGTGATTGATGCTCTGATAAAGTCTGTTGAAAAAGTTAACGAAAACCCAAGTCAATTAATTCAGGACCTTTCAAAACAAATAGGTAATCAAGAAGTAGTTTTAGTTACAGGACACCGAAGAGAGAATCATGGTGGAGGATTTGAAAGAATTTGTAAAGGGTTAAAACGAATTGCAAAAGATGATACAAATCGTATCATCATTTACCCTGTTCATTTGAATCCAAAGGTACAGGAACCTGTAAATAGAATCTTATCAGGAGTTAATAATGTAATTTTAATAGATCCTTTAGCCTATCAAGATTTTATTTGGCTAATGAATCGATCTAAAATCATTATTACTGATAGCGGAGGTGTTCAAGAAGAAGCGCCAAGTTTAGGGAAACCAGTATTAGTAATGAGAGATACCACGGAAAGACCGGAAGCAGTTGAGGCAGGAACAGTTTTACTGGTAGGAACTAGTGAAGAGTTGATCGTTTCTAAAGCATTGGATTTATTAAACAATAGCGAAAACTTTGAAAAAATGTCAAAGCTTCATAATCCATATGGAGACGGGCTGGCATCAAAAAGAATTGTAGACTTCATAAAAACTAAATAAGAATGAAACCAGAAGTAGTAACAATAGGATTGGGATATATTGGATTACCAACATCAGCACTCATAGCATCGCACGGAACAAATGTTTTAGGTGTTGATATTAACCAAAGTGTTGTTGATACGATTAATCAAGGGAAGATTCACATTGTGGAGCCTGACTTAGATCAAATTGTATCTAAAGCGGTTTCAAATGGCTTTTTTAAAGCATCAACAAAGCCCACTTCAGCAGATGTATACCTGATAGTTGTTCCTACACCGTTTAAGGGGAATCACGAGCCAGATATTTCTTTTGTAGAGGCTGCTACAAAAGGAATTATTCCACTACTAAAAAAAGGAGATTTATATATTATTGAATCTACCTCACCGATAGGAACAACTGATAAAATGCGAAAATTAATATTTGCATCCAGACCTGAATTGGAAGTGTATATTCATATTGCATATTGTCCTGAAAGAGTATTACCAGGAAATGTAATGCACGAACTCGTTGAAAATGACCGTGTAATTGGAGGAGTAGATGAAGCCTCTACTCAAAAAGCGATCTCATTTTATAGAAAGTATGTAAAAGGTGAGTTGCATGGAACAAATGCTCGTACTGCTGAGATGTGTAAATTAATTGAAAATTCTTCTAGAGACTCTCAAATAGCATTTGCGAACGAACTCTCTTTAATATGCGACAAGGCTGATATTGATGTATGGGAATTAATAGATCTTGCGAATAAACATCCAAGAGTAAACATCTTACAACCAGGTTGTGGTGTTGGAGGACACTGTATTGCCGTTGATCCTTATTTTATTGTTTCTGATTATCCAGCGGAGTCAAAAATGATAGGTACAGCAAGAGAGATCAATAACTACAAGTCTTTTTGGTGTGCTGAAAAAATTCAAAACGAGAAACTTCAATTTGAACTAAAACATGGTAGAAAGCCAAAAACGGCTTTGATGGGATTAGCTTTCAAACCAAATATTGATGATTTGAGAGAGTCTCCAGCTAAATATATAGCTCAAAAAGTTTTACAAAATTCCAATAGTGAAGAACACTTTATTGTTGAGCCCAATATTTCAGAGCATAAAGTTTTTAAATTAACTGACTACCAGCATGCTATTTTAAAATCAGATATTATTGTTTTTCTAGTGGCACATGATGAGTTTAAAAACTTAGAAATATCATCAGATAAAGTAGTGTTGGATTTTTGTGGAATAACAAAGTAATTATGAATAAAAATATTTTAATCACAGGTGGTGCAGGTTTTATAGGTTCTCACGTAGTTAGGCTATTTGTAAATAAATATCCAGCCTATCACATCTATAATTTAGATGCGCTAACCTATGCTGGTAATCTAGAAAATCTAAAAGACGTTGAGTCTAAAGAAAACTACACCTTTTTACACGGTGATATTACAGATGAGGAGTATATCAACTCCATTTTTGAAAAACACCGTTTTGATGATGTAATACATCTGGCCGCAGAATCTCACGTAGATAGATCAATTACAGATCCTTTAGGTTTTGCTAAAACAAATATACTGGGCACCATGATTTTACTCAATGGGTTTAAAGAGTTGCATAAAACTAATTGGGAAAATAAACGTTTTTATCATGTAAGCACAGATGAGGTGTATGGCTCATTAGGTGAAACTGGCTTATTTGAGGAGACTACCTCCTATGACCCTAACTCACCCTATTCTGCATCCAAAGCTAGCTCAGACCATTTTGTTCGTGCCTATGGCGAGACCTATGGGTTGCCATATGTTATTACCAATTGCTCTAACAATTACGGGCAACAACAATTTCCAGAAAAGTTAATCCCTTTATTTATTAATAATATTTTAAATGACAAGGCGCTACCTGTTTATGGAGATGGTAATTACACTAGAGATTGGTTATACGTTATAGATCACGCCATTGCAATAGATTTAGTATTTCATAAAGGAGTAAATCATGAAACCTATAATATTGGTGGTTTTAATGAGTGGAAAAATATTGATCTAGTAAAATTACTATGCCAACAAATGGATCAAAAACTAGGTCGCGCTTCTGGCACCAGTGAAAAACTCATCACCTACGTAAAAGATAGGCCCGGGCATGATTTACGCTATGCTATTGACGCCTCAAAAATCAATAAAGAACTAGGTTGGAGCCCAACAGTTACTTTTGAAGAAGGTTTATCTGAGACTATCGATTGGTATTTATCTAACGAAGAGTGGCTTAATAGTGTAACCTCAGGAAATTATCAAAATTATTATAAATCTCAATACCAATAATACATGAAACGAGCATGCTAAAAAGTTTGTTGATTTGTAAAAGAATAAATAGCGAACAGTATGTTACCTTTTTAAAAAATAATAAAGACACATGAAAGGAATTATACTAGCAGGTGGGTCTGGAACTAGGCTTTACCCGATCACAAAAGGAACCTCAAAGCAACTATTACCTATCTACGACAAACCGATGATTTATTATCCCCTATCGGTATTAATGTTGGCGGGTATCAAAAAAATACTTATTATCTCTACCCCCACAGATTTACCAAATTTTGAGCGCCTTTTGGGTGATGGCCAAGAGTTGGGGTTAGAGCTTCATTACAAAGAGCAGCCCTCTCCAGACGGACTGGCACAAGCCTTTATTATAGGTCAAGACTTCATTGGCAATGATGATGTGTGTTTGGTACTTGGAGATAACATTTTTTACGGTAATGGCTTTACCGATTTATTGGCAAAATCACTTGCCAATGTAAAACAGGAACAAAAAGCAACTGTTTTTGGGTATTATGTTAATGATCCAGAGCGTTATGGCGTTGTAGATTTTAATAAGCAAGGAGAAGCCTTGTCTATAGAGGAGAAACCAACCAACCCAAAAAGTAATTATGCGGTAGTTGGCCTTTATTTTTACCCTAACTCTGTGGTAGAGATTTCAAAAAATATAAAACCTAGCCATCGAGGTGAGCTAGAGATAACCACCGTAAACCAAGAATATTTAAACCGTGGTGATTTAAAAGTAGAGCTTATGGGCAGAGGTTATGCATGGCTAGATACTGGTACTCATGACTCACTAATTGACGCCTCAAATTATATCAGGACCATAGAGAGCCGCCAAGGTCTTAAAGTAGCCTGTCTAGAGGTAATTGCTTGTAAAATGGGATACATTACCAATCAGCAGCTTTTAAAGCTTGCTGAGCCCTTAAAAAAGAATGGTTATGGCCAATATTTAATAGAAAGAGCAAAAGAATTATAATGAAGTTTACAAGATTAAAAATACCAGATGTTATTTTGTGTGAGCCTCAAGTTTTTGGGGACGATAGAGGCTATTTTGCTGAAACTTTTAGGCAAGATAAGTTGGACGTTTTTTTAGGCTTTAACATCAACTTTTGCCAAGACAATGAGTCTAAATCATCATTTGGTGTATTAAGAGGTTTACATTACCAGTTAGCACCGCATGCTCAAACCAAGTTAGTACGGGTAATTCAAGGAAGCGTTTTAGATGTTGCTGTAGATATTCGCAAAGGCTCACCCACTTTCGGGCAGCATGTTGCAGTAGAGCTCACCGCCGAAAATAAAAAACAACTCCTAGTGCCAAGAGGCTTTGCACATGGCTTTGTTGTACTTAGTAAAGAAGCAATTTTTGCTTACAAAGTAGATAACTATTACAGCCCAGAGTGTGATCGCGGCATTGCCTTTAATGACATAACATTAGGCATAGATTGGCAGTTAAAAACAAGTGACTTGCAATTATCTGTAAAAGATACTCAGCAAGCTTTGTTTAAAGATGCTACATACTTTAACAGTTTAATTAACCTCTATGAATAACATACTAGTTACTGGCGGCAAAGGCCAGCTAGGCTCAGAGCTTAGAGACATAGCCCCTAATTACCAAGACTATAACTTTTTATTTACAGATGTTAAAAACCTGGATATTACAAACCATCCTTCTTTAGCAGCGTTTATTGAGAGTAACAATATCAATGTCATTATAAACTGTGCGGCATACACGGCTGTAGATAAAGCAGAGTCTGAGCCAGAACTCTCCGATGCTATAAACCACATAGCAGTCGCTAATTTTGCCCAAATAGCAAAAGATAAAAATATTAAGCTTATCCATATATCTACAGATTATGTATTTGATGGTACCAACCACAAACCATACATAGAAACGGATGTTCCAAACCCACAATCTGTATATGGAAAAACAAAACTGAACGGGGAGCTAGCAATGCAGCAAATAAACCCTGCAAATTCTATAATCATACGCACGTCCTGGGTGTATTCAAAATTTGGCAATAATTTTGTTAAAACTATGCTACGTTTGGCAGAGACTAGAGACGAAATCTCTGTGGTTGCAGATCAAATAGGAACGCCTACCAATGCTGCAGATTTAGCAGACGCTATTTTAAATATCTTACCAAAAATAAGTAATGAAACTGTAGAATTGTTTCATTACTCCAATGAAGGTGTTTGCAGTTGGTACGATTTTGCGAAGGCTATTTTTGAGATAGAAGGATTAACAACTAAAGTGAATGCTATTGAATCTAAACTATACCCAACACCTGCGGAACGCCCTTTTTATTCTGTTTTGAATAAGACCAAAATAAAAGAAGTTTTTAAATTTGAGATACCGTATTGGAAAAATTCATTGATCGAATGTATAGAGTCGTTAAAAAATATTGACAAGTAAATAACATAAAAAAAAAGAAGTGAAAATATTAGATTGTACAATAAGAGATGGTGGTTATTATACAAATTGGGATTTTGATCAAAATTTGATAACTGAATATTGTAAATCCATGGAAGAGCTTCCAATAGAATATATTGAAGTTGGCTATCGAAGTATTCCGTTAAAAGGATATTTGGGAAAATATTTTTATTGCCCCATATATGTATTAGAAGAATTAAAAAGTTTAATGCCTTCAAAAAAATTGGTAATTATATTAAATGAAAAAGATATAAGACCAGAGCATGTTGACGAATTACTACTGCCAGTTAAGCCTTACATTACACTAATTAGAATGGCTGTAGACCCTAATAATTTTAAACGTGCTGTAGCATTAGCAAAAGCTGTAAAAGCATTAGGTTTTGAGGTTGCTTTTAATGTAATGTATATGTCTAATTGGAAAAAAGATCCTTCTTTCTTGGACTTATTAGAAGGGTTAGATGATACATTAGATTATTTTTACATGGTGGATTCTTTTGGAGGAATATTACCTGATGAGGTGAGAGAAATTATACAGTTAGTGAAATCAAAAACTTCTGTTCCTTTAGGTTTTCATGGTCACGATAATTTACACATGGGACTAATCAATACAATTACGGCATTGGAAGAAGGGTGTGACATAATAGATGCAACTATTACAGGAATGGGAAGAGGTGCAGGGAATTTAAAGATGGAATTACTACTTACGTATCTTGAAAGCCAAAATAAAATTGAATTTAACTTTAATGTGTTAGGAAATGTTGTAGCCGGTTTTGAAGAATTAAAAAAACAACATGATTGGGGAGCTAGTTTGCCCTATATGTTTTCAGGGGCATATTCTTTACCTCAAAAAGAAGTTATGGATTGGGTTTCCAAAAGAGCTTACTCTTTAAATAGTATCATACAGGCCTTACATAATCAAAAAGAAAATATATCCGATAATATTAAAATGCCTGAATTTTCAGAAAAAAAATCAGTTAAAACGGCTATTATTATTGGAGGGGGAGAATCTCCTAAAATCCATTCAAGGGCGATTAAAGAGTTAATTAAATTAAAAGGAAGTGATATTTGTATCATACATTCTAGTTCAAAAAACGCAAATTATTACAGTGAAGTTAAGGTTAAGCAATTTTTCTGTTTAGTAGGAAACGAAGGTTATCGATTAAATAAGGTTTTTAAGGGCGAATTAACTGATAAAGTTTATAAGTGTATTTTGCCTGCATATCCTAGAGAAATGGGAACCTATATTCCAGAAGATTTAAAAAAGAAAACTTTTGAATTAAAAAGAATTGACTTTACTGATAAGTTCTTTGATTCTCATTTTGCATTAGCACTTCAAACCGCAATTCAAATTGGAGTAGAAGAAGTTTTTTTAGTCGGGTTTGATGGTTATTTAGATAGTGTTTCTATTAAAGAATTTGAGCTAGAAAATGAAAACAATTATTTAATAGAAAAATTTATGATGAACAATTTTAGATTAGTCTCTCTAACGGAAACAAGATATAATGTTGATTTACATTCTATTTATAAACTTATTTAAAGATGAATTTAGACCTATTAGAGAATTTTAAAAAAAAATTAGATAAAAATGTTTTTGGTATTTTTTCAAAAACAACAGATAGCTCGATAATTGAAATATTTGGAGTTTCTGGTTTTGATTTTATTATATTGGATAATGAGCATGGTTATACAAATTATGAGACATTAAAAAACCATATTAGAGCTGCTGAATTAACTAATTTGATTCCAATTGTAAGGGTTCCAAATCACCATCCAGAAAATATTTCAAAAGCACTCGATATTGGGGCTTATGGTATACAAGTTCCTAATATTAGCACAAAACAACAGGTAGAGAGCGTTATTAAAGCATCAAAATTTTTTCCCGAAGGAGAAAGGGGTGTTTGTAAATATGTTAGAGCAGCTGATTTTAGTGGGTTAGAGAAAGATATTTATTTTAAGCAAGCAAATACTGCTTTAATTTTAATTCAAGTTGAAGGTAATGAAGGGTTAAGTAATATTGAAGAGATTTTAGAAGTTGAAGGAATAGATGTTTTGTTTATTGGCCCTTATGATCTTTCTCAAGCACTTGGAGTACCTGGAGACATAATGCATGAAAAAGTACTGATAGCTATTAATGAAATTATTGAAAAAGCTAAAGTTAGAAATGTAAAAATTGGTGTTTTCTGCGATACTATAGATACTGCTGTTGAATGGAAAAACAAAGGGATTAATTATGTGTCATATTCTGTGGATTATGGAATTATAATGGATGAGTCTAAAAATTTAATTAATAAATTTATAAATAATGAAAGTAGCTTGTTTCATACCGATTAAAGCCTTTAGTGAGAGAGTTAAAGGGAAAAATTTCAGAATTATTGGTGATAAACCTCTATATGCCATAATTATTGATAAAGCAATCAAGGCAGATTGTTTTGATGAAATTTATGTAGATACTAATAGTCCTGAAATTGGGCAGTATGCAATTGATCAAGGGGCTAGTGTAATTAGCAGGAAAGAGGAGCTAGCTCAAAATTCAGCTAATGGGAATGATTTACTATTACATCATTACAGATTAAAACCAGATTTTGATTATTATTTTCAACTCTTCGCAACAGCTCCTTTAATGAAAGTTTCGACTATTCGAGAATGTGTTAATAGTTTAATATCAACACAAAAGTATGACTCTGTTTTTACTGCGTTACAACATAATGGTTTTTTTTGGTGGAATAATCAACCTGTAAATTATCAGCCAGTTGTTTTACCTAGAAGTCAAGATTTAGTGCCTGTAATAGAAGAAACAACAGCAATTTATGGTATCCAGAGTAAAGCATTGGAAAGGTTTCATTCAAGAATAGGATCAAAACCTTTAATAATAACTGTACCTAAATCAGAGGCAATAGATTTAAATATTGAGGAAGATTTTGATTATGCCAATTGGCTTGTTGAACGCGGTATAGCAAGTGTAACATAAAAATATTACGATAAATTTATGATTAAAAACATACTATGGGATTTTGATGGGGTCATATTAGATTCTATGAAAGTTAGGGACTGGGGATTTAGAGAAATTTTTAAGTCTTTTGACAATGAAAAAGTTGAGGCTCTATTAAAGTATCACACATTAAATGGAGGATTATCGAGATACGTGAAAATTAGATATTTTTATGAAGAAATTTTAGGAAAAGAAATCACTGAAAATGAAGTTTTAGAATATGCTAATGAATTTTCTCTTTTGATGAAAAAAGAATTGGTAAATCCAATTAATTTGATACCAGATTCATTAAAATTTATAAAAGAAAATTATAAAAAATATAATTTTCATATTGTTTCTGGTTCAGACCAAGAAGAACTTCGTTTTTTGTGCAAAGAATTAAAAATTGATTATTATTTTCTATCTATTTATGGTTCACCAACTCCAAAAAGCAAATTAGTTAAAGATTTATTAGATTCGTACAAATATAACCATACTGTAACTTGTTTGATTGGAGATTCAATTAATGATTTTGAAGCGGCAAGAGACAATGGAATTTATTTTTTAGCTTATAATAATTCCGAGATTGAAAAGTTAAGTGATATAAGCCCCTTATTTTAAAATAATAAAATTGATAGACAATAGAGAATACACTGTTTATAAAGAGCTAAAAGCTGCAAATAAGATTAACTATCGTGGCTATCTCATGCAAGATATTTTAGCAACAGATTTTGTTTTTCATGCTTATGGTAGACTGGGTTCTACAGGTGTAATAAATACTTTTAAGAACTTAATCTCGATTAAAGACACTAAAAATTTCGAAAAACAGCTTGTTAATCATGGTGTTTTGTTTACCACTTCCAATTACGGCAAAGATCATCGAAATTTATTAGATGCAATAGTTGATGACCTAGATAGGGCTTTTATATACACAAATATATCAAGGCGGAAATTAAAATTTAACATTGTTAATTTACTGATTTCATTTTGGCAGATTTTTTTTAAACATAAAACTAATGTCTCCTTTTTTACACAAATGTTTTTTTTCTCTAAATTGGTTCGTTATAAAAATTTGATTGATGAATTAGAAAAAATCGCAACACCAATAAATATTAAATCATATGTGGCACATTTAAGTTGTTTGGCAGATGATAGCATATACTGTCAATTTTTCAAGAAAAGAGGCGTTAATACTTATTGTATTCAGCATGGTGTTTTTAATGCCGATAATGAATATAAAACAAAAATACCATTAGATGTGATTAATATTGAAAATTTTCAGGCAGATTATATGCTAGGTTGGGGTGACTCCGTGCGGCTTAGTATGATTAAACAAGGATTTCGTAATGAACAATTCGTGCTTGCGGGTAATCCAAAATTTAAAAATAACAAGAAGATCAGTTTAAAAAAATCAGATTTCAATAATGTTGTTGTTTGTCTTGCAAGGGATTTATATTTAAATGAAAATTTACAATTATTAGAAATAGTTTCAAATCTTGAAAGTTTTGGTATAAAAGCTTTTATTAAACTTCACCCCAGAAGCAATACAACACTATACGCACGAGCTATTGATCAAAATAATTTGCAAGTATTGGAACAAACAATATCGTTAAATGAAAGCATCATACAGAATAACATTGACTTTACAATTGTATATAATTCAACAGTTTATTATGAATTTTATATTTTGGGATTAATTTCGTTTAGATTTTCAATCAACGAAAATGATATTATTTTTGGTTTAAATGATAGTTTCTCAAACTATGAAGAGTTAGTAAATAAAATTAATAAATTTAAAACACTTAATTATATAGAATTAAGTCGAGACGCAAATATTATGGTAAACAAGTTTTGCGCTTTGGGAGTAAATAATTATAGGAATATATTGTGCTAACACTTAAGCATCGAAATTAAAATTACTAATCATATAATATTAAAATTATGAATTCTTCAAAAATAGCCGTTTTTTCAGCTATAGTATGGAGTGGTATTGGTAGAATTACTGCAGGTTTTTTGAGATTTGTCTCAACTCCATTATTATTGAATCATTATGGGAAAGAACAATATGGGCTTATAGGGTTGGCTATTTCAATTAATGTCTATATGCAAATAATGGAATTAGGCTTTAATACGGGTAATTTAAGGTATTTATCACAATGGTTAGCTGAAAAAAAACATGACAAAGTTGTAAAGCTTATACAATCAAGTATGTTTTTTTATGGATTAATAGGTTTATTAAATTTTGTCTTGCTCGTAATTTTCACATTTTATTCGGGTGACATTTTTAATCTATCAATCAGTGAAAATATAATATTTACAAATATGCTATATATTTTAGCAGTAAGCTCATTGATTTCATGGACATACTCCATAACTTCTCAAATATTGAGAGCATATGAAAAAATTGCTTTAGATGAACGATTGAATTTAATTGGCTCTGTTCTAGCTTTCTTAGCTGTAATATTGTCTGTTTATTTCAATTTAACAATCTCTCAATATTTTCTTTTATATGGGGTTTCCATTATTGTAGTTTTGCCAATTAAAGTGTTAAAATGTAAAGCTTTAAATTCTTCGTTAAACTTTAAGTTTAAATGGAATTCTGAGGTTTTTAATGAAGTTTTTAAATATTCAATTGGTATTTTTGGAATGGCCTTTTTTCAATTTTCTGCTCGTAACCTTAGACCTGTGATTCTTGGAATGCAAGCAAGTGTGGGTGATGTAGCAGATTACAAGATAATTGAACAGATAACAGGAATTATTCTTCTTCTTAGCGGCTCTTTTATGGCCATCTTACTTCCATTTGTAACTAAGATGAAAGCTTTAAATAACATAAAAGCTCAGTTAAGGGTTGTATATGATGGAACTAGATTCATATCTGTTTTTCTGGCTTTTCTAATATTTGGATTAGTTATAGTCGCTGAACCCTTAATTATTTTTTATGTTGGTACAGAATATATACATCTAAGTTTTTGGCTAATTGTATGGAGTGTTGCACTATTAGGTTATCATATTTCGGCCATATCAGCAGTTGTTTTAGCAGATTCAAATATTCGCCCTCTAGCATATTATTCAATGTTCTCAGCTTTAATATCATTAACATCTGCTTGGTTATTAACTCCAAATTATCAGGTTGGTGGTGCAGTAATTTCTTTAGTTATTTATACAATATTGCAAATGCTTTTCTATTACGTTTATTATATCCCATATGTTATGAATTTGAATCCATTAAAGCTTCTTGTTCAATCCTTTTTGAAACCAGTTATAATTGGGATTATTAGTTTAGTAATTACTAAATCTATATTACTATTAGTACCACTAGCAGTAATAATATATCAATTAATAGTACCAGCATTAATATTTACAATTATTTATTGTATTAATACTCTAATATTTATAATTCGACCAAGCGAGATTAAAGTAATTTTAAAAAAAATAATTTGAACCTCGACACTTGCATAAATTACAAGTATTTTTTTATTCAATAAATATAAAACATTAATACTCTTTCTAAATTATTAAAACAATATTAAAATGAACAAAAAAGCTAGAATAATTGCATCTTACTTACCACAATTTCATCCTATTCCAGAAAATGATAAATGGTGGGGAAAAGGATTTACTGAATGGACAAATGTTGGAAAAAGAAAACCGTTATTTAAAGGACATTATCAGCCGAAGGTACCATCCGAATTAGGTTACTATGATTTACGTGTTTCTGAGTCTAGAGTTGCTCAAGCAAAAATGGCAAAAGAGTATGGTATTGAGGGTTTTTGCTATTGGCATTATTGGTTCGGAAATGGAAAACGATTACTCGAAAGGCCATTTAATGAAGTACTTGCTAGTGGTGATCCTGATTTCCCGTTCTGTTTAGGTTGGGCTAACGAAACTTGGAAAGGTTTTTCCTATGGAGCAAATGGTAGAAATCCACTAATTGAACAATTATACCCTGGAGATCAGGATTTTATTGATCATTTTAATGAAATACTACCTGCTCTAAAAGATAAAAGGTACATTAATGTAAAAGGAAAACCTCTTTTTTTAATTTTCCGTCCCTCAGAAATTCCAAATGTTAAACATTTTATTGACCTGTGGCAAAAATTGGCAATTAAAAATGGCTTAGCTGGAATCCATTTTGTTGGACAAACTTATCATTTAGAAGAAGTGGAAACAATTCTTTCTAATAATTATGATGCAGTAAATATAGTTAGACTTAAAAGTTGCTATTCACAGGATAATAGGTTTTTAACTAAATTAAAGAGAAAACTAACAAAAGTTCCAAACTTAGTTAATTATAAAGATATCATTAAAGTACTTGTTGGGCAAGATGAAAAAAATAATAATATTTACCCTACGTTAATGCCAAACTATGATCATTCTCCACGAACAGGAAATAAGGGTCTGATACTTCATGAGTCTACTCCTAAATTATTTAAAAAGCATATGGCTGATGTAATGGAAGTAATTGAACAGAAGCCTGATGAGGATAAGATTGTTTTTCTTAAATCCTGGAATGAATGGGCAGAAGGTAATTATGTTGAGCCCGATTTAAAATATGGTCTTGATTATTTAAAAGTAATTAGAGATGGCCTTAAATAACCGAAACTACAAGAAATACTTTTAAAAAAACAATATTGTTTATGAAAAATATACTTATAACTGGTGGCTCTGGATTTATTGGATCTAATCTAGCTTTAAAGTTGATAAATAAAGGACATAATGTAACTGTTTTAGATAATTTATCAAAACAGATTCATGGTAACAATCCAGAATTAAGTTCCCCTTTATATAAATCGATTAAAGATAAAGTTAAATTTATAAAAGGGTCAGTAACAAATAGAATTGATTGGATAAAAGCCCTAAAAAATCAACAAATTATTGTACACCTTGCAGCTGAAACTGGAACTGGACAATCTATGTATGAAATTGAAAAATATTCTAATACCAACATTGAAGGAACTGCGATATTACTGGACATCCTAGCTAATTCAGATCATAAAGTTACCAAATTAATAGTTGCTTCTTCAAGAGCTATTTATGGAGAAGGAAAGTATTTTAGTGATGAATTTGGGATTGTTTACCCTAATCAACGTACAGCTCAATTTATGAGTCAAGGAGATTATGAAGTTAAACATGAAGGATGTAAATCTCAACTTAAACTTTTATCTACTTCAGAAGACTCTAAAATTCACCCAACTTCTGTATATGGGATTACTAAACAAGTTCAAGAGCAACTCGTTATGACAGTTTGCCCAACAATTGGTATCGCTCCTGTTGCTTTTAGATATCAAAATGTATACGGACCTGGACAATCTTTATCAAATCCTTACACAGGAATTTTATCAATATTTTCTACTCAAATTAGAAATGGAAATGATTTAAATATTTTTGAAGATGGGAATGAAAGTAGAGATTTTGTTTATATAGATGATGTTATAGATGCTACTATTCTTGGAATAGAAAATGACATGGCTAATGGTCATGTATTTAATGTAGGAGAAGGTATCCCCACTCGAGTGATTGACGTAGCTACAAAATTAAAGAATTTGTATAATTCTGATATTAAGATTGAAATAACAGGAAAATTTAGACTCGGAGATATTCGACATAACTACGGAGATATATCTAAAATTAGAAATATTTTGAATTTTAAACCTAATTGGACTTTTAACGATGGTATAGCTGAATTTGTTAAATGGGTAAATAAGCAAGAAATAATTGAAGATAAATATGAGCAATCCATAGAAGAAATGAGAATTAAAGGATTATATAAATAATCAAAATAAATTTATTAATTTTCTATTTACCCTTTAAAAGTCATATAATTTCAAAAAGCATAAAAAAATGAATTGTAGTAAAATTGGAATTGTTACTGTATTGTACAATAGTGAAAATGTTCTTAAAGAATTTTTTGAGACGCTAAATATCCAAACATACAAAAATCTTGTATTATATATTGTTGATAATAAATCGCCCGATAATTCACTACTAATTTCAAAAAAATTAGCTAAAACTTTAAATTTTGAAACCATTATAATTGAAAATAATGAAAATTTTGGTGTTGCAAAAGGTAATAATATTGGAATAAAACAGGCACTAAAAGATAACTGTGAGATGATTTTGTTATCTAACAATGACATTGTTTTAGAGGAAAACACTATCGATCTATTATTAAACGGATTGAACGAAGAAAATGCTACAATGTCTGTTCCAAAAATTTACATGTACCAAAGTAATAAAATATGGTGTGCTGGAGGTGATTTTAATCATAAAAACGGTACTACTTCTCACCGTGGAATTGGGAATTTTGATTCTGGAGAATATGATAAAAGAGAATATGTCGAATATACACCAACATGTTTCATGCTTATTAAGAGTTCAGTTTTTGATAGAGTTGGATATATGGATGAAAAATATTTTGTATACTTCGATGATACTGATTTTTTATATAGAGCAATAATTAAAAATACAGAAAAATTAGTTTACATACCACAATCTACAATTCAACATAATGACGGCAGTTCAACAGGTGGTCTATATAGCCCATTTTCAATATTTTTCATGAATAGAAATAGATTGTATTTTTCTTACAAAAATTTAACTTTTAAAATATTTTTAAAAGTCACAATTTACTCATATATAAAATTAATTTTAAAATTTGCAATAAATTACAAAGGACAGTATAAAATTTGGAAGAGAGGAATAGAAGGACTTAGCGCTGGGTTAAAGTTGATTTATAAATGATACACTGTATTTATTTCAAATTAATTAAATAGAATTAATGTATAGAAATTTAAATATATTGAATAATCCTTTACCTAAGAAAAAAATACTTTTTAGTGAAATATTTTTTATAATTTCATTGATTTCTTTTAATTTAGGGATAAATGAAGCAAGTATTCTCTTCACAATTTTTGTCTTTTTTTCACAAATAAATAATCTTAAAATTCCTAAAAATATTTTTATATTTTTATTTATTTTAATCATGTCAGGCTCCGTGCTAAGCATTTTTTATTCATATCATCTAAATATAAGCAGTGATTTTTATCAAACTATATTCATAAGAATTCGCTTTTTTGTAATCCAGATATTATATTCTTTTTCAGTTGCTATATTTTTAATTAAAATTGATAAAATTAGAATTTTATATTTACTCTATCTTTTTGCTATGATTAATTTAATTGTCGGCATTATTCAATTAAATTACCAAATATTTTTTTCAACATTTAGCCGATTAACCATGTTAGCTTCCGAGCCTAGCTCAATAGCGATGTTCTATGCATTTGCTGTTCCATTACTTCTATTATATTTAAATTATAATAAAAGTGCAAAAAAGGGAGTCTGGTCATTTATTATAATAGGAATATTAATAGCATCAAAAGCTCAAATGCTAATTTTTTTATTCTGGTTAATTATCTTTTTGTTGAGAAAAAAAATGAAAAATATAATTATACTAATCTTTATCATTTTTATAATTGTTTTTTTTACAGCGAAATCTTTTTTACAAATTGATCAATTAAATTCATTAGTTAGATTTATATCTATTAGCTTTACAGAAGGTTTTTCAGGATTAAACGAACAAAATCAAATATATTCAAGTTTTACATTTAGACTAAGTGGAGCAATAGCTGCACTTAGTTTGTTTTGGGAGTACTTAACCGGAGTTGGATTTGGGACTTTTTACCCCCTATATATTGATTATATGAATTCATCTGAATTGGGTCAATTATTATCAGGATCTGAAATCATTGAAGTTCTTTTCTATGACGGCTATGCTACTCCTAAAAGTATATTTCTTGAGTTATTAGTAAGTTGTGGTGTGTTTTTTTTAATCCCTATTATTTTTATTACAAAACGTTTTTTAAAGCTAAATTTACCATATTTACTTAAAGTATCACTAGTATCTTTATTGCTTGTTAGTTTTATGGTAGAGTTAGCCCCTTTCCTAACCTACTTTGTGATATTGTTAATACTAGAATTTAAATTTAACAACACTTATAATTCTAATCCCATATAATTTAAAATTTTGTTATGATTGCTGTTTTGTTTTTTTCTAAACCTCCAGGAGGTATGTATGAGTATGGAAAACTTATAAGCGAAGGATATAAATCTAATAATAGAAAGGCTTTATTATTAAGTTATTTTGGAGCAAGGTTTGACCATTTCTTACAACTTATAAAATTAATTCTAGGACTAAAATCTGAAGTTGAAAAATGGTTTTACATTAATAATCTTCATAAATCTGATATTATTCACTTTACTGACACTCCTTTATATACTGTCTTTCTGATTAATAAAGTATATATAAGAAATACTATATATATAATTACGATTCACGATCCAGAACTTCATCCACGTAAAGGAATTAAGGATAAGATAAGATATTTTATGGCCTTTTTATTAAATACCCAACTTCTAAAATTATCAAAGAAGCGAGAAAATATCCACATTCATTTACATTCCAAAAATCAGACACCAAGTGAAAAGTCAAATTATATTTTCTCGAAGCATCCAATCTCAAATAATTTTTCATCTTATAAAGGAATTACAAAGTTAGATGAAGGTGATTTGATTTCATTCTTATTTATTGGATCTCTACAATATTATAAGGGTATTGATATTTTTATTGAATCTATTAAATCTTTTAAACAGCAACATGATTTTAAATGTAATTTTACAATTGCAGGAAGTGGTAAGCTAAATATCTCTAATGACATCAAGAAAAAAATTACTGTAATTAACAAATTTTTATCAGATGAAGAGTTTATTGATTTATTAAAAAAGACCCATATAGTAGTTTTTCCATATCGTCAAGCGACTCAATCAGGAGTGTTATCACAAGCTTTATCTTTAAATAAACCAGTAATTATTAGTAATGCCGGTAATTTACCAGAGTATATAGTAAACCGTAAAACTGGAATTTTATTAGAAAATTTATCAGCACATAATTTGGTCGACACTTATAAAGAATTTATCAATTCTCCAGATCTGATTACTGAAATGAGTAAAAACACCTACAAGCATAAAGAGCAATTCTACTCTAAAGAAACAGTAAAAATATTGTTAGACCAAATTAAGTCTATTAATCAATAACTATTATGAAGATAATATTAGAATTTTTTTATTTTTTTATTAGAATTATCGGAGTTTTTTATATTATAAAGAAAATAACAAAACGTAAAGTTTCAATTGTTCTCTATCACAATCCGGAGTCTTCTGTTTTTAAAAGTCATATGGAATTTTTAAATAAACATTATAAGTTTATTTCTTTAGATATTCTTGTAGATGCTATAAAAAATAAAAACTGGTCAATAATTCCTGATAACAGTATTGTGGTTTCAATAGATGATGGTCATGCTGGGAATTTTAAACTTCTTGAAACATTTATAAAATATAATATTAAACCCACTATCTATTGTTGTTCTGATATAATAGGAACAAACAGACATTTTTGGTGGAAAGAATTAGAGAGCAATAATGTGGAAAGTTTAAAAAAACTCACAAACAGTAGTCGTTTAAACGAACTTAAAGTTAAATATGATTTTGTTAATGAAAAAGAATATTCAACAAAACAAGCACTGAGTTTTTCTGAAATTCAAATGCTTAAAGAACATTCAATTATCGGTTCACATACCAAATCACATCCAATATTAACCTGTTGTGATGATAATGAAATGCGAAATGAAATAATCAAATCAAAACTTCAAATTGAGAACATTATTGATTATAACTGTGACCACTTCTGTTACCCAAACGGAGATTATAACGAACAAGTTATAGATATAGTAAAAGAGTCAGGATATAAATCTGCTAGGACAATCGATGTTGGATGGAATGATATAAAAACGGATCCTTATAAATTAAGAATAACGGGCATTACTGACAATGCTTCTTTGAATCATGTCATTGCTCAATTATCAGGACTTACTATGTACCTTAGATATTTAACTAGGGGTAGTTTAAAAGGATTACACAAAACAATAAAGCCTAAATAAAAATGAAGCTAATTTTTAAGCATATAAAATCTGATCTTGAGTTAGAAAATATAAAAGAAAAATGGAAATTATTAGATAATCAAACTAAGCATCAAAATATATGTTCGTCCTATGGTTGGATATTTAATTGGTGGTCGGTTTTTAAAAATATTGAAAATAATAAAATAGGGTTCGACAAGGAACTCTTTATTATTTGTGCATATGAAGAAACTAAATTAGTCTGTATATGTCCAATAATGAAATTGAAAAGGAAAAAGTTTGGTTTTAGTTTTAGTTTTATAGAATTTATTGGTCAGCAATGGGGAGGTGTTTACTATGATATTATAGCAGATTTAAAAATAAAGTCTATTTATAATGAAATTCAAGCCTATCTTCATGAAAATTTAAAATTTGATTTTATTTATTTAAGATATATACCAACTTCATCACAACATTATGAAGCTAATCAGTTGTTTCCCTTTGCTCAATGTCCTGAAATAAGAATAAGTGATTATTTGTCTTTTGATGATTATTTGAAATTTAATTATTCTAAAGGTCATAAACAAAATATTAGAACTGGTAGAAATCGTGCTTTAAAAAACAATGATATATTAGAGGAAAATATTGATGATTTTAACGAGAAAAACTTCGAGTATTTAATTTCATTGTCTAAATCAAAATTAAATGATGATAAATTTTGGCTTTATGGAGATAAACATAAAAAAGAGTTTTATAGAAGAATACATAAAGTATTTGATTCAAATATAGTATTCATAAGTATTAATAATACTAAAGTAGCATACAGAACAAATATTATTTTCAATAATGTTAAACTTTGTACAGACGCATCCTATGACAGAAATGCACCAAAATATGAATTAGGAATTCTTTCAGTTAATAAAAATATAGAGGACAGTTTTAAAAAATCATTGACTTTACATTCCTTAGGACCAGGGTTAGAGCCATACAAGTCTAAATTTACAAAAAGAAAAAGCAAACTATTTTTTCTATTTAATAAAGGAAATACTGCTAAATCAACTATCACATATCCTTTTCTAAATTTAATGATTAAACATAAAAAATGAAAATTTTATTACTTGGTTATCCCGATTATTTATCAAACCTATTAGCTAATTTAAATAATACGCCATTCATAACTGAAAATGATATTGATATTATATTTGCTAACTCATCAAATTCTAATAAATTAAGCAATCTAAAATCATTAAAAAAAATAAAAAAAAATAGTTTGGGGAAGTTAGTATCAAAAATTCTAATGAATTTTTTTTCAAACTCTTACTCAACAATTCAAGACAAATTATTTCAAGAAGTTGATTTATCATTTATTAATTATTTAACAAATGTAAAAATTATAAAATATGAAGGTTTAGATAATATTTTAGGATTAGAAGATTATGACTTCATGATAGTCGCAACTTTTGGTCAGAAAATTCCTAAAGAAATTTTTAACAAACCTAAAAGAAGAACCCTTAACATACATCCATCTTATTTACCTGAACTTCGAGGAGGATATCCTACTTATGTTGAAGCTTATAAGTCAACTATTAAATCAGCTACTACGATTCATTTTATGGAAGAAAAATGGGATAATGGAGATATTGTTATTCAGAAAAAATATAAAGTGGATTATAAACTCAATAATAACGATAGGTTTTTATTAAGTTCAAGCTGCGCAGCATCGTTATTAAATGAATTGCATGAAATAGATTATAAATTTACTCCAAAAAAGCAGATAGGAGAAATTACTTATTGTCACAAAATAATTAGACCAAAAACAAATTTATTAAGAATAACAAAAAATGAAAATATAGAAGGGTTTATAAGAGCTAATTATGCAAAACATATTTTTCCATTTACATACGTATTCTATAAATTTAATTTATTGTCAATTATAGAGGTTTCTCCCATTTCAGATATTTCGATCATTTCTAAGAAGCATATTAATAGTAATGTTATAAAAGTTTTTAAACTGAATAGAGTTTTTATTTTAAATTTTTATGGAAAGTTCTATAAACTAAATAGCTATATATACAAAAGAAAATTATATGCAGATTAATAAAAAGGCAAAACAATTACTAATTTTAGGGAAAATACCTCCACCAATTGGAGGGGTGACCATACATGTAAAAAGATTATTGAAACTAATTCAAGGTGAAGGTATTCTTTGTGATTTTTTTGATTTAAATAAGTTTAAACTATTTAATTTTTTAAGAAAAATGTTTAATTCAGATATAGCCCATTGCCATTCAAATAATAGGCTTTTTCTTTTTTTATTTTCTTTAACAGGTATTATTTTTAAAACAAAAACAATAATTACAATACACGGAAACGTAAAAAGTTTAAATAAGTTTTATAATTTTTTTGAAATGCTTTCAATTAGATTTTGTTACATACCAATTGTCTTGAATGATAAAAGTTACAGTTATGCTTTAAAGAAAAATAAACGATCAGTTATAATATCTAGTTTTTTACCTCCTTTAAAATCTGATTTATATTTATCTAAAAATATTTTATTAGAAATCGAAAATTTAAAAAATAATTATAATCATATTTTCTCTACAAATGCTTCCGCTTATGCTTTTGATAAAAATAGGATAGAAATATATGGTATTCTTAAATTGGTTGATATTTTTAAAGAACTTACACATTTAGGTATAGTGATTTCAGATCCAACAGGTGAATACTTTAAAAGGCTTAAAGGAAAACTAACTCCAAACATATTAATTATTCCTTATCCTCATTCATTTTCTGGAATACTAACACATACTGATTCATTTATACGCGCTACGAGCACAGATGGAGACTCTATTTCTATAAAAGAGGCTTTGTATTTTAAGAAAAATGTTATTTCATCCAATTGTGTAAATAGACCCAATGGAGTAATTACATACGAGACTAATAATTATGAACAACTCAGAGAAATTATTCTTTCTACTATAAATAATAATAAATCAGATTACATTTCTCAATTAAATGGATTTACTGATCTTTTGAAACTATATCAAATTACTTAATAAATCTTTTTTTATTTTATTGGGCACATAAAAATTAATACTTTTTTGTCTATCATCTTATGAAAATACTAAACAAAATATTTCTTTATGCTCCCTATTTCATAAAATTTATGTTCGTAAATTTAAAAGGAATACTTCAAAATCTAAAAAGATACACTCACTTATTTGAAGAGCGTTTAAATTTTTATCACTCTGTCGATTTTCAAGAAGTAGAATATATAAATCATAAAAAAATTTCTAAATTACTATCTAATAATTATTTCTGGAAGAATCATAAATTTAAAGAAATTCCAATAATTAATAAACAGTTTGCTATAGATAATTGGAACGAAATATATAATTCTAAAGAAAAAGTTGAAGTTTTGAATACTAGTGGGACGACTGGACAGGGTTTAGTTTATCCAGTTTCAGGTGAATTTCTAGCGAATCAATGGGCAGTTTTTTGGAAATTCAGGAATATACATGGGTTGACGAAAGATTCTTGGTGTGCATATATATCCGGTGTTCAACTCTTTGCTAATAACGAGAATAGATCTCGATATGGATTGAAAAGTTATTCAACAAAACAGGTTATATTTTCCCAATTTAACCTCAGTCCATTGACTGTTTTGTCATTCATAAATCAAATAAAAATAAATAATAAAATTAAATGGTTACATGGTTATCCATCTACATTGAAATATTTCGCAGACTTAATAGAAGAAAATGGATTAATTGATAGTGTTAAAAGTTTAAAATTAGAAATAATAACGACTAGTTCAGAAATGCTTTTTGCTTTTCAAAAAGATAAAATTGAGCATGTATTTGGTTGTAAAGTTCGTCAACTCTATGGGCTTACAGAAGGGGTGGTTAATATTTTTGAATGTGAAATGGATTCTTTACATATTGATGAATCTTATTCATATACCGAACTAATATCAACAAGTATCGAAAACCAATATAGAATCATTGGAACAAGTTATTCTAATAGTGCATTTCCATTATTTAGATATGATACAGGAGATATTGCAATAGTTAAAAATATTAATAGTAAATGTTTGTGCGGACGCAACTCAAGAACTATTGACCAAGTATTGGGTAGGGAAGAAGATTACCTTATTTTATCTGATGGAAGGAAAATTGGCAGATTAGACCATTTATTTAAAGGAATGCAAACGATTAAAGAGGCTCAAATATACCAGAAAATAAAAGGTAGTGCGATTATAAGAATTGTTAAATCTAATTCTTTTACAATGATGGATGAAAACCGATTAAAGGAATCAATAAAAGAAAAATTAGGTAATGAATTTCATTATAAGTTAGAATATCTAGATAAAATAAAAAGAACAAGCACTGGGAAAGTTAAGTTTGTAATTAGTAAATTATAATATTACGCTAGTTATTAGTTTTTATACTCTAACATGATATTAAAATAAAAAACATTACTCCTAAACGAATTCAGATAATAACAACTCTGGTATAAATATAAATAATATTAGTTATGTATTAAATTACTAGAATAGAAACGTTATTCACAAAATACAGAAATAAGATAAATGTTCACAAATAAAATTAAACTAATACTAAATACTCTTAAGTATCTTAAAATTATACAGGTAAATTATAGAATATATTATTTTTTCAGGAACAAAATTTTTACAAAAGAAGCTTCTATAAAACAAACACACATTACTAAAGCAATAAAGTGGAAAAATATATTATATTCTAATTCAACCTATTCACCAAATTTCAACACATTTACATATTTAAATATTTCTCATTCTTTTTTTGATCAAATTAATTGGAATTTTAGTGAATTTGGGAAGTTGTGGACTTATAATTTGAATTATTTTGATTTTCTAAATCAAAAGAAATTATCTGGAGAAACAGGTATTAAATTGATTTTAGATTATCTGAACGATGAAAATCTTTTAATTGATGGAAAAGAATCCTATCCAATCTCTTTAAGAGGAATTAACTGGATCAAGTTTCTTGCAAATAACTCTATTAAACTAAATGAAATTGATCATATTCTACTCAATCATTATTATACGCTTTTAAAAAATTTAGAATATCATTTATTAGGTAATCATCTATTAGAAAATGCATTTTCATTACTTTTTGGAGCATATTATTTTCAGGATGAAAAATTGTATTTTAAGTCCAGAGATCTTCTTGTTTCTGAGTTAAATGAACAAGTTTTAAAAGACGGTGCTCATTTTGAATTGTCTCCAATGTATCATCAGATTATTTTATCAAGATTATTGGATTGTGTTCAGTTGATTAAACTAAATAAATTCTGGAAAAAAGATGATTTATTATCATTTTTGGAGGCAAAGGCAGGTTTAATGAATTCATGGCTTAAGAACATAACTTATAAGAATGGAAATATTCCAATGGTAAATGATTCAACATTTAATATTGCGCCAAATTCAAAAAAAATATTCAATTATGTAAAACACTTAGGTCTCAATAGTAAAGATATTCCACTTTCGGATTCAGGCTATAGAAAAATAAACTCTAACAATTATGAGTTACTCATAGATGTTGGAAATGTAGGTCCAGATTATCAACCAGGTCATGCGCATAGTGATACATTTAATTTTGAATTTATAAAACAAGGAAAACCGATTATTGTAGATGTTGGTACTTCTACTTATGAAAAAAATGCTATTCGACAATCTGAAAGAGCTACACATTCTCACAATACAGTAAAAATAGGATCTAAAGATCAAACTCAAGTTTGGGGAGGATTTCGTGTAGCTAAAAGAGCTAAAATTACTCATTTAATAGAAAAATCTAATCTTATTGAAGCTAGTCATGATGGATACATGAGTGATGGCTATAAACACACAAGATCTTTTATATGGGGAGAAAAATATTTAATTTTGAAAGATAAAATAAATAGATCAACAATTAATAATGCTAAGGCTTATTTTCATTTACACTTTTCAGTATCAAAACCATTAGTTGATGGTAATAATGTTATATTAGAATCTTCTGGAGTATCCATTGAATTCGAGAGAGCTTCTAGTATTTGTATTGAAGAATATCAATTATCAATAGGGTTTAATAAAACTAACTTAGCTTATAAAATTGTAGTTTTATTTGACCAAACACTAAAAACCAAAATCTCACTATGAAAATTCTTTTTTTAACAGATAATTTTCCTCCCGAGACCAATGCACCTGCTACAAGGACTTATGAGCATTGTTTGAAATGGATTAATATGGGATATCAGGTAACAGTTATTACGTGTTTCCCAAATTTCCCAAAGGGGAAAGTATTTGAAGGGTATACTAACAAGTTATACCAAAAAGAAAATATTGATGGAATTACTGTAATCAGAGTTTGGTCTTATATTACAGAAAATAATGGTTTTGTAAAGCGTATAATTGATTATATTAGTTATGCCGTAACCTCTTTTTTATTTGGATTGTTTGTTAAAACAGATTTAATCATAGCAACAAGTCCGCAGTTTTTTACAGCGATATCCGGAAGAATGCTAAGTGTTTTTAAAAGAATTCCCTGGGTAATGGAAGTTAGAGATTTATGGCCAAATTCAATTGTCGCTGTTGGTTCAATGAATAAAAGTTCAAAACCTTTTAAGATACTCAAAAAAATAGAACATCATTTATATCTTAGTGCATCAAAAATAGTAGTAGTCACAGATAGTTTTAAGAAATATATAATAAATGAGCATCAAATTAAACCTGAAAAAGTAGGCGTTTTTAAAAATGGTGTTTTAACAACTAATTTCAAGAAGCCAAAACAAAATGATATAATTACTCTAAAAGAATCTTTAGGCTTAGAAAATAAAACTGTTATTTCTTATATTGGCACCCTCGGATTAGCTCATGGATTAAGATTTATTTTAGAGAGTGTATCTATAATATCAAATTCGGATCTACAATTTTTATTTATTGGTGATGGTGCTGAAAAACAAAATTTGATAAACTATTCAAAAAAGTTGAATTCAAAAAATTTTACTTTTCTTGATAGTGTTACAAAAAGCGAGATTCCTCTTTATATAGAGATCTCAGATTATTCCTTGGTAAATTTAAAGAAATCAGATGAGTTTAAGAATGTAATCCCTTCTAAAATATTTGAAAATATTGCAATGTACAAACCAATTTTATTGGGTGTAGAAGGAGAGTCTAAAAAATTAATTGATGACTATCAAGTTGGTGTTTGTTTTGAGCCAGAGAATAAAGAATCTTTTTTAAATGCCATTTACGATATTCAAAAGTTAGATAGAGAGTCATTCAAAGTTAATTGTAATAAAATGTTAGCAGATTTTGATAGAAACAATATTGCCAAAAATTTGATTAAATTTATTTTAAAATTATAAATTAAATCATTCGATTCAAATCTAGCAAAAAAAACAAAAAAAAACAGAAAAAAAATCTAAAAGAGATCCTGCATAAAAAAGGGACTTTCCATCAAAGAAAAGATGAAAATGCTCTACGAAAAAGTTTTTGATTATATACGTTAAGTAATAGATTCTTCAAAATTAAAATACGAATTGGATTGGGAGCCTTCTTTACAATTTGAAGAAGGGATTGAAAAAACGGTAAAGTGGTATCTTAAAAATAATAAATTAGCGCCGGACTGTAGTCAATTTAATTTTTGAGTTATACTTAACCTCATTTTTTAAAACCAAATTTTCTTAAGAAGAATGAGAATGATTAACTTTGAATTATGAAAGGAATTATATTAGCTGGAGGTAGTGGTACACGCTTATACCCAATTACAAAAGGTGTGTCTAAACAGTTGTTACCTGTGTATGATAAGCCTATGATTTATTATCCTTTA
>Ga0115571_1000601_pt1 | contig 26718 bp, 13 predicted proteins | sample COGITO_mtgs_1205_FD_87293 | JGI IMG/M metagenome (GOLD analysis project Ga0115571, IMG submission 87293) | Pelagic marine microbial communities from North Sea - COGITO_mtgs_120531 | ecosystem: Environmental > Aquatic > Marine > Epipelagic | place: Germany:Helgoland, sampling site Kabeltonne...
GACCCAAAACGTCAATCGTCACTTCGTTTTCCCCGAACCGGAATGGCTCGGACCGCCCCACACCCGCCCCGCGCGCCGGCCCGGGCATTCGCGTCGCGACGCACCGATCGATAGGATGAGGTCGGCCGCCTACGCTAAGGACGCCGTCGACGACTACGACGGCGACTACTTCGGCGACGTCCCTCGCCGCGCCACCGAAGACATCGATGCGGATCGGGTGCCCGAAGCGGCGCCCCCGGACCAAATGTTTCACACCAAGCGGACGACCTCGCTCCGTGAGGTCACGAACGCGTGGTTGTCGCACATGAAGTACATCCTCCCCTTCTCCATCGGTGTCATAATGGTCCTATACACCCTCATGTACTACGCGCACGCCAAGTGCACCGCCACGCTCACGCGCGAGGCGTTCGAGCTGGGCGGCCAGACGGAGATCACCCGCCGGTGGATGCGATGCTTCACCCCAAACTTCAGCGACGACGAGTTCCGGCCGCTGAACTCCATCGGGGACTTCAGCGTGTACGTCATCCGCTATACCAAGATGTGGAGCATCTTCAGCGCCGATAACAACTTCTTCGTGCACATGTTCGCGTGGAACCTGCTGGCGCGGAACCGCACCTGGAAAACCAGGCTCTATTTCGTCTGGTTCGCGCTCTTCTACGTTTCGCCGCTGATCGACTACCAGGTCACCGGGTTCAGACACATGGCCTCGTGGTACGTCCAGATGGGCTGCCAGTTAGGTGGGTGGATCACGTGCCTGGCGGCGAGCGAGACGCGGGACATGCCCACGATGTCGTGGTGGTTCGTCTACCACGGCATGGCGGGCATCACCTACATCTTCGCGCTGAGGAACCTGGCCATCGGCGACGACGACAGCTACTCGCTTCAGCTGAAGCTGCTGGTGCGATTCGTGTTCGACCCGATGATGTGGGAGGCGATGAAGACGGCGCAGAGGCACGTGGCGATGATGAACCCTAGCCCAGGCCCGGGTTTGAACACGTGCAGCATCATGGCGCCGATCATCTCCCAGGCGGTGTACTCGCGGCTCCTCCTCTTCCTCCTCACCAACGACGGCAAGGTATCCGTCATCACCCTGCAGCTCATCATCTCCCTCAACGAGCTCATGATGAAACTCACGCTCAAACACCGGGACGGGTTCTTCACGCGTACCGTCATGGGCACCATGGCGGGCGACGCGCTGCTATCGTCCGCGAAGATGGATGAGCTACACGCCGTCTCCTGCCTCGCCGACGTCTTCTGCGAACTCGGCGCAATCGCGTTCATCACGCCGCTCATGGTGGTGTTTAACCTGCCGTCCACCGGTGACCTACCCGACGGTAAGACGCGCACGTCAAACTACGACGACATGGCGTGGATCTGTTTCCAGCTCGCGGCGATGGAGATCGGCATGTCGTTCGTGAACACCTTCGCGCAGTACAGGTTCCACTCGATCGACATCGGCCGCGTGTTCAAGCAGTCGGAGGCGGCGTACCGAAGGCAGGTGAAACTCTCCAGGCCGGACGGTGCGAAAGGGCGCAACTACTTGTCGTACAAGTTCCTCGTGTACACCGTCATGGCGGTGTTCTTCGCCACGTGCGCGCTGAACACGGTGATGGGGACCATGTGGACGCTGCGCATGTGCCCGAGGGTGCGAAGCGACGGCCACGTGTACTTCCGAGCGTGCCTGCCCACCGAGGAGAAGCACCTGCCGGGCGGTAGCAGCGTCAAGGGTCCGGGGATCCTCGCGTATAACTTCGACTGGCCCCCGTGGAAGTCACAGTACGCCATCGACACCAGCAACCAGAACATCACCTACGAAGACCTCCGCGCAGAACTGTGATGAGACGCGTCGAGTGCTCACTTACATTTTTCATTTCAAAGCTCTGCGATTCTCTCGCCGCGCGTAGCCACAGCCCGGTACTTGTTGAGCATCCACTGCCTGATCAGTTTCATCTGCGTCTTTCTCGCCTCGATCACCGGCTCCGGGTCCAAGTCGTTGCTCCACATGAAGTCGAGGTGGTGCGCCCCACCCGGTAGCATCATCGCGACGAGCGACGGCGACAGGCTCTCCTGCACCCCCAATCCGGCCCAAGGGTCCAGATACCCGTTCGTCCACACCACGTTACTCGCCCACGACAGCCTCCTACCGCCGAACACGGTGGTGGCCCACAACGTCTTGGGCCGCACGCCCCACCGTCGTTCGCACTCCAGCACGGCGGCGGTCTCGTTCCACGGCTGCTCAAAGAACATGTCCCGCACGCCATCCCTGGACATGGGCATGAACATCTCGGTGCAGTACTGGTAGTCCCACAGAGCGCCGTCCTCGTCCGAGTCGTCGTTGCTCCCGCGCCCGGTGTCGAAGCACGGCTGGGTTTTGGAGTAGTTGTAGTACACGCCCACGGCGTCCGCGAGCGCGGCGAGGAGCGCGTCGCCGTCCCCACCCGAGTTGAGGTGCGGGTCCGCCAAGGCCCCCGAGCACGCCGCCCGGAAAGGGTAAGCCGGCAACGTCCCGTCGCCATTCAGGATGTACGAGCTCTCGTACGGGAAGTTACCCATGGCCAGGTAGTCAAACGCACCCTGCGCCCACAGCGCCACGTCCAACACGTCGTCCCTGTCCTTCAGCGCCACGTCGTGACAGAGTCGCATCGGTTCTCTGATGGAACGCGGCGTGTCGGATCGCGCGAGAAGCTCTTTGAAGGCGGCGCGTACGTTGGGAGCGCACGCCGGCGGTGACCCCCCCGCGGCCGTGGCGTCCAGCGTGACCCCATCCGCGAACGCGCCGGGGTCCACGGGCGGGTCCTCGCCAACGAATGACCATATGGGAGCCGACCCGGCCACCGCGCCGTCCACCACGTTGGCGTACTTGAGCCGCATCCACGTGCTCAGCATGCCTCCGTAGCTGCCCCCGAAGGTGAACACCGGGGCGTCGGGGGCGCGCATCTCCGTCTTGAGCTCGCGGATGAGCGTGGCGTAGTCCGCCATGGCCTGCTCGGACGTGAGGTAGGGGTACTCGCCCTTCTTCTTGAGGTGGCCCGGGATGATGCCGCCGACGGATGGGTTCTTCGGCTCGGATGGCGTCGCGTCTTTCTTCGGCTTCGGCTTAGATCTTCCGTAGTACCTGTGCTCGGCGAACACGAGCACGGCGCCGAAGCTCTCGGCGTGCTCCCACATGAGACCCGTGGCGTTGAGGTAGAGCTCCACGTTGGCCTCGTTGCCGGTGTAGAAGAAGATGGGCGGGCCTGACTTGGTGAACCCGGCGTCGAGGGCTGTCGTTTCCGACGATGACGCGTCGAGCGAGGCGACGCCTCGGAGTCGGGGCTGCGTGTGCGTCGACCCCTCGCGCTTCTTCGACGCGAGCGCGTCGCGCTTCTTCTCCCAGAAGTGCGGGCAGAAGAAGTATCTCTGGCGGTAGGTCTCCGTGGGCGCCGCCCACGAGAAGTGATCGAGAGGCGCGTCACGCCATCGCTCCTCGCACAAGCCCTTGGGGGTCCATCCCGGGGGTTGCGAAGATACCTTTTCGAGATCCGTCTCGGTGGGGCGGTAGGACCTGGCTGGATGCCTCGGCCTCCTGGCCGTCGTTCGGGCCGCGTCGGTGGGATGCACGAGGAGTATGAGCACCACCGCGAGTGACAGCTCGGCTCTCATCGTGGCTCTCATCGCGTCGCGAAGTGCGAACCCCGCGAAAGCGCGTGAGCTAACAATCGTCGTCTCGGCCGAACAACTTGTAAGTTTTCTGAAGCCCTGCCACGTGGTCTTGACAACAGTTGAGAGGGCACCAGGCACCATGGCGGAGCGCAGGTCCGCGCGAGTCGCGGCGAAGGCTTCGAACGACGATGTGACCCCCGATGCGAAGCCGTCGTCCAAACCCAAAAAGGCTGGCATCGCCGCGTGGGTCGCCGCCGCGCGACCCAAGACGCTGACCGCGGCGACGGTGCCCTTCCTGGTGGGATCCGCCTTGGCGACGACGGGCGGCGGTGAGGCGCGGTGGGCGGAGGCGACGTGCGCGCTGGTCGGATACTTCTTCATACAGATCGGGACCAACCTCGTGAACGACGCGTGCGATTTCGTGCGGGGCGCGGACACCGAGGTGAGCCGCATCCCATCCATACCCCATCGCTCACTCCACCCCAAACGTCGCCCACGTTTTTCAACGTGCCCCATCGAATCTTCTTTCCCCCAAACTCATCCTCGTCCTTCCCTCCCCCTCCGCACGCAGGATCGCGCGGGACCCAAACGCGTCACCCAGTCCGGCGCGTTCTCCTCACGCACCGTCCACATCGCCGGCGTCGCGTGCTTCATTCTCGCGGCGGTCGCCATGTACCCCGCAGTCGTCCTCCGCGGCGTCCCGATGCTCCGCCTGGTGTGCGCCTCGTGCGCCGCGGGGTACGCGTACACCGGCGGACCGTTCCCGCTCGGGTACCACGGCCTGGGTGACGTGACCGTCGTCGTGTTCTTCGGGTTCGTGGCGACGTGCGGCATGGCGAGGATACACCACGGTGCATACGGCGACGGTGGATCCACGTCTGGGCTCGACACAATGTGGGGGCTCGACACGTGGGGGCTCGACATCAACGGGCCGCTCGTCGTGGCGTCGGCGCAGGTTGGGAGCCTCGCCGCGGTGCTGCTCGCGGTGAATAACCTGAGGGACGCGCGCACCGACGCGAGGTGCGGTAAGAACACGCTGTGCGTGCTGCTCGGTGAGAGGTTCGGGCGGTGGGAGATTACGTTTTTGTTGGCGGCTCCGTTCACGCTCCTGCCGTACTGGGCGTGGGAGGGCGCGAGGAGGCTTGAGGTGACGATGTTCCCGTCGCTCGCGGCGGCGCTGCCGGCGGCGACGGCGCCGCTCGCCGCGTGGGTCGGCGGCGAGGCGTGGAGGCTTGGGGTGGGCGACGCGGGGTTCAACGGGGTGTTGACGGGGGCGGCGGCGTTGCACCTGTTCTTCGGGGCGGCGCTGGCGTTGGGTCTGGCGCTCGACGGGGTGGCGTGGCGGGACTCGTTCGACTCCTCAATTGTGAGTGAAGTGCGCGAGGCGGCGAGTGCATCCGCGGCGGCGCTGTCGTGAGCAATCCGTCCAATAAATCGTTTTCTATGCTGATTCGTCCGCCTTCTTCTCTTCCTCCTCATCTTTCGACTCCTCTTGCACCTCTTGTTGCTCCGCCTCGAGTTCAGTCGAGGGCTCGAGTTCAGTCGCGGGCTCGATCGTCTCCTCGGGCTCGATTGTATCCTCGGGCTCGATCGTATCTTCGGGCTCGTCCACCTCGATCCTTCCCTCCTCGGCCAACACCGCGCTGCTTCCCCGCCTGTTCCCGTGCCTCGGCGTGTCCATCGGGGTGTTGGTCACCGAACTCCTCGGCGTGGCTCCCCGGACCGTCCGCTCGAACTCCTGCACGAGCTGGTGCGGCTCGGGTCGGAACAGCCGCCGCATCGTCCTGTAGAACAGGTCGGGTAAAAGCCCGATGACCACGATGAGCGGCGTCGCCATCCAAAACTTGGGCGTGGGCGCGATCGTCGGTATGAATATCTTGTACGAGTACGTGGACAGGTACGGGTCGGTGTCGCTGAGGATGCAGTTGGCGATGTACCAAAACACGATGGATCCCCAGATGCACACGTGCTGAATCCACGTCCAAAAGTTGATCATCTGCGCCATCTGGAGGTTGATCGTGATGACGATGCCCGTGTACAGCGACGTGCCAACCTCCCACAGCCCGAACACGTGTCCCTTGGGGTGGTCCGCCTCGCCGCCGTGCACCGCGTAAAACACGATGAAGAAAGTGACAATCGCGATGTACACGCCGTTCAGAGCCCAACCCGCCTGCACCCTGCGCTCGAAGCACACGTTCTGCTGCCCCTGCCTGTACAGCTGCGGGAACTGGAGGCAGGATCGCTGGCTCACATCCTGGTCCAGGATACCCAGCGCGATGACCGGGAACGCCACGAAGAAGATGTTGAACGCGGACATGAGCCAGTCGTTGTACACAACCTGCCCAGAAGCCGCCGCGTGGAGATTGTACATGAAGAGAGTCAGGCCGAAGGCCAGGTTCTTGTAGAAGAAGTAGGTCACCATCTTGCTGATGCGCTTGTAGTTGTACCTTCCGTGCACCAGCAGGAGCCGCTCCAGGAACCTAAACTGCGCAAACGCAAAGTCCGAGGCCATCACAGCCTGCATGCCCTCCTGCCCCGAGATGCCGACGCCGATGTGCGCCGACTGGATCATGCCCACGTCGTTGGCGCCGTCGCCGATGGCCAGCGTGATCTTACCGCTGTCCTTGACCAGCTTGGTCACGAGCGCCTTCTGCAGCGGGGAGACGCGGCAACACACGACGGAGGTGCACCCGCTGCCCAGCTGCAGGAACCTCGGCGCGAGATCCTCCTCGAGCGCGAACGAAAGCGACCGGCCGTCGATGACGAGGCAGGTCTCGACCCCCTTCTTCGAGGTCACCGCCTCCTTCGCGATGCCAGCCTCGATGAGCGCCGCCACCTGCGCCTTACCCTGCTCGTTGAACTGCGCGCGGGTGATCTCCCTGTCGTGTTCCTGCTTGACCAGCTCCTCGATGTTCACGACGTGAACGTCCATGTCGTCCCTGATCAACGCACACGCCTGCGCGATGTTGATGGCGGTGTCCTGCTTATCCCCGGTGAGCACCCACACCGCGATCCCCCCGCGCATCATCTGCTCGATCGTGCCCGGTACCCCGTCCTGGAGCTTATCCTCGATGGCGGTGGCGCCGACCAGGAAGAGGTCCTTCTCGATGATCTCCGCCGCCGCCTGGAGTTTCTCGTCGCGCTTCTCGAGGCTCTGCGCCGCCTCGGTGTACGTCACGTTCCACGCGTCGTACTCCGCCTGAGACACCTCCCTGACGGACAAACACAGCGTGCGCAGGCCGCACTTGGCGTAGTCGTCCATGTGCTGCTGGGTCACGTCGGTGTACTTTTGGTTCCCGTGCGAGAGCCTGTCGTATATGACAGAGTCGGCACCCTTGCAGTAGAGCATGATCTTGTCCTCGGGGGTACGAACGATGACGCTCATGCGCTTACGCGTGGAGTTGAACTCGAGCACGTTGAGCAGCTCGTACTGCACCGTGCTGATATCGCCGCCGCCCGGAAACGAGGGTTCCTCGAGTTCCATGCCGCTGGTGGTGCGCCCCTTGAAAAAGAACCCGAATCGTTTCGCCGCGACGACAAACGCGCTCTCGTCGGGGGACTCAGCCTGGTAGCAGATGGTCTCCCGGGTGGCCTCTCCTTCCGGTATGACGGTGTGGCACACTCCGAGGACGCGGAAGAAGTCCCGGACGTGCTCGGCGTCCGGCAGGGACCGCCACTTGTCGTCCTCGAGCCTGACGTCCTTGAAGTTGAAACCCGGCTCAATCGGCTTGGTGGGCTTGGAGAGGATGGGTCGGCCCTGCCTCTTGGCGATGGACCGCTCGATCTCCGTCACGCCCTCGCCGTAGCTCACACCCGCGATGGAGCACTTGAAGTACTCCATGCTGTTGCAGGTCAGGGTCCCGGTCTTATCGGAGAGCACCGTGTGGACCATGCCGAGCTCCTCGTTGAGGTTGCTGGTTCGCGCGCGAAACGGCGTGTCCGTCTCCTCGTGGTACATCTGCCTGTCGCTGTTCAGAAACACCATCGCCTGGCACACCTTGACGAACTCGAGGGAGACGTACAGGGAGATGGGGATGAGGTAGCCGTACAGGACGTACGAGGTGAGAAACGCGACGACGCCAACCTTGGGGGCGTTTTTGGGGTCAAACACCATATTCGTGTCGCTGGTGTCCATGTACCAGTGCTTGGGGGACACATTCTTGATCCACGTGCCGCAGATGATGCCCGTGACGGTTCCCATCACGCACAGCAAGCCGAGCATGGAGAGGACGATCTTGTCCATCCCTTTCTCGATGGTGGACCGTTTCGACGGAGCCGCGCTGCTGTTCATCATAATTTTGGAGTCGTGCCCGGTGTAGATGGCCAGGCCGATGACCCACTCCGTGTTCCTCAGCGAGCTACCTCGGAGGAGGATGTTGGACGGCACGAGCGAGATCTTCTCGCTCCCACTCCGTGTCTCCCCCGCGGCGGCCAGGTCCCGGCTGCTCCCGTGACTCGACACCTCCCGGGCGGCGGCCGGCACGTCGAGGTTACCGGTGAACGTGTACAGGGAGTTGTTCGGGTGTTCGCACTCCACGTACGTATCCTGCCCGTCCCCGCACAGTGCCGCCATATTATCCGGCCCGGTCCCCACGCCGTGCATGCCCTCGACGCCCCTCTTGATCTTCAGGTTTGTCTCGCCGTCCAAGTTTTTAGTCTCCACGTAGCACACGCCGTCGTCCAGACTGGACGCGAGGAGCACAATGTCGCACGGGAACGCCTGGTCCCGCACCACCCGCACCAAATCCCCCGTCCTAATCTCCCTCCACTCGCACTGCACCAAGGAGGTGCCGTTGAACCGTTCCGTCAGGCTGGTGTTCTGCTCGTGATCCTGCTTGTGCCTGGCGTAGTCCTCCACAGCCTCCTTCGCCATGGACAGACCGACGACGAGCACGAGCGGCGACCAGATGGTGTACGGCTGGATCGGGGAGATGATCGGGAAGAGCGAGATGATGGCGACGGAGAGGAAGTACAGGTTCGCGATCCTCCGGAACTGCTCGTACAGGCCCTTTGGGAAGAACGTGATGGGCGAGTACTTGCCGGTGGAGATGGCGTTGCCCTTGAACCGGAACAGGTGGTTGGGACCTTGAGGGCTGACATCCGCGGTGACGTACACCACCCGCGACGCCGAGGTATTGGCTCCTTTGCCGAAGCGGAACGAGTCCATGCGGGACGGCATCTCGTCGTCGTCCTTCCGTCCCACCAGGTCCTCCGCCGCGTTATTCCTATTCGACTTCGCCGGTGCGACCCTTCGGCGCAGGTACCCTGCCGCCGCCGCCCAACCGGCCGCGAGCGGTCCGGACTTTCGAGTCGCGGAGCCCTCGATCGGTGCGATGGAGCGAGAACGACCGCGTCGTTCACGCCAACGATATGCCACCCCAGGGCAGCGCCGACCCAAGTGCCGATCTCAGCTGAGTAATCTCTCGTTATGTCAGGGAATCTGCTCGCCTGCCAGCGTTCGACCTTTGTCACATTAACTCAAGAACGGGGGTCAAAAACTCCACGTATAAATTGAGACCGTCGAATTTGGCTGCCGAGTTGCCCATTTGAACTTGCCGAGTCAGGCACAAACATTTCATTACCCGACCCGCCATGTTCGCCGGCGATGTGGAGGCCCTGGTGGCCGACCCGAACGGTCTCAGCGAGTATGAGATCGAGCGCGTGGAGCGTATTCGCCGTAACCGCGAGATCATGAAGCGCCTCGGCCTCGGCGACCACGACATCGTCTCCGCGGCGAGACAACGATGCGGCGTGAAGGACGGCAAGGAGAACGCATCGGGGACGACCGAGAACAAGAAGCGCAAGGCTCCGGCGCCGAAGAAGAAACCGGATATTCCCGCAGAGGAGCGCGCGACGCGTCGCTCGCGTCGCATCGCCACCCAGGACGCCGAGAATCAGGGCCTCGGCGACGACCACGAGGAGACCGAGAGGTACATCGTGGGCAGGGGAGAGTACGCGGTGGAGGTTGACGGCGAGCACGAGGCGGAGGCTGAGGCGTACCGGCTTCGAAACGCGGGGATCCAGGAGCGGGTCAGCGTGGTGGGCACCGCGAGCTACCAGCACACGCTGATGAGGGTGAGGACCATGTCGGAGCCCGCGCTGGGTAACAGGGTCAAGGCTATCGAGCGCGCCAAGGGAAAACACGCGGTTGTCAAGATGAAACTCTTCGCCAGGGTTCTGTTCCTGGAGGGACACGAGGAGCTCTCCACGACGGCGACGGAGAGTCTCGAGAGGCTCGTCGCCGAGCTCGGTGACCCAGACGCGGAGGGCGAGGAAAGGGACGCGGAGTAGGAGACATAGACGAAAGGAACTGTCAGATAACGCGTCAGAGAAATACTAAACAATTAAAATAGCACAGCGGTACAGCAGTTTCCCCTTACTCCTCCTTCAGGGGGTTCCCCTCGGCGTCGACGCAGGCCCAGCCGGCGCTCTTCACGTCGGGGACGGCCGTGGGGTTACCCACGATCGCGAGCGCCGGGGTCTTGCCCACGAGGTACTTCTCGGCGCACGCCCGCATCTGTTCCGGGGTGGTGTCGAGAAGGCCGTCGCGGAAGATTTGTCGGCTCTCGTCGTCCATCAGGTTGGTGAACAGCGACGCGCCGCGGGACTGGGGCGCGAGCGGGGCGTCGATCGCCTTGAACGCCTTGAGCCACGCCTCCTCCAGGATCTCCTGGGTCAGGTTACCCTCGGTCGCCGCCCACTCCGCAGCCTTCTGGAAAGTTTCCACGGTGGCGGTGGTGTTGGGGTCGCGGTAAGAAGAAAACGCAAAGACGCCCTCCACGGGAGCCGCGGATGCTCCACCCCCGTACGCGCCGCCCTTCTCCCTGATCTCCCTGTGGAGGAAAGAAGTGGACATGGCCTGGCCGAGCAGGAAGAGCGGCGCGGAGTCCGGGTGGGAGTAAGGCACGGTGGTGTAGGACGCGGCGCAGTAGTTGGTCTGCGTGGGCGTCGACACAAACGTCTTGGAGGGTGACACGTCAAAGGACGCGAGCGACTGGGAGAGCGTGAGCTCGTCAGCCGCGGCGTCGGTACCCTTCATCGGGAGGGCATCGATGAACTGTTCCATCTGCGTCACCGCGGGATCGCACGCCTCGGGCTTGGCGCTGACCCTGCACCGCATCACCCGGTTTCTCGCCAGCGCGAAGGATGCGATTTCGGCGAGGGCGTCGGATACCTCCTTGACGCCAGCCTCCTTCTCCCTCGCCAGCCTCTGGAGCAGCGCGACGTGGGGCAGGCCCGCGGTGCGGTAGTCGAGCGCGGCGACCGGGTCGATGGACGCGTTCGCGAGGCCCTTGGCGTAGGAGAGACCGTTCTGGGAGACGCCCGCGCCGGCGGAGGCGGCGCGGCGGGAGAGGAGGAGGCCGAGCCTGGCGTCCTCGCCCGTCCACTTGGCGCCCGTCGCGACGTCCGCCATGAGCTGGAACATGGCCGGGACGTTGCGGTCGAGGGCGCTGCCGCTGAGGGAGACGTACACGCGGGGCGGGACGGACGCGTCGAGGGACTGCTGCACGTCGACGCCGGCGCCGATGCCCCCCGTCTTCAGCTTCTCCTCCTGCGCAAACGACTTGTAGTCCATCTTCTTCGTGCCGAGCTCGGTGATGTAGTCGGCGAAGAGGTCGAGGTACGGGACGAGCCTGTCGGGCATGTCGGAGACGTCGAGGAGCAGGTTGGCGAACGTGATGCCGTTCGTGGGCTGCGCGTCAATCTGAAGGTCGAACCCGCCGGAGGTCTTGGTCAGCTTCGAGTTCCAGCGCTTGATCTCCCTCGGAACCGCCTCGCTCACCTTGAGCGTGGGGAGGATGTCGGCGTTCTGGTCGCCGTCCTGGCTCGCGCGCAACGCCACCGCCTCCTTGACGATCTCATCCTTCTGCTGGTCAGTCAGGGACTTTTCAATCTCGGCAACCTTCTTCTTCTCCGCCTCCTCGAGCTTGGCGTCGTAGTCCTTGTCGGCGACGCCCACGACGGTGACCTTGTGCGAGTTATCGAGGAACCTGCGCTGGATGAGCTTCTGCCAGTACTTGGAATCGGCGTCGATCGCAGCCTGGAGCTGGGCGGCGAGTACCGGGATCTTGAGGGGCTTCATGCCGTCGCCGCCGTGCACCCACGTGCCCATCGAGCCAAACGCGACGCCGAGGCCAAAGTTGGTGCTCACCTTCGCCGCGCCGAGCTCAACCTGGTGCATGACCGCGTCGACGCGCTCCGCCGGGAAGCCCTCCTTCGCGATCCTCTCCAGGGTGGCCTGGATCTTGGACTCCACGTCCGGCACGTCCGCCTCGGCGACACCCTTGAGGCCCACCGCGAAGGACGTCTCCCGCCGGGACGAGGAGTACCCGGTGCCGGGGGCGAAACCCGAGCCGAGCCCAGACTCGAGCAGCGTCTCGTGGAAGTACGCCTGCGGTCCGTTGAGGAGCAAGTCGGACGCGACGGTGAGGGCGAAGTTCTCGAGCTCCGCCTCCTTCTCCTTGATCTGGTTGACCATGAGGTACGCGACGGAGACCACGCTTTGTTTGTTTTGGTCGGGAACCACGGGATCCGCGGGGACTGAAACCTCAACCTTCACGGGCGCGGTCAGCCTGCGTTCGTCAGCGACGTCGAGCGCGCTGACGTCGATGCGGTCGAACTTGGCGAGCGCGAGTTCCTGGGACTTGGCCAGGGTTTGTTCCAGCGGGAGGTCTCCGTAGGTGAACACCCTGGCGTTGGACGGGTGGTAGTGGGTGGCGTGGAAACGCTTGAGATCGTCGTGGGTGAGGGTCGGGATGTTGACCGGGTCGCCGCCGCTGTTGTGGTGGTAGGTGCTCGTGGGGAACAGGGTGGCGCCGAGCGCGCGGTTGAACCTCGCCGCCTGGCTGCCCATGGCACCCTTCATCTCGTTGAACACGACACCCTTGAGCTCCAACGGCGAGCTCTTATCTTCCATGTCCTTGAACTCGAGCCTGTGTCCTTCCTGGAGGAAGTCTTCCCTGGAGAGCTTGGGGAAGAAGGCGGCGTCGAGGTAGACGCCGAGGAGGTTGTAGTAGTCCGTCTCGTTCATGGTGGAGAACGGGTAGCAGGTGAAGTCCGCGGCGGTCATGGCGTTCATGAACGTGCTCAGCGACCGGCGGAGCATGTTGAAGAACGGATCTCGGATGGGGTACCGATCGCTGCCGCACAGGGCGGTGTGTTCCAGGATGTGCGCGATGCCGGTGTCGTCCGTGGGGGTGGTGCGGAAGGCGACGTTGAAGACGTTGTTGGGATCGTCGGCGCCGCAGTGCATCCACCGCGCGCCGGTCTTGAGGTGCACGAGCTCGACGCACGCGACGTTGTACTCCGGGACCTCGTTCACCGTGAGCACCTCGAAGGCGCCGTCCGCGAGCTTGGCGCCGGGCTTGAGCGCGGCGATGGCGGCGACGGCGGGAGCCATCGCGGTGTCGGGCGCGGGCGCGGCCTCGACGGCGCGAGCCTGCTGGTTCCCGAGGTTGCCCATCTGCGCGGTGGTCACCCCCGCGATGCCCCCGATGAGGATGGGCCTGCGACCGATGCCGTTACCCCGGTTCGCGGACGCGAGCGCGCGGACGGTGTTGCCCCGCTGGAATCGAGGGGTGATGCGGGAGGCGAGCGTCGATGCGGCGGCGCAGACGAGTGTCCTCGAGGCGATCATCGTGTCGTGTGCCGCGAGTTGTGGCGTGCAGAGGCGGTGACGAGGTGTATAGTTCCAAGATCGATCGAGAGACGTGGCGTCGTTTGGCGGGCACGCGCGAAGCAGGACGGATGGCGCGCGGCGCGCATCCCCCTGCCACTCTGAAAAAGTGCTTTTCGCCGAGAGCCCCGCTCGTCAGGGCACTGTGGCTGGCGCGGCTAACGATGCTGACTGCTCACACGGTGACTGCTCACACGGCGAGGGAGACGACGATGCTGCGACGGCTGTGCAGCAGGGCCAACCTGAGCCGCGCGCGATGGTGCCCGACGACGGCACCCGCCTCGGCCGGACGCGCTCGGGACGCGATTGCCCATTCCGTCGACGCGCTCGAAATTCACCGCCGAGGAGGGGCGACGCGCGTCGCCGCCGTCTCCGGTCGGGCGCCTCTCGTCGCGGCCGGCACCGGCGGACGCGACCTCGTGAATCCAACGAATGTCGTCCCGCGCGCGCTGATGTTCGCGAGGACCCTCTCCGGCTGGACTCCCGCCGGTTCCAGGGGAGGGAGGCCGTCGACCGCCGCCGCCGCCGCGGCGGGGGAATCCCCCGCCGAGGTTGACGTCCGCGAGGTGCTCAAGGGCCTTCCGTCCATCTGCCCGGGGTGCGGCGTGGGTTTACAGTGCGAGGACAAGAACGGGCCCGGGTTCTTCGTCGTGCCCAAGCGCCTGCTCGAACCCGAACGCGACGCGTCCAACGAGGCATTCGTGGAAGATCCCAGAGCCGCGGCGGCTGCCGACGACATGCTCAACTTCGACGAGGACGACATGGACGAGGACGACGACGACGCCGAGGGGGGGATAGAGTCGTTCGCCGTGGAGGGACTGAGCGAAGACGAGCTGGCGGGTCTGGACGAGGACGACGACGACCTCGACGGTTTAGACCTGTCCAACTTTGATGGGCAGGACGGGGACGCGGAAGACGTCGACGAGGACGCGGCGCTGGCGGCGTTGGACGCCTTGTTCGCTGAGGACGATGATACCGGGGATACCGGCGCGGCGGACGGGGACGACTGGGATTCCATCGCGGCGAGGAAACGTGAGGAGAGGGAGTCACGCAGGAATGACTCCCCCGACACCGTCGTGTGCGCTCGGTGCTACTCGCTGAGAAACTACGGCAAGGTTAAGAACGAGGCTGCGGAGATTTTGATGCCGTCGTTTGACTTTGGCCGCGTCGTGGGCGACAGGCTGTCCAAGGTGGGTCCCGGGGGCGCGGTGGTGTTACTCCTCGTGGACCTCATCGACTTCGACGGATCGTTCCCGGTGGACGCCGTGGACGTTATATCGCCGTACGTGGCGAACGAGTCGGTGGACGTGTTGCTCGTCGGGACCAAAGTGGACTTGCTCCCGACGCAGTGCACCCGCGCCCGGGTGACCAGCTTCGTGCGGAGGCGCGCCAAGGACCTGGGCTTGAAGCGCGCGAGCGGCGTGCACCTGGTGTCGGCGCACAGCGGCATGGGAGTCAACATCCTCTCCGAGCAGCTCGAGACGCTCCTCGACGAGGGCCGGGAGGTTTGGGTCGTGGGGGCGCAAAACGCGGGCAAGTCGAGTCTCATCAACCGGCTCTCCAAAAAGTACGGCGGGCCCGGGCCGGAGGACGGCGGGCCCCTCGCGTCGCACCTCCCGGGCACCACCCTGGGCGTGGTCAAGCTCCCCGGTTTACTTCCCAACGGGTCCGACGTCTACGACACCCCGGGGCTGCTCCAGCCCTTCCAGGTGTCCGGCCGGCTCACAAACGAGGAAGCCCGCGCGGTTCTCCCGCGCAAGCGTTTGGCTCCCAGGACCTACCGAGCCGAGATTGGAAGCTCCATCCACATCGGCGGGCTGGCGCGCATCGACGTCGTGGACAGCCCCCAGCGCACGCTGTACCTCACCGTTTGGGCGTCGCACGACGTTCCCACGCACTACATGGTGAGGGGCGAAGGTGGCAAGGCTGACGACTTTTACGAGAAGCACGCGGGGGGCAAGTTGAGCCCGCCCGTCGGCGAACACCGCGCGGCGCAGCTGGGCGAGTGGGGGTGCAGGACGGTCAGCGTGTACGGCGAGTCGTGGCAACGGAGCGACAGGGACATCAGCATCGGCGGGTTGGGGTGGGTGGGCGTGGGGTGCAACGGTAACGCGTCGTTCAGGGTGTGGACGCACGAGGGGGTTCAGGTTGAGACGCGGGAGTCGCTGGTGCCGGACATGGGCCGTGACCTGCTGAGGCCGGGGTTCAGCGACGAGCAGCAGCCCGGGGGTGGCGGAGATAGGGTGCGTCCGAGCAAGAAGATCATGAGGAAAGGGGGCTACCGCGCGCCGAAGAAGAAGGACAGGGGGTTCAAGTTGTAACACGCAAGTCTGACTATGATAATTATTTTGGCTAATGATGCTATCCTCTCCAGGCCTCTTCACCCACGAGATCATCTTGGAGCATCTCGACCGCCTTCAGGAGCTCCAAGGGGGCCGCCGCGATGGTCTCTCGCGCCTTCTCCGCCCCCCGCGCGAACTCCATCTCCTGCCTCGCCGCCGCCACGTCCTCTGGGTCGCACAGCAGCAGCCCCGGGCATGAACTCAGCGCCCTGCCACCGAGCTCGGGTGCGACCCGCTTCAACTCCACCACCCTCCTGACCACCTCGTTCGCCTCCCACAGGAGCAGCGTCGGCTCCTTGGTGAGCACCCTCGGCACGTCCAGCCCGCTCGTCTCCGTGTCGAACACCCTCGCCAGCGACCGCACTCTGCTCTCCAGCAGCGGTGCGTTGCGATAAGGGGAGTCGCGTGCCGACGACGTCAGGGCACGCCTGCACTCGGGGATGGAGCCGAAGAGGTGCCAGAAATGGACGACAGCCTTGTCATCCTGCGGCACACCCTCGATGCCGTCCCCGGAGCTGTGCCGGGACACGTCTCGCCCTCTCCTCCGCGGCGCGGTGGGCACCCAGCGAGGACACGCGACCGCCCGCGCGCTCATCGAACTGTGCCGAGAAAAACCAAACTGTGCGTGCGGTCCACAGCCTCTTTTGAAGCGCGGGACAAGATAAAGAGGCGACGCGCGGGGTGGCCGACACACGCCAGCGCGCGAGTGGGGCGTTTTCGCACCCGATAAATCCCGCGTCTCTCGTGTACGACCTCACGTGAGATGTCCGCGCTCATCGCCGCGGCCGCGCGTCGCTCCTCCGGGGCGGTCGCTCGCGCGCTCGCCACGTCCCCGCGATCGGCCTCGGCAACCCACGCGAGTTGCCGCGAGCTGGGGTGGACGAGGCACTCGTCCTCCTCCGCGGCGTCGTCGTCCGCGGCGCAGTCGGAGGCTATGTCGGCGTTCAAGGAGAAGCTCGCGGAGGGTCCCGACTTTGGCGACTTCGTCCGGGGCGACGAGCTCCCGGGCACCGCGTACTCGCTCGCCGCGCCCAAGAACCTGCGAGACAAATCCGTGCGCAAACCACCGTGGATGAAGCGAACGATCCCGGGCGGTGACCGGTACACCGAGATCAAGGCCAAGCTGCGGGAGCTCAAGCTGAGCACGGTGTGCGAGGAGGCGAAGTGCCCGAACCTGGGCGAGTGCTGGGGCGGCGGCGACGGTCACACCGCCACGGCTACGATCATGATCATGGGAGACACGTGCACCCGCGCGTGCCGCTTCTGCGCGGTGAAGACGTCCAAGGCGCCGCCCCCGCTGGACCCGGAGGAACCCGCGAACGTCGCCAAGGCCATCGCCGCGTGGGGCCTGGACTACGTGGTGTTAACCAGCGTGGACAGGGACGAGCTCGACGACCAGGGCGCGGGTCACTTCGCCGAGACCATTCGTCGGCTGAAAGAGTCGGCGCCCGCTCTGCTCGTCGAGGCGCTCACGCCGGACTTCAGGGGCGAGACCGGCCTGGTGCGGGAGGTGGCGGAGTCGGGACTGGACGTCTTCGCGCACAACGTGGAGACGGTGCCTGAGCTGCAGGCGGAGGTTAGGGACCGACGCGCGAACTGGGACCAGAGCATCCAGGTGCTGCGCGACGCCAAAACCGCCGTCCCGTCGCTGATCACGAAGACATCCATCATGCTGGGCCTCGGCGAGACCAGGCCGCAGGTTGTGAACGCGCTCAAGCTGCTGCGCGAGGCTGGCGTGGACGTGGTGACCTTCGGGCAGTACATGCGACCGACCAAGAGGCACCTCGCGGTTGCGGAGTACCTCACCCCCGAGGCTTTCGAGGCGTATAAAAATATCGCGGAGGATATGGGCTTTTTGTACGTGGCGTCGGGGCCCATGGTTCGGTCCAGCTACAGGGCGGGCGAGTACTTCCTGGAGAACGTGCTCAAGCGACGGAAGGCGGAGGCGGCCAAGGCGACGGCGTGATCGATCCCGGAGAGGAGCGGGTAATATTTTTTTAAATGCATTGAAATGCAAAAACAGATACACTTTTACTCACGGGGAGTCCACCGCGACCCACGCGACGCGCTTCCCGGTCGGGGAGATCCGACCCACCCTCGACTTCGCCCTCTTCAGCCGCTCCTCGTCCGAGTGTTTCTTCACCGCCGGCGTGACGAGCGCGAAGTTCGGCCTGCGTTTCATCCTCCACATCTGCCGCGTGAGCTCGTCGTCCGAGTCGGCGCCCGGCGTGTCCAGGAACGCGGCGGCAATCTTGGACTCCACGATCTTCGGAGCCACGATGTCCCAGTTCAGGCCACCGCGGTGAGTGGCGCTCATGGGCGAGCTCCCGGCGCTGTCCGCCTCGAGCGACCCGGCTGAATCCACCGCCGCCTTGAGCCGCTTTGTCAGGTGGCCGATCCTACTCTCCTTGTCCTTGAGGGTCATGCGCAGGTACCGGAGCTCCTTCGCCTGGAACCCGACCGTACGATCGAGGTCCGCCATGGCTGATGCCATCGGGGACTCGCCGTTCGAAGCCTGGTCGTTTTCCGGCGACGCGTTGGCGGAGTCCAGGTTCGCCGTTCCCTTCGCCGGGGTGGCGCCGGGCGTGAAAGCGACGTGCTTCCCTTCGCGCTTCTTGCCCGGGGTGAGCAGGTCCTTGACCCGCGCCACCGCAGCCTTGGTGCGCAGGCTCACGTCTATCGCCAGGTCGATGGGGGAGGCTGGTTGCGGCGGTTGGGCCGTCACGTCCGGCCCGAACGGGCTCCGCCGTCTCCGCCTCTTGCGCTCCTCGAGCTCCTTCCTGGCATCGTCGCGTTCCGTGACCAGCCGCTCGAGCTCCTCCGCGATGGGGACGGCGAGCTCGTGCCCGGAGTTCTCCAGCGCCAGCAGCAGCTCGCGGAGCCGTTCCATCCGCCGGGCGTCCGCGTCCTTGCGTCGAAGCCGGCGCCACCGCCGCGAGAGCAGATCCTTCAGCGCGGAGAGGATGAAGGGCGCCGCGATGGACACGGCGGTGTGGCCAAAGTTGGCGAACTTACCCCCGCCCCCCGCGCGGTCGTCGGTGATGCATCGACCGTATCGCCCCTCGTGCTTGCGTCGGATCGTCGAGCCCCCCGTGGAGGAGGACGTCGAGGTCTCGTCCTCCGTCGCGAGCACCTCGACCGATCTTCGCGTCACGGTCATCTCCTCCGTCTCCGTCGCGGTCCCGTCTGCCGAGGGAACGGGGGGTGCGGCGTTCGCGATGGCCTCCATGATGGAGGGCCCGGGAGACACCGCGATCGCCTTGCCGAACATCGCGGGAGTCGCCTGCACCGCCTCACGCCCGCGCGCCTTCCTCGCGGCGCGACTCTCGGGGGGTCTCTGGCGATGCGTCTCCGAGCGGGTGTAGGTGACGTACGACGAGAGGACGCCGCCCGCGCCGAGGCCGAAGAACTTACCCGCGGACGAGCCCGCGAACCAGGACGTCATCCGGGAAGAGACGCGCGCGACTCCGAGGCCCGAACCTCCCCGCGTCGCGTCGTTTGTTCGACCCGCGCGGTTACGATGCGACAGCTGTGTTTGTTTCGAAAAATTCGCAACGGTCGCCAATCATTTCTTTCGTCGCGCACCACATGCAAACAGTTTCACATCAGGGACAATTACGTTTTATTGGCATTTCCGTAACTTCAGCACAAGATAGCAGTTATGTCGGTGATTGAGATTTACATTAGTGCTACCTTCTAATGTAACTCTAGAAAGCGACACGAAATCGAAGTTTGAAAGCGACGGCACCGATCAAATCTTTGTCCCAGATCTTTCACCGATAACACCCCAAATCTTAGCGTCTAGCACTACCTCGTACAAAACGCTCCTCGGAACTTCCGGGGGCGCATTGCACCGCCGCCCCGCAGCCGTGTTCGACAAACTCGACATGGTAAGTACCCCGGGCAGTCGCCATGGTTCCGGCAGGCTCCGGAAAAAATACAGCTCCGACGCCGAGGAAGATTCCGAGGCCCAACGCAGAGTTCGGCGTCGACTTGTGATGGAGTTATCCGAGACTGAGTCTGAGGACATTATACAAGTCGAATCTGAGGACGACGTGGAGCCGCCCCCAAGCACGCCGCCGTCGCTGCTCACGCCCGATACCGATCGCTCGAAACGTTACCGTGAGCGGTATGGAAGCGTCGCGGAGGGCATGCCCATCGAGGACGAACCCATCGAGGGCATGCAGCTGTACAGTGTCCCGAGAACCCCGGGTAGGAGGCGCAAATTTGTCCGGGACGAGAGCGTGGAAGGCTCGAACGCGGTTACCGCGACCTCTGCTCGCGATGACCCCGAGAGTGACACCGACGACGAGGGAAGCGATGAGAGCTCGGAGCGAGACGATGAGACGGAGAACGACGCGCTCGTCGGTTTCGACTCGCCAGTCGCCCGAGTCGCCCAGGCCGCGCGCGTCGAGGCAGAGGAGGAGGAGGAAGAGGAGGAGGAGCCGGGGCTGATTTTGACTACGCCGCAGCAGCTCGCAGAGGCGAGGCCGAACGCCGCGCCGAGGAGTCCCATCTTTCTCAACACTGTATTTTTTCAGAAAGACTTTGTCAAAGCTCACGGGGCCAATTGGGATGGGGATCTGAGGCAGTGGGTTTGGGGGGAGTGGGATACGAGTCTGAGGAGGTGGTGCGGGCGCCCCGATCCTCTTCCAGACGCTCTCAGGCGGTTCGTGCCACCTCTCGAGTTCCAGAAGAAGATCTACCTTGACAATGATTTCCCAGATAACGCCTTTGTCAAAAGTCACGGCGCCAAGTTTGATGGGAGGAGGAGCAAGTGGTGGGTGTATGATCCAGTCCCTCGTGAACTCCAGCGGTTCATCAGAGGAGGGACCGCTAACGTAACATTTTGGTGATTGAGTTTCACATTAGTGCTAGATTTCTACAAGTATTTCACGCGTGCTTTGGATTTCTCATCGCGAGCGAGGGGGGGATACTGTAGGCGCAGGTGAAGAGCGCGAGACGAGATGAACGGCTTCCCGATTTGGAACAGAGCATGAGCAGCCAGTTTCAAACAGATATATCATACGACAAACAATGACCCAATGACCCAACGTCCACACCTTACCACCTCTTGAACCCTCCCCCTCGGCCGCCTCCTCTGCCGCCGCCTCTGCCGCCTCCGCGTCCACCGCCGCCTCTCCAGGGTTTCTTCTGGTACCCCCCCCCGCCGCCGCCTTGTTGGGCCAATTGTTTCAGCGCGTCGGAAACGTTCTGGTCGGCGTCGGTTAAGATCTGCACCAGCTCCTTGGCGTACCGCCCGTCCTGCCTGGTGAACAGCGTGTGCGCGACTCCGGACGCGCCGGCTCGCCCGGTTCTCCCAATCCTGTGAATGTAGTCGTCACACGCGTCTCGTGGGAAGTCGTAGTTGATCACGGCCGCCACGTCGGTGACGTCGATCCCCCTCGCGGCGACGTCGGTGCACACCACCATGGTGGTGGTGCCTCGTCTGAACGCGGCAATCACGGCTTCCCTCTCGCGTTGCCCGCGGTCGCCAGACACGGTGTCCGCCGCGTACCCTTCGTCCCACAGGTGCTGCCCGATCCCGTTCACGTCCTTCTTGGTGTTGCAGAAAATCATCACGCGCTTGTTGTGCATCGGACCTCCCTCCTTGTACTCCTCCATCAGTCGTAACAGCTCGGGCCACTTGTCTCTGCCTTCAATAACCTTGACGTTCTGCGTCACCGCTTTGTTCGCAGTGAGCTTGTCCCCGCCGTTGCCCACGGTGATCTTGACTCTGTCGGGTTTGAGTAAATTAGACGCGATTCTCTGAACGCTCTTCGGCCACGTCGCGGTGAATAATAAAGTCTGCCTCTCACTCGCGGCACCCATGCATTGCACGATCTGCATGATATCTTTTTCAAAGCCCATGTCCAGCATCCGGTCGGCTTCGTCCAGGATAAGAATCCGGCACTGGTTCAAGTTCGTGATGGGGTTACCGCCCTTGTTGTGCATGTCTAGCATGTCAAGCATGCGCCCGGGCGTGGCGATGATGATCTCACAGCCCCGCTGGAGCTGGCTCGCCTGGCCCCATTTAGGCGCTCCGCCGTAGACGGCGACGGAGCGGCACCCCAGCGGCTGCCCAAACTTCTGCGCCTCTTGGTTGATCTGCAACGCGAGCTCTCTGGTGGGGGACATGCACAAGGCCAAAGGGCTTCCCTTCGACGCGTGCTTGTGCTCCGCGGCGATGGTCAGCGCGGGCAACAGGTACCCCAGCGTCTTTCCCGATCCCGTCTTGGCAATCGCGAGGACGTCGGTGCCGGTCATGGACACGGGCCACGCCGCGCCTTGTACCGCCGAGGGGCTGGGGAACCCTTGCTTATTCAGCAGGGTGATTAAGGTTTTGGGGAAAGGCGCGGCGTTGAAATCAAGGCACACTTTCGTCTCGACGGCGCTGTCGTGAATCTTGACTTCGTTGTCCACGAGCCATTTGGATTGTGCGTCAGATGCGGATCCATCACCGGAGTCGTCGGCGGCGGACGAACCACCCGATTTCTTCTTCGCTTCCTTTGCGTTCTCCTTCAGCTTGGCGAGCGCGGCCAGATTGTCCACCGAGAAGTTCTTCGTCGGCGTCGAGGGGCGGTCGGGAACGTCCCCGGAGTCGGAGTTTGTCGGTGTCGATTGCAAGGCGGCCGCCGCCTTTTTCGCAGCCTTGGCTGCTTTCCGCGCCTTCTTCGCCGCTTTCGCGTCATCATCGGACACGCCATCCAGCGCGCGCTTCTTGTCCTTCTTGAGCTTCATGGGTTTCGTGTCGAATTCGGTCGCCATGGTGAGGTGGGTGGTGTGGCGAGGTGTGGCGAGGAATGGTCGCGAGAAAACAACAATCGTGCGTTTCGAGCTGAGCCTCAGGAGCCTCAGGAGCTGTGAGCCTCAGATTTCGAGGACGACAAAATACAAAATATTGTGACTGATAACCATAGAGCTACACTATCCGTTTTGGCCTGACGATGGGAAGACGGAAAAAACGCACTTCAATAAACCCTCAAAACAGCTAGTGCTACGGCGGCACCCTCGTCACACGTACTTCGGTGGGGAATGATCTGCGCGGCTCAGAAGGAACCCGCGGTCAACAACTCAACGGCGACCGCGATGGTCGCCACCTGCATGCCCACGAGCGTGGTCCAGACGTACTTGCCCCACTTGGAGCCGTACCTGTTCGCCGGGTCGCCAGTGGCGTACCCTTTCGCCCATTCCATCCTCGACTTGATGTAGCCGACGCCGAAGATCCACGTCGAGAGAGGGTACCTGATGCCGCCGATGAGGGAGCACGCGAGGACGGTGGAGAAGGTCTCCAGGGCCTGCTGGTGGCCGCGCTGTATGCAGTTGAACGTGACGCTCTTCTTGTCCTTGCCCGTGGCGTACATGGTTGGGAGGTCAATCTTGTACTCCTTCCGAGCGGCGCCAACCTTGAAGGAGAGAGTCACGAGCATGAAAGATGCACCGATGACGTTGACCAGGATGACGAAGCCGTAGGCCTTGGGGATGGAGGGAGCCATCTCAGATCCGCCCCAGAAGCGTGAGTGGAACTCGGGGATGAACTCCGCGGTCTTCTGGCAGAAATACGTCTCCGCCTGTGTAGGGTAAATTAATCGTAAGTCGGCAATCGGTCAAGGGTCGCGCGCGAGGAGCGATGCGATGGTCGGACGGGGCGTACCATGAGGACTCCCGCGGTCTGGGCCATGAGCTTGGCGACACCTACTAAGAATCCCATAACAGTGTTGGATCTCTGTTCTCGGTGGGTGTATCGGCAGTGCTGTGACAATGCCGGGCCGGTGCCGTCATCAATTCGCGAAAAGCGCGAATGGACCACACAAATCGAGCTCGAAGGACCAGCGAATTAGACATGCCATCACAGAGCAAATAGTATCTGGACCTGCGATTCTCTATTTGCCTATTTCCCGAGAAGATCCGGCACGTTTTTGGGCGCCACGTAGTCAGGCCGTTGGTGCAATCTCGTTTGAGCGATACGACACTTTTCGCAGCTCCGTCGGCAACCGATGGGGAGGGGCGCGGAGGCGGGCAAGGCGGACGACTCGGTCGACACCGACGCCAGCACCGCGCCCAAGATGAGTGGGGAGACGGGCGACGCGCCGTCGGCGTCGGAAACGACCGAGTCGCACGGGGGAAGGCCGCCCTCGGGCGCGGGCGCTTCCACCTCGTTCGAAAATGGCCAGAAAGGAGTCCACAGACCGGGGCTGGTGAGGCGCCTGGCGAGGTCCATTCCCATGGTCGGCGACTTATTCCTACCCTCGGACGGTAGGTTCGGCGATGGCGCGTTCGATATGAGGATACGCCCCGCGCGAGGGCGCACGTCCCCCTCCACGGACGAAGGCACGGAGAAGGGCACATTTCGGGAGCGGGTCAGCTCGTTCAGCAGTTTGCTGAACGTCCAGAAGGTGTCGCAGAAGGTGAGCGACACGTTGGAGCAGCAGATTGGGAGGTTCGGCCCCGCGGGGATCGAGATTTACAGGTTCGCGTGGCAGAGGTTCAACCGGCGCGTCGCGTTTCACATCGCATTCTACTCGGTCCTCGGCAGCGTCTTGTTCGTGCTGTGGGCGCTGGCCGCGTGGCAGCTGTGGCTCGTCATGGGACTGTGGGCGTTCCGAAGGTTCATCCTGATGCTCGGGGTCGTGGTGTTACTCGCCATGCTCCCGCCGAGCTTCCCCAACGCGGCGGCGCACGGCCTGAGCCTCGCGCTCGTCGCCGCGGAGCTCTGTTTGCTGGGCGTGAACCTCGTTTTGTTCGGGCTGGTGCACCTCGCGGTGCTCCTGAACAAGTACATCCTCCCGCACTGGTTCCACCGGGGGCTCACGGTGGTGAACGAGATCAGCAGCGGGGTGATCGACCACGACGGCCGCGCGAGGTCGGTGATGACGGGTGAACGGAACAAGCTCCTGGCGCGGCTCTTCCACTGCGAGTCGTACCGGCAGTGGCTTGGGGTGGCGTCGCAGCTCGATAAACTTCCCACGGACCTGGGCGAGGGCGGCGACGAGTGGAGGAAGGACGAGGCGCGGTCGTCGGACGCGTACGACGCGGCGCTGTGCAAGATTTACCTCACGGTGATGAGGCAGGCGAGGGGTAGCGGCGACGCGGCTGCGCTGGGTTTGTCCCTGAGGACCGTGCTGCACCGCAACTTTGGTGGCATGGACCGGCTGCTACGGCTGAGACACGCGAGGACAGGGACCAAGCTCGTGGCGGAGGAGTTCGTGAACGAGCTGTGCAGGAGCGTGAGGTTCTTGGGGACGTGCGGGACGCCCGAGTACGACGCCGTGGTCAACGCGTTCGGCGGCCGGGATGGAGTTTCAAGGAACGGCGGCGGCGAGTTGTTGCGGCTGGCGACTGGGCCGGTCACCGGGTCCATGACGCGGCTGGACTCGCCGAGAGGTGACTCGCCGAGGGGGGAGTCCATCGCCCGGGGTCCGAGCCCGCCCCCGGGTTTACCCCCCAAGTCCAGCGGCGACAGGATGGATTCGCCCCGCGGCGGCGGCGGCTTGGACACGAGGGTGCCCGAGACTCTTCGCCTGATATCCGAGGCGCACAGGAGCCTGGGCAGGACCGCGCTGTGCCTCAGCGGCGGCGGCGCGCTCGCGATGTACCACTTCGGCGTCATCAAGGTTCTGCTCGAGGAGGGTCTGTTACCCCAGGTTGTCTCCGGGACGTCCGGCGGCTCCATCGTCGCCGCGTTCATCTCCATGTTCCCGGAGGAGGAGCTCCTGAAGACCATCAAGCCCGACCTGATCAGCAGGCACTCCGTGCGCTGGTTCCCCCCGTTGTGGAAGATGATCCTGCACTTCGTCCAGCACTCCGTGCTCATGTCCGGCGACGAGTTTGCCCGAACGACGGAGGCGTACTTTGGCGACGTCACGTTCGCGGAGGCTTTCGCGATTAGCAAACGCGCGGTGTCGATTCAAATCTCCGTCGGTTCGGGTCATGGGTTCGTCCTGAACCACTTCACGTCCCCGCAGGTTGTGATACGCACCGCGGTGAACGCGTCGTGCGCGCTGCCCGGGCTGATGCCCCCGTCGGAGCTGTTGGCCAAGGAAGAGGCCACCGGCGAGTTGATCCCGTTCCACCCAGCGGGGGTGACCTCCTTCGACGGGACGATCACCGCTGACATACCCGCCGCGAGGCTCACGGAGCTGTTCAACTGCAACAACTTCATCGTGTCGCAGGTGAACCCGCACGTCAACTTCGTGCTCCACCTCGCGGACGACGGCGGCGGCGGGAAACGGCTGCGGCACATGGGTCGGTCTGGCGAGAGACGAGCTGCGGTGATCAAGCTGCTCCGCGTCGCCAACTTTCTCCTCCTGAACATCAAGTACGGCATGCAGAAGCTCCTGGAGGTTGACTTGCTCAACCTGCGCATGGTGCGGACGTTGCAGGGTATACTGGTGCAGGACTTCCGCGGGCACGTCACCATCTTGCCGGAGCTCAAGTTTTCGGACTACCTCCGGATCCTTCACCAGCCGTCGGAGGCGGACATGGCGCACTTCATCAGCAACGGGGAACGCGCCACGTGGCCTCACATAGAGGCCATCAGGCTCAAGATGGCTGGGGAGATCGCGCTGCAGGAAGCCGCCGCCGCGCTCAGGGCGAGATTAGCTCGACAGAACCAGACGAGGCACAGCGCGGGGGACGCCACCGCCTGGGCGAGGCAGCCTCGTTGGTCTCAGGACGGAGGGGGAGGAACCGGGCAACACGCGGGGACGTCGCCGGCGAACGGGCCGGGACATCACAGGAAGAACAGTTCGATGGACGCGGCTGCGGCGGAGCACCTCGGCGCGGGGCTGAGCTGCGCGGTGACGCAAGGGGACTTCCACTGAGCGACTACGATAGCACCAGAAATTACACTCACCACTCGAGTTCTCATCTGTCAGACCCGCGATGACTGGACTGCTGGATTAACCCAGCTGCCCAGCCCGAGGCCACGTTTGTGGCTCTCCTTCGCACGTTCTCCTCGCCGCGGTCTCCCCCCCCCAGGACTCTGAGCCGAACGGCGCCTCCGTTGACCCCGTTGTCGCCGCCGCCGCTGTTATTCATCGCCTCCCAGCCGAACGC
>Ga0115571_1000602_pt1 | contig 26703 bp, 20 predicted proteins | sample COGITO_mtgs_1205_FD_87293 | JGI IMG/M metagenome (GOLD analysis project Ga0115571, IMG submission 87293) | Pelagic marine microbial communities from North Sea - COGITO_mtgs_120531 | ecosystem: Environmental > Aquatic > Marine > Epipelagic | place: Germany:Helgoland, sampling site Kabeltonne...
ATGCGTGCCTTGCACCCAGGCACGCGAGCATGAACGTCTGTACCTTGATAAACAAATCGACAAGTGGCGACCGCGTTGGTGTAATTAGATCTTGATTTGACACTCGTTCGTTTATTGCGCGAGCGGTTCCCTGAAACGTTTCAAACGCAGAAAGCCGCTCAAAAATGTCGGTAGATGCGCTGACGTCCTCCAACTCCAAAATGAGGCGGTGTAGGTCCGTCAGAGCAGTGACCGTGACGTGGTAGCGGCCGTCTCGGACTGGATCCATCATGAGCTGTTCGTGAATTCGACAGCCTTCGTCGCCTTGAGCGTCGTCTGCTACAACGACCGCCATCAGAATCAGAGATCGCAGCGCAGCTGCAAGATCGCCGTTTCGATTCGCTGGTGACGTATGAGAGTCCGCTCCAGGCTCCGTATCGGCACGGCGGTAAAAGTATGAACGAAGTTCTGGAAGCTGGACTGCACCCCCTTCGGAATCGTGTTTGATGGTGTAGTCGTATGCGTGTGAGAACATCGAATGGTCTTCGTTCAAGAGCTGCTGTTGGGCAGCGACAGCGCGGTCGGGGAGGGTTGTCAGAACCGCGTCGAACAACTGCTGATGCGTCGCCAAGACGGGAAATTGCTCATCCTGCCCTTCCTCCTCCTGCCCTTCCTCCTCTTCCTCCTCCTCTCCTCCGTCTGCCTGCGCACCCTCTTCGCCGCCTGATTCATCGGTGTCACTTTCCATGTCGTAGTCTTGTGTCTGTGTAAACGACATTGGCTGCGAGGGGTACAATTGCATAGGAGGTTTCATCAGAAAACCAAGCTCCATCAGTCCTGTTTTGGCGCCGTCCATCAGACCCGACAGGGCTCGTTCCATGCGATCGTTGTACCGAAGCCGCCAATCTTCCGCCTCCGTTTCGTGCCCGTCAGACACGTAAAGTGGGACGGTAGTCACCCCACTGTCTATCAACTGATCATAGGGTCGTGTGAAGGCAAAGTGCTTTAAAAGCAGCGCCCACTGGCCGTTGGACGACGCCGAAGACGTGTAAACGTGCTCAGCCATCGCAAGTAGAGTGGCGTGCGAGTTGGTAGCTGTCTCGCAACTGTAAACCTGAAGGTCCGATCTCAAACTGTCCTTTTGAAGACGGCAATTCTGGATGGCGGAAGAAAGCGTGTAGTGCGCTTCCTGAGCCCGACGGATAACGGCTCTCTCATTTTCTTGACGCAAGAGGAATTCCCTTTCTTGATCTTCATCTTCCGCTTCGGTATCGCTACCACCACCCCCAATGTAGCTTTCTCGGGAGCGTTTGGGACCGGTCCATGCCATCTGGTTCTTCTCGCGAAACGCGTTTACAATATCGTCCACACTCATTACGGACAGAGGATGGCACACAGCTACGACACCCCCCCCGCCACCACCACTTTCCTTCAACCTCAACTGCGATTCAAACGTGATATCTCAAAGCCACGGACGTCCTTCTGCGCGCGCTCGTGCTAGCACAGCGGCGACACCGCCTTCTTCGCGCAGTAGTCCAGCATGCCTGAACCTATTAGAATGCTCAACTGCAACTTCTCTCGACCCGTGCATGTGCTCAACAGGCCAATTCCATTGAGGAGGCGTGGGTGCAACAGGCTGTGCCGCCGCCTGACTCGATTGTGGAATCCAACACGACGGTGGTTCCCTCGCTTGAGGAGGGAGTAAAGGCCGCGCAGCCGCCTGACTACTAGGCTGTGGAATCCAGCACGACGGCGGGTCGCGAATACATTTTCTTTTGTTGGCGCTTTCCTCCTGCATTTTTGAATTCTCGGCCAACGCGCAGCTCGGAACAGCTTAGCGGCCAGTCCCGGGTCGCCTCCACCCACCCATGCCATAAGGTCACTAGGTTTGGTAGTTCATTGGAGTAGAGAGCATTGGTTGTCATGCCACAGGGCGAAGATGCTGGCGAGCAGCCCTACGACACCCCTCTTTCCATGAGCGTCCCCCCAGGGTCCGTGGCCACGGCGCCTATAATAAAATTCTCAGCAGCGCGGATCGAACCAGACATCGACGGTGTCTTTTTAGCCAACAAAGCTGCAACCACAATCGGATCCGCCGCAGCGCGGGCGCAGACAGACATTCACGTTACTGGCTGTGCGTACGCAACGGGAACGCTGCTGACAACGATGCCGTCGGCCGTGGAGCTTCAATTGGACGCTACACGGTCGGGGTGTTTCGAACACGTCAAAGGAGGTGCGAAGACGCTCTATTTGTCGAATCGCACACGTCTGAACTTGACCACTTCTCGAACGGCGGTTGCCATCGATGGGACTGTCGTAGATACGATGAGTGGCCAGGCCAGTGTCAACTTAGACTCTATCCTGAAAACACAAATTCAGCGCTGCTCTTCGGTGATTCCAGTGGTGTACGCAAACTGGTTGGATTACAGCTCGATTGTCGAGATTTCGAACGTCGAATTCTTCGATCCTTCCACTGGAGAGCAGTACGAATCGGTGACGTTTGTGGATAACCCGAGCTTCAACGAAGCTTGCAAACGCGCCGCGTCGTCGCTGGAGGACATGTACAACCAATCCGTAGAAACCAGGAAGGTCGTCGTGTTCAAGCCCGCCCCGCCACTGTCGAAATCGGTGATGCGGGTGCCTTTTGGGATAGACGGCTCCACCTATGACCTATGTGCCAGCGTCGTGTCCAGGCCGGCTTCTATGGACAGGGTTTCGTTCGAAAGCATGATAAAGTGCGCGATGCAGCTCGAAACGAATTTCGATCCATCAACGTACGACAGGTTCACGTCGGAATGTGCACGGCCCGGTATCCAGGCTTCGAGTTGGTCAAAGGCCGCCGCGAATGCGCTTTCGACGATCGTAAACATGATGTGTCCTTACAGAATCGACGGACGTACAGTCTTGACGCCGACCGGACTGCAGATGACTGCAGCCGAATCATGGAAGGCGGAAGCTTCGAGGAGCACATACGCTACGGCCGATGATTGCGACGGCAGCGCTGCACACGCCTGTGCTGCGGTTTTCGAAGCCAAAGCTGTTGCACTTGACCCGGAACTTTCAAAGGAGTTTCCGTCGACCGCCATGTTTGCGAATGCACTCTCCCTTCATTATGTCGGGGTGGCTGTTCTGGCGGCCAACGCCGGTAACGCTGGAGACGCCGGTAAGAATGGCGAAAGCCACGTCGCTGGGCATGCAATTGCGCTTGCACTGCCCAAGAGCATGGTGTTGAACTCCATGGTTGTTGGGGTCCTCTCCGCAACACAAGGGCGCAAGGAATCGGAGAGCGGTTCGCTCGTTGACTCGCTTCGCCAGTCGTGGTCAAATGCCCTGTTTTCCAAGCAGGAGCTAGCCGCGATGCCCGAAGAAGACGTCAAACTACTTACGAACGTGGATACGATGACACGGCTTCATCTGAACGCCTCCGTCGGTCATATGGAGGCTCTTGCAATCGAGGGAACGAGCCCGGTGTCGCCTTCGCTGCTGTACTCTCGAGATCCAGAGGACCGTATTTCAAGGAGGCGTGTTGCCCGCGGGGACAAAAAGGTCGCCGAAGTTGTGGGCCCGTCCGTCGCCCGGGCAATTACACAACTAGACGTAGGATCGAGCAACGTTGATACTGGCCACGTCTTCTACAGCAGCATCGTCGAGTTCATTCTCTCTCCGAAGGAGGCGTTGTTCTTGGATCCAGCGCTCCGCATCGGGAAATACGCGACTTCCCAGTTTGTACTCGCACAAACCAACGACACTTCTAATGCCGGGGCTACTCCAAAAGACATTGCCACCGGAAACTTTGCATTGTTGCCGCTTTGGAAGGTGGGCACACAGGACGGAGCGGACATGGACGTAGCACTCAATGAAGTCCAGTTGAATACAATGCCCAAGCGCCGCGGCGTCACAACCTTGGACACGGAAGAGAGTGACGTGTACCGCGCGAACATATCGGCGCTCAAGAAACTGCATTCCGAGGCCTCCAAAAACTACGACAAGAAGGGATCTAACCACGTCTCCCAGTTCCTATTCGCCGTCGGCACGCTGATAAACAACAGAGAGTCTGTTAAGGTTTTCGTGGACCGCCTACGCAAACTTGCTATCGATGAATCAAAAATTGCCGTGTCGATCGACATTCATCCGATGATGAACACGATCTTCGATTCAACGGGTGCTGACGTCGGTAAGTTTGTCGTCGTCAACGTCGAGCTTCTGTGATACGTTTTTACCGGGGACACACACACAGACCGGAAAAGAGAGAGACGCGTGCACAACAGCACAGAAAGTAACTCTTGTGAATCGGTTTAAAACACTTAAATCGAAACCTCCACTACAACCGTTTCGTTTGTAGTGTCTGGATCAGTCTTTTTGTTTGTGTGTGTATCCTTTTTCCCCGCGGCCCACCAAAAAAACATCCTGACTCTCAAAAGAGCAATGTGTGCTCGAGGTTTCATCAAGCGGCTGACAGCCGAGCAAATAGTAGCCGTTACGACAACGAGCAACACAATGATGACGCCGATCAACGGTGACATTTGATTCTCCTAAAACGAAAGCTCTGCGCCGTTCTTCGATGCGGCGAACCGGTTTGACAGGTTTTGAGGCGCGTTTGGAGGCGTCTTGGGAGAATTACGTCGAGCCTTAGCGTACGTCTTCTTCCGGTCACGAGGCGTCAGGGGCTTCTCGCTGGCGAACCGCTTGCTCGACTCCTTCTTACCCATTGATGTAGCTGCGCGCGCGTGTGTGTATTCTGGTCTGGAAGGATTCGAACTTTCCAGTGCTCTTGGTGCTTTGCTGCGACACCCCCCCGCTATCTCCTTGATTCGCACCCCGTCTAATATGACGTTTTAAAGGTCTGTAAATGGCACGAGACAAAAAACGACGGAACCAGCGACGCGAATGCGCGGACGAATACGAGAGCGACAACGACTCAATCGTTGAGTACGGAACCACCGACGAGTTTACAGCCTCCGAAATCGACCAAGCTGAAAGACGCCGCGGTGTGCCTTGCTTCCGAAGACGGTTGTGCACGAAATGTAGACAAAGCGTTCAGCGCGTTTTAAAACGCCCGCTCTTCTTTGCGAAGCTGACCATCGAATTGGCGCTGTCCGTGTTGCTTTTGGTTTATTTGTCATGGAATTGGTGCAAAACGCACTGTCCCGAGGCACCAAGCCTAGGACTGAACGGGAGCAGCTTGATTTCATTAGTTTCACAACTCGGAACTGCGAATTGACGAAATGTGGCGACCAAGAAAAGCACGTACATGCCTCGTACACGAAAGGATGGTTTGGTGTACGTGTACCGTACTGTACGAGGCGTGTACACGGTTTTGAAGCACACCCGAAAACATCATTTGCCCCGCTGGCGTGTAGTCTTGATGCAGATGAAGCTTTACGTGGCAGTGAGCTATTTGAATCGAAGCGAGTGGGCTGGAGACACAGTATGGACCGCCGCTCGGAATGGCTTCGAATTGTGTTTGAGGCGCTTCCTCAAAGACGAAGGCGGAGATACAATCGTCGCGCATGTCGCCCTCTATTTCGAGGATGTGGACGACGAAGCGTCAACTATGGTGGCGCCCTTCTTCTTACATCAAACACGAATGTCGAGGTCGTTTTTCGTCGATGTTTTAGCCGATGGAAATCACACCGTCAGTGGTTTTGACGATCCAGACGGTTGGTATAGGCGCTGGAACCAGGTTCGTGTCGAGTTGTTTCCAGTAGCTGAGACGTTTAAGGGCCAACCCATGGAAGTCAAATTGGCCCTACAAGCCTCGTTGGCGTACTTGAGAGATAATCGCGGCTACGATTGCTACCAAAACTGCAATTCGATCTGCCCAATCTGGCCAGCTCGCTGCTCCCCCACATTCGGCTGCTGCTGTCCATGCTCAAACGGCACAAACTGCATCGAGGCCGTTTTGGTGGCATTGGCCGCCGGATACGGCGTGGCTGAGTGGCAAACGAGGTCGTTTTTAGGACTCGAGTGGAAGACCTCGCTGGGTGCGCGGCTACCGTCTGAATTGAGAGGCGAGCTTCTTTCCTTGGGTGTAGTGGGTAGTCTGGAAAATGTGTTGTCGTGGGCGAACAATCCGAGCGCTGGCATGCCGTTGCTTCTCATAAGGGATTGATTGGGATATAAAAGTTAGAAAAGGGACGACCGTCTGCGTGAACATGTCCGAAACTACGAACGCGTTGATCATGCAAAAGCGCCTGAGTATGGGCCTCCCCGCTCAGCCTGCTGCCAAAACCGCCTGAGGCTTCCACGCAGAGGAGGAGCCAGATCCTGACGTCGTCGGCGACCTGCTTTACCCCGAAAAGAAGAGCCAAGCAAGCACCACAGAGGAAACACCGCGCGATGAGCAACCGCTCGATGAGCAACCGCTCGATGAGCAACCGCTCGAAGACCAAGCGTAATAAAATGAAAATTGTTCTTCATACGACCACAAACATGGACTCTCCTTTTTGCGTAAATGACGTCATCAGAGTAAATAGTATCTCTGCATGACTGAGAAAAAACGTCACAAAGGTACCGCTGGCATCGCGTGTGCCGCGTAAGAAAAGAGCCCGCATACAAAATGCAAGACGCGATGGTCGAAATATATTTAAAGGGGGAACCCCTATCTGCAGAGGACGCACGGAAGAAGCGGACGGGTGTCGTCTGGTATGGTACATGCGAGCGTAGCAGCTCGAGTGTCGTAAAGGCACTGTGCGCGGAAAGCGACGACGAATTCAAAAAGACCATGTGGGACCGGGAAAGAAAATTATGGGGAACAACCAGATTGCAAAACGTTGTCAGTTTAGTCGCCTCTGGGTTGTGGTGTCCTATGGGTTTGCCTGAGTCGAAAAAAGAGGCAGTTGCCGTCGGCGCCAAGCGCATCGTCGATGCCAAGATTGCAAAGGAGCGCGAAAGGGTGGAGAGCGAAGAACGAAAGGAGCAAGAGGAGCGAGAGAAGAGAGCAGCCGAGGCAATGGAAAAGGAGCGGCAGCGTCGCGAAAGGGAGGATGCGTCGTCTTTGTTCACAGACAGCGATGCCCAGGAAGCGTGGGACAAGTACGGCCTCAAGCGTGAAATCCTTGACGCTTCCCGCACGTTCGCTTGGCTGGGCCCATCGGCGAGTTCTCCAATGACTCGTATCCATCGCTGGTTCCGGTTTACTCACAACCGGGAGGCTGGCCCGGAGGCGGTGATTAAAAGGGACTTCGAGCCGGCTTACAAGCTACACGTCGAATCTCTCAACGAGCGCTACAACACAACAGCAACAACAGCTGCATCGGCAGCTCCGAAGCGAAAGCGACAGCAACAGCCAAAGGAGGAAACGTTCGATGACATCAAGAAGAGGGAAGAGTCGCGAATCAAGGAAATCCAAGACAGGGTCGAGGCGGCCAAGACCGACGAACACGCACTCGCATTAAAGGCAATTACAGAGAAAAACAAGACTCTACCGCCGAGGATCCCTCCATACGTCCGTGCGTGCCCTTCTTGCGGTGTAAAACCTTTGGAGCAGTTCATGGATTGTGGATGCAATGATGAGCATGCAATGCGGTGGCAAGTCTGCGAGGCGTGCAACTGCATCTGGAACGAGGCAAAGATGGCTTGCCTTTGCATGAAGTGAAGCGATGGGAACACCGGAACGAACAGCAACGACAGAAACAGAGGAACGAGTCACAGAACAAAGAACAGTGAAAACGGTCTTTAGTAGGGAGGGGGGGGGTGTCGAAGGGAAGTGCGATTGCAGCAGCACCGCAATGGCTGCGCACCGTGTCGAGGAGGACGTGAACATGGCAGAGAAGAAGAGTGTCTTCTTTACACTTCTGGAAACGGACTTGTGGTTCCGGTCTACACTGTCGAAAATCCATGCCGATGTGCTTCGAGACGAAGAGTTCCTACAGCTCTTAGAGCAGGAGTTCTCACAGAAAGATGCTGCAAAAAAGCATGTAACGCGTGCGGCCACGCATGAAAATCCTGCGATCAACCCTCCAAAATTGGCGTACCATTTTTAGAACGAAACGCGTACACTGCCGGTACACGGCTCGTACAGTACGGTACACGTACACCAAACCAGCCCTTCGTGTACGAGGCGTGTACCGCCTTTTCTTGGTCGCCGTTTTTCGTCAATTAATATTCACTATGTAAATTTAATCAATCTCACTTCATCGCAATTGACGAAAAACGGCGACCAAGAATTTGTGGTACACGCCTCGTACACGAAGAGGCCCCCACGTGTACGTGTACCGTACTGTACGAGGTGTGTACGAGTTTTGAAACTCGTACACTTGGTATGCATGTGTATGCACATAGACATTTTCGGCGGATCAGAAAGGAGGTGTGTGGACGACACGCTAAAACTGTCAATAGAATGTTAGTTTACACACACACACACATACGGATCAAAATGGCTGACCTAGAAAAAGCCTGGGCTGTGTTGGCGTCTGACGTCAAGCAATGTAAGGGGATAGACAACCTGATTTCCGCCAAAGCGAACTCCATTTCGACAGAGGGCCTGAAAGCGAGAACGAAAAAGGTTGTCGGTGAACTAAAGGAATCTTACATTGAGTACCTTGCCAATCTACCTTTGGAAAACCTTTCCGACGAAAAGCTGTGCTCCTTCGCCCGATACACAAATGGAACACCGCTTAAAGACTACGAAAAAGCTCTTGACCTGGTGCCAGAACTTGTTAACCTTGTGTCGTTGGCAGACGCCATACCGCTCGACGGCTCCAGTTTGCCGTTTGATCTGAAAAAGATTGCCGTGCGCTGTCGCGGGGCGGTCTACTTTGCGCCGAGGCGGTTCACCGCGGTTCAGTTGGCGTTCGACGAGCCAAGGAGCCGTGTTCTGCTCTTTCGTACGCGCCCCTGCTTCCATTCTGCCTGTTCGTTTCCCCCCTTCTTTGATTTTCGCACATGTGTTTTGTGTGTGTGCTCAGACACTGGGCGCGTCGTTGGAACGGGCTGCGATAGTGCCACCGCGGCGAAGCTAGCGGTCGCTCGTGCCCTTAAGACTATCGCGATCGAGGCCGGCGTGCACGTTGGTGTCCGTCGGTTCGCGGTGAGTTCAAATTTCGTATCGAACGTGCGTATTCCCTGCCCACATCATGGTGTTCTTTGGTCCGTTTGCACAGGTGATCAACCAAGTCGGGGCAATCAGTCTCGGCGCAAAGCTCGACTGTGACGGCTTCGCGGACACCCACTCTTCGACTGCTCACTATGACCCAAAGAGGTGCAGCCCGGCTTACAATTTGTCACACCTGGAAATCCCCGATTTCTCATCTCTGTCGTTTGTGTGCAAAACAGTTTCGTCGGGCTGGCCTGGCGGCCGATTTCGGAGTGCATCTGTGCAGGTGAGATTCATGCGCACCTTGACTTGTTACCGCGCACAATACCGATTCGTAGTCGTTTGTTGTATTGTTTCGCAGAGATTTACAGCACCGGCAAAGCCAAGTACGTTTGCTCCCCACAGGCCGTTCCTTCCCTGACACAGCCCATTATCGACCACCGATTCGCCTCGCGTTTTCGCAGCTTACCGGGTTCTCGCCGACAGCGCCAGCTGCTGCGTTCCTTTGCAAGGATGGCCCCAGAGCTGTTGCGGCACTCGGAAAGGCCCGAGCTGGCCGAACGGTTCAACGAACGGTTGCGGCGTTCTCATAGACCGGAAGGACACACTCGCCAGGCTCCACGCGCCACCGCGCGGAAAGCTCGCGCAGAAGCAGAAGCAGCAGCAGCAGCTTCAACAGACCGGGCATCAACAGCGATGGAAGCGATGCAGTCTCTATGGGAAGACGACGACGATACCTGCACGAAAACGGGAAAGGCGACAAAATCTAACAAACGAAATGTAGCACACATGCTTGGATTCGATGAATGCGACGACAACGAGGAGAGTGCGTTCGGCGATCTTTTCGATGGCTTTTAACGTGACTATGTGTGTGTGTGCACACGTAAGATCTCCGAAAAAACCTATCGCCGACCCGACTGCCGGAATAGCTTGCACGCACCTCTCACAGCACCGTTTTTTGTCACAGTGACCGAAAACGAGTTCGAAACAACAGAATCGACACTCTTCATGAACTCGTCGAGTTGTTCTCCGTTATGGGCCGCTCGAGATGCAACCCTGTGCGCCGTGCGCGCGATCTTTACAATCTCACCAGCATCCTTCATCTTTGACTGACCAGCCGACTTTGTGATGCTTTCGACGGAGGCTATGAGCCTCTTTGGATCGTGTTTGATAGGGACATCCAAAAAGGAACAGGCCACTGTGTAAAGAATGTGCGCGTAGATGGCAAACACGGCGCACTTCCCTTTGTCGCTTCCATGAAAGCCCGACTCGACGAAACCCCGCACATTCTTCTCGCTCATAGCGATACGAGTACAGTCCACTGCAGTGTTAACGACGAATGCACCCGCAGACTCATAGGAAAAGATCTGTTTCGGAATACTGGTCTCTGTACGAGACGCGTCCGTAAACAAGTCTCTCGCTGCGTTTGACTCTAGAAAATCGACAGCGCACAGTGAGCAGTCGTCGGTTGGGGATGGTGCACTCGTCTCGCAAGTTTCAGAGGGGGCGGAGGTTGTTGTTGCGACGCTTGGTGGCGGGCTCTGCTCGCAGCGGGCCCGCTTGCGCGAGGCAACTGCCTCTGCGGCCTCCGCAGCCTCAGCGGCCAGCAGAACCCGCTCCGTTAACACGTCCATTGCTTGGACTTGAACCGTCGTTCGTGTACAGTATCCCTTAGCGCTGCTCGGTTGGCCGTCCCCCGTATCGCTAAGGCCATTTAAATGGTATTATACTCTTACAAGGAGTGTACCTCAGTAGGTTTTCATGTTTTCGCAGTTCTTCTGCACACTCTATTCAGACCGCTGCGTTGCGTCTGTCGCATGGTTGGGGACGATCCTTGTTGTTGCTCACGCGGCCGTTCACGGATGGATCAAGTACGCGATCAACGATTGGTACCGTTCCTTTTACGACCTGCTCGAGGTCGCGGGTGCACTCTCATCAAATTCGTCAACAACCGAGGATCAATGGATTTCGCATCAACACGCCGTCGGCGCGGGTCTTTGGGAGTTTTCAAAAATCGCAATCGTGGCCGTGACCGTAATGCCCTTTGCCAAGCTGGTGCGTTCGCTGTGGTCGCTTCGCTGGAGGCTTGCCCTGATGCGCGCCTACGTTCTCGCATGGGACGCAAATAGGCCACCTATCGAGGGGGCGTCGCAACGAGTGCACGAAGACTCGTACCGCTTTGCCAAGGGCGTAGAACTGTGTGTCAGCACCGTTCTCGACTCGCTTATCACTCTCATCGTCTTCATTCCAATCTTGACAAGCTTGGGGTCGGAAACGGCGTGCCCAAGATCTATGGCTGTGTTCTCGTGGCTAGGCCCGGGCTGGCTTGTAGGTGTCGCAATCGCTTCGTCTATTGTGGGGCTGGCGGTAACCATGCTTTTGGGCCACCGCTTGGTACACCTCGAAGTCGAAAATCAAAAGGTGGAGGCGGTGTTGCGACGCGATCTTGTAATCCTCGAAACTGCACCGGGGAACATCTGCTCAGCAATGCATCTACCGAGAGTCGCTGAGGACGCAAGCGACGCAGTCGTTGATCCTAGCCATCCGTGCACGACTGAAGATACATCGGTCATCTCGACAACCTTCCTACCACCACTCGCGCATTTTATTCCGCTGGTGGACAGCATACGGAGGAATTACGATCGCCTTTTTCTCAACTTTACGATGCTCAACCTCTGGTTGGCAATTTTCGATCAGTTCAATACAATTCTGCCTTACATGATCTTCGCGCCTCTTCTTTTCGATCCAGACCCAGACAAGCGAATCCTGCTAGGCACATTGATACAGGTTTCAAATGGATTCGACAAAGTGTTTGGGAGTCTATCTGTCGTTGCTGAAAACTGGGGTGAGCTTTACACGTCTCACACAAAAAAACAAAGACATGCACACCCTACTCATACTCACAATGTACATTTTGTTACCGGCAGGCGGCATCAACGAATTTCGCTCTGTTCTTGTGCGCCTCCAGCAATTCGAGAAAAATGTATTTCACGATGTGCCGTTCCCTAACAGACGGTGCCACGACCGAAGCTTAGGAATCTGGAGAACGCTTAGAATGCACAGGGTATCGGGAACACGCTTCGGAACACCCTCAGACATCAACGCTACACAATCTACACAGTTGCACGAACACCCTTCTTCTGTAATCGACGCAAGTCGCGTTTGATGTGAACTAGAGTCACTCCCCACGCACGCGCTTCTGTGCCGCTTTGGATATCTTGGGTGCGCCCTTGTCGGTCTGTACAAACCCGGTCGCGTGACGGAGGGTAGGAATCGACGACTTCTTGAAGTCGGAACCGACTGCCTTGATAGACGGGATGCACACCTCACCGTGATCCAAGTGGATCGGGAACGGGTCGGAGATTGGTTTGTGGTTGTAGTACCACATGAGGTAGAAAGGGTGGTGCTTCGAGTTGGGACCGAGCCGTACGACGAGCGTCTTGGATCGCTCAGCATCACCGTGCCATCGCACGCCACACCTCTTGTAGTCCTCGTAGCGAATAGCGACTGCATGTGCAGCCTCTGTATCAGAGAGAGCGTCGTTGAGAATCTGCTTGGCTTTCTGGCAGTGGGGAAGATCTGACCAGTCTGTAACGGACGGCGCGTTGGTGTCCGGGTCCTCGGGTGCCGTGAAGTTGGAAACGTATGAAATGTTACGCGACTTCGCGCGCACACTGCGGCCATACGCCCTTTTGAAGAGTGAGTACTGCACATTGTTCTGCATCTCGTGCAGAGCGCCGTCTGCGGTCTCTTGTGGTAGCTTGATGACGAGAACGCAAGCGTCTTCTGTTGCTATGTCTGTGCAAAGTGGATTGAGTTCGTACAGCCTGGACGTGACCTCACCGGATTGGGAAAGTTTGGCATGTATCTGCCGAAGTTGCTCTGCCGTGTACCCCTGCCCTCTGTTTGTTCCCATGCTTTGCACTTGATCCGTTCCCGCACCCTCCCTTGCGGCCCTATCCACAATCAAGAGTGTGTACGAAGAAGGCGAGTCTGACATTTTGTGTGTGTGATTGGGTTTTCTACTACGGAAGAAGCAAACAGTAAACTCGGTGTGACGCTCTCTTACGACACCCCCCCCCTCACCTCGGAACAAACAGACACAATCCACGATCTACCTTCTGAAATCTAGTGAGTTCAGCGTGAGGCCGAGTTGGCCAGGTGCATCAGACACGTGTCCCCGTGTCGGACCCGCATTCAAGACTCGCAATGAGCTTTTGGCACCACCCGAGTACGCAAAATTCATTGCGCTTGGTATGGGCGTGGTCGCAGCAACGGGCCGTGATACGTCTCGCTGTGTATACTTCAGTGCCGTGCGCGCGTCGAATTCGAGCTGTGGCGGTGTGTAATGCCTTTGTTGCACCACACTGTTTGTCGTGAGCTGTCGTTGGCAATTGGCCTGCCTCAAAACGTATGGATTTGCGGTCGTTGTGGCCCTTGATCTGTACAATTCGTGTAGGCTTTCCGGTGTAGCAGCGCCCGGGTTGGAGATGGGATCTAGCAACCCGCCCTCCTTTAGCACCGCTGCGACGAGCTCTGCGCAGACATCGGAAAGGGGGAGAGGGGGGCTATCGGTCAACGGAGTGTTACACAGCTACGGCAGTGGAAATTGTGAGTGGCAAGGGCGCATCGTACCTGCACAGAAAAAATTGACATTTGTTGTCTTCCTGGGCCAAATAACCGAGCGTGCCATGGCGGTTCCAGAAAACGGCTTGCCCACGCAGCTCTTAGCAAACCTAAGCATCTTCTGTTCTTGCATTTTCGAGCACCCCAGTTGCAAGTAGGAATACCTGCGACAGTGGTGAGATTGCACCATGTCAGAAAACAAACGGTTTACATGGAAATCAGAGAGGGGGATGCAAGCGATGGTCGAAAAAGCTGGTAGTATAGGATGCCTCATCAACGTGTGTGATTTGCCAACGTGGTGGAACAACAACGTGAAATGCTCACAAACAAAAGTTCCACTTGTATGCACCGAGTGTAATTTCGAATCACTGCAGATGATAAACAATGTATTTAAAGGCCATCGAATGAATTGCACTTGCACCAAACGAGTGCCATGGGCATCTGAACGTGGCCGCGACAAACTTCTATCTCTCTTGGAAAATAAGAAACTGCAGCTGCAGACTGTCCCAGCTTGGGTTTCGCTCACTGCCAAAACTGTACTGAGTACAAAATGCATCTCCTGTAGTGTAGTAGGAACGATTACCATTAACCATCTCTGCAAGTGGGACATGAAGTGCTTTTGCAACCGTGGTATCGACTATGCCGACGAGAGATGGCGTTTAAGACTCATGAAGACATTTGATAGCGAACGGCATCTGAAGCCAACTGGCCCTTTACTTTCAACAGAAGAATGGATGCTGTTCAATCCAAACAAGAAGTCAAAGATTAGTTTTACGTGCACCAAGTGTTCCTCTGACGTCGATGTTTGCATTCCAAGCTTTGTATATGCGTCAAACCGTGGACGCTGCTTGTGTGCTTGGAAAACGCAGAAAATGGTGACAGAATTTGTCCGTACGATTGCAGGATACGAGGTAAAATCAGAGTTCATTCTAAGTGCAGTTATATCAACCATGCCATTTGACATCGCATTGCTTGTCGATGGAAAATGTGTCTGCATCGTTGAGATTGATGGCAGTCAGCACTTTTCGTACAACCCCAACCGCATGTTCAAAGAATCGGACGTGGAACGCACTCGCCACAACGACATAGAGAAAGAGTCAATTGCGCTTGGGCTGTCGTGTGGCGTTGTACGGATGATCCAAGAGGATGTTTGGAATTCAAAATTTGACTGGAAACCATGGCTTGAAAAAGCAATAAAGTTTGCACTGTCGTCAAATCCTTGTATTGTAGTACAGTCGCCAGAATTGTACGGAAGAGGGGTAGGGGTCCCGGGGTTCGATTTCGTATAACACACTGTGGGTTGCGACCGGTTCGTGCTGTAAGTTCGACACCAGTCTGGTCGTTGAAAATACGGCAGACGTTCGTCATAGCTCCGTCGACCCCAGCGTCCGTCCCGATAGCAAGTTCTACGTGTGTGAACGACGAAAACTGAGCAGCGGCTGCAACTATGTTCAGAAACGGCTCTTTCCACCACTGGTTATTCAACTTGTAGAAAATGAGCGTCACTTGTCCAGACTCTTCTGACATCTGGCTCCCCCGCCCCTTTCCGGGTGCTACATACTACACAGTGACGCGTACACAGTTATCAAAACACCAACCACAGTTCTCAATCGAGTGCGTCCAGCATCAGACGTGCTTCGTCGTCAAGGCACATGCACTGGGTCCACACCACGTGTGGTTTCGACGGGTGCGCCTGGAGAAGCCAGCGCCTGTCGAATGCGATTTCGAGTCCGGTGCGCTGGTGAAACATCACAGCGTAGATGGATTGTTGCAGAGAATATTTTATGAAGTCGTTCGCGTAGAATCTTTCCAGCGGGTGCGTGCACGTCTTTCCTTTGAAGGGCACAACATCGGCGGATAGATCATGGTCCGTCCGCTTGAGGTCGACTAAAACAAGATTCCCTTCCGTGTCCGAAAAGAGCGCGTCGAGCTGTCCAGCGCACACGACCTTGGAGTCGCTGGATCGCTGCCACCAAAGCGATAGCTCCGTCCGTCTAGGAATCCACCCCATCGTCTGCAGATTCCCCAGTGCAGCTTTGAGAACATTCCACTCAACGTCTGTAACTCCGTCCGGTGGCTCGCGTTCGTCGTTGAGATGCGCCTCAAGGCGCTTGTGCAATTTTGTTCCGAGCACATTCGCGCTCGACCACAGATCCCTTATTTTTGAGGTTGCGTTTTCGTCGCTCAAACCTTGGATCATTGCACCATACTTGGACGTTGGTTTGGCCTTCCATGAGGCCAAGTTTTTGAGTATGACGGCGTCTGCATCGAATGGCTGCTCTGCGAGCGCTTGGCTCACAACTTTTGTTGCAGACATCGGCACGAGCTCTCCAAATACAGTGTAACGATGGAATTCTTCGTTAAACTCGACGTGTGGGTCAACTTCTTCGATTGGGTGCTCGATTGCGAGAAGCGAGTAGTTTCTGCATTGGTGACCCTTGTGCATGGAGGATAACTCAAGCCTGTACATAGGAGAAGGGAGACACGCATAGAGGACTGCATTAGCGTAGATAACATGAGTATCCGCGCCGAGGAGGCCGCGGCCGAGGCTTCGCGGTTCTCGTTGCGTACCAGCTTTTTTGGAGGTTCTGACTCCAACGGGCTCGGTATATCGGTGCCGGTTGCGTCCCCGTCGCCACAGCTGAACACATCCGCTCCACCACCAAGGGCGTCTCCGATGACGTGGAACCTGAATGTTCAAGCCGGGGTTCTACACCCCCCCACTCCCACCCACACCTCGCACATGCCAACTACCCAACCACTTTCGCTCTCCTTCAACTCTATAAACGGGTCGAGCTACAAGGCGCCTGCTCTGCAGAATGCGCAAAGCACGGCCTTCGCCAACAACAACAGCACGCGAGATGCGATCGCTTCACTTTCGCGTCTGTCACAACAACAGAAGCAACAGCGCGCCGTTGAAACGCACGTGCATGCGGGCGCGGTTTCTCAAAGCCGTACATTACCTAGTGGTTACTTGAGTGGCGGAAACCTGCGTATGGAAGCTCAAGCAGAGGTGATGCGCCTCAGCGCTACCATCGACACTCTCAACTCTCAGCTCTCGTCGCAATCCGAAAGACTCCAACGCACAGAGGCTTCTTTGGTGAGAGCAAACAGGTCTATGACCTCGGAGCGTGCCACGTCCAACGCCAGGATGCTGCGTATGCAAACTGAGGTGAAGGAACTTCGAGCACGCGAGGGGACGATTCGAGAGGCTACACTGGAGAAGGCGCGTTTAGAAACCCAGTCAGCGTCCACGTCTTCGTTCGAAGAGATCGCAAAGCGCGCCGAAGAGCGCGATAATGAAATAACGACGATATCGAGTCGTGTGGCCGAGCTGTCTAATGAACGAGACGCTCTTTCTAAAGACGTCGTTCAGTTGAAGGCCCAGCTCGATGAAAGCATCAACAAGGCTGCGGCAGCGGCAGCAGCGTCTCAAGAAGCGGCCGAGTCCTCTATGCTCAGCGCAAAGGAGCACGACACAAACATGTCGTGCATCGCCGATTCTCTGGGTGCTAAAACAAAGGAGAATGCGGCTTTGATTGAAACACTGGCTCAAAAGGAGACCGAGTACGATGCAATCAAACTCGAACGCGACACGCTGTCGCAACAGAAGAACGCAGCGATGGAAGCTACCGGCGCGGCACCGGAAACCGACGCGTCTCGTATTCTCATAGACACGCTTCGTGAAAAGGAGCGCGCACTAGACAGCAAGGTTGAACTTCTCAGAGGAGAGAACGACCGAATGCGTGTCGAAATGGAGAGGGTAACAACCGAGGCAGCAGCGGCATTGCTTCAGGCACAGCAGGCACAGGAGGCACAGCAGGCAAAACAGACCCATCTTGCGTTTGGATGCTATCATTCTACCGAGTCTGAACGAATGGACGACGAAGAAATGCCAGAGTGGAAAATGGACGAGAGTGATGGTGACGATGACGACGACATGTCGCTTACCAACGCACGTAAAGTGCAAACGGTGTTGTTCGATAGGGTTCCAGCTCCTGTTCGTGCACGCTGCTCTTCCTCCGACCAGACTGTGCACCCAGTGGAGCTCAGGATCTCCTCCAAAATGAAGACTATGAAACATGGAGTGCGCATGGGACTTGCCACAGTCAACCCGATGATACAGTATCGCATTACCCGAGCGTCTTTTGACACTGGGTTCGCATCATCCTCGACTACCGACGCATCTGCGCCTGCTCCTGCGCCACACGTTGCCGCTCTCATTGGAGCTGTGTCCAAGGACATCTCCACCGCATGCATCAAACGACGGCGTGAGTATTTGACGGCCGCGGGAATGTCCGAAGAAGAAATCGAGGGCGAGTTATCGTCATTCGCATGACGTGGTACACACACGCACCCTGTAACATGGTATTTTTTGGGGGGTGGTGTCGGTTCGTGCCGTGCCAGCGTGTGCGGGGCTGGCGGGACACACAGGAATGAAAGTGTGGGTGGGGCCCAAGTAAAAAAATACACTCTCGTTAGCATTGCCACCGCACAAGAATACAAACTATGAAAGTGTCTCTTCTTAGAAGGACAAAGAGGGTCGGCGTTCTTGGCTCCCCTGACGCAGCTACCCCCGCTTCGTTGAAGATGGCAAGAAAATGCCGCTACCACAAGCGTGAGCTTTCAAAGGCCTTTGGAGACACCTCAGGACCAAACGAATCTGTGAACAACATGTGCACGATCTGCCAAGACTCAATTGAAGACCCGCTCGACGCAGAGGTCACTGTCTGTGGGCATGTGTTCCACTCCGACTGTGCAGAGCAATACAGGCGATCTCAAGTCGCCGATGGCCTAGCCCGCGTTCAGATTGGAAGAGAGGATGGGATACTCACCTCTAAGGATGCGAACATGGAAATTGCAAGGTTGATGGTCGAGTACGAAATCGGAAAGAATTGCCCAAACTGCAGGTGCATGTCGCCATTTTTGCACAAGCTCGCACTGAGAACGGCGAACAAGTCCCGCTGCTACAAGATCAACAATCTCCGGGTTGAGCTGACCGCAGCCGACGTGCTCGCATTTGCGACGCGCAGCTAAAATAGAGACACGACATCCCGGTGACACAAACGCACGATTTGACGGAAAAACATACTGAGAACCAATATACTTTACTCCAGGGTCGGTACATCCCTTGGCGATGGTTCTGTGTGTGTGCGGTAGTTTCTTTTCGTCAACGCTAAAGGCATAACCCGTGAAGGTCTATCATCTAATTAATAGACACGTAGGCCGAGGGTGTCTTGTTTGAATGTCGACCCTGATCGAAGTTGTCAGTCAGGGTTCGATCAATAATGCACTCACCGGCGTGAAACGTCCGTTGCAAGGGAACCCGACGTCGGTCCCCAAAAATCTTCCTGCGTTTCGCGGCGTACCCAATACACCCGGAAACGCAGTCAAGGCACCAAAGCTAAACCCCGGCAATCGACCCGACCGCGGCACAAACGTCCTTACGCCGGTAGCCCGCGTGACTCCCCTCACCTCGATCGCGATCAACATGGGTAGGCTTAGTCCAGGAGACATTGCTTTCATTCGTCGCACTCCGGGTGGATATTTGAAGGCCAACTTTGGTGGAAGCTACTGTGGACAAAGCTCAGGTGATGCGCACATGACCGACATGGTGGGAATAGACGGCGTCAATAGGTTCCTCTCAGGAACGATCAACGGGGCGCGCGCGTGGAACATTGGAAACAACGTGATCGACACCGGCGCCACGCCGATCGACGACGCCACGAATCTTTTCGGATTCGACCCTGCCAGCTCGAAGCCGTACCTGTCGTGTCTTCGCGAGTACCGACTCGATGGCGTTGTGCTTTCCAACGAGGAGCCTTACTCTTTCAACCCAACGGAGGGGCGGGACGCGACCGTCTTCAATATTGGTATCAAGGGTCCCGCACCGGTCAACAACGGCTTCTTGGTTTACGACACACACGCCGCCACAGAACTATACTCGCGTGGGAAAGATCCAACAGCATACGGCGAGAATATGCGCATCGGTTCGGAACGTGCTGCAGGCACCTGGCACGGCAAGGTTGGATACGACTTTGTGGCTGCTTACACGAGTGTTTACACGGAGTACCCGCTTCAGATGTTCGACCGCGACGTGCGTGTCCTCGACAATGTCTACTTGCTCCTGCGCAAGTTCAACATCGAAGACGATGTCGTCGCCCCTCGTGTTCGGGCTTTGATGTTGAATACTGTCACAAAAGCGAAAGGCGTGGAGGTCGTCGGCGGTGTGGAGCGGGTCAAGTACGTGACCGGTGCCGAATTTACAACGGAGGCCGCGGCGCGCGCCGCCGTGGTTGCTGGGCTCGTCATCAAGAATGCGGACGGGACAGACATGACTGACAAGTCGAAAGGCAAGCTAAGGAAAATGGTCTTCTTCCAGTACATGCCGTGCTCCTCGCGCGCCTTTGTCAAGTACCACGAAACGCTCAAGCTCGTGGACGAGTCCCTCAGCGCACCGGACAAGGTCACGTTTGGAAGCTTGCTCTACTCAAAGGACGAACCTTCAAAGCGCACTCGGATTGGAAAGCGGGACAACTACGCACGCCAGGGCATGCTGGACGGTCTCCTTAATGCTCGACGCAAAGCGTACATTGACAACGAGATTTACAAGAATGAAAAGGGAGAGCACGATGCCGTTCGCTTCCTTGACATTCTCATGTGTGCCGGTGCGTGGAAGGTTGGCAAAGTCATCGACACCCGCTCGGCGCGGGCGACTCCCTACGCCAACGGGCCCACGAACGCCTCCTACCGAATGACGGTCGTCATGGACGTCGAGTGGCTACCCCGTAACAAGTCGGTCTTTTTTGATCCATCTGAGTACGCCATTGTCGATGATGCAATCGCTCGTAAAACCATGCAAAATATCGTCAATCAGATTGGCCAGAATTTACGCCGCCCACCTGTATTCTGGGCGACGCCTGGGCGGGCTTACTCTCAACGCAAGTCACAGGAAAGGGGGGTCCTTTCCTCTATGCGAGGGCACACCCTTTCCGAGCGCGAGCTCTACGAGGCGCCACTCATTGTCCAGAACAAGCCGCTTAACACAGCTTCGGGATCCGCGCCAGGAGGAACAGGCCCAACCCTTGCGTCTGTGCAAGGCACAAGCAGAAATGCTAACTTGGAAGCCAGCAAAGCAAATAACGACATCCAGGCCGCCGGAGCCTTTGATGGAGTCGATGGGCCCACAGCTACCGGGTACCAACAGGCTGCTCAAGCAGCATATGAACTTGCCGACGCGGCAAACAAGGTCGTCCAGGGCAATGGGGTGGATGTGGCAACGGCAGCTTCTGAGTTTGAAAAGGTGGAAGCAATCCAAAAAGCACTCGAGATATTAAGTCAATTGGCCAAAAGCCCAAAGCCTGCCGTGGACCCCTCTCCGGAATCTGTTGCGCGCAACACTGCTATGAATGCAGTCGTTGAATGGGTCAAAGATCCTCTCGATGCCAACAAGAAAGACGCTACCGAACAAAGCATTGATGATTACGCCGCAGCTGTAGCCGGATTTACTACCAACGCAAGCGCTCGTCCTTCCAGCATTCTAGACCCCATGCAACGCCACCTCGCATACATGACGATGATGCAGCAGACAAGTGCGCGTGCACGTGCTCATGCGAACGCGGCTCGGAGCGCAACCTCTGCCCCTCTGACGGCAGCAGCAGCAACCGCGACGTCGACCTCCGCTGCTGCTGCTGCGAAACCTCCGCCCCCCAAACCGGCAGCATCAGCCAACACCACCAAGAAGCCCGCCGGGAAACCAGTTACCGCGTCGGCTGCGTCAGCTTCAACGGCTGCGCCTGCAAAGGCAACGCTTCCGCGGCCAGCTGCGACTACTGCGGCCCCGCGTGGGGTCGACCCCGTACCGCTTTCCCCAGTCTCTTGTGTCGCGTCCTCGGCGGCCGCAGCGTCGGTCGCACGCGCCGATGCTCCTACTGCACAAATGTCTTGCACTGCGGCACCTGCCTCCACCGCCGCCGCCGCGGCCACAAGCGCGCCCCGGGCGGCTGGCTCGTCCCTCGTCAATTCAACAATAGCCGCGTCCAGAAAGGCGGCCATGGCACCAGAGGCTGCGGCGGCGGCTCCCAAAGCACCCGAGCCGGCCCCTGCGGCTTCAGCGCCTCGCTCACAGGGAGTCGTCGACTCGGTGTTTGACACTATTTTCGGAGCTTCCGCTGCACCCCCGTCGAGGCCGCTGGCGTCGCCCTCTTCTCCGACGCCGTCTTCGGGGTCCGAGACCGGTCCGCGTGCGTTCTCAAGGCGCAACCGGTGAACGTAGCAATTATGCATTAGAGGGGGGAAACGAGGGCATGTGGGTGGATGCAGTCACTGACCCACGCGCACTTACCGGGACGGACGCCACGGCGTTTCGTCTTTGAAGTACTATCGTGTACACCGGAAGTGGAGGGGGAAGTGTGGCAGTGGAGAGGGTTTGGTTGGCCGGATTTGGTACGCGGTTTGGGTGTGGCGTGTTCCAACATGAGCTTTAAGCTACAAAAACAAAAAATATCGATTCTTTCAAAACGCGTACACACCTCGTACACACCTCGTACAGTACGGTACACGTACACGAGAGTGCCTCTTGGTGTACGAGGTGTGTACCGCAAATTCTTGGTCGTCGTTTTTCGTCAATGAATATTCACTAAGTAAAGTTAATCAAGTATGCTCAATCGCAATTGACGAATAACGGCTACCAGGAATTTGCGGTACACGCCTCGTACACCAAGAGGTGGTTTGGTGTACGTGTACCGTACTGTACGAGGTGTGTACGAGGTGTGTACGCGTTTAGGCAACATCCATAAATCGACATTCTTGTGAGCAGAAGCACATATCCATCCGGAAATACACATTGGCATTTCGCGGAATTCTAAAATTGCAGCTCCTACATACGAAAATGCCGCCAGTCTCCGCGCCGGCTGATGTAACCTCGGCAGCCTGTGTAACCTCCGTAACATCACCAATCGAGCTTCCATTTTCGGGTAGCTCTTCAGATGCCTTCTCAGGAGACGCAGTGAACTCCGTGCACGCCATGCACGCAGTGCACTCTGTGATTGCTAATGTTGACGGAGCATGTCCTCCAATCGAAACGGTAACACTGTCTTCGCAACTCGAAACAAAATCCCCACTGCCTTTTGTTGGTATCTTGACAAACCACAACGAAATGTAATCCGCAACACTACCTATTCCTGTCAAGGAGCTTGCCGTTGCCAAATTTAGCAAACTAGAAAATCGAGATAGGAGAGCAGATCCGATCCTTTCCATGACGATACCAAAGTTGTTGTTTTCTGAACCCGCGTAAACATGTACAGTGTGTCTCGTCAATACAATGGCGCTGAAACTGCTTTACGTGATTGGTTGGGTGGAAAGAAGGAAAAGTGGGGGGGTGTCGCACTTCAACACGGGTGTGCACTCTAACTAGCATCCGAGTGGGAGCAGACACGCGTAGACGCCAAGGTAGAAAACCCGACTCGATGTCGCTGACCGGTTCGAAGCGCGGCGTGTGTGTGTATGTGTGTGTGTTCAAAAAAACAACGATTGATCTAATTCAATTTCATTTTTGTACGCACACAAAACACCCAACCTACATGTACACCTCAAACAATTGCACGTGCCTGGGGCAAAAGTGCCGCCTTTTCGCTTTCTGCAAAAAAGCTCGCGCTGATTGGAAGCCCATTCACAGGCAATAGGTTCGAGTTTGCAAGGACGTTTCCGGATTGTTTTCCGAAGCCATTGAGACTGAATCGGATTCGGTCCGGTGGCGATACGCTCTTCGTTTGCGTTTCATCTCCAAGTGTCGGCGCATCCGAACCGTAATACACGTCGTGGTCGTCATCCGAAAGTGGGTCAGAAACGGTGGCACCTGTGACAGCTGAAGCTCCCACCCCCGACGCGATTGATCCCGTACCGAACGGGTTCGTAGACGCCGCTGTCGCCCCTCCACCAAACTTCTTTGCAGATAGTTGCGCAATCTCCTGGTCTTTGGACCGATTGAATGCTGTCGACGCTGGATCGTCCTTGCGAGGAACTGAGAATAGCACCTTGAAAGCCGCCCAGAAGACATACAGCGCTGCGATTACGCACGCGGCAAAGACGATAGCCCCCAAAAAGTAGTTCCATTGAAGCTGGGTATCGGTGTCGTCCCCGCAAACGAGTTCGTTCGTGGTCCATGCGACTTGGCAATCGAAGAGGGGCCATGCAAACACGGCTGCCACTATTACCGCCGCAAATGCCGCGCCGGCCCAGATGTACGCAAACACGACCGGTCTCCCCCTCGGCACGTTGAGAACAACGTTTGCGGCCATATGACGTTGGTTCAAAACACCCATGAGCAGTCCCATGCACAGAAGCACCCATATCACGGCCCCGATGATGTCTTCAAAGTCCTTGGTTGTTTTTGTGGAGGAGCCGTCGAGTCGCACGCTTTCCCGGTCCCACCACGTTTCGCCAGCGCGGATCATGAGTAGAAGCACCGCAACAAGAATTATTAGAACGAGAGCCATAATCGGCCACAGTGGAAACGGGCTCAGTGGCATGATTCGTTGCCGTTTTGGTGGTCTCCTGCACGTCAAAGTGTACAAGAAGAGCCCAGCCCCCAACAACAAGAGGGCGAGTCCCAGGAGCCCGTCGCGTGGTCGGGCGGCCGTTGTCGCGTACGGCCCACCGAACATCGCGTAGTCGGTACACGAGGACGTCGTTACGTAGGGCGGGTAGCCCGCGGGGTCGACGAAAATCACCCACAGGCCGACGACCACCGTCGTGAAAAGGGCAATCGTCTCGGCAGTTCCGCTCGGCTTGAGCAGTATAGTGTCAGTTCGCGTGTTTGTGAGCGTTCGACGAACCAATCGAATGTAGAGCAATTTCACGAACGGAACGGCCGAAAACGCAAGCAAGTAGCCGCATGCAATCAAAGCCGCGAGAACCCACGCGGATGTCATCGCGTACCTGTACCCCACGTACAGCTTGAGGTCCAGGTACGCGGTGTGCTTTTCCGAAACTTCGGACTTGTCCTTGTTGGCGTCGAAAAGGCCCCAGTATCCGATTCCGGCCAGCCACCGAGTGAACGAAATTCCCGTGTTCTCGCCGTACCATTCATACTCTCCGACTGGATCTGGAAGCCCGAACAGACGCTTCCTATCCAACAAGCCGAATTCCAGCATAGAGGAGCAAATGGCATGCACGGGGAGTGTCCCGGCTTCGGCGTAGGCAGCGGAGAATTTCCGAGGGCGCTGTGTCCATACAGCCGTCTTTAAAGAGGCTGCGTCCGTAGCCGCCGTGTATGTGCAACTGTCCGAATTGCTGATTCTGTCGGCGTAGTAGACGTGCTCGGCGGCGTCGGCACACCCGCCAGGCCAGGCGGTGCCAGTGGGTCGGGCATTTGTTATGGAAGGCAGAAGCTTGTCTGTGCAAAATTGAACAGCGTCGGTTTGCGCAGCCGCGTCGTTAGAGAAGCAACCCCCTGAGTTGGATTTGCGGTCAAAATACTCTACTATCGAGAGGCACATCAGGCGGTAGAGCATCTTGGTTGTAGTTGGCCACGGGGCGTCGGTGTTGGACTGGCCGGCCAGTATCTTGAAGGAGTTTGACGCTGCATTGGCCAACTCGCTTGTGATTGTAGCTCTGATGGTGGCGTCACTGGCGGCACACGTTGCCGACGAAAACGGGTCGTTTGGAGACGCACACGTCACCCCAGCGTTGTTCGAGTCAACGTAGACGGCAAAGGCGGGCGCCGACAGCACGTACGCGTGCTGGATACGGCGTACCATGTCGCCCAGCCCGTGGCCGTTTGTACACGTCTCCGTGGCACACGCGCATACGTACTCTTTAACATTCGCATCCAGCTGTGTGGGTGACCTGTATCGCTCGTCGGTTGTGTTGTACGCCGAGCAACAGTCGTCTTCAATCTCCGCTGCCTGCAGCGCACTCCGGATCGCGTTGTTGATAGAGCTCGTCCCGCAGATCGCGTTTCGAGCGCGGTCGATGTACGTCGACTCCAAATCTTCCGCGAATGCCCCGTCCCCAATCTCCTTCATTGACTGGAAGAGCATCTTCAGGTTGGGTACCGCCATACCGCATGGCTTTGCACCGAACACTGACGTTTTCGACACGGTGTCCAGGTCGGTGAGCGCCGTGCTGTAGCGACTGAGTGCCGTAATTAGGATGTACGTGCATCCTAGCAAGACCAGCGAATTGACCAGAATCAACCGGAAATTGATCTGTGGTTGCAATCACACACATGCGTCAGAACCGACAACTTTCATTTTAAACAAGTCCAACCCACTTTGCATGCATGCTCTCTCACCGGTGCACTCCCCCTGTAGCGCGCAATGGACTTGGAGTTCAGTTGTGCTGGTGGCGGCACGATGGCTGGCCCCACGTTGGCCATTCGCTTCTACACAAACACTCCCCTACCTGCTTCTTGGAGACTCCAGTGGCGTTATCAAAATTATTCAGATACACACACAACACAATTGCATGGTTTAGGTGCGCAACAATTCGAGATATAAGCAGTAATCTGATAGGAACCAACACGGGGTGCCCGTAGCCAGAATACACGCCATGAATCCCGACGATGGAACTAAAACCTCTTTTCATTTTATCGCCAGCGTCGGGCGGCGACAGTGCAAATCTGGTGCACGAGGGTTTGGAACCGTCCAAGCAAGTGGATATCGTGAGAGGGTTACACTTCTTCGTCCTATTGGCGAACCTGACATCCGTGTGCAGGTTCATACGTTGGTCAATGTATACTTCAACGATCCAGACCTTGAGAAATGGAAAGCCATTGTGTCAGCATGTAAGAACGATCGATTGACAACTGATCACATTGACCCTAGCTGGGAAATGAAATGTCAAAACGAGCACTGGAAATTGAGGTGGGCATGCAATTCTCTCCAAATTTCAAACAGGGTTTTGAATAATGAACACAGTCACAGAACAAAAATGTCACGTGGCTTGGTACAGGCACGTGAATGGCATGGAAGGACAAGGAGGGAAAGCAAACGGGGTCTTGGTCGTACACCTGGAGCACCTGACGATTGGAACGACTCGTTAGTTTGGGTGGGTTCTAA
>Ga0115571_1000606_pt1 | contig 26666 bp, 30 predicted proteins | sample COGITO_mtgs_1205_FD_87293 | JGI IMG/M metagenome (GOLD analysis project Ga0115571, IMG submission 87293) | Pelagic marine microbial communities from North Sea - COGITO_mtgs_120531 | ecosystem: Environmental > Aquatic > Marine > Epipelagic | place: Germany:Helgoland, sampling site Kabeltonne...
ACAATTTCAGAATAAACACCTGACTCTCTAAGTTTTCTTGCAATGATTTGTGTATATTGACTACCAAAATCTAATACTACAATTGGTACATGTTTCATATGTTAATATCCTCGTTTGATTTATATAAATCTATAATAATGCGATTATATCTAAAAAGTTGTAAATTTTCTGTTAAGTAGAAAATAAAGAAAGTTTATTTTTTAATGAAAAAGAGATTATCCTATATGATAAAAGCCTAAAACTTCATATTGAAAATACCAAACTGCAATAGATACAATATAACCTATTAAAATAGTCCAAGCAAATTTCATATGTGCACCAAATGTATAAATCCCATGTAGTTTTCCCATAACACCTACACCAGCTGCAGATCCAAATGAAATAAGAGATCCTCCAACGCCAGCTGTTAATGTAACAAGCATCCATTGATCAAGACCCATATCTGGATTAGCTTTTAAAACTGCACTCATAACAGGAACATTATCAACAATTGCAGAAAGAAAACCAACACCAATATTTGACCAAGTAGGTCCCAATACAGAAGGATCATAAACTACTGCTGCTAAAGCTAACCATCCAATAAAATATAATGCACCAACTGCTGCTAAAATACCAAAAAAGAACATTAAAGTGTTATTTTCTATCTTAGCCATAGAACGAAAAATATTAAAATGATCTACACCATATTTTCTTTTTAAACCGTAAGAATAAATTTTTAATAATGAAAGGCCAAACATCATACCCCACATAGCTGGAAGATGTAATATTTGATGCGACATAACTGCACAGAAAATTGTAAATACTCCTAGAAACATTACAACTTTTGCACCATTTGCCATTATAGGTTTAATCTCTTTACTTATATCAAAAGCTGGAACTTCATTTGGAACAAATCTTGCTAAAATAAATGCAGTTACTAGGTATCCAATAATTGAAGATGGAAATAAAAATAAGAAATCGGTAAATGTTCCTTTACCAGCAGTCCATGCCATAAGAGTAGTAATATCACCAAATGGAGACCAAGCACCACCTGCATTTGCTGCTACAACAATATTAATAGCACCTGGTACCAAGAAATCTTTTCTAGTTTTTTCAATTGTAATTAATACAGTAGATAAAATAAGTGCAGTTGTTAAGTTGTCTGCTATTGGTGAGATAAAAAATGCTAAAATACCTGTTACCCAGAATAATTTTCTATAAGTATAACCTTTTGAAACTAATTTGTATTTCAATGAATCAAAAACACCCATATGAATTAATGATTCAATATAAGTCATTGCAACAAATAAGAAAAAGAAAATTTCTGCAATTTCTAAAATAAGATGTTCTGCTTGTGTATGAACTAAGTTCATATCCATATTATTTAATGAATAATATAGTGCAACTAACATAAACATAAAAGTACCAATAAATAAAGCTGGTTTAGCTTTGTCTATAGAATATTTTTCTTCAGCTGCTACAAAATAATAGCCAACAACAAAAATGAATAAACATGCAAATCCAACCCATGTCATTGTAATATCAGGTATTTCTCCTATATTTGATGAACTTGCAAATAACGAAACTGTTGACACCAGTAAAGTCATTAATAACTTTGACATTAATTCTCCTTGAAATAATAAACTACTAATTAAGTTTAGTAGGTACAGAGTGATTTTTCTGGTATCAATTTTGCCGTAAATAGGCTTAAGATTTTAGCAAATGTAAATTAAATGTCAATAAAATGTCAATATTTACATTTGCTAATTGATTTTAGTTATGAATAAAGTGTGCACCCATAGATTCTTTTCTATTTATAGCACTTTGTATAATAGCTTTTGCTGTAAGTAATCTTAAAAATAATAGTCTTCCAACATCTTTTTTTAAGTATTCTTCAATTTCTGTTAATGCTTCTTGTAGTTCTTTTGGATCTCTAACAATAGAAGCTGCTTTCCACATAATTTTTCTTAAGTTATTCTTTATTTTTTTATCAATTTCTTGATTTCTAGTATAAGACTTTATTTCCTTAGTATAATTTTCAAGTGATATTTTAAAATCTTCTTCTAAAGAATTTTCTACTGCAATTTGAGAAAAAACCAATCCTTCTAATAAAGAATTAGAAGCTAACCTATTTGCTCCATGAACACCTGAACAAGCAACTTCTCCAACTGCATAAAGATTTTTTATACCTTTTACTTTTGCATCAAGGCTTGTTTCAATTCCACCCATTGCGTAATGAAAAGCAGGAGAAATAGGGACTTTTTCAAAAGGCAAATCATAACCTATCTCTTTTAGATTAGAATAGATATTAGGAAATCTTTTTTTGAAGTATTTTTTACTAAACATTTCTAAAGATAAGAAAACCCCTAATCCTGTTTTTTTATGATAATCAAAAATAGAACGAGAAACTACATCTCTAGGAGCTAATTCCTCATCTACATGATAATCTTTTAAAAATCTATAACCATTTTCATCTACAATATGAGCACCCTCACCTCTTAGAGCTTCTGAAAGTAAAGGTTTTCTTGCAAAATGTGTTCCTTTTACAACCGTTGGATGAAATTGCATCATTTCCATATCTTTTAAATTTAAGCCTTTATCAGCAATTAATCCTTGAATTTCTCCTGCAATTGCAGTTGAATTTGTATGGTATCTATAAAGTGAACCTATTCCTCCACTTGCAATTATTGTATTGTGTGCATAAACAACACGTTGCTGTGTCTCAGAAGTATAAAACTGAACTCCATAACAAATATCATCTTCAATTAATAAGTCGTTAACTACTGCATTTGTAACCATTTCATGATTACACTGTTGTAATAAAAAGACATGTATCATTCTTCCTGTTGCATCACCATCGGCATGAAGAATTCTACTTCTACTATGAGCAGCTTCTTTTGTAAATGCAAGTTCGCCTTTGTTATTTAAATCAAATTTTAAACCAGCATCAATAATATTTTTTACAGCTTTTAAAGATTTTTTACTTAAAAGTTCTACTGCTTTTTTATCATTATAATTTACACCAGCAGTTATAGTATCTTGAATATGTAAGGGAACATCTTCATCATCAACAGCAGTTGCAATTCCACCTTGAGCCCAAAAAGTATTACAATCCCAAGGAGATTTTTTGCATAATACTAAAACTTTTTTATCAGCAGGAATAAGTCTTGCAGCATTTAAACCTGCAATTCCTGTACCTATAATTATATAATCATATATCATTATTTTGAAACTTCTTTATTATTTTTTATTTCTGTTGTTTTATCTGACACATAAACAGGAGCGCCTTTATAACCACAAGCACTAAAAGATAATATAAAACTTGCTATAATTAACATATGAAAAAATTGAATGAAATACTTAGTCATCTTAAAAATAATCCTGAATTCAGAAAGATTAATACATCATCTACAATTGAAAAATTTATAGATGTGCTTCCTTTAAAATTAAAAAAGGGAGTTAAATTTGGCTACATAAAAGGTCAAACTTTATATTTTGTACTAACCCATCCTGTTTATAAAATTGAGTTTGAGTATAACAAAGCAGATATAAAATCATTATTAAAAAATGCTGATTTTGATAATGTAAATGAAATAGCTTTTTTTATAACAAATAAAATAGAACGTAAATCAAAAAAAATTGAAAAAGAAATTTTATTTAAAGAACGTTCAAATGGTATGTTTATTAATAAAGCAAAAGATGAAAATATTTATAAAAAATTTGAATCAATAAGAACTATTATAACAAAGACTTAAATAAAGCTTCTCTTTGCTTATAATCAGGGCAATAATTTCTCACTAAATCCCAAAACTTTTTCGAATGATTTTTATGTTTTATATGAGCTAATTCGTGAATTACTACATATTCAGCAATTTTAATAGGAAATTTAGATAATTGTGTATTAAAGTTTAAACCATTTTTATAATTACAAGAACCCCATGTTCTTTTGTTCTTTCTATATTTTATTGATGTGGGATAAAGATTCATTAATTTTGAGTATTTATCTACTAAAGGGGGAATTATTTCTTCTATTTTTGTTCTATAAAACTTATCAATATCTGTAATTTTATAATCATTTATTTTTTCTATTTTTCCAAAAAACATGAACTCATCTTTTTTTAATTCATTAGAAGTGAATTGACTTAAACCTTTTATTAGCCATTCTTTTTTTCTATTTAATAAGTCTTTTGCATCTGCAAGTGAAAAATATATATTTGCTTTAATTTGTATTTCTTTGTTATTTATGATCCTTAAATAACAATGTTTAATACTCTTTTTATTCAAAAGATTAACTGTAACTACCAAAGAATCAAGATTATGCTCAAATTCCAAACTTTTCCTTAAGATATTTTTTGTTATAATCACGAATTATAACATAGAAAATTAACCAATATTATATAAGAGGAAAACATTAATGAAAATTGCAAACAGAATGGAAAATTTATCTCCATCGGTTACTATGGCAATTACAGCCCTAGCTAGAGAGCTTAAAGCTCAAGGTAAAGATATATTAAGTTTTAGTGCAGGAGAGCCTGATTTTAATACACCAGAAGTTATTAAACAAGCAGCAATTCAAGCTATTACAGATGGACACACAAAATATACAGCCGTAGAGGGAATTCCTCAAACCAAGCAAGCAATCATTAATAAATTAAAAAGAGACCATAACTTAGAATACAATTTAGATCACATCGTTATTAGTAATGGTGCAAAACATTCATTATTTAATCTATTTCAAGTATTGATTGAAAAAGGTGATGAAGTAATTATTCCAGCACCTTACTGGGTAACTTATCCTGAACAAGTAAAATATTCAGATGGTGTTCCAGTGATTATTGAAACAGATGATATAAGTAGTTTTAAAATAACAGCTGAACAACTAAAAGATGCTATCACAGATAGAACAAAAATCCTTTTATTAAATACTCCATCTAATCCAACTGGTGCAGTTTATTCAAAAGAAGAATTAGAAGCTATAGGAAAGGTTCTTGAAGGTACTGATATTATAGTTTTATCTGATGAAATGTATGAAAAAATCATGTATGATGGAAAAAAATTTACAGCAGCAGCTGAAGTATCTGAAGACATGTACAAAAGAACTGTTACGATAAATGGTTTAAGTAAAGCAGTTGCAATGACTGGATGGAGATTTGGTTATTTAGCAACTCCTAAAACTGAGCTTGTAAAAAGTATGATTAAACTTCAAGGTCAAGTAACTTCAAATGTAAATTCAATCACACAATATGCAGCTATTCCTGCACTAGATGGTGAAGCTGATGAAACAATGGAAGTTATGAGAAAAGAGTTTGAAAAAAGAAGGAATGTTGCTGTTAAATCTTTCAATGCAATTAATGGATTAAGTTCATTTAATCCAGATGGAGCATTTTATTTATTTGTAAATATCCAAGGTGTTACATCTGATTCTATGAAGTTTTGTGCAGACTTACTTGAAGAAAAAGGTGTTGCTTTAGTTCCTGGACTTGCTTTTGGAACAGAAGGATATGTTAGATTCTCTTTTGCTACAGATTTAGAAACAATTGAAGAAGGAATTAGAAGAATCAAAGATTTTGTAGAGAATAAATAATTATGACTCCACAAAAAAAAGCTACAGTCGTTTCTTCATCTGTTGCGGCTCTTCTTACAATTATTAAATTAGTTGTGGGAATTGCAAGTGGTTCAGTTGCTGTTTTAGCTTCAGCTATTGATTCTGTTCTTGATATGTTCGTATCACTTTTCAACTACTTCGCAATATCAAATTCAGAAAAACCAGCAGATAGAGAATTTAACTATGGTCGAGGAAAGATTGAAGCACTAGCATCTGTAATTGAAGGTTCTATTATTACTCTATCTGGACTATACTTACTTTACCAAGCAATACAAAAAGCTATCAATGGTGAAATATCTAAATATGTTGAAGTTTCAATAATCGTAATGATTATATCACTTATAATAACAATATTTTTAGTAATCTATTTAAATAAAGTTGCTAAAAAAACAAATTCGATGGTTATACGAGCTGATGCCTTACACTATAAAACAGATGTTTATTCAAATGTTGCAGTTTTATCATCACTAATCCTTGTTCAACTAACTGGATATGAATTAATAGATGTTATTGTTGGAAGTGGAATTGCACTGTTTATTATTTATTCTGCTTATGAACTAATTCATGATGGAACTTTAGTTTTATTAGATAGAGCAGTTGATAGTAAAGTAGTTCACAAAATCGAAGATATAATTAAAACTAATGAAAATGTAAATGCTTATCATCTTTTAAAAACTAGAGAAGCAGGACATCAAACTTTTGTAGAGGTGCATTTAGTTTTTGATTGTATTATTTCACTTATGAATGCTCATAAAACAAGTGATAAAATTGAACAAGAAATACAAAACTTAGATAAAGATAGAGATTGGATAATCAATATTCATATGGATCCTTATGATGATTTTGAAATCAATAACGAAAAATAATGGAAGAAAAATGAAAAATATTTTATTTATACTAATATTTATTAATACTGTTTTATTTGCAAATACTCAAATAGATTATAGAACTGCAAAAATCTATAAAGATGATATTTCATCTAAAAAAGCTTTTGATATGCAGCAAGATGGTGCTTTGTTAATAGATGTAAGAACAAAACCTGAGTTTAACGAACTACGAGCAAAAAACTCAATCAATATTCCAGTTTTCTATGCAAAAAATGGAAAAAGAGTATTTAATCGAAATTTTGTAAATGAAATATATGAAACATCTAAAAAAAATATAAACAAAACAATAATTTTGATTTGTAGAAGTGGATCACGAACAAAACTTGCAAGTAACTTACTAGCAGAACAAGGCTTTTCAAACATATATAATGTACAATATGGCTTTACATATGATTGGTTAAAAGTGAAGCTTCCCACTGAAAAATAAGATAACATTCTTTTGTTAATAATATTGTAATTAGATTAGTTTATGGAAAACAAAAAAACTCTTTTTACAATATTTATTTTAGTTTTAAGTGTACATTTTTATCTATTTAATCAACTAAAACTTAATAAAGAAGAAGTATTCGCAGCAAAACCTAGTTCTTCTAAAGTACAAATAAATCTAAAAAATATAACTATAAAAAATAAAGAAATTGAAATTTCAAAAAAAACAGTTGAAACTAAAGTAAATAAAAAGCTAATTCAAACAAATAGCAAAAATACGATTAAGAAAGTTGAAAAAGCTGAAAAAAAAGAAACATTAAAAAAAGAAACACTAAAGAAAGAAAAAACAGCTAAAGATAATGAAGAAATTCTCAAAGAAAATGTTCTAGAACAAATCACTAAAAAAATTGTAAAAACAAAAGTTGTAGAAAAACTAATTCCAGTAGAAACTTTAAAAGCTATAGAAAATAAATACTTTCAAAAGATACAAGAACTTATAGAAAAAAATAAGAAATATCCTAAAATTGCAAAAAGATTAAATCAATCTGGAGAGATTTATTTAAACTTTACTATATATAAAAATGGTCAAATAGCAAATATTAAAATCATAAAAAGTTCAAATTTTAGAAGACTAAATAAAGCAGCTATAGAAATAATGTCAGAAATAGAAAAGTTTGACCCAATACCAGATGAATTAGACAAAGATATATGGAATATAACTGTTCCAATTGTATATAAAATAAATAGGAGTTAAGATAATGGAAATTGATTTAATAAGTTACATACATAGAGGTGGAATAATAGTATATATACTAATCTTTTTGAACATTATTGGTTTTACTATTATGTTTTGGAAGCTAACTGTAGTATCATTATCAAAGCTTAAAAGAGAAACTATAGTAAATGAAATTATAACTTTTTCAAAAGAAAATTCACAAGAGTTTAAAAAAGATTCTATTGAAAATATTATAAATAGAAAAATGCGTAAGTTAGAGTTTGGATTAAATACAGTTAAAATAATAGCTTCTATTGCTCCTTTACTTGGTCTTTTAGGAACTGTAATAGGTGTTTTAAACTCTTTTGATTCTATTACTAAAAGTGGTTTAGGTGACCCTAGTATTTTTTCAAATGGTATTTCAATAGCATTAATCACAACAGTTGCAGGATTAATTGTAGCAATTCCTCACTATATAGGTTACAACTATATTGTTGGTATTTTAGATGATATTGAGTTAAAAATACACAAAGAGGTACTTAAAAAAATATGAAAAAAAGAGAGATTTTAACTCCTGATGTAACACCATTAATCGATGTAGTTTTTATTCTTTTGATATTTTTTATTGTATCTTCTGTATTTAAAAAAGATGAATTTGCTCTTGCTTTAAATCTTCCCACTTCAAGTGCTAAAGAAATTGAGCTTAAAGAAAAAGAAGTTATTATTGAAATAAACAGCGAAAAACTAGCAATTTATGGAAAAGAAATAAATCTAGAAAATTTAGATTTAGAAATGAACAAAATAAAAAATAAAAAAAGAAATATAATATTTAAAATAGATAAAGATGTTAAATATGAAAAAGTTGTAAGTGTATTGGATATTTTACAAAAAAATAACTTATTTAGTATATCTTTAATCACTCAAAGTAAAGAAAAGTAAATCAATATATAACTAGAGTTTGGATAATATACACTTTAGAAAAACAGCATTATATAGGAGTATATAAAATCAAATGGCATTAATCGACCTACAAAACATTTCAAAACAATATGACACCAAAGTAATCTTAAAAAATGCAAACTTTACTTTAAACCAAGGTCAACGAATCGCTGTAATTGGTCAAAATGGTCAAGGAAAATCAACTCTTCTAAAAATCATTACAGGAGAAACTGAACCTGATGATGGTATTAAAGCAATAGATAAATCGATCAAAATAGAGATGCTAGCACAGCACCCAAAATTTGAAGAAAATTTACAAGTTCGTGATGCAATTGAAAATCAACTACAAGAATTAAAAGATGCAAGAGTTGAATACGAAGAGATTTCTGTGAAGATTATTGATGATTATGAAAATACAGAATTAATCAATAGACAAAGCGAACTTGCAACATTTTTAGAATTTCACAATGCTTGGGATTTAGACAATATGATTGAACGAGTATTAAAAGAATTTCAGCTAAAAGAATATGAATTTAAAGATGTGAATCTTCTCTCAGGAGGAGAACAGCGTCGTGTTTCTCTTGCAGGACTTTTACTTAAAAAGCCTGATGTTTTACTTTTAGACGAACCTACAAATCATCTTGATGTTTACATGGTTGAGTTTTTAGAACAACTTTTAATTAAAAATAATTTTACTCTTATCTTTATTTCACATGATAGATACTTTATTGATAATATTGCTACATCTGTTATTGAAGTTGAGAATGGAACATTAAGAAAATTTCAAGGTGGATATTCTTCTTATTTAGAGCAAAAGCAACAACTTTTAGAAAATATGCAAAAAGATCATCATAATATGATTAGATTATTTAAAAGAGAAGCACACTGGATGCAAAGAGGTGTAACTGCAAGACGAAAAAGAAATGTAAGAAGAAAAGCAGAATATTTGGATTTAAAACAGAAAGTTAAATCAAACCCAGCTGCAATTAGAAAAATGAGTGTTGAACTACAAAGAGAGCAAAAATCCTTTAATTCAGATGATAATACAAGAACTCAAAATAAAAAAAAGATGTTGTTTGAGCTTGATGATATAGCTATTTCACTTGGTGATAAACTTTTGATAAAAGACTTTACAACTAGAATTTTACAAAAAGACACTATAGCAATTGTAGGACCTAATGGAACAGGAAAATCTACAATGTTAAAAATATTTATGGAAAAACTAAAAATTGATAGTGGAAGATTTAAAAAAGGTGATTTTAAAGTAGGATATTTTGATCAACATAGAGAAATGTTAAATGACAATCAAAGTATTATGCATACTTTTTGTCCAAATGGTGGTGATTTAGTTGAATTAAATGATGGCAGAACTATGCATGTTTATGGTTACTTAAAAAACTTTTTATTTCCAAAAGAATACTTAGAGAAAAAAATAGGTGTATTAAGTGGAGGTGAGAAAAATAGAGTTGCTTTAGCACTTTTATTTACCAAAAATATAGACTGTTTAGTTTTAGATGAGCCTACAAATGATTTAGATTTACCAACAATTAATATTCTAGAAGAGTATTTAGAAAACTTTCAAGGTGCTATCATTCTTGTTTCTCATGATAGATATTTTGTTGATAAAATTGCAAAAAAACTATTTGTTTTTAAAGGTAAAAATGGAGAAGTAGAAGAAAGTTTCCAACCTTATAGTGAATACTTAGAGATTGAAAAAGAGTTAAAAAACTTAAATTCTTTAGAAAAGAGTATACAAAAAGATGAAAATGAAAAAAGTAAAGAAATAACAAAAAAGAAACAAGTAAAGCTTTCATATAATGAACAAAGAGATCATGTAAATTTACCTGCAGAAATAGAAGAATTAGAAGAAAAAATTGAAGAGATTAATAACTGTCTTATGGATGTAAAATGTTATGAAGCAAAAGGTATTGTTGCTGTTTCTAAAGAGCTTGAAGAAGTGGAAAAGATCTATGAATCAAAAGTTGAAAGATTTTTAGAACTTGAAGAATTGATTGAAAGTTTTAACTCTTAAGAAGATATAATAATCGTAAATATAACAAATAATTCAAGGATTAAAATGAGTTTAAAACAACAACTTAAAGATGATGTTAAAGTAGCTATGAGAGAAAAAAATATAGTTAAAAGAGATTCAATTAGATCAATTAATACAATGATTAAACAAATTGAAGTTGATGAAAGAATAGAACTAACAGATGAAGCTATTGTAAAATTAATTCAAAGAGGAATCAAGCAAAGAGAAGAAGCAATTTCTCAGTATAAAGCAGCTTCAAGAGATGACTTAGTAGAAAAAGAAGCAGAACAAATCGAAGTATTTAGACTTTATTTACCAGTACAAGCAAGTGATGAAGAACTTGAAGCTGGTATGAAAGAAATTATTTCACAAGTAAATGCTCAATCTATGAAAGATATGGGAAAAGTTATGGGAAGTGCTAGTAAAAAGTTTGCAGGAATAGCAGATGGAAAAAGAATAAATGAAATGGTTAAAAAACTTTTATCATAAAATATCCTCATTACTAATTGTAGTTGAAAAAATATAACACAAATATAAAAAATTCAGCTACAATTCTTTCAATATTTATACTACCCGATCTGTAATATAATATCGTTTTTGTAATCTTTCAAAAGCATAAAAACAACTATACAGAAAGTCTAGATCTACACTAAATTATTTCTCTAATTAATTGTTAGGCTTCTTTTATGCATACATAATTTATTATATCTTTTCATAATATACTAAACTTGATGCATTACTTTTATGGAGTAATATAAAATGGTACAAATAAGTAATCAAATATTTTGTAAAAAGTTTCTTACTGAAATAGATATAAAAACAGGAATATTACCAAACCCGTATTATGATCTACCCTTTATGATTATTGAAAATTTTTTATCTGAGGAAATTTGTGAAAGTATCACATCTTCAATGAGATTAAACCAAGATATTTGTGAAGCAGAGATTAGAAAATATGAAGCAATTAAAGATTTGACAGGTAAAAACACTTCAATTAGAAAAACAAAAATTCACAAGTTGGATAACATACAAACAATTATCTATAATGAAAGTTTTGCAAAACATAAAAGAGATATAGAAAAGTTTTTTAATTTATGTATTACAACATCTACAGAAATACAAGCTTTAGAATATACTAAAGGATCATTTTATAAACAACATAGTGATGATTCAAGTGTATTACTTAAAAATGATGAAGTTGTAGGTTTCCTTCCCGTTGCATTAGAACGAAAAATCACTTCTGTTTTATTTACCACAAATCACAGTGATATTGTTTCTAAAAATAATTTTGATGGTGGAGAATTAATTTTTAATTATTTATATGATAAAAAAGGCGAAATTGTTCAAATCAAACCAAAAGCTGGTGATATGGTTATATTTTTTAGTAATCCGTATTTTACGCATGAAGTTTTAGAAGTAAAAAAAGGGTTTAGAGTATCTTTAGTTCAATGGCATGATGCCATTATCAACTAAAGATATATTTTTATATTTTATATTTTAATAAAATTTCTTTTGATACATACTCAATTGTTGCATTTGAAGTAGCTTCGGCAACTATTTTAGGAGCGCAACCAGCTTCATATGCTTCTTTCCATCTCAAAGCACATAAACACCATTTATCACCCTCTTTAAGTCCAGGGAATGAGTATTGAGGCATAGGTGTAGTTAAATCATTACCTTGTGCTTTAGAGTATTCTAAAAACTCATTTGTAAGAATAGCACAAACTGTGTGTTTGCTAGTATCTTCTGGAGATGTTCTACAAACACCATCTCTATAAAATCCAGTCATTGGACTTGTACAACAAGTTTCTAAATTTGTTCCTAATATATTAGTTTGCATAATTATCCTTTTATTCTTGTATCGTCCAAATAAATTTGTTTTTATCAAACTTATATGTTGAAAGATTTTTTAAAATAGTATTCTTTATTTTTTCATTTATTGTTTTTGTTCTACTTAAAATCCATAAATATTCTCTACTTGGACTTCCTACTAGGGCATAATTGTAATCTTTATCTAAGTCAATTATCCAATAATCTCCATAGAAAGGTTTAAAAAAACTAACTTTTAATTTAGAATTACTTTCATCAATTGCATAAGCTTCACCAATAGCTTCTTTTTGCTCACCAGTGTCAATTTTAGTACACCTATTAATTACTTTTATTTTTCCATTATCTTTTAGTTCATAAGTTGCAGTTACATTTTTACATCCTTTTTCAAAAAAATGCTCAAACCTTGCAACTTCATACCAAGTTCCTTTGTACTTTTCTATATCAACATTATTAACTGTTTTAAGATACGGATTTTTTGAACCACATCCAACAAATATAAAAAGAATAAAAGTACTTATTATAATTTTTAACATACTTATTTACTTCCTTTATAATTTAATATTTCTTTTGTTACCTTGTGTCTATAATCAAACATATCTCTTAATTCTTTTTGTATAAAAAAATCAAAAAAGTTTCCAATAGCACCAAAAGGCAATTCATATTCCACTACATCTTTTAGTTCACAGATATTACCTTTTTGTGTAAAAACATGAGAGTGCTTCCAGTACTTAAAAGGTGATTTAAGTGCAATATCCACTAATAAGTTAGGTTCTTCTATTTTATCAATTTTTACTTCCCAAGTAGTAGGAATAAAATTTTTTACTGTTTTTATTTTTAAAATTCCACCTTGATGCGGAACAAAGTCTTTATTTATTAAATCAACTTTTGTATTAGGTGGTGTGATATTTTCTAAGTTTTTCATATCTAAGTGAAAATTAAATAGATCTTCTATTTTACAGTTAATTGTAGATATTTTTTCAAATTTTTTCAAATTTTTTCCTTTACTTTACCAAGTCATTTAAACAAGAATCTATATTTTCAAATTCAAATTTAAAACCATTATCAATTAGTCTTTTTGGTTTTACACATTGTCCATCTGTAAGAACTTTTGCGCCCTCACTAAATATCATATTTAATATAAACTCAGGAACAGGCAAGATAGTTGGTCTACTTAAACTCTTTCCTAATGCTTTAGTAAAGTCATAATTAGTAGTAGGTTTTGGAGCTGTTAGATTAAATATTCCATCTAATTCTTTGTTCTGATAAACAAAACTATATGCATTTAATAAATCTTCCAAATGAATAAAAGAAAAACTTTGTAAGCCTTGTCCAATAGTTCCTCCAAGTCCAAATTTAAAAGGTGTTAACATTTTATCTAAAGCACCGCCATCTTTACCTAAAACAATTCCGAATCTAAAAATAGCTGTTCTTATTCCCATTTCATTTGCTTTTAAAGCTTCTTCTTCCCAATCTTTACATAGATTAGCTAGAAAATCATTTTCATATTCAAAAGTTTCTTCATCATAACAAGTAGTATTTTTATATATTCCTACGGCTGAAGTTGAAATAAAAAGTTCAGGTTTTTTATTAGCTTTTTTCATAGCACTTATCAAAGCTTTTGTTGTATCTAGTCTACTGCTGTAAAGTAATTCTTTATATTTATCAGTCCATCTGTTAATAATATTTGCACCAGCTAAGTTTATTACAATATCAGATGATTCAATAATATTTACTAAATTTTCATCATCTTTTAATTCTTCTCTTTTTATTCCAATTACATTGAAACCATTTTTCATAAAATGTTTTTTTAAGTTTGTTCCAACAAATCCACTTGAACCTGTTATTGCTAAAGTCTTCATAGTATACTCCTTTGAAGTAACTTATTTGTAATATTATATACATTATATAAGATATTAGTATCATTTAAATGTCAATTAAAAAGTTTTATTTCTACAAAGATATAAACCGACACATTCATAGTATTAAAAAGGTATAAATCATGTATAATAAAAACAAAAAGGCTTCATAATGGAACCTGCAAAAAAAATTTGGATAGTTGGTGGAAGCTTAGGTATTGGTCTTGAGCTAGTAAAACTTTTCTTAGAAAAAAATTATCTTATAATAGCTAGTTCTAGAAATACATCCAATTCGCTAGAGCTTGTTGAACTAAAAAAAAGATTTCCAGATAAATTAACTTTATTAGATATAGATGTAAGCTCAAAAGAAGATATAAAAGAAAAAGTAAAAATAGCATGGAATATTAATAAAGGCTTAGATATATGGTTTTATAACGCCGCTGCTTATGATGTGATGACTATTGAGACTTGGGATATTGAAAAATTTGAACAAATGAATGAAGTTAATTACTTAGGTGTTGTAAGAATAATGTCTAATCTTTTACCATATTTTAAAAGCACAAAAGAAAGAAGTAAGAAGAATATGAAATGGGTATGGAACTGTAGTTTATCATCTTATTTTGGTCTACCAAATGCAGGAGGATACTCTGCTCCTAAAGCTGCTTTGGTTAATCTTGCAGAATCAATTTATCCCGAATTAGAAAATTCAAATATTAACTTGCAAATCATAAATCATGGTTTTGTAAAAACAAGACTCACATCTAAAAACGAATTTAAAATGCCTCAATTAATGGAAGCTAAATATACTGCCGAAAAGATAATTAAAGGAATGGAAAAATCTTTATCATTTGAGATAAGATTTCCTTTTGGATTAAGATCATTTTTAAGTTTATTAAAAATTCTTCCTTATAGAATTTCTTTAGCTATTACAAAGAAGTTACTACCATGAATGCTTATACTTATGCACAGTTTTTTGAACAAATAGATAAGAATACATCAATAAAAGAGTATGAAAAAGTATTTGATAAAAATGCAGAATTTAAAGATCCCTTTCATGAGGTCAAAGGTCTGGACAAGATATTCAAAATTTTTGAAGATATGTATTTAAAACTTGATAATCCATATTTTAAAGTTACTGAGATAGTTGAGCAAGATAAAATTGCTTATTTGAAATGGGACTTTAATTTTTCCTTTAAAGGCAATAGTAAAAATGAATTTTTTGAAGGTGTTTCACGAGTTGAATTTAATAAAGAGAATAAAGTAATATCTCACATAGATTACTGGGATTCTGCTAGTAACTTATATGAGAAGATTCCTATTCTTTCTTTCATAATAAAATTTATTAAAAATAAAATAAAAAGTTAAAATAAAAAATATGAATAATACAATTTTCTCAAAACAACTAATAATCTATTATAGTTTATTAGCAATTCCTTTAGCAATTGTAGGATTACCTTTATATATTTATTTACCAACATTTTATACAACAACTGTTGGAATTGATATAGCAGCTGTGGGACTTATTATATTTATAGCAAGATTAACAGATGTATTTACAGATCCCTATTTTGGACACTTAAGTGATAAAAGTGTAGAGTATTTTAATAGTAGGAAACCTATCATGATTTTAGGTTCTATTGTTTTAATTTGCAGCTTTTATGCACTTATAAATCCAAATTTAATTTATTCTGAACTTTGGCTTTTAAGTTTTTCAATTTTAGTTTATATTGGATGGAGTATGATAAATATTCCTTATCTTACATGGAGCAGTGAAATAAGCGAGAAATATGAGGATAAAACTCTTTTAAATAGTTCGAGAGAATTATTTACAATTATTGGAGTTTTAATAGCCCTTCTTATTCCTTATATTTATAAAGTTTCAGAAGATTTTGAAAAAACCTTAGAAATATTGTACATATCTTTTTTAATTCTTTTTATTCCTTTATTTTTTATCACTATAAATAAAATCAAAATCAAAACAAATATAAAAATTGAAAAATACTCTATTCAAAATATTAAAAATATTTATAAAAATATAAGTGATTTAAAATATTTACAAATAGGATATTTTTTTAATAATCTTGCTAATGCGCTACCAGCAACACTTTTTTTACTATTTATTGAACTAGTTATTCAAGAAAAGAGTTCTTCTGGATTTATTTTAATTCTATATTTTTTAGCAGGAATTATTGCTCTTCCTTTTTGGAATTTAATATCAAATAAAATTGGTAAAAAAAACACTTGGCTTTGTTCTATTATTCTAGCCTCTACAGCATTTTCATTTGTACCTTTTTTAGAAGCGGGTGATTTAAATGTTTTTTTAATCATAAGTTTAATATCTGGATTATCTCTTGGAGCAGATATGGCACTTCCAACTGCTATTCAGAGTGACTTAGTTCAAAAAAGTAAAAAATATGAAAGTAATATTTCTGGTTTATTATTTGGAATATGGACTATGATCACAAAGTTATCATTAGCTTTTGCTGTTGCATTAAGTTTCCTAATACTTGGTATATTTGATTTTGAAGCTACAAAACCCAATCCTACATCATTGCTCGTATTAACATTTCTTTATGGTATTTTTCCAGTGATTTTAAAAATATTTGCTATAATATATATTAATAAGTACAAAGATATAAAACCATAGTTAATTTAATCTTATAAACGAACATATTATTACTACAAAAACTCTTTATATAATCATAAAATAACAGCACTAGGAGATTGAGGTGAAGATACTTTTTATAAATATCATTACTCTTTCTATTCTTTTTTCTCAAACTCCTACAAAGTATTTAGAATCACCAAAACCTGTTGATTATGTTTCAATAGAAAAATTTAGTGGTTTATGGTATGAGATTGCAAGAACATACAACAGTTTTGAAAAAAATTGTGTAGCTGCAACAGTAGAATATGTCCTTTCAAAAGATTTAAATTATGAAATCAAAAACAGATGTTATGACACTGTGATTGGTGGAGATATAATTGAGTTTAATGGAACAGGAAAATCTTTAAACCAAAATACTATGGCACAAATAGAAATGACTTATTACTGGATATTTACTAAAAATTATAAAGTCATATATTTAAATGAAGATTATACAAGTGCCATAGTATCTGATAAAAATATGAATAATCTATGGATAATCAATAGAAAACCTTTTATGAAAAAAAAGAAGCTAGATAGCCTAGTTTCTTTTTTATCTAATTACATGGACACAAAAAATTTAATATATACTCCGCAAGATTTGCAAGGACAATACACATGGATCAAGAAAAAAAACAAAAAATAGCAGTCTTAGGAGCAGGAATAAGCGGACTTGGAAGTGCTTATTTACTTAGTAAAAAACATGAAGTAGATTTATACGAAAAAGACAACAGATTAGGCGGACATGCTAGAACTTCTCAGGTTCAAGAAGATGGTAAGACATTCGGTGTTGATACTGGCTTTTTGGTGTTTAATCATCCTACTTATCCATTACTTACAAAACTTTTCAAAGAACTTAATGTAAAAATAGAAAATAGTGATATGAGCTTTGCTTTTTGGGATCAAAAAAATAATTTAGCTTATAATGGTGAATCTTTAAAAGGTATGTACTTTCAAAAGAAAAATATTTTTTCATACTCACATAACAAAATGATTTTAGATGTGTTAAAATTCAACAAAAAAGCAAATTATGATCTAGAAAACAATAGCAGTGATTTGGATTTATCTTTGGGTGAATATTTAAAAGATTATTCAAAATATTTTAAAGAAAGATATATCATTCCAATGGGTTCTTCAATTTGGTCAACACCTAGTGATAAAATGAGTGACTTCCCTGCTCGAGCTTTCTTACATTTTTTTAAAAATCATGGATTATTAGGAGTTGATACTCATCATCAATGGCTTACTGTTAGTGGTGGTTCTATAAATTATGTAGAGAAAATATCAAAAAAGATATCTGGAAAAATATTCAAAAACTCTGATATAATATCTGTAATAAGAGAAGATGAAAAAGTAATTTTAGTACATGCAGATAACTCACAATCAATCTATGACAAAGTTATATTTGCAATGCACGCACCTGATGCTCTTAATTTGATTGACGAACCAAGTGTGGACGAACTGAGAATCCTTTCTTGCTTTGAGTACAAAGAAAATAAAGCAGTATTACATAATGATAAAAAAGCTTTATATCCAGATAAAAAAGTTTATGCAGCATGGAATTATAAAACAAATCAATCAAGTGAAAATGTAACTTTATCATATTGGATAAATAGACTACAAAACTTAAAAACAAAAAAAGAGTATTTTGTTTCTCTAAACGAAACAGAACAACTAACTGAAGTAATAGAAAACATATCTTACGAACATCCTCAATTTGATGCAAAAGCAATTGATGCACAAAGTAAAAGATCAGTAATAAATGGTAAAAACAATACATATTTTGCAGGTGCTTATTGGAGATATGGTTTTCATGAAGATGGATTATATAGTGCTAATACAATTGCTAAAGAATTTGGATGTGAATTGTGAGTCATAAGTTTTTTGAAGGAAATATCTATCATAAAAGATATAGTCCTAAAACACATGATTTTAAATATAAATTCTTTATGCTTGATATTGACATGTCAAAATTCGAAAAATTAGATAATAAGTACTTTTCTCAAAATAGTTTTAATCTTTTTTCTTTTAATACAAAAGACCATTTTGGAGAAAGCACAGATTTTAAAGAAAATGTAAAAAATTTACTAAAAGAATGTGATCTAAAAGCTACAGAAAAAATGAGATTTGTTACATTACCTGCAATTATTGGTTATGTATTTAATCCTATTAGTGTCTTGATACTTTTTGAAAACGATAAGCCTAGTTTTATGCTAGCTGAAGTACATAATTATAATGGTGGAAGAATTATCTATAATGTGAAACTTGAAACAAATGATAATAAACACTATAAGGGTAAGAGTTTAAAAGATATGTATGTATCACCATTCTTTAAAAGGACAGGAGAATATTCTTTTGATTTAACATATACAAGTAACAACTTTTCTATTGGAATAAATCTTTATGAAGATGAAAAAAAGGTATTAACTTCAACTTTTGTAGGGAAAAGTCTTGTTTTTAGTGAAACAAATATCTTATCATTATTTTTAAGACATACATTACTTACATTTTGGGTAGTTACAAGAACAATCTGGCAGAGTTTAAAACTTAAATTAAAAGGTCTAAAATGGAATGGACCAGAAGCAATTGATCAAATAAGGAGGGCTTAACAATGAAATCATTTTGGAATAACCTAGGAGACAAGTATTTCTCAAAAATCACAAAGGGTACATTAAAAGTAACATACTGTGATGGGAAAACAAAAATATATGGAAATAATCAAGAACCAAAGGCTGAAATGGTTTTAACTAATGCTGATTTATTCAGAAGACTTACTCTTTTTGGAGATATAGGATTTGCAGAAAGTTATATGGATAAAGATTTTGAGTGTGATAATTTAACATCTTTAATTAAAATTGGGATTATAAACTCAGATGCTTTACAAACAAAAAGTGAAGATGAAAAAAAGTTTAGTCTTTACAATTTATTTCCCGTTGTTAATAAACTAAAACATATCATGAGAAAAAATTCAAAAACACGTTCAGCAAAAAATATTCAAGAGCATTATGATTTATCAAATGACTTTTTTGAATTATTCTTAGATGATACTATGATGTATTCTTCAGCTGTATTTGAAAAGCCTGATGAACCTTTGTTTGAAGCACAAAAAAGAAAAATTGATTTATTAGCAAAAAAACTAAATCTTAAAAAAGGTTCAAAAGTATTAGAAATTGGTTCGGGATGGGGAGCTATGGCTTTGCACTTAGTAAAAGAGTATGGTTGTGAAGTTACAACATTAACACTATCAAAAGAGCAGAAAAAGCTTTGTGAAGGTAGATTTAAAGAAAATAATATTGAAGAATCAGTAAATGTAATACTAAAAGACTATAGAGATATGGAAGGTGAGTTTGATGCTGTAATTGCAGTTGAAATGTTTGAAGCAGTTGGACGTGAGTACTTTGATGTATTCTTCAAAAAATGTGAATCACTACTAAAACCAAGTGGTATTTTAGTTATGCAAATAATTACAATGCCAGATCAGAGATATAGCTCGTACTGTAAGGGAACTGATTTTATTCAAAAATATATTTTTCCAGGAGGACACCTTCCAAGTGTTGGAAAAATTTTAGATGTAACTACAAAAAATACTAAACTAAATCTTTTACATATGGAAGAATTTACTGAACATTATGCAAAAACATTAAATATTTGGCATGAAAACTTTAATCAGAAACTAGAAGAAGTCAAAAAATTAGGCTTTGATGAATACTTTATTAGAATGTGGAAAATGTACCTTTGTTATTGTGAAGCAGCTTTCTTAACTAGAAATATTAATTTAGTTCAAATTGCTTTTACAAGATACCAAAATATGGATTTAAATGAAGGTCTTGTAGCATGAAACTACAAGTCTTCTTATTAAGTGCAATATTTCTAATTTTTACAGGATGTTCAAAAATGCAAATAGAAGATTTTACAAACAAGGGACCTGAGTTTATTCCTCAGGAATATTTTAATGGAAAACTAACTGCTTATGGAATGGTAAAAGATAGAAGTGGAAAAATTATCAAAACATTTAAAGGTGATTTAGTAGGTTCATGGGATAAAAATGGTGTAGGAACACTTGATGAAAAATTTATTTATGACAATGGTGAAAAACAAACTAGAGTTTGGACATTGACTCCTACAGGTGATAAAACTTTTATAGGAACAGCAGGTGATATAGTTGGAAATGCACAAATGATTGCAAATGGAAACACAGTTATGATTGATTATACTATGAGGGTTCCATATAATGATTCTACGCTTGATATAAATGTAAAAGATTGGCTGCATCTTCAAGAAGATGGAGTTATAATAAATCATTCTAAAATGAAAAAATTTGGATTTACTATTGGTGAATTAGTGATCACTATAATCAAAGAAAATAAATAAAAAAGCCTAGAGAATTCTTTTTTCAAGATATTCTCTAAACTCTTTGGCTCCATCTTTTGAACTTGTAACAACGTCATCAATTCCTTCAAATGATATTTCAAGTTTAGATTGTTCCATACTTTGCATAGATTTAATTTTATCTACATTCACAATACAAGACCTATGAATTCTAAAGAAATTCTTTCCTTTTAGTAATTTTTCCATATCACCTATTTTTTTTCTTACATAGGCATCAGTATTTTTTATCTTGATTATAACTTCATCCAAATCAGCTTTAATGTAAAAGATATCTTCTATATCAATCAAATAAAGTTTATTCCCTCTTTTTGCCATAATTCTTTTTGAATTATCTATATCTTCTTTTATCATATACTTTTCAATCTTCTCTAAAGATTTTTTTATACTTTCATTTGATATAGGTTTTAATAAGTAATCAACTCCACCACTTTTAAAAGCTTCTAAAGCATGTTCTGAATATGCTGTTTGAAAGATTATAAAAGTCTTAGGATTTATATCTAATATTGCTTGAGCAAGTTCTAAACCACTCATATTTGGCATAGATATATCTAAGAATGCAATATCAAATTTTTCTTTAGATACAAGTTTTATAGCATCTATTGGATTATTACATTCTTGTATATCAGTAACACCCTCTTCTTCTAAAAGTCTCTTTAGTCTGCTAAGAGCTAGTTTTTCATCATCTACTATAAGTGTTTTCAATTTTTGCCTTTTAATTCTATTATAAACTGCATTTTAGCATTCTCTTTCTTATAAGTTAAGTTTCCAATTTTTAAAAGTTCTAATCTCTTTTTTAAATTACTTAGTCCCGTACCAAAAATCACATTTTCACTTAAAATACCATCATTTGAAACAATAATATTATTGTTTTTAGTAATTATATCTATATTTAATTCTCTTGAATTAAATCCATGCTTAATAGCGTTTTCAACAAGTAATTGAATTGAAAATTTTGGTATTTGTATCTTTTCGAAGTCTTCAGAAATATTTGTTTTTAGTTTTATATGATCATCAAATCTTATATTTTCTATTTTCAAATAAGTTTCAACCATTTTTATTTCACTCTCAAGTTCTATTAAAGAATCTCTTGTAATTGCATTTCGCAAAAATTTTGATAAATCTAAAGTAGCTTTTTCTGCTTTCTTTTGATCAACATATATAAGTTCTGAAATAGAATTTAATGCATTGAACAAAAAATGTGGATTAAGTTCATTTTCTAAAGCTTTTATTTTACTTTCTAGTATTTCATTACTAATAGATTCATTCTTATTCTTCATAGAAATAAACTGATGAAGTATCATACCAACAAGAAATGCTAAAAATCCGATAATAATTGCAATATAAAGCCAATAAGGTTTTATAAAATTAATAATATTAAACTCACTAAAATAAAAAAGATAGTAAGAAAATATAAAACCTATGAATCCAGATAGAAAAGAGAATACAAAACTTATTATATACCAATACTTTTCATCTACATTAGGTAGAAGAAATTCATTTGAAAGTGATATGAAAAGACAAGCACTTAAAGATATACAAACTGCACTTAATGTACTAAAATATATAGTCTCAAAGTTTCGTAAGTCCACATTTAGAAAGTAAAGAAATAAAGAGATAAAGAAACCAAAAAATGCACCAATTATAATAATATATATCCAATCGAGCATTGTAACTTTTAACTTTACGCTAAGCATTGATTTCCTCATTTAAAACTTCTACTCCTATGGCAACGCCTGGCCATCCTTGACCTGCAAATATTGTATCCCCTACATTGAACAAACCATTAAATGGAGTTCTACAACTAGGTGTTTGTAAAATATTTTTAAACGTTATTGGTTTTCCACCACAGTTATATCTATTAATATATTTTTTAAATGTATTTGATGTAGCACTGTGAATATCTATTATATCTTTTTTTTCTAAGCTTTCAAAATTTTCTAAAAAATCATTTACAATAAAATTTTCTGTTATTCCTTTTTGCTTTTTATACTCTTCTGGTGAAAGTTTCTTCCAAAATAAAGCATTTGAATGCGTTGAAATTGTCACGCTATAACCATTTTTTGATAGTTTCTTGTCATCTTTTGAAGAGAAAGATACAAAATAAGATTGAGATATAGCATTTGGTATATTTTTATCTAATATTATTTGATAATGATGTAAAAAATCTTCTTTTGAATCTATTGTTAAATTAATTACAAATGCACTTTGATCTGAAAAAGAAAAACTGTTATAATATTTTTTGATTTTCATATCATCAAATAAAGATCCACTGTCAAAGATAGAAGAATTTAGAATAACTTGTTTTGCTTTATATTCATCTTTTGATGAAAATATTCTATAAAAGTCTTTTTCTTTTTTAATTTTTAATATTTGTTCATTTTTATGTACATTCACGTCTTTTAACAAACCATCAAATAAACTACCCATTCCATTATTTACATAAAATACATCATGAAAAGGATAAGATAATCCTAAAGCTAATGATAACAAAGGTATATCTTTGGAAGTAGTTTGTATTGTAATAAGTAGTTGAGAGTCAATAAATGCTCTATATTCATCGCTAATACCATATAAAGTTTCATTAATAAAGCTATTGGCACTTTTAAATACATCAAATCTAAATACTTTTAATATTTCAACTACTGCATTTGCTGTTTTCAAATATGAAGATAAATTATATTTCGCATAATGTAATTTCTTTAAACTCCAAAATTTTTCATCTAAAGTTTTAATTGTATTCCAAAAAATTCTATTATTTTTATGAGGATAAACTTTGTCCATATTATCAATAAAAGTATCAAAATCTTTTACTCTATCAACAGCTTTTTTATTTTGAATAACCCTAATAGCTATTTCACTTTTTTGAATATCAGGAATATAATTTGCTTTATCAAAAATATTTTTAATAGGATGATTATCTTCATAACCTACAAATGTAGTAGCACCCGAATTATAATAGTTTCCTTTTCTTTTAAAAGTACTCCCACATCCTCCAAGATTTGAATCTTTTTCAAATAATATTAAGTTTTTATCAGTGTTTAATGCTGAAATTAAGCTACCACCTATTCCAGATCCAATAACAGCTATATCAAAATTGTTCATTTTTCACTTCTTTAAACTTATCAATAGCTCTTTGTCTTGATAGTTTTATATCAACAATTGCTTTTGGATACTGTACAAACAAGTTTGACTGTAAACCATTTTCAATATGAAATAATTTGGGCTCAATATTTTCAAAATCATTGAATATACTTTTAATAAAAATACCATCTTTATCAAATTTTTGTGATTGAGTATAAGGATTAAAAACTCTAAAATAAGGAGCGGCATCAGCACCTGTACTTGAACTCCACTGCCATGAACCTATATTTGAACTAGCTTCATAATCAAGTAGTTTCTTTGCAAAATACTCTTCTCCTTTTTTCCAATCAACAAACAAGTTTTTTGTCAAAAATGATGCAACAACCATTCTTAAACGGTTATGCATCAGACCTGTATTATTTAAATGAATCATTGCTGCATCTATAATTGGTATACCTGTTTTTCCGTCACACCATTTTGAGAAATCATCTTCATTTTCATTCCACTTAATTTGTAAACCATTAAGGTTGTTAAATTCAGAATGAGGAAAATGAAATAAAATGTAGTTATAAAACTCTCTCCAGAAAATTTCTCTTATAAAAGATTCACAGTTAGTAGAATCAAAAGATTTAAAATAATTAAAAACTTGTTTTGGAGAAATCAAGCCAAATCGTAAATGAACAGATATTTTAGAACTAGCATCAATATAAAAGAAATCTCTTTCTTCTTGATATTTGTTTACTTTTGCTTTAAATTCTTCTAAAAGTTCTATTCCACTTTTAGATAAAAAATCTGGCAGACTTTGTTCTTCAAATCCCATATCTTCTAAAGTAGGAAAACTCGAATAATCAAAATCAACATTATTTAAATTTTTATTATGCATATATTCTTCAATATTATGTGATTGAGTAATCATACTTAAGGATTTATAAAAGGGAGTAAATACTTTATAAGGAGTATTATCTTTTTTCAAATGCGAATTTGGATTTAAAATAAAAGAATCAATAAATCTTTTGATAGGAATAATAGATTCTATTTCTTTATCTCTATCTTTAGCATATGTATCAAAATCAACAGAACATAATACTTCATCAAAATTATCATTCTTTAGTTTTGTAAAAACATTCTTAGGTTCATCATAAAAAATAGATAAATCAAGATTTAATGCTTGTAGCTTTTTCTTTAATTCCAAAACAGATTTATATATGAAAGTAACTCTTTTATCATTTTTATCTAAGTTTTTTAAGATATTTTTATCAAATATAAAAATAGGCAATACATCTTTAGTAGCATTAGCTAAAAGTGCACTATCTTCTACTCTTAAGTCTCTACGAAACCAAAGAACTTGTCTCATCGGTACGCCTCAACTTTTGATCTTAAAGCTAATTCTTTTGGATAAGGATTTAAAAATATTTGTGTTTTCAAATAGTCAATCTCAAATCTTTTTATGTAAAGATTTAGTATTTTAATAACAGCAATTAAAGGAATCAATCCGTTTTTAAACTCTTCAAATGTATCTAATATTTCTGTTTTTTCATCTTTTGATATATCTTTCTTAAAATATCCGTATAAGTGAAGTAAAACATTGTAAGTATTAGAAATACTTCCTTTTAAACTGATGGCTTTTAAAAATGCATGCTTATAATCTTCTAAAACAACTTTAATATCTCTTTTGTCATGATTAGCTACAATTTGTCCCAACTCTTTATATGAAATGTGAGATTTTGAATAAATCATGTATTTGTATGAAGTATGAAATGCAACTAAATCTTTAGCAGATGGATTAGTCTTTAAAAATTCAAAAATATTTTTATATGAAAATATTTGCATCAAGAAGTTTTCTCTAAGCCAAGCATCACCTAATCTTCCCTCTTCTTCTAAAGGTAATGAAGGATACTTATCTTTGATCTGTTTTGCAAAAACACCGATACCGTTTTTTTCACTCATTGCATTTTTTTTAGATGGATAAACTTTTACACGCTCTAGTCCACAAGTAGGCGATTTTGATTTTAAAATAAAACCACATAAATCATCATCTTGTATTTGATTGCTCAATTCCTTAGAAATATCTACTACTTTTGAAGTTACATCAACATTTCCAACAGATGTTTTTACTCTTATATCATCATCTGTTCTTACTAATCTTATTGCTTCTCTTGGTGTTGTAAAAACCATTTTTTCAGGACAATATGGTACAAATTCAAAATATTCACCTAACATATCTGTAATAAATCTATCTCTTGAATGTCCACCATCATAACGGCAGTTTGTTCCTAATAA
>Ga0115571_1000619_pt1 | contig 26402 bp, 25 predicted proteins | sample COGITO_mtgs_1205_FD_87293 | JGI IMG/M metagenome (GOLD analysis project Ga0115571, IMG submission 87293) | Pelagic marine microbial communities from North Sea - COGITO_mtgs_120531 | ecosystem: Environmental > Aquatic > Marine > Epipelagic | place: Germany:Helgoland, sampling site Kabeltonne...
AATGTGAGGCTTAACTTTTGGGAAGAATATTTATCACAGTGCAATCAAACGAATAAACTTTTTTCCAATATTTCACCATCAAAAGACAATTGGATTGGAATTGGAATTGGAATGTCTGGAGTAAATTTAAATCTTGTTGTAAGTAAGAACTATTGTAGAAGTGAAATTTATTTCAATAGAGGGAGTCAGGATGCTAATAAAGCACTTTTTGACTACACTTTAACTATGAAAGAACAAATAGAACAGGAATTTGGTCAAACCTTAGAGTGGGAGAGAATGGACGATAAAGTTTCTTGTAGAATTAAGTTTGAAAAACAAGGAGTAAGCTACTTTGAAAAAGAAGATTGGCAAACAATGATAGATTTTTTAATAGATGTTGCTGAGCGTATGGAAAAGGCTTTTAGAGGACCCATCAAAAAGATGAATCAATTTGCAAAAGGAAATAAATAACGTATGTTAACAATGTATAAATCACATTTAAATGCGGGTTATACTTAGCGTTGTAAGCCACAACTGAAAACACAAGAAATTAGAAGACATAAATGCCATTATATCAAAACTCAGTACTTAAGAAATATTTAAAACAGCAGGATAAAGATGCTGTTGCAAAAGCATTTAAAAAGTTTACTAAATACTTTCATGAATCTGAGAGACAAGAGAATATTCGTTCGATTAATGAAGAGGAATATCAAGGTATTTTCTTAACTGAGTTGTTTTCTAATATTTTGGGTTACACAATGAAACCCAATGCCAATTTCAATTTGGTAGCGGAATATAAGAATGAAAAGAACAGCCGAAAAGCAGATGGAGCTATTCTTAAGGATAATGAAGCATTAGGTGTAATTGAGTTAAAAGGAACCAATACCAAAGATTTAGAGAAAGTAAGACAACAAGCATTTGATTACAAAGCCAACCAAACAGGTTGTGTGTATGTAATTACTTCCAATTTTGAGAAGATTCGTTTTTACATTAACAATGCAGTTGATTTTGAAGAGTTTGACTTATTCAACTTAAACCAAGAACGCTTTGAACTGCTTTACTTGTGTTTAGCTCAAGAGAATCTTTTAAATAACATTCCTTTAAAGATAAAAGAAGCTTCTGTACAACAGGAAGAAGCTATTACCAAGAAATTTTACAAAGACTACTCAACATTTAAAAGAGAGTTATTTAGAGATTTGGTAAAGCTCAATATGAAAAATGATGTTTTTCGTGCTGAGTTAAATAACGAAGATGATGATAGAGCAAACAAAAATATTAAATACAACCTATTTAAGAAGTCACAAAAACTAATTGACCGTTTTCTATTTATCTTTTTTGCAGAAGATAGAGGTTTATTACCGCCCAACTCTGCATTAAAAATATTAGAACAATGGAATAAATTAAAGGATTTAGATGCTTACACACCTTTATATCAAAGGTATCAATTGTATTTTACTTATTTAGACCAAGGAAGAAAAGGGACAGATAAATCCGCTGAAATATTTGCTTACAACGGTGGTTTATTTAAACCAGACCAAGTTTTAGATAGTTTAAAAATTAGTGATGTGTTATTAGCAAAACATACAGCTACCTTACAGGCTTACGATTTTGAAAGCCAAGTAGATGTAAACATATTGGGGCATATTTTTGAAAACTCATTAAACGAGATTGAAAGTGTAAATGCTGAAATTGAAGGGACTGACTTTGATAAGCAAACAACCAAACGAAAAAAGGATGGCGTTTTCTATACGCCTAAATACATTACCAAGTACATAGTTGACAATACTGTTGGAAAGTTCTGTAACGAAAAGAAAACCAAATTAGGAGTAATAGAGGAAGAATATTTAAAAAGTAGAAAGGGTAGAAGTAAAGCGAAACTTAAAGAGTTATTTGATGGCTTAGAAGCTTACCGAGAGTGGTTGTTACAAATAACTATACTTGACCCAGCTTGTGGATCTGGAGCTTTCTTAAACCAAGCTTTAGACTTTTTAATAAAAGAACATCAATACATTGATGAATTACAAACCAATTTATTAGGTGGTGGTTTTGTGTTCCCTGATATTGAAAATACCGTATTAGAAAACAATATTTTTGGTGTTGACTTAAATGAAGAATCGGTAGAAATAGCTAAACTATCTTTATGGCTACGAACAGCACAGCCGCGAAGAAAGCTAAACGATTTAAGTAGCAACATTAAATGCGGTAATTCTTTAATTGATAGTAAAACTGAAGTTGGAGATAAGGCTTTTAAATGGGAGAATGAATTTGTACACGTTTTTAGTGAAGGTGGTTTTGATGTTGTGATAGGAAACCCACCTTATGTGAGTCATGATAGAGTTGACAATAAGAAGTATTTGTCAGCAACTTATGAAAGCCATCAAGGATTTGCAGATTTGTTTTGTTACTTCTATGAACTTGGAGTTAAGCTGTTAAAAAAAGATGGAGTTTTATCGTTTATTACTTCAAATTCTTTTTTAAAAGCTGAATATGGGGCTCCTTTGAGAAATTTTTTATTAAATAACTCTACTTTATTGGAAATAATTAATGTGGAAGATGCGCAGGTATTTTCAGATGCTATTGTAAATTCTTCAATTCTTTCATTACAGAAAAATTCTAACAAAAAAGGTAAGTGCTTAATAGTAAATAAAAAATATGAATTGTCAATTGATTTTTGGTCGTACATAGAAAGTAATAAGTTTTACTATGAACAACTTGATTTTGATGAATTACCTTGGAATTTAATAAGACCCGAGATACTTAAGTTAAGGAATAAAATTAAAGGGGAAAACTTAACGCTTGAAGAATTAGATACAAAAATCAGATTAGGATTAGCAACAGGTTCTAATGAAGCCTTTATCGTGACAGAGGAAATAAAACGTGAATTAATAACACAAGATCCAAATAGCGTTGAACTTATAAAACCGATGCTTAGAGGTAAAGATATTGAACAATATTATTATAATTTACCACCGCTATATTTATTGTTAACAAAGAACGGAATAGATGTACAGAAGGATTATCCTGCTATTTATAATCATCTAAATTCTTTTGGAGAATCCTTCAAAAACAGAGGTGCTAAGGGGCAGCACTGGACAAACTTAAGAGCGTGTTCATTTTTTGATGACTTTAAAAAAGAAAAGATTGTTTGGATAGAGTTAACAGATAAAGGTCGGTTTAGTAAATGTACAGATGAAATATACCTATTAAATAGTGCTTACTTTTTATTACCACCAAAGGGTTATTCTATTGGATATTTAATTATTCTACTTAACTCTAAACTAATTAAATTCTACCTAAAGCAAATAGCAAATACAAGCGGTGTAGGCACTGCTCGTTGGATAAACATATATGTTAAAGAGTTTCCAATTTACGAAGCCAATATAGAAATTCAAACAGAGTGTGATAATTTAGAAAAAACAATTACGGATAAATTAATTAGTCACAATAACATAAATAAAGCTTTTACTAAATACATACAATCTCAAATTAAACTTGAAAAAATAAGTAGAAAACTCCAATACTGGCACACATTAGAATTTGGAGATTTTATTAAAGAACTTAATAAATCCATTAAAAAATCAGGAGGAGAGAAGCTTTCCAAAATACAAGAAATGGATTGGATGGAAGTTTTTGAAACTAAAAAATCAGAAGCCCAAACCCTAAAATCACAAATTGATAAAACAGATGCTGAAATTGATGTTATGGTTTATAAATTATACGACCTTACAGCAGAAGAAATACAAATAGTTGAAAATAATTAAAACGGCATAAAACAAAACCTAGACTGAATTAAAACACAGTTTAGCCAATACGTTAACAGCAAGTTAAAATGATATTGCTTTAATAAACAAATATATTAAATCTAATGTTGACATATGACGAACTTATAGAATTAAGAGACAAACTCATAAGTAATGAGATTGGGATAGAACTTGCAAAAAAACAGTGTTGGAAGGAATTCAAAGAAGGGCAACGATCTTGGCATACAAAAGATTGGAAAGAAAGAAGACTGAAAATAATTAAAGAAAAATGCGAGATATGTAGCAGTAAAGAAACTTTAACAATACAACATCTATCTCATCCAAAAAAATACAATGAATATTTGAGGGAGATAACAAGAAATTATACTAATCAAAATATTAATTCTCAATTTGATAAAACTGAATTTCAAAATCATGTATTAAATGATTATAAATATGTGCCAAAACCATTTTGTCCAAAAAATAAATTCCATTCCCCTAGAATAAGGGTAAGAACAAAACCAAAATATAGATGTCAAGATTGCAAATATGAATTTGAAAAACCGAGTTTTATTTCAGTACCAGAACTTATTTCTATCTTTTTAAAAGATGAAGATGCATATGAAGTGCGAGATAAATGCTTTGTTTCAAACGATGAATTTAAAAATAAGCATAACCTTTCAAACATTAAGTATTCGTACCAGAGGAAAATAGTAAAAAATAAAGATTCAGATTCGATTGAAAAAAAAGCGTTTATTCTTTATTTAAATGATAACATCAAATACCTATCTTTTGAAGATACAATTACAGCCTGTAAAAAGTGTGCATCAAATAATGACTTATATGGGAAAGAATTATGCACTAATTGCAACAGTAACTATAAGGGAATAGAATACCCAACTTGTATTGAATGTCTGCCTGAAGAACAACGAATAAAAGCAAAAGAAAAGATTGAATTTAGTAAGCAAATGCAAGAAATACATAAAAAGCTTGGAATTGATTAACAAATTTAAAAGGGTAGTAGTCAGTTAAAATTCTAAGATACTTTTCTTTCTATTTTAAGCACTTGAACAGGTTTGTCATTGAAGTATAACTTTAAATACTTTTCATTAAAAGATAAAGATTGATCCTTAATATAAAATAAATGACTTTGAATTGCTTTAATCCTAAATTTCTGGTTTGTATCCTTTAATCTAACAGCTTTTTTATGCATATAAACAGATTGTGTACATAGAATCGTAAATGCTCTCAAAACGATTGTATTTGAAATGATTTGAATTACTTGTGATTAAATCGGATGTTATATAATCTAAGTTAAAATTCAAATTATCAAATAAATCGTTAATCGCTGAGATTTGAGCAGAATTCAACGATAAGTAGTAATGTCTGTATAATCCATAGATTTTACACATAAATTCATTTAAAAGGATTATATGTTGTGTATAAAAGGTTTCTAATTGAGTTTTAAACTTTGAAGCTTGTCTATAATTACCAAAATGAAAGATTTCATTACGCGACAAAGCAATGTAGTAATGCAAGTTGTCCGACGAGATGTCTGACTTAGTTTTAATATCAATTTTAAAAGTTCTAATTATATAAGTACTTATGTATTAAACAATTAACTATTATAATTACTTAATATATGTGTTCTGTACGAATATAATAAACTTATCTTATTTGTCCTATAATTAATATTATGTTAACCAACAAGAAGGGTAATACTAGTCTATTATGTAGAAATCTCTTCTTTTCATATCAATCAAGTGTACGTCCGTATAATAAAAACGAAGAACTTCTAAGAAATCATAACCCAACTCTATCATACGCATGGCTCCTTCCTGTGATAAACCAACACCATGCCCAAAACCTTTACCTTTAAAAGACAGAAATTCACCCTCATCGTAAATTGAAAAATATGTACTTTTTAACTTCCAATCTTTTCTAACCTCTGTTAAAGGAATTTGATAAACCCAATCTATTAAGAATTTATGTCTTATATCTTGCTTAAAGTTTAAAGCTGCATTTAATGATTCTGTATTATTTACAGGATATTGATATTTATTTTTTAAATAAGAAAGCCATTTACTTTTTAAAATTTTCTTTTCCCAATCGTAATTAAATCCTCCTAATGAATAAGGATCGTGTATAGATCTCAGATAAGGAAGAGCTTTTGTCCATACATCTTCAACGTTATTCGTTTGACCTCCACTATTTGAAAAATATGAAGCTGTGATGAAATCCATATTCTCATCTACCAGAATTAAACTTTCTGTGGCTTTTACTGCATCAATAATGGTTAAATCTTTATACATATTGCCTTTATAAACCTGACAATTGACTAGATCTGTTAAGTAGAACCCTTCGTGGATAAATTTATATTGATTTTTTAGAGCGTAAGTTCTACTTATTATAGCGTGAACTTTATAAAAATCTTCACTTTTCCCCAAACCTACCTCTGATTCTAAGACGCCAATAATATACTTTTCAAAATCAATTTTATTGACAATTGTTATGGTATTAGACTGCGGATATATAATTAAATCGTCATAATAATACCTACTTTTAAGATTTGGAGTAATACTTTTAATCTCAAAAATTCCTGTATCTTTTTCTAAATTCACCAGCCTTAAGGTGTCAAATATTCCGATATACTTGCTATCAATGGAAAGTGATATTTTACCAGCACTGTAGTTAACTGTAATTAGATTACCAGGACCTATAATTTCTGTTAATGAATTATCAGCTGATTTTAATGAATAATTAGCTTTATTTACAGTAACAGAAAGCTTTTTTAACGAGGCGTTTCTTAAAATGCCTATTTTAAAATCAATAGCGCTTCCGAGTAAAGGAAATAATATAATAAAAAATGATGTTATAATTCTCATAAAACAATACAAAACTAAAAGATAAACGTTTGTTTTTTTTAATAGTCTTTTATAGTTTTTAACATACTGTTAGCGATATTTTTAGATACATTTTCTCCTAGACATTTGTTATTTAGATTAAAATAATCGGATTTAATTTTCTTTTGATAATCAAGATTTTTTAATTTATGTAATTCTTTAGTTAAGCTTAATGTGTTTAAATCACTCTGTATGAGTTCATTGACTGATTTTTTATTTAAAATTAAGTTTACCAAGGATATGAATTTTACCCTTATAAAAGATTTAGCAATGCGATAGGAAATCCAGCTAGTTTTATAGCAAACTACTTGAGGGACTTCAAAAAAAGCAGTTTCTAATGTTGCAGTTCCAGATGTAACTAAAGCAATTTTTGAATTATTTAATAAGTTATAGGTATCATCATAGATCACATTAATCAAGGATTTATTAATATGAATATTGTACTGCTCTCTTAAGTTTTTCATTCCTGCTACAACTATATTGTATTCGTTACAAAGTGAAGCAGCTGCACCTACCATAATCGGTAACTTTTTTATAACTTCTTGTTTTCTACTTCCAGGAATCAAAGAGATTATAGGCTTATTAATATCTAGATTATTTTTCTTAAAAAATTCCTCTTTACTAATTCCTTTATTTTTTTTAAAATCATTTACATGTTCTAATAATGGATGTCCAAAATATTTAGTAGAAATTCCATGTTTTTTAAAAAATTCTTTTTCAAATGGAAGTATAACATGAAGTTGTGTCACATATTTACTTATAGCTTCTACCCTTTTCTCTCGCCATGCCCAAGCTTGAGGAGCAATATAATACAGAATAGGAAACTTACTTTTATAGAAAAACTTAGCTATGCGCATATTGAATCCAGGAAAGTCAATCAGTATGAGCGCATCTGGATTAAAACCTTTCACATCTTCTTTACAAAATTTAATATTATTCAAGATTGTTTTTAAGTTTAGAACAACCTCTAAAAAACCCATATAATTGTGAGTTTTGTAGTGTTTTACTAACTCAACTCCTTCACTATGCATCAAATCACCACCCCATGCTCTGATTTCAGCATTTTGGTCCTTTTTTTTGATTTCTTTTACTAGATTTGCTCCGTACAAATCACCAGAAGCTTCACCAGCTATAACATAGTACTTCATTAGTAAATAAAAAGAAATGAAATAGCAGCAAGTATTAAAGTTATACTTACCAAGCCTCTTGAAAATCGATCTATTTTATAAAGAAAAAATGAAAAATAGAAAGCTAACATATTGGCTAAGAGACAGAACATTAAAGTACTTTGTCTAGTATCTTGATAAATACCTTTAAGTCCTGAATTACTAACTAATTCATGGTTTTGGGTAAATATTTGCCAAAAAGTTGATATGGATAAATCTCCTCCTTTTGCAAGAAATCCAATAAAAAAACCCAATATTGGTAGAATTAATCCCGTCATAAAGCCAATTTTAACATGATTGATTTTATGATATAATTTTTTATTTTTCATGATATCCAATTTTTTAATTCATTTAGAGAAGTGTGACAAGTCATATCATATTGACAAGGGACTACTGTTACATAGTTATTATTTAAGTTGTGAATATCTGTTTCAGTATCTGTTTCTTTAGAGTTAAAAGTACCAGTAAGCCAATAGTAGTCTTTCCCCATTGGATCTTTTCTATTTTCAAAACTGTCTTCCCAAAATGCGTTCCCCTGCTTACAAATTTTTATTCCTTTAATGTCATTTTCGAGAACATTTGGAATATTGACATTCAAGCATGTTCCTTTTTTCAATCCATTTTTAAGAATCTTTTTTGTGATAAATGCAACAACTTTTTCTGCATACGAAAAATCCGCATCTTCACTGAAATCTGTTAAAGAAAATCCAACACTTGGTATTCCTTCCATTGCACCTTCTACTGCAGCAGCCATTGTTCCAGAATATAAAATATTAGTACTTACATTAGATCCATGATTAATCCCAGAAAGAATTACATCAGGTTTTCTACCTTTAAGTAAATGTATACCCATTTTAACACAGTCTACTGGAGTTCCTGAACATGTATAAGCGTTTACACCATCAAAATAGTTTGTTTTTTTACATCTAACAGGATTATTTACAGTAATGGCATGCCCCATTCCAGATTGAGGTCTATCAGGAGCTATAAATAAAATCTCTCCAATTTCTTTCACCGCATTTAAAAGCGAGTTGATTCCTTTTGAAGCGTATCCGTCGTCATTGGTAATTAAAATTAAAGGAAGATTCATAATGCTAAGTTAATGATTATTAAATTTTGGCATTAATTTTGGATTAAGTTTGTAAAAAATAAAAATGAAAAAAATATTATTACTTGTTAGCTTTATATTTTTCAGTTTTTCAATTGTTGATTTTTTTTCACAATCTGATAAAAAGATTATAAGCACTCCCTCAAAAATTAGCAAAATCACTATTTTTAATAATGGAGCCTCCATTAACAGAATAGGAAAAATAGTTCTAAATAAAGGCGCCAATAAAATTCTTATATCGAATTTATCTTCTAAATTATTAAGTGAATCTATACAATTTAGAGTTTTCTCTAATGAAGTAATTATAAATTCTGTAAGCAAACAAAACAACTTCCTTAGTTTAGAAAACAACAGTCAAGTCGGTTATTTTGAAGACAGTTTAAATAAAATAAATGAAAAAATAAGATTAACTAAAATTAATTTAGAAGTATTCAAAGAAGAAAAAGACTTGTTGGATCAAAACAAATCTGTTCTAAAGACATCTAGAGAATTTATTGTAGAAGACCTCATGGATTTAGCAGATTATTTTAAAGAAAATATTAAAGAAATACAAACTAATATTTCACAAACAAAAAAAAGAATAACAGAACTAAATAATATTAAAAATAATATTGAGCATCAAATTAAATCAATTAGAAGTACCGTTAAAAATCAATCTTGTGAATTAATTGTTCAGACTACGAGTTTAAAATCAGGAGAATTTAATTTTGAGCTGAGTTACAACACTCTTCAAGCTGGTTGGGTGCCTTGCTACGAAGTAAGGGCAGATAAGATTAACGATCCCTTAATTTTAACATACAAAGCAAAAGTTTTTCAAAACACCAATGAAGTTTGGTCTGAAGTTAAATTATCACTTTCTACAGGTCTTCTAAATAAATCTAATACTGCACCTTCTTTTAATACTCAATATATATCTTCTAATAATTCTAAAAATAATATTCGCGGAAATAGACCTGCAGCAATACAATTTAAATCTATGGTTTCTCAGGATAATGATGAAGCTCAAGAATCTTCCACGAGTAGTGCATCTTACTCTAGAGTAGATTACAGCGGTACACAGATAAAATACGATATTTCTATCCCCTATTCCATTCCCTCACAAAAGGAGCCTATTTCCATAGAGATACAAAAATTTGATGCTCAAGCAAATTATGATTACTACTGTTATCCTAAAATTGATAAAGATGTATTTTTAATGTGTCATTTTGAAAAATTAAAAAATAAAAATTTACTAGCTGGAAATGCCCAAATTTATTTTGAAGGTAACTCAGTTGGAAGTTCTTATTTTGATCCATATTCTACTAAAAAAATAATTGACTTATCCTTAAATAGAGACATTTCGATAATCTCTGAAAGAAAATTGGAAACTAAGCTGAGTTCTGAAACAACTTTAGGTGATAATATTAAGATTGAAAAATCTTATAAAATAACTCTTGAAAACAATAAAAATAAGCCCATTGACTTGGTTCTTGTAGATCAAATTCCAGTTTCGACAAAGAAAAATATCGATGTGCAAGTTGTCGAGAACTCAGAAGCCAATTACACCAAATCAAATGGTAGACTTCTTTGGAATATACACTTGAATCCTAATGAAAAGATAGAAAAGGTATTTACTTATTCTGTTAAATATCCAGAAAAACAAAACATTTACGGATATTGAATTATGCTACACCAATAGTAGCTTTACAAGCTTTTAATATTGCTTGAGCTCCCTCAATATTTTTAGACTCAGCATAACATCTTAATACAGGTTCTGTACCTGATGGTCGAATCATTAGCCATTCGTCTTCGTTTAAAATAAATTTAAAACCATCTGTTTTATCAGTTTTTTCAACTTTATAATCTCCAAATGATTTAAATTCATCTTTCTTACATTTTTTAACAATACTATTTTTTAGTTCTTCATTTAGATGTAAATCATCTCTACAATATTTGAATTCCCCAACCAGTTCATAAACTTCAGCGATTAATTCATCTAAAGATTTCCCTGATTTAGCCATGTATTCAAATAATACTAAGCCCATCCATATGCCATCTCTTTCTGGGATATGTCCTTTAATAGCAATTCCTCCAGATTCTTCACCTCCAATAAGAACATCTTCTGTAGCCATTTGACTTGCAATATATTTAAATCCAACTTTAACAGTATCATTTTCCAGCCCCCATTTTTCTGCTAATTTCACAACTCTTGGTGTTGTAGATGCTGCAACTACCACTTTACCACTCATGTTTTTATATTTATATAGATACAAAAGAAGCAAAAGTATAATGTGATGAGAATCAATAAACTCACCTTTTGAATTGTAAAGTCCTATGCGATCAGCATCTCCGTCAGTAGCAAGACCAGCGGCAATGTTTTTTGATTCTTTTATTAATTTAGAAAATTCTCTAAGATTTTTATCAATCGGCTCTGGCGCTTGGTTTTTAAATGAAGGGTTGTGGTCACAATGTAGAAAAGTCATTTCAGGAAATAATTTTTTCATAACATTCTGTCCAGCTCCAAACATAGCATCGTAAGCGAAATTTAAACCAGAATTTTTAATTGCCTCTAAATCAAACGAAGATTTCACTCTGTCAATATACATTTTTTCCAAATCTATAATTTTGACATTTCCTTTTGTTATTTGATTTTCAATATCAATTTGATTTAAATAAATTTTATCTTCAGATGGAATCAAACTCTCAACCTCTTCCACTTTTTCTGTACTAAGAGGACCACCGAAAGCACCTTTAAGTTTGTAACCGTTATAATCTGGCGGATTATGACTTGCAGTAATGACTACACCTAGAGAAGCTTTCAATTCTTTAACACCTAATGAGATCATAGGGGTTGATATAAAATTTTCTGCCATATGGACTTTAATTCCTTTGGATACAAAAACTTTTACAGCAGTTTCAACAAACATCTTACCACCAAATCGACAATCATGACCAATTACAATCGATGGTTTTTTGAAATTTTTAATAGTCCATTCAGCTGTAGCATATGCTACTCTAGATACATTGGCAACAGTAAAGTCTTTAGCAATAATGGCTCTCCAGCCGTCTGTTCCAAATTTTATATCTGACATATTTTTAATTTACGACAAAAGTAAAAAAACAAATTACTTTCAAACTATAATTAAAGACTTATATATTTGTTTAAAAATTTAACGAATGAAGATCATTATTGCTGGTGCTGGTGATGTGGGTTCCCATCTTGCCAAGTTACTGTCCTCAGAATCTCATGATATTTATCTTATAGACGAGAATGAAGAAAGATTGAATATTGTCTCTTCACAAACGGATGTTTTTACAATTACTGGTGATGCGAAGTCCGTTGAATTAATGGATCGAAAACTCATAAGTTCCTCTGATTTACTTATTGCAGTAACCTCTAGCGAGGAAACCAATATGCTTATTTGTATTCTTGGTAAAAGACTTGGTGCTAAACATACTATTGCAAGAATAAACGATGAGAATATTGTTAAAGAAAATAAAGAACATTTTTATATCGATTTAGGAATTGACACCTTAATTTCTCCTACTCATTTAGCAACATTAGAAATAGATAGATTAATTAATCAAGCTGCATTTACTGATGATATTGAATTTGAAAATGGAAAGCTAACCGTATTTGGGATATCTCTATCCAAAAATTCTGTTTTAAATGATAAATCTGTTCGTGAAAGTGCAGAATTAAATCCTAATTTAAGTTTTAAACCTCTTGCACTTCATAGAGACGATTTCACCTTAATGGTTGACGGAGATACAGTTTTAAGAGAAAATGATATTGTTTATTTTATTTCACAGAAGGAATCCATTGAAGTAATTATTAAACTATGTGGTAAAACTAATATCCAAATCAACGATGTTATGATTATTGGTGGAAGTAAGATAGGTCTGAATGTAGCAAGCTTACTTGAAAAAAATCATAGAGTTACCTTGATAGAAAAAGATAAATCTAAATGCGAACAGATTGCAAGTTTACTTAAAAAGACCCTTGTAATTAACATTAACGGTCATGATGTGAAGACGTTAGAAGAAGAAGGTTTAGCCGAAATGGATGCATTAATTTCTGTGACTGCAAATTCAGAAATGAATGTAATGACTTCATTAGTTGGAAAAAATCACGGTATCAAAAAAACCATTGCAAGAATTGAAAATTTCGACTACATTAACCTTTCTCAATCAATTGGTGTTGATACCATAATTAATAAAAAAATTATAGCTGCAGATAATATATTTAAGTTTGTGAGAAAAGGAAATGTTTCTTCTGTAGCTAACCTTCATGGAACCAATGCTGAAATAATTGAATTTGTAGTAAAAGCCAATACTAAAATCACTAAAAAATCTATTAATAAATTAAATTTTCCGCCAAATTCTAATATTGCTGGTGTTATTAGAGACGGAATTCCTATTATTCCTTTCGGTGATTTTCAGCTTATGGAAAATGATAAAACAATTGTATTTTCATTAACAGAATCTATTAAAGAAATTGAAAAATTCTTCCAATAAAATAAAGGGCCTCTTTAATAGATCCGTAATTACTTATGTAGTAGGAACCCTTCTACTTTTGAATGGAATGTTGATGTTAACATGTGTTCCATTTTCTATTTTATATGATTTAGAAAATAATTTACCATTGATATTTATTTTCTGTAGTGGCATTACCATATCTGCAGGGTTTTTAATGAGGGTCGCAACTAAAAAAGACAAAAATTCAGAAATTAAAAAAAGAGATGGATATCTTATTGTAGTTTTAGGTTGGCTATTTATGACAATTTTTGGCAGTTTACCCTACCTTTTATCTGGAAGTATTCCTACACTAACCAATGCGTTTTTTGAAACAATGTCTGGTTTTACTACTACAGGTTCTACCATTTTGAATGATATAGAATCTCTACCTAAAAGTATATTGTTTTGGAGAAGCATGACTCAATGGATTGGTGGTATGGGAATAATAGTCTTAACCATTGCTATACTACCTCTTTTAGGGATTGGAGGAATGGAATTATTTATAGCAGAAGCACCTGGACCAACTAAAGACAAAATTCATCCTAGAATCAAAGAAACAGCTAAACGATTATGGATTATTTATTTAGGTCTAACAACATTAGAAACTATTGTTTTAATGTTTTTGGGATTGGACTTCTTTGATGCTATTAATCATTCGTTAACCACTACTTCAACAGGTGGTTTTTCAACAAAACAGGCTAGCATAGCTGCTTTTCAAAATCCTTGGGTAGAAGCTGTAATTGTTGTATTTATGTTTCTAGCAGGAACTAATTTTACTTTAATTTATTTTGGTATTAAATTAAAATTCAAAAAAATATTTAATAACGATGAGTTTAAATGGTATATCACCTCATTAACAATGGTAGTTTTTGCTCTTACTTTCTTTCATTCCTACATCAACCATACAACTTTACTAAATTCATTCAGAAATATAAGTTTCCAAGTAGTATCAATTATTACAACCACTGGTTTTGCTACTGCTGATTACACTACTTGGGGTTATTTCATGACCTTTATTTTCTTTTTATTTTTATTTTCAGGTGCGTCTGCAGGAAGTACAAGTGGTGGAATTAAAATTGTAAGAATTATTATTTTAATTAAAAATAGTTTGTTGGAATTTAAAAGAAGATTACATCCAAAAGCTGTTATCCCAGTTTTATTAAATGGCTCTGCAATATCAAATCAAATTATTTACAACTTGTTAGCTTTCATATTTCTCTACCTTTTTATTTTCACAATCGGTTCTATATTTTTAGCTGCTCTAGGTTTAGACTTTTTAACAGCTATCAGTGCAGTAGCGTCAGCAGTTGGAAATGTCGGTCCTGGAATTGCAAATGTCGGACCCTCCTATTCTTTTGATCAAATACCTGTTGTTGGTAAATGGGTTTTATGTTTGTTAATGCTAATGGGAAGATTAGAATTATTTACAGTTTGTTTAATATTTACACCTTATTTTTGGAAAAGAATTTAAATGGAATTAAAATACAAAACACCTATAGAATGGGCAGAAAATGCTGTTAAGGATATAGATTCATTTTTACAAGATCACGCAGATGCTGAAAGAAAAGTAGCTAATATGTGCTTATCACTCATCGCTAAATACCCAAATAGAACTGAAATTATAGATGATTTAATTCAGATTTCAGTAGAAGAGCTTCTTCACTTTAAACAAGTTTATCAACTTATTCGATACAGAGGAAATCAACTTAACGGTGTATTTCAGAAAGATCCTTATATAAAAGGTTTAATGTCCATTGTTAGGTCTGATTCTGATGAATTATTTATGGACAGGTTGATTATTGCTTCAATAGCTGAACTTCGTGGTTCAGAGAGGTTTAAATTGATTAGTCAAGTAGTTAATGATGCAAAAATTGCCAAGTTTTACAACAATTTACATCTTCAAGAATTAGAGCATATAGATTCATTTATTAAGATGGCTAAAATATATTTTGATTCAAATGAAGTTGATAAAAGAACAGAAATAATATTAGAAAGAGAAGCTAAGGTTTCTTCTGAGCTACCATGGAGATCCGCTATTCATTAATTGATTGTTGATATTTTTTTATTAGATTTATATTAATGAAATTCCCATTATCTGATCTTAATAAAATCAATAATTTACCCCCCAAAAAAGGTAATTTAATTCTTGCAGAACCTTTTATGGAAGACGACTATTTTGGTAGATCTGTTGTTTTCATGTGTGAACACAATAAAAAAGGATCTTATGGATTTATTTTAAACAATAAGCTTGAAATTTTTTTAGACGATATTGTTCCAGAAATTGAACTTAAAAAAATTAATATTTATTACGGTGGCCCAGTACATTCTACAAATTTATTTTATTTACATCAATTAGGAGATTTAATTGAGGATTCAAATCAGATTAGTGATAATATTTGGACAAGTGGAGACTTTAATCAAATTATTGAATTCATCAATATGGGAATTATTGATGTTACAAAGATTAAGTTCTTTCTTGGATATGCAGGTTGGACGGAAGGTCAGTTAGCTACAGAATTTAAATCCAATTCATGGATTGCATTAGAATTAATTAATGAAGACATTTTTAAGACTGACTCAGATAACCTTTGGAAAGATATTTTGAAGAAAAGAGGTGGTAAAATGAAAGCAATAGCCAATTTTCCACTAAACCCTACCGATAACTAATTTTTTATTCAGTTCCTTAATTATTTTTTTGCTCAGGGTATTGTAATATCTAGTTTGCTTATACCCTCCTACCCAATTAATACCACTCAATACATTACTTAAAAATATTTCTTTTGAATTTAATAAGTCATCTGAAATAATCTTTCTTTCCAAAACTGTAAAGCCAATATCATTGATAATATTCATCAATTCAATTCTCATAATACCCGAAATACATCCACTGTTTAGTGGTGGAGTTATTATTTTATTGTCTAAAAGAATAAAAATATTAGAGTTTGATGATTCAATAATTTCATTATTCTCATTTAAAATTAAGGAGTCATCTAAGTGATTATCAATTGAGTGCAACGAGGCCAATACATACAGTAATGAGCTGGACGACTTAAAAGAAGATAAATAATTAATTTGTTTTTTATAATCTTTAAATACATCAACTAGAAAACCTTTATGATTTAACTTGTATAAATTATTTTCAACTTTTGAAGATTCAATTATGAAACAAATATCGTTGGTTGTAGGTTTATAGGTACCCATACCACTTCTGAAAATATAAACTTTAATTTTACCACCACTTTTTATATTATTGATATTTATTAGTTCGCTTATATTATCAGACAAAAAGTTAAGATTAAACTTTTTTGAATAATTAATTTTTAGATGTTTTAAACCAATTACTATTCTTTTAAAATGTCTTTCAATAAAAATGGGATTTCCATTTACAACTCTTATAGTTTCAAAGAAACCGTCTCCATAATTAAAAGCTCTCTTGATTTTATTAAATAGTATTCTCTCTTCACTAACTAATTCTCCATTAAAATTTATTTTATTCATGGTACACTTAGAAATTTTGAAAGTAAAAGATGATTTTTTGAAAAAAGATCAATAGGTTATTATAATCGTAAATTATGATGAAAAAAACTCCAAATAAAGAACCACTTATGTGTGCATCATGTGCAATATTAGAATATTGTTTTTTACTTAGATAATGTTCGGCTATTAAATACAAAACTCCAAAAATAAAACCTGGTAAAAATAAACCTGGAATAAGTATTAAACCTAATTCTCTTAAAGGATATATAATAATATATGCAAATACAACAGAAGAAACGGCACCAGATGCCCCAAGACTTCTGTAGTTTGGATTATTGTGGTTTTTTATAATTGATGGAAGTGTAGAAAAAATAATTCCCAATAAGTAAAATCCTACGTAGTAAAATCCTCCAATTTCGGATGAGTTTACAAAAAAATACTCTAATGCTGGACCAAATATGTACAAGACATACATATTGAAAAAAAGATGTAGAAAATCTGCATGAATAAAACCATGACTGAGAACAATCCACCATTTTTTATTTTTGGAATATTGATAAGGAGAAAATATTAATTTTTCTTTTAAAGCTACATTGTTAAATGAACCTATAGAAATTAAAGAGGTTATTAGAATTATAATAATAGTGTAACTAAAAATCATATTATATTAAATATTTTTTGTTGCTCTAATCATTTCTCTTTTTCCTGGAGGTCCATCTAGTCTCTCAACAGAGAATCCAACAGTTTCTAAATCTCTTCTAACTTGACCCTTTGCACAATAAGTTACTAAAGAACCATCTGCTCTTAATAAACCATAAATTTTTTCAAAAATATTCTTCAGCCATAATTCAGGTTGTTTTCTAGGAGCAAATGCATCAAAATATATTAAGTCAAATTGTTCCAAAGAATTGAAATTCTCAAAAGTTGATTCATGCTTAGTTAAACTGAAAGAAGAATTTATAAAATGATTTTTATTCCAACTGAGTTGATGTAAAGCTTTAAAAAATTCCTGGTCTGAATTATTGAAACTGAAATTTAATTTTTCAATAAGATTATTCGCAACTGGAAATGGTTCAATTCCATGGTATTCAATTTTAATATTAGAGTCTGTACTATTGAAAAAAGACAAAGCACAATTTAGCCCTGTTCCCCACCCAATTTCTAAAATTTTAAGATTCTCATTTTTTAAAGTTTTATTTAAGCTGTATAATAATCCTTTATCTATAAAAACATGCATAGATTCTTGTAATGCTCCATGGATAGAATGATAATTTTCATCTATTTCTTCATTATAAATAGTTGATGAACCGTCTGCAGTTGTTTTTAGTCTTAGCTCTTTCAATTTCTATTTTTTGATTTCATGAATATATCCATCGTAACAAGCCACAGTATTTTTAAATACTTTTTTAGCTTCTTTAATAAATTCATCTGCTTTTTTGTAACGAGCAGAAAAATGTCCGATTAAGAGCTGTTTAACATGCGCATTTAAAGCAATAGTTGCAGCCTGAGTTGCTGTTGAATGTCTTGTTTTTACTGCTTTATCTAATTGAGTTTCTAAAAATGTAGCCTCATGATAGAGTAAATCAGAATTTTCGACATAAGGAATAATTTTATTATTAAATGATGTATCTGCGCAGTAAGCATATGATCTTGAACGATGTCCTGCAGTTGTAACATCTTCATAGTTTATATGACTGCCGTCAATTTCAAAGTTTTCTCTATTTTTTAATTTTTTAATGGCTTCAATACTTAATCCTAATTCCTCAATTTTTTCTTTTATTATTCTTCTTTTTGATGGTTTTTCCTTAAAAATAAATCCACAACATGGTACAGAGTGAAAAACAGGGAAAGAAGTGATTTCTACTACAGAATCTTCGAAAATAAGTTCAGATTCTGTAAAGTTTAGCTCGATAAATTCAATATCAAAATTCAATTTTTTTCCAATTATTTCATGATGAGAAAGTAATAGCTTTTTCAAATCTTTTGGAGCATAAATATAAATACAGTTGGTACGACCTAATAAACCTAAAGTAGATAAATATCCAAATAAACCTAAGAAATGGTCCCCATGAAGGTGACTTATGAAAATATGGTCGATTTTAGAAAATTTACAGTTATATTTTCTTAATTGAATTTGAGTCCCTTCACCACAATCAATTAAGAAATGTCTGTCCTGGATATTTAGATATTGAGCTGTTGGTTTTCTTTCCAAAGTTGGAATTGCACCTCCACAACCAAGGATAGTTAATTCAAACTTCATATGGTAGAAATCAAAATACTTTTAGTGATTAACAACTAATCTTTTTGATGATTTTATTTTTCCGTTAGTAATGGAATAAATATAAATTCCTTCTGAAAATTCTAATGTATTTAGATGTATATCATTAACACCTCTTTGAGAAGTCATCTTACTGGTAGATATCGTTTCTCCTAGAAGATTTATTATCTCAAAAGATATTGTCTCTGAATCATTACTAATATATTGAATTTTAGTTGTTTCATTAGATGGATTTGGAATTGCATTTTTTAATTCTAAAACAGCTTCATCCAGGTTAATAATATTAATTCCTGTATTTCCTATGTTAATTACGTAACCGTCAAAACTGTAAGGAATTGGAAATGGGGTGAAAAATATCTGTGTCCAAATGGTAGCATCTAAAGATATTTGATAAGTTCCATTAGCGGTTGGAATTCCACTTATGGAAGCGCAACCTAGGGAATCGTAGTTCCAAGAACAAGTTGGATTGTCACAAGCAAAACTTAGTCCTGGAGGAATGTTAGTTATAGAACTCAGTACAATAGAATCTATATAATTACCTGCTGCAGCTGGATCAACATCTCCAGCGTCTCTAGGTACTTTGAAATTAACTATTTCATCGTAGGGAACTCCTACTTCACCTGAAGCAAAATTTGTTTGTGGTGTAGGCCAGACTCCAAATGTTGAATCTGCGTAAATGATATCTGGAACGCATTGCGCTTGGGTAATACCAGTAGTTAAAATTAGGAATAGAAGAATAATTAAATTTTTCATTTTATATTTTTTAAAGCATTGTTTTCGTTGTCGTAAATCTTAAGTACTGTATCTAATTGAGAAATATTAATTATTTTTTCTACCATTGGGTTTAATCCAAAAATGATAAGAAATCCTTCTTTTTCCTTAAGAATTCTATTTCCAACTAATAAAGAACTCAATCCACTAGAGTCACAATAAATAACTTCTGATAAATCAACAATAAAGTTTTTGATTCCATCATTTGAATGATGTAGAAATATTGCTTTTAATTCTGGAGAGACTATAGCGTCTAGTTTCTCAATTTTACATCTTATTAGGATGTGATTTTTATTATTTTCTACTTTAAAGTTCAATTGATTTCTTTTTAAACAAAAATAGCATAATTCTTTGAATAATTAACTTCGATTAATAGAACCAGCTAACAGGTAAATGATAGCCATTCGAATTGCTACTCCATTTTCTACTTGATTTAATATTAATGAATGCTCTGAATCAGCAATTTCTGAAGTTATTTCAATTCCCCTGTTTACAGGGCCTGGATGGAGTATCGTAATTGGTTTTTGAATTTTATTAAGAATTTCTCTATTAAGTTGAAATTGATAGGTGTATTCTCTCAAAGACGGAAAATATTGAATGTCTTGTCTTTCTAGTTGAATTCTAAGCATATTAGCAACATCACACCATTTTAAAGCTTTTTCAAGATTATTTTCTACTAACACACCAAGTTCCTTGATATATTTTGGAATTAATGTTGTAGGTCCACAAACCATTACTTGAGCACCAAGTTTTTTAAGAGCAAAAATATTAGAAAGAGCAACTCTTGAATGTTTAATATCTCCAATTAATGCGACTTTTCTACCTTCAACATTCCCTAATTTCTTTCTAATTGAATAAGTGTCTAATAATGCTTGTGTGGGATGTTCGTGTGTACCATCACCAGCATTTATTATTACTGTATTTGTTTTTTTTGCTAAAAATTTTGCAGCACCTGAATTAGGATGTCTCATTACCAACATATCAACTTTCATTGATAAAATATTATTGGCTGTGTCAATTAATGTTTCTCCTTTTTTAACACTTGAACTTCCTGCAGAAAAATTAATTATATCTGCGGATAATCTTTTTTGAGCCAATTCAAAAGATAATTTAGTTCTTGTACTATTTTCAAAAAATAAATTAGCAATGGTAACGTCCCTTAAGGTAGGAACTTTTTTGATGGGTCTATTAATTACCTCTTTAAAGCTATCTGCAGTATTAAAAATTATTTCAATATCATTTTGATTTAAATCTTTAATTCCAAGTAAATGTGATGTGCTTAAATCTTTCATGTTAAAATAGGTGAATTCAATAAAATTTGATCTTTACCATGTTGTTCCTTCCATAAAACAGAAACTTTTTCTTCTTTAATGGTGTCTATAGATTTTCCAATATAATCTGCTTTAATAGGTATGTTCTGAACAAATCTTCTTTCAATTAACGTTAGAAACTCAACAGAAGAAGGTCTCCCAAATGTCATAATTGCGTCTAACGCTGATCTCACGGTTCTTCCGGTGAAAAACACATCATCTACAAGAATAACTTTCTTATTCTCTATAGAAAAATCTATGTTGGTTACGCTTGGGATTAGTGGCTTTTCTTTTCTTCTAAAATCGTCCCTAAAAAAAGTAATATCTAAAGAACCTGTTTGAACTTCTTTATTTATGGAATTTTGCAAATCAGTTTTAAGTCTATTAGCAAGAAAAATACCATTAGGCTGTAGACCTATAAGAACAGATTTAGAAAAATTATGATGATTTTCAATGAGTTGTGAACAAAGCCTTTTGATAGTAAGAGATACTTGGAGGCTATTTAGAATCTCGGTAGATTTCATTAAAAGGTAAATATATAATCTATTTGCCAATAAATTTACATCTAAGAAAAAATCTTTCTATTTTAAATACTTTTATTTCCTTAGTAATGGTCTTTCTTTTATCTTGTAATCATGAATAAATACATTCTTTCTATTGATGCTGGTACCAGTAGTTCAAGAGCAGTAGTTGTTAATAATTTAGGTGAAATAATAGGAATATCACAATATGAATTCCAACAATTTTTTCCTAAAAGTGGATGGGTAGAACATGACCCAATGGAAATTTGGAATACTCAATTAAGAGCCATTAAGGATGTTCTGAAAAAAACCAATATTAATGCCAATATGATCCAATCCATTGGAATAACGAATCAGCGAGAAACTACGGTGATTTGGAATAAAAATACTGGTTTACCTGTTTACAATGCTATTGTATGGCAAGATAGAAGAACGGCAGATTATTGCGCTGATTTAAAAAATAAAAATTTAGAGCAAAAGTTTACTGATAAAACAGGACTGCTGTTAGACCCTTACTTTTCAGGAACTAAAATAAAATGGATTTTAGAAAATGACCCTAAATTATTTCAACTTGCAAAAGATAACCAACTAGCATTCGGTACTATTGATTCTTGGCTAATATGGAATTTAACTTGTGGTGAGGTTCATGTCACAGATGTAACCAATGCAAGTAGAACACTCCTTTTTAATATCCATAGTCTAGAATGGGATCAAGAACTTCTAAATATTCTTAACATTCCTCATAATATTCTTCCAAAAATTGTATCAAATTCAGAATTTGTAGCCCATATTAACGATGGTGTTTTAGGTCAAGAAATACCTATTACTGCAATTGCTGGAGACCAACAGTCAGCATTATTCGGACAAATGTGCTTCAATAATGGTGATGTTAAAAATACATATGGTACAGGATGTTTTTCAATGATGAATACAGGATCTCATATTGTTAAGTCTAGTAATAAGATGCTAACTACCGTTGCTTACCAAATAAACGGTACTACTAATTATGCTATTGAAGGAAGTGTTTTTATTGCAGGGTCTTTAATCCAATGGTTAAGAGATGGATTGGGTATTATTTCTAAAGCTAACGAAATTGAACTCCTTGCAGAATCTGAATCAACTAATGGTGGCCTCACATTAATACCTGCTCTTACTGGATTGGGTGCTCCTTATTGGAATCCTGACGCGAAGGGTGCTATTTTTGGAATAACAAGGAATACATCCAAAGGTCATATTGCAAGAGCTGCATTAGAGTCAATAGCAATAAGAACTTACGAGATTATCCTTTGTATGGAAAAGGATGCAAATCTTGAATTTTCTTCATTGAAAGTTGATGGAGGTGCCTCCAAGAATAATTTATTAATGCAAATACAGTCCGATTTACTTCAAAAAGAAGTTATTAGACCAATGATTACCGAGTGTACAGCTCTTGGAGTTGCTTTTATGTCTGGTTTAAGTTCTGGATATTGGAGTTCAATTGAGGATTTGAAAAAACTCAATAAAAAAAATGATACTTTCCAACCAAAAGAAAGCAAACAAGAATTACTTTTAAAGTGGAATAAGCATATTAAAACATTACTTTAGACTAAATTTTATATCCATGGAAATTAAGGCATTTATAGCAGAGTTTATTGGAACAGCTATTCTTTTATTTATAGGAAATGGTGTTGTCGCAAACGTCAGTTTAAAAAAAACATATGGTTATCAAAAGTCCCCTATTTTATTAATAACATTTGCATGGGGTTTTGCTGTATTTGTTGCTGCATTTATTACTTCGAGTTACAGTGGAGCACACTTGAACCCTGCAGTGACTCTGGGATTAGCACTAGTTGGTAAATTTTCTTGGAATTTAGTTTTTGGTTATTTTTTATCTCAACTTTTGGGAGCTATGTTAGGATCACTATTGACCTATATTTTTTATATAGACCATTACAAAATAACGGAAGATGAAAACACAATAAAATCTACTTTTTGCACTTCTCCAGCAATTAGAAATTATAAAAACAATATTTTTTCTGAAGCTATGGGTACTTTTATGTTAGTACTTGGAGTTTTGTTTATAGCCAACCCAAATATTGAAATCACCAATTCTAATGTGACCAATTTTGGTATAGGTTCCTTAGAAGCTCTACCTATTGGTATTTTAGTTATAGTAATTGGTATGTCTCTTGGTGGAACTACTGGATACGCTATTAATCCCGCACGAGATTTTGGTCCTAGATTAATCTACGCTCTACTGCCCAGAAAAAAAAATAAAAATCCAGATTGGAAATATGCTTTCGTACCGGTTGTAGGACCTTTTATTGGAGCAGCATTTGCAGCATTTATTTTTTATGTAGTAAGTAGTTGAACCTTTAGTCGTTTAAAAACGAAATAGTTTGATTGCACAATTCTAAAAGTGCTGTAGGCAAGAAGTCTTTATTCCAAGGATGTTTAGATCCAAATGTATGATTGGTTCTGATAGATTTAATTATTGATCCTTTGACTTGTGAACTCATTCTCTGAGCATATTCTTGAGGCAGTACTTGATCAAGAATCGCAAAACAAACCAATAAATTTCCTTTATATTCTTTTAGGGCATTTGATATATTAAGAACATCTTTGTTCATAACGAAATTTTCATAAAATTGGTATTTTTGAGGATATTTCTCCCCTGTTCTACTATTTAGAATATATCTAACTTTATTTTCTTTCCATAAAAGAAGTTCATCATTTTCAGGAAATCTTTCCCTAAAATCGGCAACACCTGCCCATGTAATTAATTTAGAAATGTTATTTTTTTGACTAGCTAAACAGGCAATTCCTCCTCCTCTACTATGACCAATCATAAATAATTCATCAAAAATAAAATCATTCTCTGGAGTTGATAGATACTTTACTACTCGATCTACATCTTGAACCTCAATTGAATAATTATTTTCGCTAAAAGACTTTAAATCAGTTATTTCCATGGGTTTTATTAAAGTAGTTCCATTATGAGAAAAATTAAATTTTAAAAAATTAAATCCTTCGTTTACAAAATGTTTAGCTACTAGATTCCAACATCCCCAGTCCTTAAAGCCTTTAAAACCATGACAAAATATTACCAATTTTGATTGACTACTAGCATATGAATAGTCACATGAAATGGGTAATTCTGTTGATGAATTCCCTTTAATAATAAATGATTTTATTTTCAAATATTTATTCTGTAATTTTTATAGTATTAATTTTATCTCCTTCAGCAATAAGATTAATTACTTCTATTCCTTTCACTACTTTACCAAAACAAGTATGGTTTCTATCTAAATGTGATGTGTTATTTCTGCTATGACAAATAAAAAATTGCGATCCTCCAGTATCTCTTCCTGCATGAGCCATTGAAAGAACACCTGTGTCGTGGAATTGATTGTCTCCGTCTAACTCACAATCAATTGAATATCCTGGCCCACCTACACCAGTTCCTTGTGGACACCCACCTTGGATAACAAAATCTGGAATTACTCTATGAAATGTTAAACCGTCGTAATATTCTTTTTCAATTAAGTCAATAAAGTTTTTCACTGTTTTGGGAGCATCTTCTTCATAAAACTCTACTTCCATTTCTCCTTTATTTGTATTAATTATTGCTTTTTTCATTTTATATGTATTTATCTAGTTAATTTTTTATACTTAATTCTTGTTGGAATAATATCATTACCCAATCTCTTTTTTCTATTTTCTTCATATTCTGAATATCCACCTTCGAAAAAGTAGACATCGGAATTACCTTCGAATGCTAATATATGTGTACATATTCTATCTAAAAACCATCTGTCATGAGATATTACCACTGCACATCCCGCAAAACTCTCTATTCCTTCTTCTAGAGCTCTTAACGTATTTACATCTATATCATTAGTAGGTTCGTCTAATAATAGCACATTGGCTTCGATTTTAAGTGTCATTGCAAGGTGCAAACGGTTTCTTTCTCCACCTGAAAGAATTCCAACTTTTTTCTGTTGGTCAGCACCATTAAAATTAAATTTAGAAACATATGCTCTGGAGTTGATACTCTGACCACCAATATCGATTACTTCATTACCTTCACTAATAACTTCATAAACAGATTTATTTTCATCAATTGATTTATGTCTCTGATCTACATAACCAATTTTTACTGTTTGTCCTACTTTAAATTCCCCACTATCAACATTTTCCTCTTTCATGATCATTTTAAAAAGAGTTGTTTTTCCTGCTCCATTAGGACCAATTATTCCTACAATTCCAGCTGGTGGTAAATTGAAATTTAAATTCTCATAGAGCAATTTATTATCATAACCTTTAGATACATTAATTGCTTGAATTACATCATTTCCAAGTCTTGGACCATTTGGAATAGGAATTTCAATTTTTGTTTCTTTCTCTTTGATTGATTGATTCATTAAATCATTATAACTATTCAATCTCGCTTTTCCTTTAGATTGTCTTCCCTTTTGTCCTTTTTTCACCCATTCCAATTCTCTATCTAAAGCTTTTTTTCTTTTACTTTCTGTTTTTTCTTCTTGTGCTAGTCTTTTGGATTTTTGTTCAAGCCAAGAACTGTAGTTTCCCTTAAAAGGTATTCCTTGTCCTCTATCTAATTCTAAAATCCAACCAGCTACATTGTCAAGAAAGTATCTATCGTGTGTAAC
>Ga0115571_1000620_pt1 | contig 26400 bp, 12 predicted proteins | sample COGITO_mtgs_1205_FD_87293 | JGI IMG/M metagenome (GOLD analysis project Ga0115571, IMG submission 87293) | Pelagic marine microbial communities from North Sea - COGITO_mtgs_120531 | ecosystem: Environmental > Aquatic > Marine > Epipelagic | place: Germany:Helgoland, sampling site Kabeltonne...
AAGTCTGCTAGGATTACGATATACTGTTTTCCAAAAGCGTGATCCTTCGACACCAATGTCTGCTAGTTCAAGATCGAGACTACTACGCAAATCATTGCCAATTTCAACAGTTTTTGCTTTTAGTTTATCCATGTCCCAATTATAACCAGTACGTGGACATAATTCATTACCGCCAGCAAATTGCGGAGCAAGTTCGTTGTTAAAGTAGTCAGTTAGCCAATCAAAGTCTCTGACATTTTTCCAATCCCAATCATGTCGAGTAACATTAGTCATGTACGCACCTAATCGTGCACCGTACATTGCCCAAAGACCATTAGTAGTGTCTTCTCCAACAGTCATCCACACCATAAGACGTCTATAATTTTCACGATGGATACGCTTTAGTGCACCTGGATCAACTACGTCTCCGTTTTCCAATCCCATTTTAACACCTTCTCTAAATCCTGCACGCCATGCTTGTAGTGGTGATCCATTATTGTGTACCCAACTGTACCAGTTATTCATTTGTACATAATGGATATTCCAACAAAAGTCTACCTGAGCACGTTTATCTGTTGCAGGTGCTGCTTCATGTGTACGCATACGATTAACAACATCAACTGGCCACATTTTGATACCACCGTTGCCGTACACTAATCCGTTAATAACGTTTTTTGCAGCAAAACTGATAACATGATTATCACCAATTTTATCCATATCTAACTCAATGTTAAAAAAGTCATCGTTAACAATGTTATCAGCATCTACAGTGACAAAGCGATCAGTTTCGCTCATTGCGGCTGCTGCTTTGTGTGCGGCATCACTGCCCCATACTCCATGACTTCTTTTGGCCCATGGACATTTATCTAACAAGTCTGAATAGTTTTCATCAGCGTTGGGCTCATCGTAGCTGATGTAAACTATATCAAAATCGTTAATACTTACCAGATTTGACATATTCTAATTCCTCATTTTTAAAAGACACGTTTTTTCCTTCTTCGCCAATTAGTAACTTAGATGTTAATAATTGAGCATCTGTGTTAACGTAAAATTCTTTATATTCTCCCATTTCAGTAAATGGTATTACAATACTATCTACTAAATCAAAGGGCGTTTCACCCGTAATGTAAATTTTCATATCACTATATATTTTCACTTCGTGTGGGTTATCAAAATTACTCTTAAAGATCCACCCATTTGTACTGTTACTAATAACAAATGTCGCTTCATCGTCGTTATTAGTAATTTCTTTGTGGTTACGCCGACTATTTTTCCGTTTAATGTATTCTACTGTAGTGTACTTAGTCTTAGTCTTTAACCCATAAGTCTTGAAGATTCGACGAGTTAACACATCAATATCATTTAGTCCAATAACAGTTGTTAACTCGCTAAGATCATAAAGCATGTATCCGTTGTTAATAAGATCAATGGGGTCAATTTCAATAGTGTGTATAAGACGTAGTGGATTATTTTTTTCAGTAATATAAAAATATAACACACTGTTATTTTTATTTTCAGATTTGCTAAATTTTTGGTTAAATCTTTTACCAGTCATTCGATACAATGTATCAGAGCTAATATTGATTTCTAGTTTCATACTCTCAATATAACGGATTACATTGATTTCTTTATCAACTGACAGTGGTGTCTCAACAATTTTACTAAGTCGATCTTCATGACTTTTAATTACCAATGCTTCAGACTTAGACATAATAGACTCGCCATCCACTGATCTATTAATAATATACTTTTTTGGATTCAAATGTCCAAGCAGAATTTCAGCGGCGGTATTATCTTCTGTCAATAAGTGCGGGTTGTCTGACTTCTTGTACTTGTTTGATACGTTTATAATCTCACCAGACCATTCATCGTAATACACATAGTACTTACGAAGCGGCTTTTCTCCGACTATCGATATCAATTTTGGTTCTGTATTCATTGATTATATCTTCTGTAATAAAGTTTTCGTCTCTGTAGTGCACTATTCCTGATGAAATAATACTGTTTTCGATGATTAGTCGATTATTTTCTGGAAACCAATAATTAAGCATATCAGTCCATTTATCCGGAACATCTTTGCTCCATACACGTTGGCTATGACTTTCCAAATCGTACAAATTGTTAAGTGTAATGCTAATTTCTGATTCAACATCAAGCAATTGTGTAACAATATTACACAGCACATTTTTATTAAACGTCATTGGTTTTTTGTCATTCATTAACTTTGGATATACTTCTTTCCAATTTTGAAAAATTGGATCTGCCATTTTAAACCAGTCAACAGCTAGCTGACTATCCCGCTTAAAGTATATCATATTATTATAAAGTTTAGTAAAATTATAATGATTCTCAAACTCAAAAATCACATGTTGATCTAACAATGCGTTCCTATATGTTCTTGCATGCCGAGGTATTGCAATGTCATAGTTCTCAAATGTATCCCATAATTGATCAATATCAGTGTTTAGAAATATTGTATCATAATCTACATAAATTGTTTCATCATATGGTGATGCTTCACGTAGTTGCCAAATATTTGATCCATGAAATCCGTCTTTGTATCCAGTATTTCCAAAAGGTAATTCAACAATGTAGTCAAATACTTCTTCATATCCAGTACGTAAATCTTTGTCGATGTCATCAACAACCAAACACACACTTGCATCTAGATCACAACTTTTGATACTTAATGCTGTAGTGTATGCATACTTAATTTTATCTTCATCGGTGTCAATACCAAGTAATATAAATCCTCTACTCATTATGCATGCTCTCCATTTGTTAGTTTTTGTAAAATATCAGTGGAGTGTCTAGCAATAGATAGCTTGTTCATTAAATGCAAATTGGTGTTTGTTTGCCGATTTAGAATGTTTTTCCAAGGTTCTTTTCTGTTGTGACTTAGCATAATATAATCATTGACATCTTTAATTTCAATAATGTCGTCTTTTTGATCCATATTAATTAATGGAATGCCACCAAAGTCATTCATAAAATTATTTTCATTAAATCCATTCATGACATGGTTGGCAATACTTACACAAAAGTCTGTGCGAAACAGACCTGGTGGAAATTGATACAACAAATGGTAGTAATCCCAGTTGTCTTTAACATGCTCCCATGTATCAAAAAACACACGACTTTCTTCACTTTGATCAAAGTATACTACTGTACTCCACCAGTGATGTATGCCAGCTTCATTTAAAGTTTGTTCATTTAAATAAGGTGCTTGATGTTCTAAATACCGAGCATACTTGTGCATTGCAATTGGAACATCTGTTTCAAATATATGGTCATAGAAATCGTTCATGATAAAATAATCAGTATCAATCAACATTGTTTTATCAAACGGTGTTAAATTAATAACATCATGTTTGTTGCTATTGCTAAATTGTGTACTAAATTCAGTCCACGGGCTATCATAGTGTCTACGTGGATTTGACTTATGCTGAACGTCTTGTATTACAACATGATCAAAACATTTATCATGCAAACTAGAAGACATAGAGTCTTTAAGATATGCATATGTGCCACTGTCAGTAATTAGACAAGTTGCATTATTTTTCATATTTCGTTTAACATAGGCAGCGGCAATGTGAGCAAATTTAACGTAATCAATTTTTTCGTTATTATATGCAAACATGCATATGCCAGATTCTTCTTGAATTTCGCTCATTACCAATCCATAATTTTCTTGATATTCCTAGACTTTTTAAGTTTTTCCATTTGTACTTGGTACTCGTTAACACCTTCAGTATATGCGCCTACTAGTAACTCTACAAATTCTGACAAATCTTTAATTTCAATTGGGTTCTCTTTGTTATCTAGTATAACACTAGCAGTTTTTCCTACTGAAATGAGGGATTGCACAAAACTAATTGTTTGCGGATTTGCCGTAAACGCTCCATTATTATAATGTACCAATTGTAATGTTTGCATTCTTGCAATGACGTTTTTCTTTTGGTTATTGAGTGTAGCACGGTAGTTGCCAAATTCTAACGCCTTTTCAAGTCTCTCGTCCATACTGAGTTTCTCCTATAAGTTAACTACTATTATAATTATTTATCGGAGAAAGTCAAGCAGTTTTTAGCTATCGTCAGCAGTGTTGAAATTGTTAGATATTGAAAATACTGGTTCGGGATTAACATCAAATGTTGCATCATTAAGTGTTATGACTTCTGGCATTAGGAAACTAACATCAGCAGTAAAAGTACCATCTGAAATTTGAGTAAATGCAGTATCATCTAATTCAATTTTAAAATCAACATCACTACCGTTATCTGCCCATTTACCATAGAGTTTCATATAACGTTGAGAATAGTTACTATATCCATAACCATAACCATAGCCATAGCCGTATGAACTAGTCTCTGAAAAGGCGCCATCAGTAGTAATATAAATTCCAGCAGCGGCATACCCATACCCAGACCCAGCCCCGCCGTAACCATATGCACTTGGTGGTGCTGTTACTCCGCTACTGGTAAACAACAGTTGATATGAATCTGTTAAATCATAAAACCCTTTGCCTTCACTCGTGCCCTGTGTTATACTACTACTTTGTACTAAATTATCCCATGTAAAACTTAAAACACCAATTTCATTAATAATGTCTGCCCAGTTATAATACCCAGCTGAACTACCTCCAGACATTTCCATATTAATTCTAAGTTGCCCACCACTATTAAAGAAATAACGAGCATGATTATAGTTATTGAATGTCCACTTGTGTTCACCAACTAGCTGATTTTGCCAAGGTGTTGTCCGTGTATATGGATTAGCGGGCGTGACTGGAACTGAACTTGCGTTTGTAGGGTCAATTGTAAGATGTGTATTATTAGCAATAATACTGTTATTAACTTTACTTTCTACAACATTTAAATCTTCTGCACGTATAGGCATTCTTGCTAGTACGTTTGTACGATTATTTGGATTGGCAAACACTAATATAGTATCATTAATATTAACATGATCTACCATAATGTTAGATCTGTTAACCATATCTTGTAAACGTTCAGCAGTAATTAATGTGCCTTCAACTAGTGCATCGTCAATATTAACAGCACCCCAACCAAACTTGTGGTTAGTTCGATCAGTATCAGTTACAACTACAGTGCTGTATTTGTCACCAAAAATCTTGTTGACAAGTTCAGCTACTGTATTATATTCTGATGCTAGTACTACTGTACCTGCTGATACTGGCATATTACTTGGCTCCTACTACTATTTCGATTAAACCTTGACCGTCATCGGTTTTATCTTCAAGAGCTCTCCCAATAATATATCTATAATCTAAATTGTCAGTCAGCCAGGCTGACATTGCATTTCCAGGTGTACTACTACTAACTAGTCTGTCACCTTTTGATATTTTTCCAACAACTTTACACGGAAGGCGTCCAGCCAATGCAACGAACGGATGTGTTTCGTCACTGCCAGCGGCACTGTTCATTTCAAATCCAGGAGCCGTTGATATAACGCCAAATACATTCGGATCAGTTGATGTAGTAGTTTGTGTAATTTCGTTATCTCCGCCAAGTGTTACTACTGTTCCAGGTTCATATACTTCGTCTGCATGGTATCTTTCTGCAAGGTCAGCATATTCAGCACTAGTAGCAATTCCTCTAAATTTAAAGTTTGATGTTGTATTCATGTTAACACCAGCTTGTATTACTGGAAACTGCGAAGTTAAAACTGTTACACCATCTTCAAGAAATTCAGTAGCGGCTGGTGTCCATGCGGTTGTGTCATCTACAAGTATAGTAACAATTACACTATCAACAATATTCTCAATAGTATAATGCGAAACTCCATTAGTGTCAAGCCTAGTTCTGACTTCCATGCGAGTATTTCCTGCTGGAGATCCAATAGTGTACCACTTCCCGCTTTCATATATTTTTAAATAGCTTTCGCTAGTGTCGTACCAAAGTTGCCCCTCGGTTGGATTGTCTGGAGCAGTAGTAGCTGCAAAATTTTCTAATAAGTGTAATAAGTTTTCATTAAGGTATTCACCAAATCTATTATAATTTTTACCTACCAATTTTAAACTAGTACTTGTTTCAATAGTACCGTCATTTACTACTATTGGGGTCTTACCGCTCTCTGAATAATCTACTGTATATGGCATGTCTTTTCCTTAAACGTCACTGTACGATGTGCGTAATCTGAGTGTATATATTACTTGTATTTTTCTATTAGCACTTTTTTGCACTGGATGAAAAACTACGTGTGTTAACAAATCGTCGTTAGCTGAGTAAAGTGCTAGTTCATCAAATACATATGTACCATCCATGGTAGTAGCTGTATCTGTAACATCTTGTCCAATTGGTTCTGCATAGTCCAAAGTACATGTTACAACAACATCACTGTACAAATTTGTACTTGTGTGTACTGCTTCTACACTATTGTCTGCACTACCAGATTGTGCTTCATCTACTACCTTACTAAAAGTTTGGTTATATAATGCACCACTTGATAAGGATGTATTTGTTGCTTTGTATGTTACAGCACCTATACCATTAATTGTTGTTCCAGCATTACCAAAACGCATTGTACCAACGTGATGTGATCCAGTTGCTCCTGCCTCGTTTGCTAACAAGTTAGCAAGTGCGACACTCATATTCTCAAAGTTAACGGCGTTGCGGCGGCGTGTCAATACTTCACCACTATCAGGATCCCATATTGTAATGTGACCTTCTACGCCTATCATTGTTTTTTCAGTTTTATTTACACTCATAATCTTTTTCCATTTATAATATTTATATAGATCCAGAACCCGCATTTCTAATGAAAGCATGCTCTGGGGAAGTCCCTGCCGCAGCGAGACTCACGCCACTGTCGTTATATGCTAGTTTTAAGTTATCACCATAATGGCCAAAGTTTTCTAGTATAGGTATTCTTGATGAAGCACCTGCGTTAGTAACAACATCACTACTGTTATGCGCTACTGCTGGTGTTCCATATGTTCCTCGAGTACAGTAACGCAAAACGTTTCCGTCTTTTGCACCATATTCAATTCTTTCATTTCCGATCCAAACTGCACCGCTATTGTCTAGTATTGATGCGTCTGTTACTTGTAATTCGTTATCATTAACTGTCACTGCAGAACTTAATGTTGTTTGTTTTGCAGTTTCAATAACTGTACTCTCGTATGTGTTATACTGTTCCCAGATATTCATACGGAACGAACGTGTATCAGTAGTTTCTGTAGATCCACTAGTATTAGTTTGTACTAGTACACTGATATTTTCATGTACATCCATTGGATAAAGTTCATTTCCCCAACCCTCTGTTACTGCCTGTTGGAAAACATTGCCGTCATAAATGTATTCAATATCGCCATCAACTGTAGTAAAGGTTATTTCATCTGTATTATCTGGTGCTGTAGCAAATGTGCCGCCAGTTAGTATAGTGTCTCCTTGCCAATCTCTTTCAGTATGATCTTCATATTTCATTGTAATAACATTATTGCGACTTACTTCAGTAATTTGGTTTTCCCATGAATCAATATGCGTATTACGATCTGCTGTACTATGTAACTTAGTATGGAATGGCTTAATACTATTAAAAAAGTCTTCAACAACATTTACATTATAATTTGCATATTTTTCTTTACTTGTAAGTAATGGGTGCTCGACATTTAGTTTTACAAATGTAGTTTTAAATGCAAAATCGTCTGCTGTGTTATCAGCAATTGCTTGATACAAACATTTAAACCATAGTTTATTATATTTAACTTGATGCCTTCCAACAAATATATGAGATCTTAAACCATCAAATATACTACTTAAAATACCATCAACTGAATTATCAAATCCGTCTGTATCAAATCCACTCATATCATAACCCAGACCAAACTTTTGTGAATTCCAAAGTTCTTCGCTTAGTTGAATTGTACCTTTAACTTTATGTTCAAGTACCCATTCATCATTAACTCGGCTATAGATTTCAGGTCTGTTAATACCATCGTTGTGAATAACTGTTGTAATTTTTAGTGTGTCGCCATTTACATACGGGAATGGTTCGCCTAATAATCCCAATAATACACTTTTATCATCTGATGTATATTTTGTAGGAATACTAGTATTGTACATATATGTTAAACTATCATTGTTGTCATATGTTCTTCTAACATAATCACTATAATTCCAATATGGTGATAAATCATATGTTACTGATCCTTCCACATATGTTTTCTCCATAACAGTTTCCCATGCATCTCCGCCATCAGTTAATGGAATGTCTGCAAGTAAGCTATTGGCAGTTTCAACAAAGTTTTGTCTTGCGATTGGAAGATCACGTACCAAACTTTGTCTTGGTCTTATTAAGTGTCCATAGCGATTATAAGGATGCAAGTTTAAGTCTGGTAATGCATGTGGACGTAACACATCAATATCCGATTCAGGAGTACCATCTGGTAAACTATAATCATAAATCTTAGACCATTTTGGAATGGCGGCATTAGGAGATGGAGTGTTTCCACTATTTCCTTCTAATAGATTAATATAAAAACTACCGTTGTAATCTACTACTGCATTTAATGCATACACTGTACTATTCAGCCATGGTGTATATGAATATCTTTCAGTATGTTTATTATATCCAGTTAAACTATCACGCATCTTAATATGTAACTGCTCTGGTATAATACTAGTAGGATCATTTTCTGACAACAATGTCCATTCACTTAGTGAAAGTGCGTTACTATCTATACGTTGATTAATTTGCACAACTGTATTATCTGTAATAGCTAAGTCAACATTAGACAACAGTAATTCATTTGCGCCTGCGGCAGCAGCCCAGCTAATATTAAATGCACTTGGATTTTCTAAAAGTCTAGCCAACTGATACGTGTTATAGTTACGTTGTGCAGAGTTATTTTGCTTTAACTTAACCCAGAAGAAATAACTGTTTTCTGTACGCTTTGTTTTACTATTGTAGACTTTCTCTTCAGTCCAGCTATAAACAGTTTCATTATCAATTTCAACACTTAGTGGAATACCACTTGCCAAGTTTCCATCAATATAACCATTTCGTTGAACAAGATCTAACCATTCTTCAGGTGGAACACTACTGCGTGTCCATTCATATACATCAATACTAGCACCATCAAACAATCTAGCCCAATATGCTTGTTTATAATCAATACTACTTTGTTCATAGTCAATATACACAGAAGTGTTAATATCCCACCAACGCAATCCAACTTGTTCAGATGCCCAAGACTTTGTATTTTCTGTAAACCCATCAATCGTATTGTAATTGTAACTTGCAATGTCTGCTGTTAAGATAAAGTCAATCTCTTCCTCAATAAATCCTGGAATAATGCCTTTAGCTGGATCAAATATCTCAAGTTGTGTAATAGTGCTTCTAGTATAAGCATCATAAAGTTTCACACTTTCAATAAGATCATTACGTGCTTGTGGACTACTTTGTCTAACTTTAACCCAGCCATTTCCAGTATGCCCGGTGCTGTTAGTATAATTACCGTCCCACTTGTAAACTGAAGGGTTACCGTTTCCATCGTCGTCAACAAAAGCATACTTTGGAGCTTGTTGATTGTTTTGTCTATATCCATTAAAGTTATATTTGAAAACATCATTTACTTTAGTATTGGTATTATTGTTAAGTGTATTATAGTCTGCGAACCTAACATTACGTATTGGATAAACATTACCAACATTGCCTTCATCCTGGATATATTCATCAATATAAAATGTAAGTATATTTCCAGCAGCAGTATCAGTAACACGATGTATTCCATCAATACTAGGAACTGTATTACTGCCTGTAATAAACACATAGTCATCAGCTGAAAGATTGTGTGCCTGTACATTTCCATCACTAAGTTTAACTGAGATCTGTGCATCGTCTGCATCGTTAATACCAGCACATGCTTTAGTAATACTCATACCAAAATCCATTGTTTGATATACTGCATATCCGCCATTGCTGTCATTGTCATCAATATTATCAGCTAACCAAATACTAAAAATATGTGGATCATTAGTCATTTCTTGGAAAACTTGATTACCATCACTTCCTACAAACGCATTAAAGACGTTACTTATTTCAGTTTGAGTAGCACTAATAGTCTGTGCAGTTACACCTAGTGTTGTGTTTGCAGTACCAGATCCTATAACTAATGTTGAGTTAGTGCTGGTAAGTTTAAGTCTATTGTTACTATTACTAGCACCAACACCAGTAATTGAAGCGTTATTAATAATGTTAATTATTGAATTAAGATCTACAGTAGATGCAACAGTAGTAGTTGTTAGTGGAGCGTTAGTAATACCAGTAGTCAATCCAATTACAGAATTGGCAGTACCTGTACCAATATAAAGTGTTTCATTATTGCTATTAAGTTGTAGAACATTATTATTTGCACCACCAACTTGTGCTGTGACACCAGTAATATCTGCGTTGTTGATTGCATTAACAACTTGCGTTATAGTTAAGTTTGGACTATTTGCTGTAATTGTGCCACTACTAGTTTCAGTAGTAGTCCCAACTGTGCTAAATCCAACTTCAGCATTTGCTGTGCCAACACTAATTGTTAATGTAAACTCAGTACTTGGTGTTGTAGTTGTTTTTGTAATAGTAAGTCTATTATTACTGTTACTTGCTGTAATATTAGTAATATTTGCATTGTTGATACGTTCAATAATCTCAGTTAAGTTATAAGTCTTAAACACTGTGCCTGTTGTAGTAGAAACAATTGTACTTGTTGCAAACACTGTGCTACTGTTAGCTTGTAGCCAGTCTCTAATTGCTTCTGGTAATGCACTGTCATCCAAGTCAGTTTGTGCACTACTAATGTTTGCTGGAGTTACAGTTTCAGTGCCAGCAATTACACTAGCGGCATTATATGTTGTGCCAATACTCTTGTTTACTAAGTCAACATCACTTGTAATAAGATCATGAAGTTCTGATTGGTAAGATGGAGCCGGACTAGCATCTAACGCTAACAATACTGTAAATTCTAAACCAACTGGCGAATTAGCAAAGTAATCTGTTAGCACTGTTTCCCAAGCTGATTCACTGGAAGACGCAATATATGCTGTTCTAAATGCTTCAATACTTTGTACTCTATTAGTTGCAACCTCTGCCCGTGTTGCAGATGTATTAACGCCAGATTCAAATGCATCAAAGAACATTTGCTCAAAAGCAGCTTGTGCTGTAACATTACTATTAAGAGTTTCTGTTTCATCAAACTCTACAGTTGTATTTTCAATAATTAAAGTACTAGTTGCACTACCTTCAATTTGTGGACTTATAATATCACCAACAATATTAATGTCGTTATAAACTGTACTAGTAGTTGTGCTGTCAAATGTAATAGTTCTAGCGTCTGCACTAGATGACCCTAATATAAGTGTCGAATTATCAGTAACAACGTTAGTATCGCCAATATTAGATGTTCCTGTTTTATTAATAATACCAAATGTTGTAGTATTTGTTGACTGCTGTAAATTTACTGTCGTTCCATCAATAATAAGAGTTTGTCCTGTGTTAGGAATAACCGGAAGTGTAACAGTAGCAGTAGTTTCAATAGGATCATTTGGTTTGGTTAGTCCACTTGTGCCATCAGGATCAAGCATCTCCCAAACACGACCTGCATATATTACTCGATCTTTATATTTGTATGCTGTCTTGTTGTCCCACTGTTTGATATCTTTCCATTCTCCGTTAAAACTATATGCTTCTTTAACTTCGTTAGGGAATTGTGCAAAATCGCTTTTGTTTAGCACACGATAGTCTGTTTCAGTTAATAACGGAAGCCCGGCTGTAACAAAATCATTTGCAAATATTTCTTCTTCTGAAATAGTTGTATAGTTAAACGTTTTTGCTGCTCTAGTTGTAAAATTATTTCCAGGTGTGCCATTAACTAGCAATGGGCTATTAAAGTCTACATCAATGACAATGTCACTTAGTACGTCATTAAATTCTGTTGCACTAAAACGTATAGGCTGTGGATTTGTTTTTAACAAGTCTTTTGTAACTGCAAACTCTAATGTATTTTTGTTACGGATATCACCATAATCTGCTGTTCGTATTGCCCACTCTTCGTGTACTGTTGCAGTTGACATTGTACCAAATAACGCTGTATTACGCATAAATGCATTTAGTGCATGTCGAGTACCTTTATACTTTCGAGTACCTTTAACAAAGTTGAATAGGGTATCATCGTCTAAGCCAACAATATCATTCCATTCAGGCTTGTTGTAGCCAGAATTAAATCTTGCAACATCAACTTGCTGTTGGTTACTTAACGTATTGCCAGGACCATAATATTGGTCAATCTCATTGGCAACTGTATCAAAGTTAGGTATAACACTGTTTCCATTTATAATGTATCCTGGTGCAAATAATTTACCATTCCAATTTTTACTTCGGCTCCCTCTCCATATAATCCTTTTATGGCGGATGCCAAGAGCTGGATTATAAATTAAATCATCAAAGTTTGACTCATTGTCAATAACCATTACATGTTCTACTTCAACACGATATAATCTAACTCCATATATTTCTGTACCAGCAATTGCTTCTACTATGGTTGTACCATCGTCTTCGCCAATTACATCACGAGTTATAATAAGTTTAGTGTTTAGTATCTGTATGCCAGACTTTCCAACTACATTGTACTGTCCATCAAATTTATTATTGACGTTGCTAAAGTATCCGTTAGATGTTTCGTTAATTTCTATTTTAGTAACACTTGGTATAGCATAGTGTACACCATTTAATTTTGCAGTTTCAGACCAAATAACTGTACTTCCTGCCGCAGTGTTCCATGATGGTTTCCAGCCTTGGCTTTCTAAATATAAACCATATCCAATTATAAATTCATATAAGTCTTGTATAGTATCTAATACAGTATTATAATCTAATGTGCTGGTAGTACTTTCATGATATTTGTATTTGCTAACTCTTGTATTACCAGCATCAACCATTACCACACCAGCATCTCGTTTTGGCTTAAAGTATGTAAATGTTTGTTTAGTGGTATCATAACCTGATATTTGGTAACCATTAGCTGCTTTTGTTATTTTAACAGCACCAAAGAACAGTTCTTCTTTTGGTTGACTTGTGTATAACACAGTGTTAATGTTTTCTTCTGGTACGTTAACACGACCTTTGTCTTGACTACTCTCAAGAATAATCTCTTGGTTATTGCTAATAAATCCGCCAGCTTTGATCATTGGATTAATAGCATAGTTTTCAAAACGCTTACTAATAGTTGATACTGTAGTATTATTATATTGTGCAAAGTTAACTACTGCATTGTTTAATCCAGATATATAACGTTTTGCACCAGAAGCTAATATTACGCTAAATGTTGCAGACCCACTATCAACATTAATTGTTGGTACTGTTTGATAATTTCCACCTGGGTTTGTTACTGCAACTGATGTGACTGCGCCGCCACTTACTGTTGCTTGCAATTCTGCACCGCTACCAAAATTACTAAACACACTAAGAACTGGTGAACTTGTGTATCCGTTACCACCGTCTTTGACATTAACTAGTTCTATAATATTATCACTATAGTCTGAATTAGATAGCTTTACTAACTTATTATTTCCTAACATTAACGTATCTTCATATATACGGTGTTTTGTATCAAAACTTCTTACTGATCTTACTTTACTGCGGAAATAGTCGTTTGTTATCTTTAATGGACGCAATTTAAGTAATGCATAAAATAATGCAAGTTTGTAGTTACTTGTTTGGCGCCAGTTATTTTCAATAGTACCCCAATCGCCAAATACAAATGCACGAGCTGGATCAGACGGCGCTGACACAACATTTGCTGTTACTGGATCGTTTAAAACTCCTCCTGTAGTTACAAGTGTATCTGTTTGCCAATCATAAGCACTATATGTAAATGTTAAATTGTATTTTTTTGGACTCAAAGCTGGATCATTTGTATGACCAGATTCTAACGCAGCAATAAATGCTGTACGCTTAGTTGGGTTTGTCCAACTATAATTTGCATCCCACCATGTAGGTTTAGTGTTATAACCCATCATTTCCCAAGGGTGTGTGTGCGGACGATCGGTATTAAAATAGTATGTGTATAGTCCTCTCCAGCCGCCAATCTTTGGACCTACTGAATTATAATTCCAAGTAAACTTGTCGCTTGCACTGTATTGACTAGCATCATGTAAACTAGTAACATTGTTTTTAGTTTTCCATTTGTTAAAGGTACTACGCAACGCTTCAGTTAAATCTGCCCAATTATATCTGTTTGGGCGACTTGCCAAAGGCATATTCTTTTTGTAGTTTACAGTTGAAACATTATCCAAGTTATTGAATACTCGAGTTTCAAACTCAAATAATACAGCATCTTCAATATTAAAGCCTACTGCATTTCTATTATACAATTCAGTACCCTTGCGAGCGGTTATTGATCCATCGTGTCCATATATTGAATCTGCATCTACTTCAACATTGTACTTGTCTAATAGTCCTAGTTTAACTGCACTAGGTGGAACAAAGCTCGGACTAGTTAGTGGATACCATCTAATTTGAACTAATGCTGAATCGTTACTATCAAAGGTTGGAGTAGTAGTAATAGTTAGTTGATTTTGAGTAAGTGTGTAATCTTGATCTTTTACTAACGCTCTCCATCTAGAATTTCCAGAACCATCATTATCACGTATACTTACTTGTATATGATTTTTAGTGTCTTCATAAGTGTTAACAGTTTGTGGTAAATTAAAAACTGCGCTCATTGATGAAGTCCACTGTCCGTTAAATTCCTCATACTCTTTGTATTTTAACATTTCACTGTTAGCGAAAATGTCATTACGATTTTTACCAATGTTTATACTAGCTAATACTTCGTCCACTAGTGAAATTACACTAACTGTACTGTCGAGAGTATTATGTAACTGTCGTGCTTTCTGTATAAATTGTCGCTTAAAATTGCTGTAACTATCTATTGCAAACTTTAAACTATTAAACATATTAGTATCAATAAACATTGATGTTTGATTTAACAATTCTGTCGAGTATGGCTGTTGACGGATAGTACCACCAAATTCATGTATATGTGGTAAATGTCGATAGTTGTTTACACCAAAAAACTCACCATTAAACCCAGGTATACTTTGCATTTGTTGTTGCATATGAGACAACACATCACCAAAACTAACATCAGTTAGTGGTTCATTTTGTGAATTTAATAAATGTGTGTCAGCAGGCATGTCTGTGCCTTGCTTAATATTGTCGTTAGTGTGCCAAACAACATCAAAAAGATCATCAATTGCAAACCCGCTAGGAATAGTTATTTTGTTATTAGCTAAAGTATATACAGTAAACGGTTCTCCGTTTTTAGTAATTGTCAAGTTATCAGGTATTGAATCACTATTCACATATATCAGACCACTTACAGTGTTATCACTAACAAGTCGGTACATAATTGTTTCATCTACAAACGAGTCAGTTACATTTAGTGTGCGACTATTCCCTGTAGGTGTGCCAAGAGTAACGTTAGTTAATGCTGTGCCATCAGGGTTTACAAATTCTAAATCAGTAATATCAAAAATTGTTGATATAGTATATGTTTTAGTTCTATCAACAAACAATACTGGATTCAATCCGTTTAAACGATGAGGTTCTGCTGTAGCGTGTGTACTATTCCACTGAAACACTTGTATTTTATTATTACGTTTTGATATCTTAAATGTATCAGGTGCTTCAATGTCAGATGTTCCAATATCAATAACAATTGGCTTTGTATCTACTACAGTTTTTTGTATGTGTTTTTTAACAGATTGTTGATTTCTAACTGTTACCCATCCATTATGATAAGAACCATCACTAAGGTTTTTGTAGTAGTAATAACCAGGTATTTCCGAAGAGTTAGATGCATCACTATTTTCTGGAGAATCTGTTGGATTTAAGTTAATATAATTATATCTTTTACTGCCAAGTTCAATGTCAAAACTTAACCCTGGAGTATTACCGTAATCTACATATCTTGGACTAAACCCAAGTGCAGTATCTATATTTGTATTTCCAGTGCCGTAGTTAAAAATGTTATCACCAAAAAAGTTATTGTTTGGATATTTGGTTGCATTATTAAGCAAAGTACTAGAACTATCGTATAGGTTAAATTTAATGCCCATACTACGACTTGTTTTCTGCTGTGCATATGTCCATGTACTGCCATTCCAGTACCATTCACTTCCACTATAGATGTTATTGGGATATGTTTCGCCCAATACATTATTGTATCCTATGCGCACATTAACACCAGCATTAGTAGGTATAGTAGTTGAACTGTCTCCGTATAGTTGAGTAAGACCAGTAACAACATTACTGCCGTCTACTTGCACTGTATAGATATTATTACTATAACTAGTGTTTGTTGGGTTTAAAAATAAAATAGTATCATCGTTTTGAAGTGTACGAGCTTGTACTTGTTCCCAATACACTGCATTTTCTATATAGCTAGGGTTTTTACCACTAGTGTGTGTTTTAATACAATTCCAATAACTTGAAACACCATTGCTAACTAATTTAATACTTGTTCCGAACTCATAACCAATATTACTCCATGTTGAAGTAATTGTTTGCTCTGCTAAATTCCAATTAGTAATTCCAATAACTTCAGTAGCTGGGTCATCAACGTTATCAATAATATGTGTAACACTTCCTAATGACGATTTAGCAAAGTTATATTTTTCAATACCATTTCTAAACGCAATAATTGGACGTACTCCACGAAACTTATCTAGTAAGTAAGTACTCTCAGATCTATTTGGATATTCGCCAGCAGTATACGTTGCAACATACTTTACAGTCTCTTCATGGATCCATAAATTGCGTCTACTCCAAACACTTTGGTCCGGACTTTGGCGTTCTTCAACAACATAATCTCTACTTAATACTTCGTATTCACTAAAATCGTAGTCAGGGTAAACAAAGTCAGTTTCGCTACCATTCCATTGGCTTGGCTCTTGAGTACCATATATAGTATCATTAAACCATACTCTTTTTCCGTAACCAGATGCACCTGTGCCATCAAATTGTCGAGTAAGTTGAATACTAGTACCAACACCATCTACAATATAAATGTCGTCAACTGTATAATCAGTATTACCAGATGTATTAGCACCAGTAAATTTAACTCTCATACCATTTAGCAAACTTAGTTGTTTTCCATTAACTAGTGTTTCTGTTTTGTAATATGGTTTACCAATAATATCAGGTATTGAAATTGGATCAGTAGCAGTTGCTTCAGCTACACAAATTGGCAAGAAGTCTACTAACCAAAAGTAATGATGATAGTTAATAAACATATCATAGTCAATTGGTAAATCTAACGTATACCCTGTTTCGTTAAAAACACGATTTGTATTAGAAGTGTCAACTTCATTATATTTTAACATATCAATTAAGTCGTCATATGTCATAGCTTCAGTAATATTTTGATCTTGATCACGTACTACTGCGCCTGGTACAAATTGATAGTTAGTAGCAAAACGTTTATCAGATACAAACCTATCATTAACTACATTTTTGTTCTGCTGGTCTCCCAAATAATAGTTGACTGCTTCCATACTACCACTTGACATTAATTGTTCAAGTGTGCTATTTAAAAATTTCTTGTTAACTGTAGTTTGAAAAATTGCAGGTAACAAATCTACTGTACTGCGAGTGCCAACATATTCTGAACTTTCACCAGGTCTAGTAGATTTTTTTGCTATAATTGGATTGGCATGGAACTTGCTCATGTAATATTAACTCCGCTGTTGGCTGCAATTGATGTAGGATTATAAACTGTACTCTTACTTACCACAATATCACTAGTTGATATAACTGGCAAGAACAATTCGTCGCTGTCACTAATTATTTCAAATAGTGCGTTTGCGTTTGCTTGATTATCCACCGATTGGATATTAATTTGTGCTATCTGACCAACTGTGTTGTTGTGAATAAACGCAGCTAGTTCAGTAAAGTAAAATGTGTCACCAAAGTCCCAACTATCAATACTAAAGTATTGGTTAATTAGGCGGATTACTTCTTGTTTAATTTCAGTATCACTAAGTGTACAGTTTGTAGTTTTAGTTACATTGAATTTTGCTTGTAGTTCACTACTAGCCAAGTTTCCAAAGAGTATTTTATACTTAACTGGTCTATATATAACTTGATCACTAATTGACTTTTTGTTGTCTAAACTTTTAAATAAGTCATTTAATGATGAGATGGTAGGAGAGTTTGGCTTAGTATATGCTCTGCCGTCAAATCTTGCCCACGTTCTAAAGCTATTTTCATATGATGTTAGCAGTACGTATGTATCAATAATATTTGTAGTTGCTGGATCAATAACTTGATTTACATCAGCAATTCGTGTATACTTACTTGATAGTCCACTGCGTCCAGTTACTGATGTACCACTATTGGCATTATGTACTGTATATGTAAACCCATCAACTACTTTATCATCTATAGTAATTGTTTCATTGCCAACAATGTCATGGAATGCACTTGGATTTACTGGAAACCCATCGTTTGTTGGACTTGACAATGTTAACCTAATTTTGTTAGGATCAGTGTATCCATCTGGGTATATAAAATATCCAAATGCATTCATAGTATTGTCTGTTCCAATCGGTAAACTATTTGATTTACTTTTTGCATTAATTCCTAGTATCTTAATGTTATCCATACTTGGTTTTAGTGTTTCACTACTAAATGTCTCGGAAAAGTTTAAGTTAGCAAATTTAATTTGTTCGTCACTACCAAATACATAACGAGTTTTTCTTGTTATAATTTCCCATTGTGATGAGGTATAATTTAGTCTTATAATCCAACTGTTGTCTAATCCTGTACCGTTCGTGTCGCCTTCGTATGTTCTGCTCCAGCTACTTGGGTTGTTGTTTGTAATTGAGCTAGTAGTCAAATCACTACCATCAACTATTGCCCACGCTTGGGTTGCAGCATCAAAGCGTAGCCCAAAACTATTTTTGTTTGTAATACGATTAAGTACATCTGTTTTAATTGCACTTGTTAAATCTTTAGCCCAACTTGGTAAAATGCGTTTAATTCTTGCACCACTTGGAATAACTCCATTAAGTGTAATACTTCCACGGCCAATCATGTCAATACCTGTTGACGTACCAACGTTGTTGTCAATTCCTAAACCGTCATTATAAATTCCAGTTACTCTTACCCATTGTGTATCTGCACTCGATACTTCAGCCGTTGCAGATGCGCCGGTTCCGCCACCACCGCTAAGTGTAATGCTTGTTGCACTGTCATAATTTAAGCCAGCATTTGTGATAGTGATACTAATTAATGTTCCACTACCATCAAGGTTTGCAACACCAGTAGCGCCTGTGCCAGCGCCTGCTATTGTAACTGTTGGTGCTGTAGTATATCCACTACCAGCAGAGGTAACTTTGATAGTTTTAATATATCCTATTTTATATGGAGGAGTCACAAACTCAATAATTGAGTTTATGTCAATTTTATCCATGGGCGCAACGCCATTAGTTTTAACTCGCTGTATAGTACTTGTATCGTCAGTTAAGTATCCTGTACTTGCATTTGCCCCTTTGGTAACTTGGTTCCAACGGAATGTATTTGATGCACTGCCGTCTGTATTGTAGTAAACAATATTAGCAGTTGTATTAGTATATTGGTCTGCTGGTGCATATGCACCGTCTGGGCCATAATACTGTCTATCATAAAAGAAGTTTTTAACTTCTGGGTTGTCTAATAGTGGTTTAATAAATCTACTATAAGTTTGTTCACTATTTAAATTTGTTGGTAAGCTAACCACACTACGTGCCGCAATACCTTCTTTATAAAGATATCCATCATCTAAAAACTGTATAGCATCACTATAACTGCCAGTTGGATCATTAAAGTCTCTAAATCGACTGTGTCCACTATGTACACGGTTAACACTTTTAATCTTACGAATATTTTCACTTACTGTTAGTGGGAAAATACTATAATCTTCTGCTGTTACCAATCTATCTTGTGTACTAAAAAATCTTCCAGCATTGTCTTTAATACTTTGCAAACTTTCACGTTGGCTAGCGTTGTTTACTCTAGATTTTAAACTAGCACTAAGAACAGCACGATATGTGTTTCCGTCACTTCCTGAATAATTAAATGAATACGAAGTTGATCCAAAACTTTCTGGATTAAGTGTATAACTACGATTTAATCCAGTTCTATACCAAACACGAATAATACCACGTGGTACATTTCCAAATAATCCATCACCAAACACAATACTAATTTTGTCGTCTTCTCTACTTGATACAGTATAGATGTTTCTAAAGTTATTGTCAAGATTGTTATATATTGCATTCAGACCAAAAATTCGATCAACTTGATTCCAATTAGACATTACTTTTCCAATTTCATCAACAGTCTGTACCCAAATGTTTCCATTAGCTACATTGGAGTCTTCAATATCAAGAACAAGATTTGGCAGGCCTTCAGTAATATTAAAGTCTTTAAAATTCAGTACACCTTGTTTAAATCCTAAAAAGAATCCAGTGTCTGGACTACTAAATCCGCCATTGTCATTTCTATATAATATATCAAGTGCACCATATGGATCAGGTGTTTTTTCTTGAATACGATTTGCAACACTGTTGTGATACACACTGTGTGCACCAAATACTGCTCGTGAACCAGAAATACTTCCGTTAAATTCATATGATGGTTCAACACCTACACTAGTTGTTCTATAAACTTCATTTGTGATACCATCACGAACACTTCTACTAAATGGTGTACCAAACTGATTACTACTACTAAAAATACTATTCATTACAGTAATAAAGTTTTGATAAAACACTGGATCAGTAACATCTTCAAATTGTAAATCAACGTTTGCAAGACTATTGCCGTCCACATCATACACTGTTTCAGTTGTCTTTATGCTATCAATTTTTAAATATCCACTGGCTACTACATTACGTGTTGGGTTGTATCCAAGGAATTCAGCAATACGGAGGGCACTGTCTCTACGTTCTGCTGTACTTAAATAATTTTCACGTGAGTTAAGATCATTACGGAATGCTAAGTTGTGTCCCAAAAATGCCATAAGTTCTAGTAAACTTGTAAACTCACTTGAGCTAATCCAGTCATTAAAATTTTCTGGGTAGTTGGTATCTATGTACTCTACCATTGCATTTTTAATAGTGTCAAAGTCGTATGCTTGGAAGTTTGCTTGTGCAAAACTTTCATAGACTACACTAAAATCTTCAGCAGCAAATAAACTGCTTTGTCTTGCGCCTTGTGCCATTATGTTATCTCACTTGTGTATGTTAAATATAGCTCTTCAGCTAAACCAGTGTCATCGTAGATAACACGTACTCGTATATCTAATTGATGATCTGTTGGTTTACTTAAATTTAATTCGCTAAAAATCCATCTTGGGTCGCTGTCAATAATGTTTTGTACATCATCTCTTGCTAACTGTTCAGTAGCTGCATCCAAGGGTTCAAAAATTAAATCAGGTAATATTGATCCAAAATTTGGATTCATTACTCTTTCACCCTTGCGAGTATAAAAGTGATTTAGTAAGTCACGAAGAGCTAAGTCCTTGTCAGTAAGGACTGAGTTAATGTTTTTACTATCAATTGTGCTATATCCAACGTATGTAACCATACTCATATTTATAGCAAAATTAACTGCTACTTTTTAAATTTTAGTAGTAAATCTAATGATATCACCACTATTAAGTGATTTTGTTATAGTAATGACATTATTAAGTATTGTAAAGTCGAAAAAATGCTGAATCGCTTCTCCATTAACTTCTACTTTGAGTTTTTCTACTGGATCCATGCTTGGACTACCATTAATTGTAAAAACATTACTACTACCATATGTAAATTGGTCAACAACTAATGTACTGTTGTATTGTTTTGCAATAGTACGTTTGATACCTTCTGGGGTATTTGGGAGGAACCTTAGTGTTTCAGCATAGTATGCAAATCGTGCTCTATCCAAATCTTCTCCGCCAAGCAATCCAATTTCGTTTTTATCACGCATTTGGAATATGCCAGTTTGTCTGTGCCAACTACGTGACTTTGATTTACCATAGTCACTTAACCGTATGATTGCGGATACCCGTGTACAGAACTTTCGATTAAAGTTACTGCGTTTAATTATACTAGCAAGTGAGTCCCAATCGCCGTCAACAATATAATCACGTATTTCATATAAACCTTCATTAGCAGTTACTTGTAGGATATCACCATTAATAATGTAATAAAGTAGCAACCCATCATATACACACTGTGGTATACTAGTTAGTCCAAATGCTTTTAGTTGTTTAATTATGCTACGTTGATTTTTTTGAAAATCAGCTATCCAAATATCATATGCTTCTTGTTCAGTAATACCACGTCCGGCGCCAGGAATACTGTAACCAGTTTTATTATATCCAATATACCTTGACATATTAAGTGTAACCAGGATTATTTTTTCACTGGCAGATATAGTATTAATATCTAGCTCAACATTCCAGTCATCGTCTTTGGTGACAAATTCTTCCCAATCTGTTTTAAATTTAGATAACATATTCATTGTTACTGCGGACCTCCTCTATCTCGATTCGAAACTGGCGGTCTCCTGCCTTCAAAGGTTGGTGCTGGTGGCGATGCCGCTGGTGCTGGACCCACATTGGTGAGATCTATATCAGTAGCAGATGTTTGCGCACTTGAAGGTGCTTGCGCAGCTACTTTACTTCCTTGTGCACTATGGCCGCCCCAAGGCTCGTGCTCTGGAACTCTTGGATTAATACTTTCTTTTACTGAACGGTTTATACTTAAACTGCCACTAGTAGGTCCAACTGCGCCTAATGCTGTGGGACCATTTAAGTCCAACATACCATCTGTACTAATTCTACCAAATCCACTAGCTTTAAGTTGTAAATTAAGATCAGTTGTTAGGCGTATATCTTTATTTGCTTTAAGTTGTATTGGACCAGTTGCTGTTTCTGCCTGTATTCCTGCAGCCCCTCTAGCTTTGATATTAAATGTGTCAGCATCCATGTTGATATCACCATCAGCATAAAAATTAAAATCTTCTTCTGCATGATAACTTACACTGCCAGCGGCATATACATCAACATTTCCATCACTGTCTAATTGCATCCAACTAGTACCTTTTTGGTTTGTTATGTACACAATACCTGCACTATCATTAAATAACATCTGTGCTCCGCCTGCACTACGTAGGCGCATTAAGTTATCTTGACCTTCTTCACGGGATTGATCAGGTACGTAATTTTCACCTTCTTTAAACGCAACTGTGCCGTCGTCCATTACAAAACTATGACCTGCAGGCGTTAAAAACCCAGCTACATTTGACGGAGATTCTCTTCTAGCACCACTACTGCCAATTCCTCGTACTGGATCTAATCCAGTGCCTTGTTCTGCAACTGCATTTCCAACTGGATGTCTAGGTCTACTATTACCTGTTTGTTTTGTGCCTGGATCAATTGATGGTCCTACACTGTCTTCATCTTTTATTTGACTTGCAGGTAAACCAGGAATTGCACCATTACGACCAACTACTGGCAGTGACCCAAGAAGAAATCCAACTGGATCATCTCCAGTAAATGCAACCAAAACTTCAGTACCTGGTCCAGGCGGCGGGAATGTTGATCCGTAATTTACGGAAGTATCACCGTTAGCTATTGACCCACCAAATGGAGACACATTTCTAACTTTAGTAAATTTTTGTCTATCATCACGTGTTTCTGTCTCACCAAATTTATTATTATTAACTAAGCTAACATATATTGATTGTCCATAATCACCGTCTGCAGCATCAATAACTTTACCCACATATACTCCAGTGGGCATTGAAAATCCAGAACGAGTGCCACTATCGAATAATGCTGGTACACCAATTGAATCCCTGTTGGTATTAGTTGGTCTATTTCTTTCTTTGTTTGACATTGTATTCCTTAACTGTTATACATATTTACTAACCAATTTGGCGCTGGATGTGATACTGTGCGTCCACTGCCACCCCAATAAGGTCCAGCACCTGGACTTAGATTTGCACCAATGCCTGGCGTTCTTGCAATGTCATAATGGAATGCTGTTCCACTCATATATAGCTCTCTGCCAGTTCCTTGAGTTGGATTAGCTATACCAACACTTGGTGTTAATCCTGCACTTCGAGTTTCATTTAAAAATGCCTGAGTATAGTTTTGTATGATAGCAAGATCTCTAGGATTCTCTACTGATAACAGTCTAGTGCCATCATAAAGACTAATATCTGCTGCATATCCATTATGTCTACCACTGCCCCCAGGACCTCTATTACCGCCCTGTGGTGATATGACACCAGTTACACCAGCTGCGGCAGCCGCATTTTCCAAAGCAACTAATAGTCTACTATCTATATTTGATGTTGATCCAGTGGTATCATTACTGCCAGTTATAGTGCCAGAATTAGTTCCCCTTGCAGTAGGATCAAGAATAGCACTTGTGTCTTCATTTCCAGTGCCAGGTACATTATTTGGTTGTGCATCTGTGTCATCATTGGGATTATTATAATCATTTTGTAAGTTACGGTTTTGAGCATTTACAATTCTACCAGACAACAGTTGGTCAATTAACATGGCATTATTTGTATTTGTGTCTCTTACTGAGTCAAGGGTTTGTTTAAATTCTCCCATCATGTACTGCGATGTAACTGATTTAACACGATACAATGCAGTTATACTAAAATTTTCTTCAGCCATAAGACCTGAATCGCCATCTTCATAAACTGGCAATCTCATATTAAAGAAGTATCCCAATCCGCCAAAGTCATAATCAGCTTCATTATCATTGACCCTAGCCGCCCCTTTGGGTTTCCCTAACCAATAAGTATCCCCTCTAATATTTAAACGTTGCTCTACTAATTCACCAGTAGAATTGAGATTAATTTCTAGCGCACCCAAAAATGCTGTTCCTGGATCGTCGTTTGTGTCTGCACCACTTGATGCTAAACTATCATTAACTGACCTATAATCAAACTGCATTGAATCCTGCATACGTTCAATTGAATTATTTGCACGTGATTGACCACCATAAAGATCACTTTGCGTTATGTACCTATCTGCAATAGGAGAAAAGTTAGTAGATTCCCTAGGGCTGTTCTCTAACACTTGATTTGCTGCATCACGCTCGGCTTGTCTTTGTAATAATAAACTACGTTGTTCTGCTAATTCTTCTGCATTAGCTTGCGCAGCGGTTTGTGCCCGGTTGAGCACCCCATCTTCATTTCTTGGGTCAGCACCATTTATATCTCTAGCCAACCGCTCTTGTTCAGATTCCAATCTAGAAACTTCGTCTCTGGTTTGGTTATATCTTGATCTTGCATCAAACGCATCAGATTCTGATCCAGTTAGTCCAGGAAATTGTGAGTTTGCTCCTAAATTTCCGCCAGCTATAGGCTGTGCAATAAAGAATATATTGTTTAAAGATAAGTCAACATCAAGAACTTCACTATTAAGTCCAGTATAGGTATAATCATACCTTTTTCGTAATAATCCATAACGTAAAATATTATCTAAACGAGCTTGTTGTGACTCAAGACTGCTGTTAAATTGATTAAAACTTATAGGATCATGAATTCCATGTGGCACAGTATATGCTTTTATATTATACGTAAATTTTCTAATATATTGCTTTGCTACAGTATCATAAGGTTCTAAGTATTCCACATTTGTTGAAAACATAAACCATTGCATTAGTTCAGCTAGACTTGGTGCATCTGCAACAGCATCGTCTGGTTGATCTTTTGCAAATTGATTTCTGCCAACAAGTGGTATTCTTTTAAATTCTCTAGTTTGTAATATCGCTGCTGCAATGGCCGCTGTTATACTTGTGCCTTGGTGTAGTACAAATACAAGAACCCCGCCTTCAGCAGTTACACTGACGTTACGACTTTGTTGTAAATTATCACCACGAACTGCATCAAACTCCCAACTCCTCCATTCATCAGCTTCCCCCTCTGTACCAAATTGGTACTGGTTTGGGTACAACCTTGCTATTGAAGTATCAACTTGTCGTTGTACTTCTGCGTTAAGTTCTTCTGTAAAGTTATCTAAAAAATCACCAAAATTGCTAGCACGTACTGTTATATCAGTTTTTAAATGGAAGTCCATTCTGCGATAGGCATTGTACTCAGTTTCAATAAACGTAACTTGATAATTGGTTCCACTGTCTTGATGCTTTATTTGAAAGTCTGTTATTGATGCTACATAATAAAATGGACCAATCTCTTCATCGTTCATTGCAGTGTTGTTTTGTTTCCATCCTCGGAAATTTAGTTCAAGCAAGTAATTTGCTTCAAGATGATTCCTAATGCCAAGTTCTTGAGCAGCTAATATGATACGGTTAAGGAACGTTAGTCCTTTTGCTTCAACAAAAGAAATATCAAAAC
>Ga0115571_1000629_pt1 | contig 26276 bp, 6 predicted proteins | sample COGITO_mtgs_1205_FD_87293 | JGI IMG/M metagenome (GOLD analysis project Ga0115571, IMG submission 87293) | Pelagic marine microbial communities from North Sea - COGITO_mtgs_120531 | ecosystem: Environmental > Aquatic > Marine > Epipelagic | place: Germany:Helgoland, sampling site Kabeltonne...
CTCGATGCAATTCCTTGTGTTCCGCCTAATCCTGGCTCAATAGGCAATGTAATTGCATTATCATCAACAGGTTCGCCTGCTCCAACTCTAACACCATAAAATTGTGTTCCGCTAGCGCCTTCTAAATCATGCTCGTGTTCTGGTAAATTGTCAGTTGCAATTACGTTTGTCTCTGATCCAGCGTTGCCGCCGATTGCGTCCGCTGCAAGATTTGTAACTCTGTTTGCGCTTGGGCCGCCCATATTATCAAGACCTAATGCAAATCTGCCTCTAAAGTCTGGTAATGTAAATTTAGCAACGCCGTTATCACTAACTAAACTAGCATCTTTGAAGTTATGCTGAATAGCAGCCCATAATGCATTGTAATCAGATTTATTAATTTCTTGACCATCACATAATAACCATCCTTCTGGAGCTTCTTGTCCACCAAATGGCATCATTGCGCCTGCTGGTACTAGCGGTATTGTCTTTAAGAAGTTACGCTTTGTAATTCTCTTTACACCAGTAGTGCCAGTTGTTACATTTAATAATAATTCATCTGCGTTTTCTGCATCATAAGTAACTTCTTTGTTACTAATAAAACTATTAGCAATACTTACTGAGAATGTCTTAGTGCTGCCGCCTGTTTGTCCGTCAAATTCAAAACTATTTGGTTCAACATCGCCGCTCAGTGCAAAAGTAGTAGCACTTGCTAGTCTATCAGCACTACCTGCTCGTCCACTAACTGTACCACTTACGTTACCTTGTATATTTCCAAAGAATGTAGTAGCATGTATTTGTTCGTATTTGTTAATTGGTGTACCGATATTTCGTATACTATTACCGTCAGGTATAATATTTCCTGTTTGTAGTATGCCAGCTATAACAACATCGCCGCCAATATATGCATCTAATGAAATTCCAATTCCGCCTGTTGTAGTAATACTTCCTGTGCCAATTGACGAAGAATTTATAGTACTTGTAACATTTAACACACCAGTTTCTGCTTCGCCTGTTTTAGGTGATATTTTAATATTTCCTTGGACATCAATTGTTTGTTCTGGTGCAGCATTGTTAAATCCAACATTGCCGTCACTATTAATACTCATAACTGTTGGTGTTAAGTTTCCGTTACGCATTTTAACGTCAATACTCGATCCGCTTGTGTTATGTTGTATAACTCCGGTTTCGCCATCAATTCCTAAACTTAACTGTCCGCCTGTACCAATTTTAATACCGTCATTGCTTTTAACACTTAGTTGAAAATCTGTGCTACTTGCAGCATTACCTCTTAGGAAATTACTTGCAGGAATTACTGTATTACCAACAACTAGTGCTTCTGCTTTTTCTGCTGTTCCAAAATACTTTAGTGCCTGTAATCCAACAATTGCTTCATCTGCAATATTCATACCAGGATTAATGCCTGTTCTAAATCCTTTAATCGAGATTTTTGGAATGAATGATTGACTACTAATAATAATTACAGGCTGGTCTTCGACTTTGATTGCAAGAACGTTGTATGTTACATCATCTGTGCCTACAATTGCTTGCGATTGTGCGCCTGTTAGTAGTCCGTCACTAAAGTCCGGTCCAACTAGTACCCATGCGCTGCCTGTAAACAAATATAGCTGTTGGCTTTCTGTGTTAACCCACAAGTCGCCTGCACTAGAGTTTGCAACTGCTGGTGCTGCGCTGGCTTTTTTAAGTCCGCCGCTGGCAACCCAATTTGTACCGTCATACACTTTAAGTTGATCAACACCCTGTGTGCTATCATACCAAAGTTGTCCTTCGACTGGACGTACTGGTGATGTTGTGTTTGCAAAGTTTTCTAATAGATGTAAGAAATTAGTATTTACAGCAGAACCGTATCCTGTTTCGCCGCGGCCTGGAAATTTTAATGTAGTTTCTTCGTTGGTAACATTATCAACAACAGTAATAGATCCTTTATTAACAGTGTCAGTGTAGTTTATTGTATATGGCATATTCTACTCCTTAACCTGCTAAACTTTGGACACGAACAGTATAATCAATTTGGATTAATCTGTTAAGTGATTTTTGTACTGGATGAAAAATAACGTGTGTAATTAATCTGCCTGTTCCAGAAGAACTATAACTACGCAATCCAAGTTCATCAAATACATAAGGACTGTCTGTTGCACTTGCAGTATCAAATGCGTCCTGTCCATTAGGCTCGCCATAGTCTAGCAAACAACTTACAACAATATCAGTATAGTTTGTGCCGCTTACATGCCTAGTTTCTAGTTTATTTCTTGCAGGATCAGTGTTGTTTACACTTCTGTCATCAACAACCTTAGTATAGGTTTGGTTGTATAGACTTGCATTTGTGCCTGTGCTGTTAGGTGTTAGATACGTAATAATACCTGTTGGATCAACGCTTGTGCCGCCGTTGCCAAAGCTCATTTCATATATAAAGCCTGCACCTGCATTAGACAAACTTTCAGCAAGTGCAATACTCATATTTTCATAGTGAATTGCATTGCGCTTGTCAATGTATACCTTTTGTGATTCAGGGTCAAATATTTTGATGTGTCCCTGAACTAATACTCCGTTTGTGTCTTGCATATTATCGCTCATTTATTTTTCCTATACTGTATTTATTCAGGTAGCTCAGTTGTTGCTGCACGTAAGAATCTTGCAATTGAATTTTCTGTATCACCTAATGATTCTCCGAAAGTTGTCCAACTTTGGCCTACTTTTTTAACTACTGTTACTCTTACATCCTTTTCTGGTGTTGCAAGTAATGTAATTGTATTAGTATTTGCGTCAAAAGTAAAGTCTGCTGCAACAATAGTATCGCCTTCTGGACTATCCAATGCTGTTACAGGATTAAACACATCAATTGCTGTCTTACGCATACGCACACCGCCCACAAACACTTCAATCTCATTAATTGATGCTACTGGGTAGCCAATCTCAAACGTTGCTGTAGCGCCGTCTGCTGTAGTGTTGTGCGCCAGTGTCCTATCTTTGTATGGAACAGTTTTACTTATGTTCTGATCAAAAACCTTAGTACTAATTGCATATGTATCCTTAACTCCAGTACCTAATGTACCTCTACGAAGTTGACGTAATGTGTTTTCTTCTTTAACAAAGTATTCAATACGCTCGCCATCAATAAAGATTACACCTGGCAAGTTTTGTCCTTTGTTTGGTTCACTTAGGCTAGACCCGTCTACAAGCTCAATTCTTAAATCATAGTAATTTAATGTTTGTGCAAGTGTAGAAGCAGATGTTTCAAGACGCTTAAAGTGTGTTCTATTAAGCATATCCTTAAACTGCCTATATGCAAACTTAGGCTTACTAACAGGAGCAGTAAAGTGTATAATGTCAATAACATCATCTGCTGCTGGCTGTCTAACTAGTTGCACTTTCATTCTATCGTCTGTAATATAATAATCTACACTAGGTGTTAGTAGTTCACCGTTTACACTTACCCATACATACTGTGCATCAACAGCAGGTTTACGTAGTTTAATTTCACCTACAGTTGTTCTACGATATGTAACATAGTCAATATCGTCTGGTATTAAAGTAGTTCTTTCTACTACATCATAATTAATACGCTCAATGCCTAATAAATCATGATTAGTAAACTGAATTACTTCTATTACTGCGCCGTCTACTGGAGCAGTGTCTAAAGTAATTGTAGTTCCGTTAAGCTGATAGTCTCCGTCTGTAATTACATACATTTCAAGTAAATCGCCCGGTGATCCTACTTCGTCTGCTAATATAATACTACTATTTGCAATTTCAAAACGCCATTGTGTCGGTGTTACAATTTCAGAACCGTTTAAAAATATTTTAATATCAGCGACATCTAAACTGCCTGCTGGCATTTGGAATATCTCTAATGGAAATTCTCTTTGACTATTTGCAGGAATTGTATACTGAATATTATATCCTGCATTTAGTATTTTGTTATTAACCTTTACTAGAATATTATGCTCAGTTGGAATAGCATACAATGGGCTATTTGCTAATACAAATACAGTGTCTGCGCCATTGCCAGTAAATGTGTCTTTGGTAATTTGACTATAATTAACTTGCTCATCTGCTGAGAATACAGTATAATTAATTACTGCTCCTGATGCAACTACTTCTTCAAATCTAATAACTGTCTTAGAAGTTGTTTCAGATTTAAATGCTACAACTGTTTGTTGCACACCGTCAATACTTACATATACAGTTGCGCTGGTTTCCCAATCAACTATTGTTTCGAATTCAGTAGTCGATCCATCTCCAATTAACTTTCCAAAATCTAATATATTTTGTGTGCCTTGTGCAACTGTTACAATACTAAGTTCTGCTCCTACTATTGCTGTATCAAGTGTTACAGTATTTGCAGCCCAATTAATTGTATAATCTGTTTGCGGTAAGATCACATTAGCAACTTTTACAATAACTGCATCACTACTATTTGGAGTAACCCCTAAGTCGTATACAAGTGTACTATCCATAATATAACTTTGACTATTAATAACACCTTGTCCTGCGCTGTCTCGTGTGAACACTTTGATATCTAATGTATCCAATACTTGTCCTGGAACAATTTCTTCGGGGCCGCTACTTGTTGTTGGAGTAACAAATCCATCACCGTCTACAATGATTTCTTCTGCTGCAATACCACGTGCTGATGTGTAAGCTAGGTCGCCACCACTAAGTGCAGTATCATAACTAGTAGCGTCAGGTGTTGTTGCGCCGTCACTTGTAGTTTTTCTTACAACAAATACATCACCGTCTAACAACGCTATTTCTAAATCCTGTACGTAAACTATATCAGTTACACCGTCACCTGTAATACTATTTGTAATTGCATTTACGTTAGTAGGAGTGCCTGCAATAAAGTTAGGATCGTCAATTCTCACACCGTTCTTATAAAGGTTATAAACAACACCGCTTTCTAACGGAGCACTTAACTGTACCGCAATCGTACTACCGTCTGCTATAAATATTTCATCTTCAAATGTGCTATCAAATTCGTCCCAGTTATCTGTATACCATGGAGCAGTATCAAATCCTGCAGGTCCGTCAAAATTGAAGCTACTTACTTCTACGCCGCCATAGTCGATGCCGGTCATTAGTTGTTCTAGTTCGCTACCATACATTCCTGCAACAGGAGCATATGCAAATTTAATTCTATCTTCTGCACTTAGCATACTTAGAGGCAAATTATATTCTACACGTATTACTGCATCTAACTTAGGCGGAGTTGTAAATATTAATTTGCCGTTCTCCCGAGTATACGACTTGTCATTATTTTTAATGTTTTCGTATGTGTATTTACTACGTAACTGTAGTATATTATCTACATATACACTTACTTTTTTTGTATTAAGATCCATTGGCCACTCTAAGAAGAACCTGTTTTCAAATCCTGTTCCGGTGAATGTTTCAGTTTTTGCAAGTGTACTAAATGTAAATGTTCCGCTTGTTCTATCAAACTTAATTTTAACTGCTGAACTTCTTACAACTCCATTGCCTAGTACTGCTGTTGCTTTTGCAGGTGTTCCTGATTCTAATTGTGATCCGGAAATAACAACAGTTGGAGCACTAGTATACCCAGTGCCTGCATTAGTCACTTTAATACTAGTAATTTTTCCGTAGCCTAAGTATGCTTGTGCTGTTGCACCAGATCCGCCGCCGCCTTGGAGTGTAACAATTGGTTCAAAAGTGAAGCCACTGCCGCTATCGCCTAATTGTATTTCGGTTACTTGGTATCCGTGATTGTCTTTCCAATTTTTACGTGGATAAGCAGTTGTGTCTAAGTTTTCTTTTTGTATTTCGTTATCTACAATAATTGCTCTGCTTGCATCAATCGTGTTGGTTATACTATTATAAACTGGCGATAAATCAAAATCACTAATACTAGTATTAGTTGGGTCTATAGCTGTATATTCACTTACAAATTCTCTTATTTTTGTTGAATATGGCTTAAACTCTTGAACAAAATCTTGATAGTTTTCTAAATTATCATTATTAAATGTTATATCTTGTTGATTTAATGTTTCTTTATTATGTTTTGCTTTTACAAAACTAGTTTTAAACATCCAATCAACTGATTGTTGTTCTGACATTACATAACGAAGTGCTGCCATAAACAACTGATTGTATTCAACTTCTAAGTCTCCGACAAAGATTTCATCTCTAATAGTTTCTAATATAATACGTAGTTCAACACTAGGATTGTTATCGTAAAAATTGCTGTCAAAACTACGGTTATCAAAACCTACAGTATTTTTTGAATAGTCGTATAATGTATCTTTAAATTGTATAGTGCCATTCTGTCTACCAATAGTATCATAGTTAACTGTGTAATCTTCACTATCTTGTGCATCTACTTTTTGCAGCAATAACCAGCCGCCGCTGCCTACATTTTCAATCTTAACAACATTGCCTATATTGTTATCTAAGCTAGGTAGCAAATACGACCCTTTAATTGTGTCGTTGATATTAGTAAATTGATTAAACCCACTAGCATACCAATCTGCATAATCCCAGTATAAATCTACATTATAACTTTGAAGCTTTCTTCTGTACCAAGCATTGTCTATAGAATTCCAAGAATACAATGCCCATTTATCCTGTATAGTATTATCAGCATTAACTAATACAGTAAACGGTCTAACAGTTATTGTAGTTGCATTGTCATATCCGCTGCCCGCGTTAGTAATGTTCACGCTTGTGATTTGACCGAGATTATTAACAGTTACATCAAACTCTGCTCCAGTTCCTTGGCCATTAATTTTAAAACTAGGAGTAATTTTGTAGCCGCGTCCTGCATCTGTAATAATAACTCTGGAAATCCTGCCATTAGTAACTACAGGTGTTAATATTGCCGGCTTAGTTTTATTTGTACTAACAAAAGTAAGTTCTGCTAGGGTATCGATTACAACATCGTATTCTTGAGATATCAGTGTAGGTGCATCGTCTTTTTGTGTTAGTTTAGAAATATCGTATTCATCAACTATAAGAGTACTAGATAATTGTAGATTTATTCTTTCAATTGTCTGCTTCAGTGCTTCAAATCTATTTGCAAACATACTTTGTCTTGGACGATTTTGTACACCATAACGATTTTTAATAGTTATTGTTGGGTCTGGCACAATTCTATTGTTGTCGTCAAAACCTATTAGACTGTCAAACCATTTACGCTCAATATCTGGATCAGGCTTACTTGTTTTTAAGCCGTCTGATATTAACTTGTATTGACTGTGTAAGTTTTGCACTTTCTTAGGACCAGTTGAATATTTAATGTTTAACACCAAGTCATCATTGTCAACAAATGTGTCAAAATTGTTAAGAACAAATTTGTTACTGGATAATAAACTCAAGAATGGATATCCTTGTGTCCGAGGATTTTCAATTAATGCAGCAATATCACGAATACTAAGTTTTCTATTTTCCATTACAGGAACAGTTACTTTATTAACTACCCAGAAGTAATACTTGTTGCTAAATGTTTTGCTTACTTCATCGTATATAATTTTTGTAGAATATCTAGCATCACCAAATAAACTTACTCCGCTAATAGTAGCAGCAAGTCCGTCGGGCGTATCTGCAACACTGTCCCAGATGCTTGGAATAAAGTTACTTTCAACCCATTCAAATACATCAATTCTTGCACCAGGTGTTAATTTATTCCAGTTATTTTTTTGGAAAGTAGTTGAGCCCTGGTATGCATGTGTAAATTTAGCACTCGAAATGTTCCACCAAACTTGACCAACATGCTTTTCACACCATGCTCTGTTAGGATCGACTGAACTATCTGAAGTATTCCCAGTATTGTATACTGCTGGGTCAAATGGTGTTTTAAATGTAATTTCTTGATCTGCTGGTCCAGCAATTTTGCCTTGCACAGGATCAATGTAATCAATATAGCTTACAATACTGTTTTCACGCTTGTTATATAAAAATGCGCCGCGGATATTATCTACGTCTACTGGTGCAATGCCTTCACTAACAACGTTCCATGCAAATGTGTTTTTATTTTTTCTAAAATCAAGTATCTGGCCTTTAGTACTATCGTTAAACTGATCTGGCATACCAATATAAACGTGGTTGTCGTTAGCATAAATGTTTTCACCAAAAGTAGTTTGTGTCAGTGGATAAACAAATTGCTCTGAATATATTAAACTATTGTTAACTGCTTCGTATACATAAACAACGCCCCTGTCAAGTTTTACGTTTGCAAAGTTTGTAAACTCTCTATCAAAAGTGGTTGCAGTATCTTCAATGTTAGAATACACACTAACGTCAAACGTAGTTGGAATTACTTGATCGCCGTTTAGACTGGATACTACTAAGTTATCAGCTCCAAAATCCAGTCCAAATCCAAAGCCTTCGCTTTCTTCATTTTGTGGAGGTGTCAGTGTTTGTGTTAGTACAAAAGTACCAGCGGTTTGTGTATAAACATAAACAACGCCTTGATTTATTTTGTTAGTATCTACTAACATTGAACTAATTGCAACCTGTGTGCCTTCTGGATTTAATGCAACTTTATCTGCCCAAGCAGTGACATTATTAGGTGCGGTTATTATTTGATCTACTTGAAATTGATCACCGACTGCACGATAGATTACAAGTTTTGTATTTGTTGTGCTGTCTAATGCTGCTTCGTGTTGTTTACTTGTTACAACTAGTACTTGTGCGTCATCGCTAATATCAAAACTCTTACTAAATTCTAATATATTTTCAACAGGATCAAATACATCCTCATCATAGAACGCATTTGCAGTTAAGTTGGGCAAATACCCTAAGTAGTCGACATCTGTAGTAATTTCTGTCCACGAATTGTTTAACGTACTTGGAATTAATGCATCAACCGATACGTTAGTTGCTGCTTTCCATAATGCGTTATCTTGTGCAACAATATTATCCTTTTTATAACTATACGTGTTATCAAATACACCACGATAATTTGAATCTTTACCGTAGCTCCAACTTATTTTAGTCCAGTAAATTGGATCAACAATTACATTTTGGTCTGTTGTTGTTGCTTTTCGACAAAGGTAATAATCGTCTTTGTATATTACAATATCGCCGATTGCATATGCTGTTAGTTGGTATTCACCCTGGAAACTATCGGTTGCTTTAGTACCATGACGGAATATTTCTATTGCACCAGGGTGTGTTCTTGTTTCAGTAGAATCGTCGCCGGGCAAGACGACACTGTCACTGCCAACTAATAGTGTATAATAGTTTCCAGTTTGAACTATTGCAACTTTGGAGCCAAAATACCTGTTTGCTGCTCTATATTCTGATGCAAAAGTGTGTTGCAGTCTATAAGTGCCATCATTTAATCTTCTATAAATTGCAACTGCACCTTCGTTGGACAAATTCGAGCCTATTCCTGTTTTTTCAGCAGGGATATTATAAATTTGTGTATAGTCTTTGTTTAAACTAAATGGAGGATTAGGTAGCCGTTGAATTCCTGCTTCACTAGTTTCAGCAAAGAACCAATATTCTTCGTCAACAATAGTAGGAGTAGTAGCAATTGGAAAATTAGGTGTACCAGCAGTTGGTCCTGCGTCAAAAACAATGTTATTAGAAAATACCACTAATTTACCAATTAGTGAATTGCCTAATACAATACTGTTGTTTATATCTGTTACAGTACCAATTGTACGATCGGCGTCAGCTACACCACGTAAACTAACATTTGCTTTTCTACGTATCTGGAATCTTCCGATATTTGATTGCTCTAACCAATCGCCTGTTAATACTTTTAAATATATCCTGACAGTATTAAAATTGCGTTTTAGGTACATAACTTCTGCACTACTTGTAGTAATAGATGTTAGTGCAAGTCCACCTTGACCATTGTTAGGAATCTGTATGTCTTCAACAACATCGCCTATTTGTGGCTGGAAAGCAAACCCTAAAAAGTCGAATTCAGTTAGTGTAAAGTCAATATATCCATCCCATAAATCAACTATTGTTTGTTGTTTATTTAGAATGTCGTATGTAAATCCTGCACCTGCAACGTCGATTATTCTATTATCAAGATTATATAAACGAAACTCCTGTGTTTGTCCTATTGTTAGCGTATCACTAAATGTTTTACCCACTCTGGCTATCCATTTATTGCTCGGTAAATCTCTTTCACTACCATCTTGTGCATCAGCGTCCGATGGATCACCACGATATGATAATTGTTCAATATAACTTGCACGATTTTTTTCAGTTACAAAAACGCCAATTGCGCCAACTGTATCTTGAATGTTATAATAGTTATTAAGAGATCTTAATTGTATTCCTGGAGTTACAAGATCAGTATCAATATTAGCTCGTATGTCAGCATATACTAAACCTCTTCCTGCATCGTAATAAGTGCCGTTGTTCGAATACGACGGTGCAGAAATCATCCAGTAGCCGCCGATTGCTTCACTTGTAGCATAAGTCGATTCTTCTGTGTAAAATCCTACAAAATCTAATTCATTGATAAACAACTCGCCTGTAATAGCAAAGACACCATTTGTTTCTTTAAGGTAAACAACTGCACTATCTCTACGTGTGCCTACATATGCTACTGTTGCACTACCTGTGTCAGTTGTTACAATACTGCCTACTATTGGCAATGATACAAACGTTTCAATAAACAATACATGATCAATCTTTTCATTAATAGTATGATCTTGACTTATCCATTCAGGAGTTATTTCTGGTATGGTGCCATCAAAAGGCAAATATGCATCTAGCGTAGGGTATGCATAACTACGTCTGTTCCAGAATAAATTAGCAGTGTCGCCTGCTGATGTGCCAATATACATATCTTTTGGGGCACGTACTAGCAAATGAGTAATGTTATTATTGTTTAAACCAGAGTCACCTGCAACTAATAAATTTAATGTTGTACTATCAGAATCTGCTGCTGCTACTAAATTAACATATGTGTCAAATGTACTAAATGGCTGGTTTGCAATTTCAGGTAAAATTTCTCTGTTAGCCTTCCACAAGCTTTCTCTATAACGCACGATGTCATTCTTAGTATATGTTGCATCGGGTTGGAAATCAAATGTGTCTAATCCTGTATCTGCATCTGTTTTATATGCTAGGCGAGTTTTAACATTACTTGCTTGCGGGATGCCTGCAATTAAGTATTCGCCGTCTGGCGATACTGCAATACTTCTACCAAAGTCTGCATTAGTAATATCAAACAATTCTGCAGGACTATTTGTTAAAGTCCATTTTGAAGATGCTAAGTCACTTTCAAAAGACTCAGAACTAATGTGTTGCACTGCTGATGTATAGTATCTTGGAATACTATTAATAGTATATACTATTTTTATACCTACTGTATAATTAGTATTTTCTTTCCAGCGATCAGCGTCGTCGAGTGTAATTTCTTGGTCCAATAATAAGTTAGACTGTTCTCTAGTTCTTCTGTATACAGAAATTTTGCCATTTAAATCATTTGCAGAAGATACAAACAAATTAGTATTATTTTTTGTTACTGCTACACTATTACTAAACCCTTGATCTGTGCTGTCGTACTCTGATGGATTTATAATTTCTTGTGAATTTAGATATACAGGATTGTTTTCTAATACTGCCCATTCATTATTATATGTATCTATCCATAATTTTTGTTTATTGTATATGTCTTGTGCTGTTGCATTATTAATTCCAGCAACGTCATCTACTCTTACAGTTCTTAAAATTGACACAGCAAATTTCTCTTCTTCAAAATCTGCTATTTCATTATCTAGCGGAACTCTTATACGGACAGTGTTTAAATTAATGCTATCAATTTCATATAATCCGTTAGTAGAGTACGCTTGGGCATTTCGAATGCCTATGTAATCTCCAACATCTAGTATTCCATTTGCCCATTTGTCTAATGTAATTTCGACCAATCTTAAATTGTTATTAGATACTTCAGTAATAAGAGTATCTACATTAATGGCATTTATATTTGCGTGTACTAGTTGTTGAATTGTCCAAGATTTATTATCTGTATCTGTTACCCATATTGTTGCACCTAATCTAATTTGATTACTATCTATTGCTGATAAATCTAAGAAACTATTAACAATAAAGTCTACATCGTCTTCATTCGCATATCCTGACGTTCTAATATACTCGTTAGTTAGCGATTTAGTCGGCAACGGTGCATGTGCATAATCTGCAGGACGATCATATACTTCGTTAGGAAGTATTCTATAAATCTTGTCAAAGTTAGTTGCAGGTAAAGTACTTACAAGTTCAACTGCTTGCGGAGACTCTTGCATTTTATCTTGCTTTAAGTTGTATTCAACTTGTTGAACATCATCAACTGCACCGTAACGGCCAACTTGAATTGCCCACTCTTCGTAAAACTCTAAGTTATCAGCTGTATTTCCTAGTGCATCAAACAGTTTAGTAAACACATTCATTGTGCCTTTGTCTGCAATTGCACCTCTGTAGAATTTAAACTGACTTACATCATCATTAATAATGTTAGCAAGATATTGACGCTTTTGATATCCTATCAAATGCTGTGCCATTTTTTGCTGTTCGTTGTCAAAGCTGTCAGAATCTAAATCATAAAAGTCTGTAAACTGTGTAACTCTGTAATCAAAGTTGGTCATTAACTGTGACACAGGCTTTTCGTTTAGCTGGTACCAGTTATTAGAATTAAAGTTTTGCGAACCAGTAACATTAATAGTTGCTACATAATAATATTGTTTATATTTTACAATATCGCCGATACTATAATCTTTCCACTGTTCCCAATCTGTAAATGACGCATCGTCATATACAAATCCTGGAATATTTAATCCGCCGTTCCAGTTGTCAGATCTGTAACCATTTACTTTAATACGCTCTTGTCTGTATCCAGTGCTTGGATTATATATTGCATCGTTAAAATCTGTTGTATTATCTATTAGCACAACATGTTCTTTTTGTACTAACGGCAATGCTATATGATATAATCCTTCTTTAGTTCCAATAGTTTCAATTCCAAAATTATTTTGATCTCTTAGTAAACTATTAAATTCTGAATCTAAGAATAATCCATCAGCTTTAAAAATATTATATCCATAAAAGTCATCTTTAATATTATCAACTATATAATAGTCTTTCTTAAACTCGAGTAAATTAGCGCCAGGGCTAATTGCAATTAAAGAACTATTTGCCCATCCTTGTGTTGTCCAGAATAAGAACTGCTTTGCTGCTTGATTCCAGTTTTCAACTTCATTAGAGCCTTCAATGACATTTTCAAAACTAAATCCAATTTCTTGTTGTCTTACACTATATCCTAATATAAAGTCAACAACATCTTGTGCTGTGTCCAAACGGCTTCCGTATTGCAGAGTCTTAGTTTCAGTAGTAACAAAATTTTTCTTAAATTGTGCTACTCTTCCCCCAGTTAATGGCAATGCAGGAAGTTTAACTATATTATCAGTGTCAAATGTTCTACTACTAGTAAACGAAGTAATAACTCTATAATATGCATTATTATGTAATAACACTTCTCCACTTATATAAGATTTATTATTGTCCCATAGAATTGCCTTTTCTGATATGCCTCCAACAGTAACAGTAGATGCCGATGAACCATTAAATGGTTCATAATATTCAAAATAGGGCTTTTCTAAATTATATCCTCTTACAATATATCCTAGCTCTGTTTTTTCAATAATAATACCACTATAAACTACTAGTTCAGCAGGACTACTTGTATTCAAGAATACTTGATAATTTTCTTGGGGGACAAAAATTCCGCCTTGGGTAGTAGATTGGACCGGAGATCTGCTATCGAGTATTAAATTAAATTTTTCTTTACTTGTAAATCCTGCAATTTTTATACCTATTTGATTTGTAATTCTTGCAAGATCATTTACATATCCATCGTATACTGTTAGAATATCACTTGCTACAAGATTATAGATATAGTTTACTAATCCAGATGTATTAGTACGGGTAGCTGATTGAAATGTATTTGGTAATTTTAAATCCTTAATTACAATTGGAGAATTTGTATCAACGTTTGTCCACTGATTTGCTAGATTCTTAGATATTCTAGAAATATCAAATCCTAGTCCCATTGTTTTTGCAGGCTTGTTTAATAACATTGCAGTTAGTACAGCAAACGGGTACTCAGAACTTTTGCGCCAAGCATTTTCAATTGGTGCTTGGTCTCCAAATTTAAAGTTTTGCGTAGCACTAGCTATTTGGAAGTCTTTAGCATATTTACTATCTAATGGTGATAATAGTTTCCCAGTACTGTCAACCGGAATAAAACTAGTTAATCCAGGACGGGCATATTTTAAATTAATTCTAGTATTTTCAGGATCTGCAATACGACCGGCTTCTAAGTCTCTCCATAGCACTAAGTTGTCACCTGTGTAAGGTGCCGGTCCGTAAACAGTATTCCACCAACTTGGTTTTGTTGTTAATCCTAACATTTCCCAAGGATGACTGTGTGGACGATCAGTATCAAATGCTGTTACATATAAACCTCTCCAGAAGCCTGGATTTGTATTTCCGTCCGGAGAAGTAGTGTTTGCATAATTAAATGTCCAGTTATTATTTCTATTATAAAATGTATTTTCAGTATAAGATGTATTATTTAAGTTTTGCTGCAACCATTGTTGGAAATCTCCTAACAGTGTGTTGTCTATTTCAGTTTTAGTAAATTCATTTGTTCTAAATTCGCCACCTACAAATGCATTAATATCTAATCTATCAGTTGAATATTCAGCTTTAATATTATTAAAAATTCTTTTTTCTAATTCTAATAATAATTCATCTCTAAAATCTTTATATGCCTTGATATAACTGCCATCGTGACCTCTAATAAATGCAACACCAATTGGATACTCATCAATTTCAATGTTATCATTGCCAGCAAGCGTTGCATCTGTAGTAGGAATATAAAACAGTTTATTCATTCCTGTAAATGTATATGACTTTGATAATGCTCCTAAACCTGCTGCACTCTTAGTAGTGTACACAGGATAGAACCAACCTCTAGTACTAGTTGCACTATCTTCTCCGTATACTTTAAATGGCCCAGTGTTATCTGGCTCTGCTGCAAGTACAGCATCATCAATAGTTAATTCAGGATAATACTTAGGATATAAACCTAACTTAGTTGGTGTTGGTGCAACAAAACTTCCGTCAGTAGTTTCGTATTCATGTATTTCAATTACATCATTTTCTACTTGCCCGGCACTAATTGAAATATATCCTGTTTGATTAAAATTATAATCTTTAATATTTGTTAATTGTTGACCATTTAAATATACCATTAAACTTTTAGTTGATAGTGTAGTTAGATTAAAATTGTCAGTAATTGGATAATCTGTTACTCTAGAATCTAATACTTTATATTCAATTTTATTAGATGCTCCTGTAGCAAGCATATCTGAAAAGTAAAACGGCTGTGACTTTATTTTATCTGCATTTATTTCTCTTAATATAAGATCTACGTGAGTTTTAACAGGACCGTCATAGCCCATGGTATTAGCAGTATCTAAAAAAGTTTTCTTAAATCTTGAATATTCCTTCTTAGAATATTTTAATGCTTTAACAATATTATAATCTTTATTAGTTACGTGAAATAACGGTAGATTAATTGGGCCGCTATGCTTTACAAAACGCTTGCCAAATTTATCAAGATCGCCTAGATCTCGTAGATTACTTGATCCTAAATAGTTGCCTGCATATCCTGGAATATCTTCTAGCATACTATCAACATGATCTATAACTTCGCCAAGTGTAAATTGATTAACATCGTCGTTAAGCGGGTTACGTTCTAAATTGTAGGGAAATTCATAATAACCGTTAGAATTTTTTATAGTTTTACTATCTGTTTTAATTTTAATAACATCATTTGCTATTAAATCTTTTGTAAATGTAATAACTGCATTTGTATTAGTTTTATCAATTGTATAATCAGTATTAATTAATTTTAATTTATTATTAACAAATACAACTACTTTTAAATCAGAAATACTACTTGAATTATTGTAGACATCAATTTCAAAACCATTAACCTGTACATCAGTTGCAGCATATTCTTTAACAACATATTGTTTACTAATTGTAGGTGTACTACTAAATCCGTTTACATATGAAAAGTTTGTAAGAGAAGTATACTTTTTTAAATAGCCGCCGCTAATTCCTTGTGTAAGTAACTCAGTATCAGTTTGATAAGTGAATGTATCATTTAATAAATTAAAGTCAAATACAATGTCGCCTGAATTATTAATAGATTTGTAATCTAATGCAAATCCTAGTTCGGTATCTACAACACCTTCTCCTACTGCATACGAAAATAATTTAGTACCGTTAAATGTAGTCGAACCATAATATGTTTCATCGCTATAACTATTACCGTTTACATCACAAACAGAAAATCTCGGTGGCTGATTGCGTATTGTTTTTTCTTGTGCTGCTGTCCACTTTTCTCCGTGGTAGTGATAACTTTTACCTGCATTTTTTACACCTTGTGTAACTAATACAGTTTCGAGATCAATTGGTACAGAATCAGTAGTTTCAATTAAACTAATTTGTCTGTTGTTTCCAATTTTAATAAATTTAACTTGATATATTTTTCCACTTACTAATACGTCTGTATCTGCTGTAAATAAGATACGCATATTATCAGCAAGATTAATTCCGTCTATATTGTACCCGGTTTGTCCTTCGATTATACTAAAAACATCAGTTGTATACGTATCGATTAAATCAACGTCTTGTTTAGCATATGCTCCAAAATTGTCTAGTTTTAAGCCTGCTTCAAACTCTATAATAGGACGGTTTGCACGACTAGATTCATTTACGTCACGCGGCAAATTATTATACTTGAAGCTTTTTAAAATTACATCTTTATGATGCCATCTGTTATAACGACTCCATGCATTTCTATCAGGACTTGCTCTATTAACAACAATATAATCTTTATCTGCTGCATACGCCGATGCATCACTAAAAGGTAATGTATCAAAGTTGTCACTATCAAATGCTATCTGTACGTTATCACTGTATGCTGCTGGGATAATTAAATCTTGATCTTTGATTAATTTAATCTTGTCGCCGACACCTTCAACATACCAATCATTAGTATCATATTCAATTGGTGAAACGTCGCCTTGGAATCTTATCTTCATTCCGTTAGACAATTCAACACCATTTGCACTTAGATATGTTTTCTTACCTAAAATTTCTTCTTGTACATTAAGGAAGGCGTTTTCTTCAATATCATAAATTCTAAATAAACCGCTGGTATCTACTGCATTTTTACTAATATAATATAATCTGTCAGGCGCATTTAATGGAATAGTAAATTCAATTGTACCTTTTTCAATATAAGCAATTGATACTTGTTCACCTTCTTCGCCCAACTTACGAATTCCGTCTGGATATAGTGTAGAAACATTGTCGTCGGCTGCAAATGTTACGCTACCGCCACTTGGAAGAACAATATATTCTCCTTGGTCATATTCATTACCGTATAATACTGCATCAAATAATCCATCAGCACGTAGACCTTCTGATCCTGCTGTTAATATTGCAGTTCCTGGAGTAAATGTTCTGCTAATAGCAATGGCCATTGGATGACCAGGAGTATCAATTTCAAAACGGTATGTTTGACCGCGGAATAATTTTAAGTTAGGATTGCGTGTTAAGCCGTCATTAAATACATAAGCAATGTTGTCGCCTTGGTCTTCTGTAGTAACAGTATATGTACTAACAATATCTCTGCTTTGTCCTCTTACAGGAATACTAATAGGGCCATTAGGCATCCAGTAGTATTCGCGGAAGTTTACAAACTTATCCCAATCAATATTTGGGTTCCAAGCATATGTTTCCTGGCTGTTTAACCGACTGTGATTAGCTGTGTTTGCGCCGAATACGCCGAGTTGGCCCATATAGTCGTTGTAGTCTTTGTAGAAAGTTACGTTGTCATAGTTGTCTTTGATAACTGTTGCAGGTTCTAACTGATAGTTAGTTCTATCAGATGTTACATCGTCAACATAGTTGTCTGTAGTTTTGTATGCTTTAGCAGTTGTTCTACCATAATAACCATTAATCTTTTCAGCAACGCCAGGCTGTATAAGTTGATCAAGTGTACCTTGCAAAAACTTCTTATTAGCTTGTGTTCTAAAGAACTTTGGTAAAAAGTCACTTGCAGTAATTTTATTATTCTGCCCTGGAACAGGTAGTGCGCTTTCGTTTTGATCATTCTTAGCCATTAGTAACTGTAGCCTCCGCCTGTTGTATTTGTATTAGTTGTTGGTGTTGATACACTGCTCGATATTCCTGATGTTATACCAGTCGATACACTGTTAATTACTGCACCGCTAGCTTGTAGATTAGTTGCTGTTAGTTGATCAATTGTTTCGATGTCACTCACCTTAGCTGCACTTGCAAATATTTCATCTGGCTCACTCTTTATTTCAAATAGGCTACCAAACGATTGTGTAGTTTGGCGCGGTACTATTAGTATACTTACCAGTTTTGGAGACAGCTGGTTTATAATATAGGCACTAAGTTCTTGGAAGTAAAACGTTTCACCAAAGTCCCAATTTTCAATATCAAAGAACTTATTAATAGCTTCGATTATGTTTGATTTAAGTTCGTTGTCATTAATAACTATGCTAGCATTTTTAACAATCTTAAATTTAACTTGTAGATCAGGAGCTGCTTTATCGCCAAATAGTATTTTATATTTTGCAGGATGATAAATTACTTCATCGCTAATACTTTTTATTTTGTTTATTTCGCCGCCATAACTTCTAAACAATTCGTCATTGCTAGGCGGCATTGGTCTAACTGCTCGAGAGCCTGCAATAAATTGTTTTACTTGTGTATCATATGACTTTGATAATATATACGTATCAATAATATTGCTTGCACTTGGGTCAATTCTATATCCACTGTCTGCAACATGGATGTAATGGAACTTTAAATCTGCACGGCCAAAATATGATTTATAGTCTGTATTAATTGTAGTATTGTTTAATGATTTATTAAGCTTTCTAAAAATACCTTCATCGATTAGATAAAAAATTTGTCCTTCTAATCGTGTACTATACGGCGCAATTACTGTTTCATTTTGTACTACAATAATTTCAGCATTTGTGTTTGCAAAATACTTAAAGTCTTCTACGCCATCAGTTGTAGTATATTTCTTTTGAAATATAATTTTATCTGCTGTTGCAATTGCAGTATTTTCTTCGCCAACAATTTGTTCAAAGATGTCAGGATCGTCTACAACTCCATCGTCGTCTAAGTCAATAAATTGAACTTGGATTTTTCTGCTGTCTAAGTATCCTTCAGCATCTCTGTATGCATCAGTAATTGTCCAATTAAAATCTCTAGTAAATGGAGTTAGTTCGCCTGGTTGGCGATTAATATTTAAGATGTCAATCTTATCTCTAACAACTTGCCCTGTTGAAGGGTCATAAATTTTATCAGCAGCATCAAAGAAGAATCTAATTTCATCTGCACTTTCCATTACATAGCGCAAATTGCGGTATGTAATTGTGTACTTTTCGCCATCTGTTTTAAAGTAAAGCATCCAACTTGCATCTAAATTTTCACCTGTTATGTCTCCTGCTTTACCAGTAGCAAAGTCGCCAAGAGTATTAATGTCTTCAGCTAGTACAATCTTCCACTGTCTGTTGTATTGGTCATAACGTAAAGCGAAATCTTTGTATTCAAATGCTTGATCAATTAATTGTGTTTTTATATCATTAATTAATACTTTAGAAAAATTAGGTATAACTTGTTCTAAAATTGCGCCAGTTGGGATAACATCATTTAATTTTATAGGAGCAATACCGTCTTCGTTAATTACTGTTCCATTACCTACAACAGACACAACTTTACACCATTTATATGTAGTTTTACCTAGGTGATCAGAATCTCCGTCATCCATTAGTGTTCCGTCGGGCATAAAGTGTTTCCCAGCCGGTGCTACAAATTTTAATAGTGTGCCTGCTTCTAATAATCTTAAACTATTAGCAGTAAACGTTCCTACTGTATATGAGTTTCCGTCTACATCATTAAATAATCCTAATGTCTGATTAGTACTTGTACTTGACTGTGTCCACGATGCATTAAGATCACTAACAATGATTTTTGGATATTTTGCAAGATAAAAGCTTTGGGCGTTGCTACTTCCTAATATGCCTTCAATAGTATTATATATAACGCCTTCGATGTCAGTTTGTGTTGCAAACGTAAATGACTGCTTTTCTGTAAATTCTTCTTTGTAAATTACACCATCGTCTGAAAAAAGACTTGTGTTTGAATATTTTCCGCTGGCATCCTTCAAGTCAAAGAAACGACTTATGCCGCTACTAATCCTGTTTGAACTTTTAGTCTTGATAATATCTTGACTAATTGCAAGAGGACCGATATTATAATCTTCTCCTGTAATTAATCTATTTTGTGTATAATAGGTTGCTGGAGCATTTTGTTTAATTTCTGTATCGGTTTCTGATTCTGAACTGTTGCTAATTGTATAATTTAATTTAAGTCCAATTGTAAGTATATGGCTAGTTCCGTTTTTTGATTGGTACGGGATTTCTATACTTACTGTGCTTATTGCACTAGGAGTAATTACACTACGTCTATTATTGCTAGTTCTATAATATGTCTTGAAGTTTCCAGCAGGTAAGTTACCAAATACACCATCACTAAAGTTTAAATTAATTCTGTCGCCAATTCTAGTTGTCACAGCAAATACATCTCTAGTTTTGTTGAACAAGCTATTATAGATAACATTATTGCCTTCTGTCGAGTCAATCTTTTGCCATTCGTTGCTTTCAAAGCCTGCACTGTTTAATGCAAATAACCATACATCACTGTCGTTAATATTTTCAGCATCAATTTGTACTGCTTGATTTGGCGTCGGGTTACTTACTGTAAAGTTTCCTGTCTCAAGTTTACCTTGGCGGAAGTGCATAAAGAATCCAGTATTATTCGATCCTGCTCCTTGGCCATCATCTCTAAACAAAAATGCAGGACTGTTGCCTGGCAACGGTGCTTCTTCCAAAATAGTTTGATCTAAAATATCCGAACTTACAATTTCAAAGCGTGTACTCACACCTTCAATGCGCTTAGTAAATGGATAAATTGCTTGTCCAGTGTTTGTAGCATTTAAGCGATATTTTTGTGTTTGCACATCTGCAATCAACGAACTCTTTAACGGATTACCGATTGAGTTAGATAATGGCAATGCTGAATTTAAAATTTTAGTAAACTGTTCAAAGTAATTTGAGTTAGTTTGGTCATTCCACTTAACAGTAATGCCTGCCATGTTTAAACCGTTACTATCTAAAAGATTTTCAGTTGTTTTAATTGTATCAAATTTAAGCAAGCCGTTAGCTGCTTGATTACGTCTTGGATTGTAAGACAGCATACGTGCTAGACGTAATACACTTTCTCTGCGCTCTGCTGTTTCAAGGAAGTTTTCACGAGCGTTTAAATCAATGCGGAATGATAAGTTTTGCCCAAGGAAAGCAATCATATCAATCAGCGCAAGATATTCACTTGATTCAATGTAATCGTTAAAATCTTCTGGATAGTTTTGACGCAGATAATTAATCATTGTGCGTCTTAGATTATCAAAATCGTAGCTTTGGAAATCTGCGTTCCTAAAGCTTTGGTAAATTCTTTTCCAGTCCTCTGCTACTAGTAGCCTTGACTGTCTATCATTTGAAGACATGTGCATTTCCTTGTTTATTACTAATATTTAGCTGAAAGGAAAAAGTGCGTATTTAATTTTTAGTATTACAAAAGACCGTTTTCTTTGTCAAATTTAAAGCGTAATTGATCTGTTACACCAAAAGGTAATACAGAAATTGTACAATCGATTTGTATGCCTTGCTCGTAAGTATCAATAATAACATCTTCAGCTTTTATCCTAGGATCATAGTTAATAATCCTAGTAACGTCTTCAATTATTGCTTCTTGTACTTCAACTGTAAACGGTTCATAAAGTATATCCCATATAATAGTACCGAACGTAGGATCACTTAATTTTTCAGTTTGACGTATATGAAAATGATTAATCAAGTCTTGCTTAATAAGTTCAAAATCGTAAACGCTAAAACTTTTTGCATCTGCAACTGTCGAAAACCCTCTATATTTTCTTCCAGACGATGCAACTTGTTCGGGCTGGCTTACAGTTACTCTTTTGTACAGATTTTTTTCTAATTGGCTCATACTATATTTACCTTAATTATTGCGGATTAGAATGGGGTGATACTGTCTGTGTAGCAGCACTATTGTCTGTTGGATCTACCGTTGGCGGATTAGCATTTGCCGCATCAATTTCTTGTTGTAAACTTCTAAGTGCATCTGCTTCTTCGTTATGAAATCTATTTACAACAGATTGTCGTACTGCGGCTGTACTACTAGGGAAGTGAGCCATGCCGTTGCCTCGGCGTCGTTCAGCATACACTGCTCTAATTAGGGCAGCGTCAGTAGGAGCTGTTGTAGTCGGCACACTTGGGGGATAATTTAGAGCCGCTAATGCATTTTCAAATATTCTCCTACCGCCGCTTCCTTCGCCATGTTGTATTGCAGAAGAAAACAATGCCTGTTTTACTGTAAGAGATCTTTGGTCAACATCAAGTCCTGTACGGTCCAATACTTGTTTAACAACAGGGCCATAATATCTTAATCCTGCATATTCACTTTGTACCTGGGCTCCTTGATCAGTTCCCATTACTTGTTGCCATGCTGCTTTATATGCTGCTGTGCCTGCTTGTCCAGCTGATGGCCCGCCAGCTGCTGCTAGTTGCGATTCTAGAGCAGGGTGCGCTTGGGTAAGCCATGCATGAAAAGCGTTTAATGCTCCGGTATTTGATGCAAGTTGATATTTTCCATAACTCCAGCCGCCAGTTCTGTCATTTCCAATAATTCCCGGGTTTCCTCGAGATTCGTATTTTTCACTCAAAGATCCGATACCCGGAGTATAATCATAGTCACTGGTATAATTGCCTGGCGGCACAGACGGTTGGCCGTTGCCGCCTACGCGACTGGCACTGCCTGTACTTATATTGCCGCCGCTTCCTTGCACATATGCACTCGATGTTCTGCCTTGTAAATTTTTATCAAATGTATCCGGAGTAAGTATACGGTCTGCTGACGGTAATCCGCCGGGTGTTTCTCTATCTGTAAATATTTTCTTAAACGCCATTGGATCCATATTTTCGTGATGTGGCCAAGGCTCATGTTGCGGTGCTCTTGTGAGTATAGTATCGTATCCGCTTATAACTCCGCCAGGTTTTACACGCGGTAATTTGTGTGTACTTAACGGCTCTACTGCGCTTGCTGGGTTTGCGGTAGGAGCGGTTGGGCCATTCATATGTATATACGTTGCAGTTTCTCTATGTTCCTTTGCACTATTAATAAATGTATTGCCAGCAGCAGTAAGTCTGTTGTCTTGACCACTTTTAACATGCAATGTTTTTCCAGTATCAATATGTTGAGACTGATTTACTTTTATGTGTTGATTTTGTCCTACAGTAATTTTACTATCTTTGCCAACGCTTAAATTAAAGTTATTTTTAGATTCAATCTGTACTCTGCCGGTTTCTCCTGATTTGCTATTTCTTCCTGCTGCTTTAATATTAACGTTTCTGCCTGCTTCCATATTAATATCACGTTCAGCAGTAATGTTTAAATCATTCTCAGTCATAATACTAACACTATCTTGTGCATGAATATCAATTTTACCATCACTGGTCATTTCAATCCACGTAGATCCACGAGCATTTCCAATATAGATTAAATCTTCACTGTTATGCATTAGTATTTGATGCCCAGTTCTAGTTCTAAAACGCATTAATTCGTTTTGTGGAATAGTTCTATCACCGCCAGGTTCATTATTACCTTTGTTTTTGTAAATAGGCGGACCATCTTCTGCATGAGTTGTACGTACAAATCTTTCGTCGCCATCATCCATTACAAATGCACTGCCGCCTAGTCTGTTAGACGGAACACTTACTTTATTACCTGCTGTTCCAATTTCTACAGTTGGAGAACCATCTCTGCGATCTTTTGGACCAGGTGTGCTTATACCAAATACTGCACTAGGCATTTCACGCCTTGCACTCGTTGTAGTTGTGCCGCGAATTTCGTCATTAAGTAAACCTTGTATTTCTAAAGATTCTGAAAAATCCTTGTTGTAAGGTTTGGCAAACAACGTAGGATCTACTTTAGAACCACTTTCAATTGCTTTGTTATATTCGCCTACTGGCAGTTTTCGGCCTCTTAACGGAGGAGGTGTAATTTCAGTTGTGTTTTCTGTAGATGCCCTTCCATCAGGTATCATAAAATTCATATAGTCTGCAGGTATACAGCCGATCCAATAGCCAAAGTTTGCATTTCCTTCAGCAAATATAACAAGCACCTTGGTGCCTACATCAGGAGGCACCATCCACATGCCGTACGACTTTTGTGTGTGTTCGTATCCATCATTTGCTGTGAGTGCAGCGTTAGGCGTTACTCCGTAAAATGGAGAAAGGTACCTAACATTAAGTAACTGTCCACTACGTTCCGGTGTGCTGCCTGAGCTAGTATATTTTAATAACTCAACAACAAGACCGCCCATATATTTTGTATCTAAGTTATTAACTACAATTGCTTCAAATGGTCCAGAATCTTTAAATGCAACATTCTGATTGCTAGTAGTTCTTGTATATGTTCCGTTTGCCATATTATTGTGGTCCTGTTTGAGTTAACATTAATTATTGAGGGCCTACTTGGCGACCTGCTGCTTCTGCTTCTTTTCGCTGTCTTAATCTGCTTCCTGATGCAACTGTAGTTGAGCCAACTGGAATACCGCCGTCTAACGGTGGCGTTGTAACTCTTGGAGTTGTAGTAGGAACAGATGCGTTGCCTGCTGCATTCATACTTGATCCGCCGCCATTAGGAGTAAACACTTTTTTGCCGCTATTAAAATCATATCTATCAAATCCTCCTTCTAGTGGCTCGTATATATATACATTTGCACTGCTATTAGTTGGTGTTGTTGACTGTCCTGCTGTAGGTGTAGAAGGTTGCTGAGTTACTGTAGTAGGTGCAGTTGTAGTAACTGCTGGTCCTGCTCCTCCAAATGCATCTAATGGATTTGCAGCAGCACCTGACGGTGATGATGTTTGTACAGGAGGAGTATTTTGTTGATTGCGACCTCTTGGATCGTTTGCATCTGGATTTGGTATTACTGATGAAGGAGCAGCAGCGGCAGCCCTAGCTTGTCTCATAATTGCATCTTGGTAAGGTACACTTGCAGGTGGAGTTGCTCCGCTTCCACCTGCATTGGTTACTGGTGGATTATTAGGTAAACATGGATCAGTACCTGTTTGAGCGCCTGTTGCTAATGCTTCTGACGCAGGACCAACTGCTGTACCTGCTCCGCCGAAGGCATCTAATGGATCTGCTGCACCAACTGCTGGACCTGCTCCGCCGAAGGCATCTAATGGATCTGCTGCACCAACTGCTGGACCTGCTCCGCCGAAGGCGTCTAATGGATCTGTTGCACCTACTGTTGCACCTGCTCCGCCGAAGGCGTCTAATCCCACTTCTGCAGGCGTTGTTTCACTTTCTGTAACTACTCCAGCAGCACCTACTTTAGCAGTTGTAGTAGTTACAACTGTAGTTCCTGTAGTTGTACTCGTAGTAGCTTCAGATTGTGTTTCTGGTCTATTATCATCTCGTGCAGGGTCAGGAACATATACTCGAAGTCCTTGATACTTTGGCAACGCAATTGCGCCAACAGGGATTTGAGTATACTCATTTGCCGTACTACTCCATCGAGAGCCAAACTCTTCACGTAACTCACTGTAATGATCAAGTAATGGCAATGCATCTACATCATTACTTGCAGACACTTCAGAACTTACAGGATATACTACCCAGTAGTTCTTGTTGTTAGGATGGAGTACATCTTCGCCTTCATTGTCAATTACTATAACTAGGGCAGATGTTCCTTGACTTATAAATAGTTCAGATCCAAAATCATACAGATCATCAACATTTTGAAAACAAATCTGTCCAAGACTATTTCTCCAAGGTGCACGTGGATCTACTTCAACTGTGTTTTCTTGATCTAATTTTCCTGCTGATTCTTCCGGCAAGCCTACATCATCGTCATCATCTGCCATTATCTTATCCTAATAAACTTCTAACTCTCGCTTTTGCTGCATCTGTTGCAGCAGAAACTCCTTGATTTGCAGCAGTATTTACAGCACTACTAGCTCTTGATGCTGCGCTATTGACAGCTGCGCCTGCTCCACCAAATGCGTCTAATGGATTTGCTGCGCCTA
>Ga0115571_1000635_pt1 | contig 26194 bp, 18 predicted proteins | sample COGITO_mtgs_1205_FD_87293 | JGI IMG/M metagenome (GOLD analysis project Ga0115571, IMG submission 87293) | Pelagic marine microbial communities from North Sea - COGITO_mtgs_120531 | ecosystem: Environmental > Aquatic > Marine > Epipelagic | place: Germany:Helgoland, sampling site Kabeltonne...
GCTGTGCCGTGTTAACTCGTATAAAACGATTCTACCCATGATGTGATCGGAGTTCCAAGAGTGTATGTTTCGAACCCTTTCATATCTGTTCCCTACCTTTTTTCGTTTTAGGCCATAATGCTCAATGTAGTTAATGGTCTCCAAAAAGAGAAATGAAATAACGCCGACCAAAAATGCGAGTACCAATGCTCCTGATCCCAAAAATAAATAAATAGTGATTAGATAAAGTCCTTGATACACCAAAAAGAGAAGCAAATCATTTTCCAGTGAAACAAAGGATGCATTTTTGTTTTTTAACAATTTCATTTGAATTTTACAAGCATTCTTGTATTGCCCAAAAACAGATGTAATCCAAAAATTATACAAGCTTTGCCCCTTTTTTGCAGTAGCTGGATCTTTTTCTGTGGCAACATTTTTGTGATGTCCATAATTGTGCTCCAATGTGAAGTGCATATACAAACACGGAAGTAATAACAACCTCGTAATGAAAATATCAAATGCGTTTTTTCTATGGCCTAACTCGTGTGCAACATTGATAGCGTTTGTGGCAAGAAGAATCCCTAATGAAAGTGTAAATCCAAAATATTCATATGACTGAATATCAGATCTAGCAAAAGAATATAGACCATAGATTAAAATTAGATAAACAATAGGAACATTTAAATAAAGAAGTCTATCAAAAAATTTATCTTTCAACCTGGTTGTGGATTCTTTTTCTGAAAAAGTACTGGGGTGGGTGGGTAAAAAAAGTTCAACAATGGGTATAAAAAAAAATACGTACAATACGGAGGTGTATGAAAATATTCCTCTAAAATATATACTTATAAATACACTCAACGGCACACTAAAGGCCATTAAGTATTTAAAATCTTTCATATATACCCAAAATTAAAAATAAATCTAATACATATCATGATTTATTGATTTTTTACAACCATGTTATCTAAATATACACACGATTGATTCTAGGAAAAACCATTCTACAAAACCCACCCCACCGTCAGGTATTTAGACAGTAAGGAAAGTTTTTAGGTTTTAAAATATTGTAGCCGTACAAATACCGTACAAAATAAAATAAAAAAATCCCTAAAACATTGATTTAAAATGTAATAGGGATTATTGTGGCGGAGAGACAGGGATTCGAACCCTGGCAACGGTTACCCGTTGACAGATTAGCAATCTGCTCCATTACCACTCTGGCACCTCTCCTATAATGGAGTGCAAATGTAATTCTTAAGAATCAACAAAACAATAATTTTATTTATTTTAAACATCCTATTCTGGGTATTCGACTCTTAGATGATAGATGTTGATTAATTTTTTAGTTAAAACCTTTTTAACGATTTCAATCTCCGATAGGGTGATGTTACAATCGTTAAATTGTTTTTCATCAATTTGCTTGTTGATGATGGAATCTACAAACTGTTGAATTTTATCTACTGTTGGCTCTCTAAGACTTTTTGAGGCGGCTTCAACAGCATCAGACATCATCAAGATGGCTGTTTCTTTAGAAAAAGGCTTTGGTCCTGGATAACGAAAGTTTTTTTCATCTACCTCTTCACCCATCTCTTGTGCTTTTTTATAGAAATAATAAACCCAAGAATCCCCATGGTGAGTCCTTATAAAATCAATGATACGATCAGGAAGCTTAGCTTTTTTAGCCATTTCTATACCTTCTGCCACATGATCAATGATGATTTTGGCACTTTGATCGGGAGCCATCTCCTCGTGTGGAGAAACACTGCCCGTTTGATTCTCTGAAAAATAGGTAGGCGCATTCATTTTTCCAATATCGTGATACAAAGCCCCAACACGAACCAATAAAGTATTGGCACCGATCTCATCGGCAGCAGTCTCGGCTAAATTGGCCACTTGAAGCGAATGGTGAAAAGTTCCAGGAGCCCGATCTGACAATTCTTTCAATAATTTGGCGTTAGTGTCCGAAAGTTCAAGAAGGGATACATCAGAAACCAATTTAAATAAACGTTCAAAAAGATAAATCATAGGCTGGGCGAATAAGGTCAACAAACCATTAAGCAGGAACAAACCGATGACTAAAAAATCAATTTGGGAAACACTGCCTTCGTGAATAATTGTAAAAGCAATATAACCCACCAAGTAAACCAATACTATTCTTCCCACTGTGATGAACAGATTTGCTCTATTTTGCAGCTGTGTAGTGGACAGAATCGTTACAATACCCACCATCATCTGAAGAAATACAAATTCAAAGCTATTAGGAACTACAAAACCCAAGTTAAGTATAGTAATGACATGGGTAAACAACCCTAATCTAGGGTCAAAAAATGTTTTTAAAATAAGAGGAAGTATACAGATGGGTACAGCATACAAAAACTTAACATCGAAATTCACCACTATAGTCGTAAGAGCAATCATACCGACCATATTCAGGAAAATAAAAGTGATTTCCCTGTTGTCCTCAAAAATTGAAGGTCTGTAATTATTGATGAATAAGATCAATGACATAAAGGTCAATACTACTAGGATGGTATAACCAAAAATAATCCAATAATAACTCAATTCATTCCACATTTGGGAAGCATACTCCTTTTTAAGGGAGTCTAACATTTGATACTTTTCCCCCTCCACGACCTCTCCTTGTGAAATAATGATGGTGTTTTTTTGAATCAGACCCCGATAGACTGCAATATTACTCAAGGATTCATCCAATGCATTGGTTGTAAACTTTTGATCCAGTGAAATATTGGGTTGAACAATTTCAAAAAACAGATTGTAATATTGATTTGTGTACTTGGAAAAAAATGTCTTTGCTGTAAGCTCTTCTATTTTTTGCTGAAGGTCTTCAATTTTAACCAACTGATTTTTACTTACAGTGGATTCACTATTTCCTTTTATCAGAAATACGCTATTTCCACCTTGGTGCTCAAACCCTATGGGCAGTACACCATAGGCGTAAATTTGATCTAAAAGTTGATACCCAAAATTGTATCGATCTTCGTATTCTTTAGTAGACACTGGGAAATTAAAGAAATTCGGAAATTGAGAAGCATAAGATATTTTTACCTCTTCAAATATTTCAGAATCAGCTCTATAGTAGGGAGATTGAGACTTTAAAATTGCCTCTTTTTCTATCGCCAATTCCGAGTCAGATTTAAGAATTGAGAAGTCAAAAGGAGCATATAGCGTAGGGTACTGCCATGGTTTTCCCTTTTGAAATTCGTATTTAAATGTAGCACCCTTTGGGAATAGATAGACAACGAGAAAACTACATCCCACGATCAATATGGTCTTGTAAATCAAGTTTTGATTGGTCAATATAAAGCGCCAAAAGTTTTTCAATGCTTCCAGATTATGTTATCAAATTTAAGGAAATATGATACTCCCTTGCTTAATATAAAAATGTATTTCGGAACATATGCCAGCAATTTGATTATTTTTGTCAATATGAATGACCATTTCTTGGCAACAAACAACCCTCTTGTAAACTAACCGATTTGGAATACGGTATCTGCCATTTGGGAGTAATTCCCTTAAGAAAAGAAAACAGTCACAAAAGTGAAATGATCACCCAACTTCTTTATGGTGACGGTTATAAAATCATTGAAAAAAGAAAAGATTGGAATAAAATACGTTTAGATTGGGATGGTTACGAAGGGTGGATCGATTCCAATCAAATTTTTAAAATATCAAAGGATAATTTTGATAAAATTACAGGAGCAGAAATTAAAATCTCAACGGATTTGGTCAATTATATCACGACCAAAGACCAATCCTTGTTTCCCGTTCTTATCGGCAGTGACTTGAGAGCCTTGGATTTGCTCGAACACCACTTTGAGGGAGAATTTCATCAACCCAAGAAATTAAAAAAAGCTTTGGCTTCCACGGCCTATTTGTTCCTCAATGCCCCCTATTTGTGGGGTGGAAAAACCTTAATCGGAATTGACTGCTCTGGTTTTACTCAAATGGTTTACAAAATCAACGGTATCAAGCTGAGCCGTGATGCCTACCAACAAGCGCTTCAGGGACAAACACTCAGTTTTATTGAAGAAAGTGAAGCTGGTGATTTAGCCTTTTTTGATGATGCTGAGGGTAACATCAAACACGTGGGACTCTTGCTAGAAAATCACCATATTATTCATGCCCATGGCACTGTCCGAATAGATCGTATTGATCAGTCTGGGATTTTTAATCTCAACAAACAAACCCATACCCATAAGCTTCGTTTTATTAAAAAAATGATATAAAAAAAACCTTCAATTGAAGGTTTTTTTTTGTTATTGGAAAGACCAATTAATCTAAAAGCGCTTTCATTTCTTTAAAACCTTCATTGTCTCCTAGAGTTCCATAAATGTTCATCAATGTTTTGATTGCATCTTCTTCATTGTCCCCAATTTGAATCAATGATTTTAAAATAGGAATACACTCCTTGTAAAGATCTTCACGTTGTTTTTTGAGTGAATCATACTTGGCATTATCTGCAGCAGAGGTCCCTAAACTATTCATCTGTTCAACTATCTTTTGTTCTCCTTCGAGAATCAAAGCCACAAGATTCAAATAAGCATTTTTGTAATTGGGATCAATTTTAATAGCCTTTTCATAGTAACTTCTAGCAGATATTTTATCCCCTAAATCGGCAGTAACAACAGCAAGGTTATACAAAAGGTTTGCATTCTCGGGATCTTGAGCAATGGCTTCGCTCATTAACTCTTGAAACTTTTCCTTTTCATCCAATTGAATATAAATATTGGCCTCAGTTAAAATCAGATTAAGGTCATCTGGATTAGAGAGTCGGGCTTCTTGAACAGCAGTTATTGCTTTTTCGTTGTCTCCCAATTGAGAGTGAATAAGAGCAATGTTTTTTACGATTTCGGGAAACCTAGAGGGGGTGTCTTCTTCTCTAAAACCTTCGTAAGACTTAGATTTTTTATACAGGTCGTATTCCGATTTTGTCACCTCTATTTCGGTTGTAGTTTCCTTCTCGGTCACAAAATATTTTGTTACCACTCCCGTATAATTCAACTCTTTTAACTGGAGATAATAGTCCAAAGCAATCTCATACAATTCGGCATTTACAGCACTTGATGCTGCAAAATAAAGGTAGTCTTGATTTTCTTGCGTATTAATGATATAGGCCAAGTACAACTTTTCTGTGGACGATTTAAAATCTCCATTGCCATTATCATCAATAGCACTATTTACAATATCTGCAGACAACAAGCTCATTTGCTGAGTTAATTCTTCCTGAATGGCTGATGCATCTTCGATAGAAGTAAGAATGTCATAAGCAGCTTGATACTCTTTGTTATTTTGAGCAATCTTTCCTTTCAGAAATAGATATTTAGGTTTTACCTTTTGGTCAGAATTGTCAAGGATGGCTTGAAATTCTGTCAAAATTTGGGACGCTCCAGAAGTATCTCCAGCATCATAAAGTTTTTGCGCTTTTCTCAATTCCTTTTTTTGAGCAAATGAAAAATTAAAAAGTAGAACAAAAGTTAATAAAGCAATTCGTTTCATGGGTTTAAATTCAATTAGGCTATCAAATGTGATTGTCTTGCGACAGCAAAAATAGTATTTGTTATGAATTAGTCAACAATAGTGCCATCTTCTATGTCAATGTCAGAAATATCTTCAACATCCTCATCGTCTTTCATCACTTTTGCAACCGCTGCAATAGAATCGTCTTCCCTGAGGTTAATCAATTTAACCCCTTGAGTGGCACGGCCCATGACCCTCAAATCTGAAACGGCCATTCTGATGGCAATTCCCGATTTATTGATGATCATCAAATCATCTTGATCTGTAACATTTTTGAGTGTTACAAGAGAGCCTGTCTTATCGGTAATTGAAATAGTTTTAACTCCCTTTCCTCCTCTATTGGTGATTCTGTAGTCCTCCAAGTTGGAACGTTTACCAAAACCATTCTCGGAAACAACCAGTATGTTGGTATCCATGTCGTTCACAGCTACCATTCCAACGACCTCATCTTTGGCATTGGCCAGAGTAATACCTCTAACACCTGATGCTCCTCGGCCCATTGGGCGGGTTTTACTCTCTTCAAATCGGATGGCTTTACCAGATTTAACAGCCAACAGAATTTGACTGTTACCATTGGTCAACTTGGCCTCTAATAATTCGTCATCTTCTTTAATCGTTATTGCATTGATACCATTGGCTCTGGGTCTTGAATATTGTTCCAAACTTGTCTTTTTTACCTGACCTTTTTTGGTAGCCATAATGACATAATGGGAATTGATATATTCCTCATCTTTCAAGTCTTGTGTACAAATAAATGCTTTCACACGATCATCTTGTTCTATGTTGATCAGGTTTTGAATGGCGCGACCTTTAGAAGTTCTCGATCCCTCGGGAATTTCATAGACTCGCATCCAAAAACATTTCCCTTTTTGGGTAAAAAACAACATGTATTGATGATTGGTTCCCACAAAAAGATTTTCCAAGAAATCTTCATTTCGCGTGGTAGATGCTTTTTGCCCTACTCCTCCCCTGTTTTGGGTTTTATAATCGGTAAGTGGTGTTCGTTTTATATAACCAGCATGAGAAATGGTAATGACCATTTTATCATCTGGAATCATGTCCTCAATACTAAAGTTACCTCCAGCATATTCTATTTTAGAACGTCTTTCATCTCCGTATTTGTCTTTAATCTCCAACAGTTCGGAAGTGATGATTTCCATTCTTCGATCTTTTTTATCAAGAATGTCTTTCAAATCGGTAATGGTTTTTAACAACTCATCGTATTCATTACGAAGTTTGTCTTGCTCTAAGCCAGTCAACTGTCTCAGTCGCATTTCCACTATGGCTTTGGCCTGAATTTCAGAAAGCTCAAATTTGGAAATCAGGTTTTCACGAGCTTGGTCGGCATTGGCAGAACCACGAATGATTGCAATAACTTCATCTATATTGTCAGAAGCAATAATTAAACCCTCCAAAATGTGAGCTCGCTCTTCAGCCTTTTTCAATTCAAATTTTGTTCTTCGAACCACCACATCATGACGATGCTCAACAAAATAGTGAATTAATTGTTTTAAATTCAATAGCTGAGGCCTCCCCTCTACCAGTGCAATATTATTTACGCTGAATGAAGACTGTAAGGCAGTATATTTATATAATTTATTGAGAACTATATTGGGAATGGCATCACGCTTGAGAACATAAACGACCCGCATTCCATTTCTGTCAGACTCGTCTCTAATATTGCTAATGCCTTCAATCTTCTTATCATTAACCAGTTCAGCAGTCTTTCTGATCATCTCTGCTTTATTTACTTGGTAAGGTATTTCTGTGACGACAATGCACTCACGATCCCTCACCATTTCAATATTTGCATTGGCTCTCATGACCACTCTTCCTCTACCTGTCAAAAAGGCTTCTTTAACCCCTTCATAACCATAGATGATCCCTCCGGTAGGAAAGTCAGGTGCTTTGATGGTTTGAATCAGCTCATCAATAGTAATCTCGTTGTTATTGATATATTGAATAGTACCGTCAATGACTTCCGTCAAATTATGGGGTGGCATATTGGTTGCCATTCCAACAGCAATTCCAGAAGTTCCATTAACCAATAGATTGGGAACACGTGTCGGTAATACAGTAGGCTCTTTTAATGTATCGTCAAAATTGAGTTGGTGATCAACCGTATCCTTTTCAATGTCCGCTAACAAGTCTTCGGACATTTTCTTCATCCTCGCCTCGGTATATCGCATAGCAGCTGGACTATCACCGTCAATAGAACCAAAATTTCCCTGCCCATCAACCAATAGATAACGCAAACTCCACTCCTGAGCCATACGCACCATAGTATCATATACTGAACTGTCTCCGTGAGGATGATATTTTCCTAAAACCTCACCTACAATACGGGCTGATTTTTTATAAGCAGTGTTGGCCCTGATACCCAGTTCGTGCATACCATAAAGTACTCTTCTATGAACAGGTTTTAACCCATCACGGACATCTGGCAGGGCACGTGACACAATGACAGACATTGAATAATCAATGTAAGCCGACTTCATTTCGTCCTCTATATTAATGGGAATTAACTTTTCTCCGTCAACCATTTAATTTTATTTAAAGTATTAGCTAAAATACTTTATTACAGGGTAGATAATGGTTTTTCCGCAATAAATTTTACTGAATTTATCAACATGATAATATTGCATTTTGCTCATAAAATTTTGTATTTGTCATTTTGCTAAATGATATTTTTTTTGTCTCTTAGCTTATGAATGTTAAGTGGAATAATTTTTGATTAACATTTAAAGAGAAAAATTAATTTCATTATGGATGATAACTTTTCACCTAGAGTTAAAGATGTAATTTCCTATAGTAAAGAAGAAGCCCTTAGATTGGGTCACAATTCCATAGGTACAGAGCATCTAATGTTGGGGATATTGCGTGATGGTGAAGGAAAAGCTGTTTCAATACTCAAGTCGATTGAGGTAGATTTAAACGAATTGAGACGAAAGGTTGAAATACTCAACCCAGCGGTTATTGAAAATTCTGGTGCCATTAACAACAAGAAGAATCTACATCTTACCCGTCAGGCAGAGAGAGCTTTAAAAACAACCTTCTTGGAGGCTAAACTATTTCACAGCGATATTATCAACACAGCACACCTTTTGCTTTGTATTCTCAGAAATGAAAATGACCCCACCACAAAGTTACTCCTCAAAATGAGTATCGATTACGATATTGTCAAAGAACAATTCAAATTGATGATCGCCAGTGATGACCAAGACTATATGGACATTCCTTCCGACTCTTCTTTTCCTGAAGAAAAAGACGATGAAAACGAGTCAAGTAAAGAAAATCCATTTGTTCCCACCACTGAATCTAGAGTCAATGTCAAATCCAAAACCCCGGTCTTGGACAATTTTGGTCGTGATGTTACTGCCTTGGCCGAAAAAAACAAACTAGACCCTGTAGTCGGAAGAGAAAAAGAAATCGAAAGAGTTTCACAAATCCTCAGCCGAAGGAAGAAAAACAATCCTTTGTTAATCGGTGAACCCGGTGTTGGTAAATCTGCTATTGCTGAAGGTCTGGCACTACGTATCATACAAAAAAAAGTCTCCAGAGTATTGTATGGCAAACGAGTGGTTTCTCTTGATTTAGCAAGCTTAGTAGCGGGTACCAAATACAGAGGACAGTTCGAAGAACGAATGAAAGCTGTAATGAATGAGTTGGAAAAAAATGACAACATCATTCTCTTTATAGATGAAATCCATACCATCGTAGGAGCTGGAGGAGCCACTGGAAGCTTGGATGCTTCCAATATGTTCAAACCTGCTTTGGCTCGTGGTGAAATACAATGTATTGGAGCGACTACCCTCGACGAATACCGTCAAAATATTGAAAAAGACGGTGCTTTAGAACGACGTTTCCAAAAAGTTTTGGTTGAAGAAACCACCGAAAAAGAAACACTCGAGATATTGAGAAATATCAAAGATCGATATGAAAATCATCACAATGTGATGTATACCGATGAAGCCTTAAAGGCCTGTGCTGATCTAACTGCTCGCTACATGACCGATCGATATCTTCCAGACAAAGCCATCGATGCACTTGACGAGGCAGGTTCAAGAGTTCATATTAACAACATGAATGTTCCTGATGAAATCATCAAATTGGAAGAGGAGCTAGAAAAAGTAAAAGAATTAAAAAATTCTGTTGTTAAAAAACAAAAATACGAGGAGGCTGCCAAACTCAGAGATGACGAAAAACGAGTTGAGAGAACACTTCTTGAAGCGCAAGAAAGATGGCAAGAAGAATCAAAACTTAACAGAGTTACCGTCAATGATACTCACATTGCAGACGTCGTATCGATGATGACCAATATACCCGTCAATAAAATTGTTAAAAGTGAAAAGAACAAATTGGCGCACTTGGCCGACAGCATAGGGGAAAAGATCATTGGACAAAAAGAAGCTGTTGACAAAGTCGTCAAAGCTATACAAAGAAATAGAGCAGGGCTTAAAGACCCCGACCGCCCTATTGGTTCCTTTATTTTTCTGGGACAAACGGGTGTTGGAAAAACACAATTGGCCAAGATACTAGCCAAAGAAATATTTGACTCTGAAGAAAATCTCATTCGTGTTGATATGAGCGAATACATGGAGAAATTTGCAATTTCCAGATTGATCGGAGCGCCTCCAGGATATGTAGGTTACGAAGAAGGAGGACAACTCAGTGAAAAAGTGAGACGACGCCCCTACTCCGTAATTTTGCTCGATGAAGTCGAGAAAGCGCACCCTGACGTTTTTAATATGCTTCTTCAAGTATTAGATGATGGATTCTTGACCGATAGTTTGGGTCGTAAAATCAATTTCCAAAATACCATTATTATCATGACTTCCAATATTGGAGCAAGGCAAGTAAAAGACTTTGGAACTGGTGTAGGTTTTGAAACTACTAACATGAAGTCCCAAGCTAGTGATATTGAAAAAGGAGTTATCCAAAATGCATTGAAGAAAACTTTTGCACCTGAATTTCTTAACCGTATAGATGATATCGTCATTTTCAACTCACTCGAGAAAAAAGACATAGAACAAATCGTTGAAATAGAATTGGTTAAACTAACCAATAGAGTAGATAAACTTGGGTATAGCATTTCGCTTACCAAGGCGGCGAAGGCATTTATCAGCGAAAAAGGTTTTGACAAGAAATACGGAGCTAGACCCCTCAACAGAGCAATTCAAAAATACATCGAAGACCTCTTGGCAGAAAATGTTGTCAATAACAACATAGGAGAAGGCACCAAAGTAATCATTGACTATAAAAAGGAGGCTGAGGAACTTTACATAAAAGACGCTCCTGCAGTCAAAGAAAAGTAGAAATTTTACCCTCCCAAAAGAACCATCCACTATGGATGGTTTTTTTGGGCCTGATTACTCCCTTTAAAATTATCTCCAAAAAATTTTAAAGCTGATGGTTTTGTAATATTTTTGCCAACATGTTGAATATAAATTCATATAAAATAATCCCTACTCACGACTCTGGGTCAAATGTTATAGCAAACGCTCCTTTTTTCTTGACCATGACCACCCCTATGGGGGTAGATCATCACATATAACGCTATGACCACATGTCCTCAAACCTTTGATTTAAAGTCAAAACATTCCAATCAGTTCAAATCAATTAGCATTCCTACAATAAAAAGGATTGCTAAAAAGAAAAATATATAAAATGAAAGTTTTAAAATTTGGTGGAACATCGGTAGCAAATTCCAAAAATCTAACCAATGTTCTAAAAATTGTTCAAAAACAAAAATATCCTATTGCAGTAGTGGTATCAGCCTTAGGTGGGATTACCGACCTACTCATGGATATGCTCTCTTTAGCCCAATCGGGCGATGATAACTACAAAAACCATCTTCCGCTTGTTGAAAAGCGACACTTAGAGACTATAAAAAGCTGTGTTCCTATTCAACATCAAAGTGCCATCATAAGTTTTCTTAAAAAGCATCTTAATGAATTGGAATCCAGATTAGATGCAATTCATCTTTTGGAAGAAGCCACCCCAAAAAACAATGCTGCTATTTCGGCATACGGAGAATTACTCTCCAGCAATATCATTCAAGAAATATTTAGTTTTAATGGTATTGACAGTGTTCTCAAAGACAGTAGAGATCTGATCACAACACTGCACCACAATGGTAGAGAAGTTGTAGACCAGCTAACTTCCGAAGATAACATTAAAAACTTTTTTAAAGAAAATACCGCAAATGTGGTGCTACTCCCAGGTTTTATTGCCAGCAATGCATCAGGTGAAACCACTACTTTAGGAAGAGGTGGATCGGACTACTCTGCAGCTCTAATTGCCAGCGCAACAGAATCAGAAGTATTGGAGATATGGACAGATGTAAGCGGTATGTACACCGCACATCCCAAAATTGTTGCGCAAGCCAAACCGATCGAAAAGTTGACCTACTACGAGGCTATGGAGCTCTCCCATTTTGGAGCCAAAGTAATTTATCCTCCTACACTTCAGCCCATCATTGAGAAAAAAATACCAATTGTAATAAAAAACACTTTTGCTCCTGAAGATGCAGGTACCTTGATCGACGATTCTCCAGTAGTTGAAAATGGGGAAATAGTCAAGGGCATCAGTCATATAGACAATGTAGCCCTCATCAATTTAGAAGGAAGTGGAATGATTGGAATTACAGGTTTTTCAAAAAGATTCTTTGAGGCCTTATCGGATGAAAACATTAATGTAATAATGATTACCCAAGCGTCTTCTGAACACTCCATTTGCATAGGAGTAAAAGAAGAGGAGGCTTTGGCAGCTAAAAAAGTAATTGATGAAAAATTTGCCTTTGAAATTTCCATCAACAAAGTAGCACCAGCTATTATTGAAAAAAACATGGTCAATATTGCAGTGGTTGGAGAAAAAATGAAAGATCATCAAGGCATCAGCGGAAAGCTGTTCAGTAGCCTTGGAGTAAACAACATCAATATAAGAGCGATTGCGCAAGGAGCATCAGAAAGAAATATTTCCATCATCATTGATAAGAAAAATGTTACCAAAGCCATTAATACACTCCATGAAAGTTTCTTTGAAGCACAGGTAAAGGAGTTGAATCTATTTGTCACAGGAGTAGGAAATGTAGGTAGCAAATTGTTGGAACAGATTGAAAAGCAAACGAATTACTTAATTGAAAATTTAAGACTTAAAATACGTGTCATTGCCATTTCAAATTCTAAAAAAATGGTATTAGAAGAAGAGGGCCTTGATTTATCCAATTGGAAAACAAAATTACAGGAGAGCAAAACCAATGCCAATAGAGTTTCCTTTTTTGAATATGCCAAAAAACTCAACCTCCGTAATAGTATTTTTGTTGATAATACTGCCAGTGAAGTAATTGCGAAAGAATACGCTCAATATTTGAATAACAATATTGGAGTGGTTACTTGTAATAAAATCGCTGCTGCGGATGAGTTAAACAACTACCTAAATCTGAAAAAGATATCGAGGAAATTTGGAAGTCCATATCTGTTTGAAACCAATGTAGGTGCAGGTTTACCAATTATTGATACGCTTAATAATCTCATCGCTTCTGGAGATCAAATCATCAAAATTCAAGCAGTATTATCAGGCAGTCTTAATTTTGTATTCAACAACTTCAAAGCAGGTGCTTCTTTTCACGATGTGGTACTTGAAGCACAGCAACAAGGTTATACCGAACCCGACCCTAAAATCGATCTCAGTGGAATTGATGTCGCCCGTAAGATTTTAATCCTAGCGCGAGAAAGTGGTATGAGTATTGAATTGGATGAAATTGAAAATGAATCTTTTTTACCTCAAGAATGCTTGGATACAAAAGACAACAAATCGTTTTTTGAATCTCTAATTCAATACAGTGGACATTTTGAGAAGATGCTCGAAAATGCCGAGAAAAAAGCTGCAAAAATGAAATATGTTGCCCAATTGGAAAATGGGAAAGCAAAAGTGGGAATCCAATTGGTCAAAGAAGGTCATGATTTCTATAATTTAGAAGGAAGTGATAACATCATTCTTTTCTATACCAATCGCTATAAAGAGCAACCCTTGATTGTCAAAGGAGCAGGTGCAGGAGCCGATGTAACCGCCTCTGGTATTTTTGCAGACATCATCAGAATTGGAAAACAATAAGGATGGAAAAAATCAAAATTTTTAGTCCTGGCAGTGTAGCCAATGTGTCCTGTGGATTCGATGTATTGGGATTTTGCTTAGACCATGTTGGTGACGAAATGATCGTTCGTAAAACCAAATCTCCTGGAGTGAAAATTACCAAAATTGAAGGCCAAAAACTTCCCCTAGACGTAAAAAAAAATGTGGCGGGTGTAGCGGCTACCGCCTTACTGAATACCCATCCTACAAAAGAAGGGTTTGAAATTGAAATCTATAAAAATATCAAAGCGGGGAGCGGTATTGGAAGCAGTGCCGCCAGTGCTGCGGGAGCTGTATTTGGTATCAATGAACTATTGGGACGGCCCTTTACCTCCCATGAATTGATTGTTTTTGCTATGGAAGGAGAAGGCCTTGCCAGCGGAGCTCCCCATGCTGATAATGTCTCTCCTGTTCTTTTGGGAGGAATTACCCTAGTAAGAAGTATCAAGCCTGTTGATGTCATCAAACTCCCCTGTCCAAAAGAGTTGACAGCTGTGGTCCTACATCCCAAGATTGAATTGAAAACCTTGCATGCCAGAGAAATTCTCAAAAAAAATGTAAGCATGGAAAAAGCCATTCAACAATGGGGAAACCTAGGAGCTTTTGTAGCTGCACTCTATAATGAAGATTATGATTTGATGTCTCGAAGTTTGAAAGATGAAATCGTTGAACCTATGCGTTCCTTATTGATTCCTGAATTTGAATCTCTTAAAAAAGTTTGCAAAGCTGAAGGATCAATAGGATTTGGAATATCAGGCTCCGGTCCTTCTGTCTATGCTCTGACCAGAGGAACAGATAAAGCGCAAAAAATTTCTGATGCCATGAAAAAAATTATTTCGTCGATTGGTATAGATTTTGAAATACATATATCTACTATAAACAATCAAGGAATAAAAATTATCCCTAATTAATGAAGTATTACAGTCTAAATCACAATTCAAAAAGCACTCTTTTTCACGACGCAGTAATTCGTGGTTTAGCGCCTGACCGAGGACTTTATTTTCCTGAAAAAATCCCTCAACTTCCAAAAAGTTTTTTTGATGATATTGAGAATATGAGCATTCCCGAGATGGCCTACAAAGTCATCAAACCCTATGTGGGAAATCAAATATTAAAGGAAAAATTGATTGAGATTGTATCAGAGACCCTAGATTTTAATTTTCCCATCATAGAGATTACAGAAAATATTGCAGCACTAGAATTATTTCAAGGCCCAACATTGGCCTTCAAAGACGTGGGTGCTAGGTTCATGGCTCGGTCACTGGGATATCTCAATAAAGACAGCAATGAAAACATTACTGTACTGGTAGCTACCTCTGGAGATACAGGAGGTGCAGTGGCCAACGGTTTTTTGGGAGTTAAAGGTGTAAATGTGGTCATTTTATATCCCAAAGGTAAAATCAGTGACATTCAGGAAAAACAACTGACGACTTTAGGACAAAATATTACTGCTTTAGAAGTTGATGGTGTTTTCGATGATTGTCAAGAAATGGTAAAAACCGCTTTTCTGGATGCCAGCTTATCCAATGTCAACCTTACCTCGGCCAACTCGATCAATGTCGCACGCTGGTTACCACAAATGTTTTATTATTTTATCGCCTACCGAGCTCTAAAAAACAAAAACAAAAGATTGGTGTTCTCGGTTCCTAGTGGGAATTTTGGAAATATTTGTGCTGGAATCATGGGACAACAAATGGGTTTACCGATTGACCATTTCATCGCCAGTACCAATGTGAACGACTCCGTTCCACGATATCTTGATACAGGTACCTATGACCCTCAGCCTACTATTCCAACCCTATCTAATGCTATGGATGTAGGAAACCCCAGTAACTTTATCAGAATTCAAAAAATATTCAACAACGACGTTGTAAAGATGAAGAAGGTGCTTTCTGGTTTTCGGTTTACCGATCAAGAAACTAAAAAAGCTCTAAAAGAAATCTACGATCTTAAAAATTATGTAGCCGATCCCCACGGTGCGGTTGGATATTTAGGGTTGAAGCAATATTTGGCCGAAAGAAAAGAAAGTCATTACGGTATCTTTTTGGAAACTGCCCATCCCGTTAAATTTTTAGATACAGTAAAAAACACCTTAAAAATAGAAGTAGATATTCCTGAAAGATTAAAAGATACGCTCTCCAAGAATAAAGTGAGTATTCCAATCAAAGATTACAGCGACCTAAAAGCCTTTTTACTGAACTAAAGTTTCAATCTCTGGTAGAATAAAATCTTTGAGTACACTCTCTTGTTGCATCAATTTTTCTATGCCCTTCCAATCTCTTGGCACCCCTGCCGAAAGGTTTTCAGGACCCTCTGCGGTAATCAAAATATCATCTTCTATCCTGATACCGATATTCCACCATTTGGGATCACAAGGACTGTTTTCTGGTATATAAATCCCAGGTTCAATGGTGATGACCATATTGGCTTCCAAATCGCCGTAATTTCCTGGATCATGGACGTCCAATCCAATATGATGGGAAAGACCATGAGGATAATACTTTCGGGCTTCAGAAGACTCAGCAATAATCCCTAAATCTATTAATCCACGAGCAACAATATCGTAGGACAATTGGTACAATTCCCTAAAACTACTTCCCACTTGCGCTGCTCTTATAGCTGCTTCTTGGGAATCGTAGACAATTTGATACAATGCTTTTTGTTCAGGGCTAAAAACACCATTTGCAGGAATGGTACGGGTAACATCGGCCGTGTAACCATAAAACTCTGCTCCCAAATCCATCAACACCAATTGATTTGTTATATGCTCTTCCTCATTTTCAATATAATGCAAAACGCAACCGTTTTCTCCAGCCCCCACTATAGAGGGGTAACCTTCATCGGCTGCACCATACTTACGGTAAACAAACTCGTGGATTCCCTGAACTTCTCTCTCACTCATTCCAGGATGCATGGCTTTCATCACTTCAATTTGCCCCACTACAGAAATGGCAACTGCTTTTTTGAGAAGATCAATTTCATTTTTGCTTTTGACCTCTCTCATATCAGCCATAATGGCAGGTAACAATTCCATATCAAAATTATGATCCCTTAGTGCAAAAGCTGTTTTTCTTTGAGCTTCCACATAAAAATTCTGAGCAGGTTCTCTAAGGAAATCTTTAATGATTTCATCTTCCATCAGCAAACTGTCTCTTGCCAAAATGGATTGTACGATATTTCTCACATCATCAAGATTATCATTATCAGCTTGCAAAATGGTTTGGTAGGCCTCATGTCGAAGACGATTAAAATCATTAGGAAAGTTAATGGCTTCTCTAAAAGTTGTTTTTAAATCGAACAGGTCGTTGGGATCATCTACTTTATAGCGTGTTCCTTCCTTTAAAACATACATGGTTTGATTTCGAATGTCATTTTTGAATTCAAATAACAATACTGTATCAAATTGCTCTAAATTCTGAGTATCTGTTTTAAAATCAACTCTTTCGGCCACCCGCTCAAATCCGAGTTGTTTGACCTGATTCAAACCGTAACGTTTACCATTCCACATTTCCATATACTGATCCCGTTCAGGTACATAGATTTTTTCGTAATACGAACCCTCAGCATCTTTTTGCAGATTTTTATAAATCATTAAGACCGAATGAGGCTGGTGCCAACCCGTTAAGTAGAAAAAATGAGGATCTTGATGATAGACATAATCCACATCATTCGCTCGATTGCGGATGGGGGCACTAAACAATACGGCAACACTGTTTTCAGGTAATTGCTCTTGTAATGTCTTTCTTTTGTTTTGATAATGCTCCGATGACAACTTTGAATTCTGACCAAAGCCAAAGAAAAATAAAAGTAAAACACTAAATAGAATCAGATTTTTCATAATGGAGATTTTAAAGGGGGTTTTGACTCAAGATTAAACGTTCTTGTGATCTAAAAGTAATATTTTTTTGCAAAATAGTCAGATGAAGACCACTCCATTTTTTGAAATTCACAACCAACTGGGTGCAAAAATGGCCCTTTTCGGTGGGTATCAAATGCCTATTCAGTATAGTGGTGTGAAACAAGAACACCTTAGGGTCAGAGAAAAATTGGGAGTTTTTGACGTTTCCCATATGGGAGAGTTTATAGTGGAAGGGCCTAAGGCTTTTACTTTATTACAGTTTATTTGCAGTAATGACCTCTCTAAACTTAAACCAGGAAAGGCTCAATACAACTACATGCCCAACGAAAAAGGCGGGGTAGTTGACGACTTGATCGTTTATCAACTGAATACCCAAAAATATTTATTGGTGGTCAATGCCTCCAATATTGATAAAGACTGGGATCATATTCAAAAACAAAATCAAAAATTTAAAGCAATTGTCACCAATCAATCAGAAAATACAGCTTTACTAGCCATTCAAGGTCCTAAAGCCCTCACAGCAATGCAGAAGCTTTGTGATATGGATTTACATTCACTCAGTAATTACAGTCATCAAACCACTTCCTTTGGGGGTATTAAAAATGTTTTGGTTGCGACCACTGGCTATACTGGTGCTGGAGGTATTGAAATTTATTTTGATGTACAACATGCAGTGTCGATTTGGAAAGCCATTATAGAGGCAGGGAATGATTTTGGAATATTACCCATAGGATTAGCCGCTAGAGATACCCTGCGTTTGGAAATGGGCTATTGCCTCTATGGTAACGAAATTGATGATCAAAGCTCTCCCATCAGCGCAGGACTGGGATGGGTCACGAAACCAAATACCCATTTTTTAAAAGCCCAACTGCATCAAAGTTCAATTGAAAGAGGAACTGTCGAAAAACTTGTAGGTTTTGAAATTAATGAAAGAGGGATTCCCCGATCTGGTTATCTACTTTTTGATACCGATAAAAATCCCATTGGCAGGGTTACCTCTGGTACCCAGTCCCCTGTTCTGAATAAAGGCATTGGTTTGGGGTATGTAAAAACTGCTTTTTGCCAACCTGGACAAACAGTGTGGGTTCAAATTAGAGACAAATATGTTTCTGCCACGGTAGTAAAACTTCCCTTCATTAAATAATTGTCCGTGAAAAGAGTATTGATTCTGGGTGCCAGTGGTTTTATAGGTAATACTTTATACAAAGAGTTAAATTCCTATTACGATACTTTTGGAACGTATTTTACCAAAAAAGGTTTTGGTAATAACCATCATTTTTTTCATTTTGACATGGAAGAGGGTGGTTTGGAAATCATCATCAAAGAGGTAAAACCAAAACTAATCATCTCGGCGCTGAGAGGCCCTTTTGAAGCCTTAATTGAAACGCATCAGTTTTTGATCAACCTAATCGATCGTTCCAATTGCCGATTGATTTTCTTGTCCTCTGCCAATGTGTTTGATACCTTTGAACATTTCCCTTCCTACGAATACGATAAAACGCTGTCAGAAAGTATTTACGGACGTTTTAAAATCAAAATTGAAAACGATTTACTACGCCTCTCTCCTTCCAAGTTTGTTTTGGCGCGTTTACCTATGGTTTTTGGCAATCAATCACCTAGAATACAGGAAATAGACCAAGCCATCAATCAAAACAAACCCATAGAGGTATTTCCCAATACAATTATCAATGTCAATAACGATATCAAACTGAGTCAACAGATCCACTATATCATCAATCAACAATTGACAGGGGTTTTTCACCTAGGTAGCACAGACCTAATCCATCATTTTGATTTTATCAAACTCTTGATTCAAAAACGTTATCAGAAAACCGCCGTTTACAAACAAGTTTATACCACCAACCAGATGCGCTATTTGGCGGTGCTATCCAAAGAAAATAAATTACCCCCCAACTTACTGTTTTCTTACACTGAAATTTTGGACGATTTGACCCCTGTCAAAAAGGATTTTTAATTGTTTTTATATTTGTAATGGTTAATTAATAAATTACTATGGGAAGAGCCTTTGAATTTCGGAAAGCCAGAAAAATGAAACGATGGTCGGCTATGGCCAAAACCTTTACCCGTATTGGGAAGGATATTGTTATGGCGGTCAAAGAAGGCGGTTCCGACCCAGACAATAACTCTCGACTTCGAGCGGTCATGCAAAACGCCAAAGCCGCCAACATGCCCAAAGACAATGTAGAACGGGCCATCAAAAAAGCAACCGATAAAAACACCGAGAATTATAAGGAAGTCTTGTTTGAAGGTTATGCCCCCCACGGTATTGCCATTTTGGTGGAAACTGCCACGGATAATAACAACCGAACTGTGGCCAATGTAAGGAGTTATTTTAATAAATGTAACGGTAACTTGGGTACCTCAGGTTCTGTAGAGTTTATGTTTGATCATACATGTAATTTTAGAATTCCTGCAGAAGGGGTTGATACGGAAGAAATGGAACTGGAATTTATCGACCATGGAGTCGAAGAAGTTTTTGAGGACGAAGATGGAATATTACTCTATGCCCCATTTGAAAACTTTGGAGACATCCAAAAAGAGTTGGAAAATCGATCCATTGAAATTCTTTCCTCTGGTTTTGAACGCATTCCTCAAATCACCAAAGAACTATCAACAGATCAACAGGAAGAAGTACTAAAATTGATCGAAAAAATCGAAGAAGACGATGACGTTCAAAACGTATATCATGCTTTGGATATTAACGACTAGGCCTTCATCGCTTGATTAAAACAGGCTTCCATTTCCTTAAAATCTTTTTTAATGTCGCCTGTGGGATAAAAAAGTTTTAAAAAAGAAACCTTTTTCATGGGGTGATTAAAGTTTACTAACAGAATAGGTACCTCGGCCTCAAGCGCGATATAATAAAATCCCGTTTTCCAACGGTCCACTTTTTTACGAGTCCCTTCGGGAGCAATGGCCATTCGAAACGTTTCTTTTTCTTTAAAAATTTGAGCAATAGCGGAAACCTTATTTTCACTGGAATTCCTATTGATAGGAGCACCCCCTAAGCCACGGAAAAACCAACCCGTTAAAGGGTTAAATAATTCTTTTTTACCGACGTAGTTGATTTTTTCATTGAGAATGGTGCGTGTCATTACACCGACGATAAAGTCCATATTACGGGTATGGGGTACCACAGCCACAATGAATTTTTTCAGATGGGGAAACTTGCCTTCAATGGTCCAACCCATCAGGCGAAAAAAAATTGTCTTTGCCAACCAGGACATCATTGTGAATTCAATTGATTGAGGTGGGCTTGAGCACGATCTAGATCTCCTGTCGTATCAATACCGAAATTGAAATAATGGATAACAATCATTTTTATTTTTTTATAGTCAAAATAGAGATTTTATCGTCCAATGATTGCATCAGCTTGCCAGTAAAGCGACAATAATTATATAGTGCTGGGCTAATGGAAACTATTTTCATCTTTGCAAATGAAGGGACAAAATTTAATAATTAGGGTATTGTCCTGAAAAATTTTATAGTTAAAAAGAAGCAATCAAAAATATTCCTTCCCAAATCCAATTAAAAACAACCTTTCTTTAGCCCGAGTCATAGCAGTATAAAGCCAACGAAAATAGTCCTTGTTGGGTCCTTCGGGAAGGTAGGGTTGCTCTACAAAAACATTTTTCCACTGTCCTCCTTGGGACTTGTGACAAGTAATGGCATAGGAATATTTCACCTGTAAGGCATTAAAATAAGGATCCGTTTTAACCTTTATAAAACGTTTGTATTTGGACTTTTCATGGGCATGGTCTTGTGATACCCTCTGGTACAGCAATTGGGACTGTTCATAGCCTAAATTGGCAGTTTCACTATTCAGCGTTTCCAAAAGTAATACCGTTTCAAAAGCAGCTTCGTCAGGATAATCCACCATTTGGACACTTACCTCGGCAAATTTCATATCGTAACGATCCACATATTTATTGATACGGTTGATTCGTATCACATCTCCATTGGCAATAAAACCAGGTTGGGAATCAGCTCCCAACCAAAAATAATTATTTTTGACCACCATTAATTGATCCCCAACGGCCAAATCGGACTCCAAAAAAAGAATGCGTTCTCGTATACTTTTGTTGTAAAGATTGGCTCTTTTATTGGAACGAACAATCAACACGGTTTGGTCAATTCCATCTTGGTCAAGCGCATTATTAAGCAACTCCAAAAACTCGTTCCCCTCCAATATTCGCACTACATCTTTGAAGCCGTCCAACTGAAATTTGAATCCCTCGAACTGATCCGATACCAATAACTCCCTTATGCAAGTGGCATTGAACAAAATGCCTGACTCTGCTTGTTGACGTACCACATCTTCCAAGGTAATGCTATAGATGGCCACATTAAATTGAGCAGCCAATTCATCCTCATCCAAAGCGGGGCTAAGTCCTAGATTTACTGGAGGTAATTGGGCAGTATCCCCCACAAAAATCAGCTTACATTTTTCGCCATTGGTTACATAGTGTACTAGATCGTGAAGCAAGGATCCATTTTCGAAGAGTTTACTTTGTTGACGATCGTCCCCTATCATGGAGGACTCGTCCACAATAAAAACAGTATGAGTATGTTTATTTTCCTTAAGAGTAAACTTTACCCCTGCTCCACTGCTGTCAGCTTTGGGGAAATATATTTTTTTGTGAATGGTTAAAGCGTTTTTTCCTGCGTAAGCAGACAAAACCTTAGCCGCTCGACCTGTGGGAGCCATCAAAACAGATTTTTTTCGGATTTGCCCAAGTTGTTTTACCAAATGACCAATCAAGGTCGTTTTTCCCGTTCCCGCATATCCTTTAATCAATAGTAGAGAATCGTCGGTAGCATCGGAGAGAAAATGAGCTATTTTTTCAAATCCTTTTCTCTGGGAAGCAGTAGGCTGAAATCTGAATTTTTCAGTCAGAATATTCTGGAAAGATGGGTTTGGCATTTTGAATAATTTGTACCAAGATAATTCATTTGTAAAACTTTTACGATTCAAAAAAAATTGTAGATTTGTTGGAAGTATAAAAAATAATCAAACCATGAAAATAGCGCTTCAAGCCGTACTTTGGATCCTCGCGATATTCTTTAGTTATAAGATTTATGATTCCATTAATGGACCGATCAACTTCAACAAGACTAAGAACGAACGCTATGCAGTAGTAATCAACAAATTAAAATTGATTCGCAAAGCCCAAATCGCTCACAAAGACGTTAACGGAATTTACAGTAATAACTTTGATAGTTTAGTCAAATTTATAGATGACGGAATCTTTACTTTGGTTGAGAAGCGGGATTCTTCCTACATGGAATATGACCGTACCTACAGGATTGATATGCTGCGTGAAGTGGTTGTAGTTGATACCTTAGGTTATGTACCTGTAAAAGATTCTCTATTCAAAAACTCTGATGCATACAAATCATTCGCACAAGTCCCTATAGAAGGAATTGAAGCACAATTCGATATAGATGCCAATATTGTAGACAAAAACGGATACAAAGTTCCTGTTTTTGAAGTCAAAGTAGCAAAAGAAATCATCCTACACGATCAGAATAAGGATTTATTGAAGGTTGAAAACGAAACCGTTTCCGTGGACGGTGTTAATGGTCCTTCCATCATATTGGGCTCCATGACCGAAGTAAGTACCAACGGGAATTGGCCTACTATATTTGATGCTACTCAATAAAAAAACAATACAAGACAAAGAACTGTCCATCCAAATTTTCAAGGGTGGATTTTCTTTTTGTACCCACAACGCCCGTCCATTTTTCAGTTTTGAAGCCCATTCTATTGAGCAAGGGGACGCTTTCCAAAAATTACTGGACTCCCATTCCTTTTTGGAAAATGAGAAGATAAAGGGAATACACTTCAATCATACCGCTACTTTTGTCCCCAAAACGCTTTACAGTTCAAAACAAAAAAAAACCTACCTAAACTATAATGTTTCATTTGAGGAAGGTTGGAGCATTGGTGAAAACCAAACCCAAGACGATCAAATCAAAATCCTTTACCCTGTCAATAGTCAAATTGAATCGACACTAAAACATTATTTTAAAAACATTTCTTTTACACATTACTCCCAAATACTTTACGATCTCAGTGTTGCTAAAAATAATACAATAGACCCTGTGGTGATGAACATTCATCTCCAGGACGATCAATTTGATCTTTTGGTCTATCGCAATGACGAACTACTATTGTTCAATACATATCCCTACAAAAACGAACAGGTATTCCTATATTTTGTTATGGCAATAGCAGAGGAATTATCCCTTTCACCAGAAGCCTTCAATATTGTATTTTTTGGAAAATACAATCGCTATAAAAAATGTTATACCGCCTTGGAGAATTATCATAGTAAAATTACATTTGCCGATCAGAGTGAATTTGTCATGTTCGACGAAAAAGACCACCCTGCTCCCTATTTTCTTAACCTTTTTGACTAATGCGAATCATTTCTGGTTCTCATAAAGGCAGGCGGCTCTCTGCTCCGAAAAAACTCCCAGTACGTCCTACTACCGATCGATCAAAAGAAGCCTTATTTAATATCCTTCAACACCAATTCGACTGGAAGGATATCACTGTTTTAGACCTATTTGCAGGTACAGGAAGCATCAGCTACGAATTTGGTTCAAGAGGAGTAAAAAACATTATTGCTGTGGATCAAAACAAAATGTGCGTTGATTATATTCGGAAAACCTCTGAAATGCTTGAACTCCCTATACTGGTAATCCAAATGGAAACCCTAAAATACCTGTCCATAGTAAAGTCCCAATTTGATCTGATTTTTGCCGACCCACCCTATGACTTAGGAAATATAAACTACCTAGATTTTATCACAGGCGTATTCAGTAACAAGCTTTTAAATGATGGAGGCTTGTTGATTATTGAACACAGTGAGCAGGAGAAACTTGACAGTCATGCCAATTTTTTGCAATCCAGAAAATACGGTAGTAACGTATTCAGTTTTTTTGAAAAATAAAAAAGGCAGGCCTGTAAGCCGGATTCTGTCGAGTCTTATTATTTATCTGGATGCTGCATTGCTACAACATTCTAGCCGCCTACCCAATTACATCGGACGAGCCGTCCTCAATTGCAATCATACTTGGCGTTGCACCGCATAGAGTTTACCTGATTTCACTACAGCCGAACTGTACTTGCTTTCTGTTGCACTGGTCCTATTCGCCTAGGCGAACGACGGGCGTTACCCGCTATACTGCTCTGTGGTGTCCGGACTTTCCTCTCTTGTAAACAAGAGCAATAAGACAGCCTGCCGATTACAAAGTTAGTCTTTTGTTGATAATTTAGGGTGAAATAATCTCCCTACTCCTATGGGGATATTTATCAATTTTTATCTTTGTTTTATACGCAGGAAGGATATGGAAACTTACATTGTCTCAGCCTTAAAATACCGCCCTCAAACCTTTGAGGAAGTAGTGGGGCAAACAGCCATTACCCAGACATTGGAAAATGCCATAGAAAAGAACCAATTGGCGCAGGCCTTGCTTTTTTGTGGTCCCCGTGGTGTGGGAAAAACTTCTTGCGCCCGTATTCTCGCAAAAAAAATCAACAGTCAAGGAAAAGACAATCCCAATGAGGATTTTGCTTTTAATATTTTTGAATTGGACGCCGCCTCCAATAATTCCGTTGATGACATACGTTCCTTAAATGAGCAGGTGAGAATTCCTCCTCAAGTAGGAACACACAAGATTTATATCATTGATGAGGTACATATGCTATCCATTGGAGCCTTTAATGCCTTTCTCAAAACTCTGGAAGAACCTCCAAAGCACGTTATTTTCATTCTAGCCACCACAGAAAAACAAAAGATCATTCCTACCATACTCTCACGCTGTCAAACCTATGATTTTAAAAGAATCAGCGTAAAAGATTGTAAAGGGCATTTACAAAAAATAGCAGAGGAGCAAAAAATAGTATTTGAAGAAGAAGCATTAGACTTGATCGCCCAAAAGGCAGACGGAGCCCTTCGTGATGCATTATCAATATACGACCGTATGGTTAGTTTTACCGACCGAAGTCTGACTGTTAAATCCGTATCTGAAAATCTTAATGTACTGGATCACGATACGTTTTTTTCAATTACAGAATTAATACTAAACCACGATATACCCAGTCTCTTACTGGCATTCGACGACTTGCTTCAAAAAGGCTTTGACGAAATGCAATTCATCACAGGTCTAGGATCTCATTTTAGAGACTTAATGGTCAGTAAAGAAAACAAAACTCTTCATTTATTGGAAGTGAGTGCAGCAACAGAGGAAAAATTTAAAGAACAAACTGCCAACACACCCCTCCCCTTACTTTTGAACGCAATAGATTTAGCCAGTAAATGTGAACTGGATTATAGAAACACAAAGAACAAAAGATTGTTGATTGAATTATGTCTCATGCAAATGGCCTCTCTCCATTTCGGGGAAAAATAAACCGTTTTATCATCCCGGTAAGTCATTTTAAAGGACATACCCCCGGGGTGAAAGCACCAAAGCAATCTACTGTTGCAGAGCCTTCTGCGCAATACAACCAAATAAAAGAGGAGCAGCCAATTAAAAAAACGGAAGAAAAAATACAAGCTACTCCACTTCCCAAAATCAACATAGAAAAAGCAGCCCTAGGAAATGGTGTTTCCAGTTTTTCCCTCTCCAGTATTCAACTTAAAAAAGAAGCAA